>Ga0247727_10000313_pt1 | contig 117322 bp, 106 predicted proteins | sample WisWelCaveWW1625_FD_202498 | JGI IMG/M metagenome (GOLD analysis project Ga0247727, IMG submission 202498) | Biofilm microbial communities from Wishing Well Cave, Virginia, United States - WW16-25 | ecosystem: Environmental > Aquatic > Deep subsurface > Groundwater > Cave microbial mat...
TGAACCGCGTTACACTCCGTGCGCATTGGGCGGGCCTCCTGATCCGTTATAGGTGTTTTCGGCAACTCACCTTGTAACGAATCAGCCCGCCCTTTGCTATGTCATTCGTGAGATATGCGGGCTAGCGCCAGTCCCCCGCCGCGACGAACGCGCCCCACGTGAAGGGGTGCGCGCAGCCCCGCCCGCGCGCGCCTCGGAGCATCGTGAGCGTCGCTTCCCTCACGGCCTCCGCCGACCCGAGACCACGCTCGAATCGCGCCTCGTAGAGCGCCGTCATCCAATCCCTCGTGGACTCGTCGGCGACCGACCAGAGGCTCATGATGAGCGTGCGCGCGCCGGCGACCTGGAACGCGCGCCGTAGGCCGAACACGCCCTCCCCCGTCCGAACCTCGCCGACGCCGGTCGCGCAGGCGGAGACGACCGCCCACTCGACCCCGCGCAGATCGAGCGCCGCCACCTCCTCCGCCGTCAGCACGCCGTCCTCGCCATCCTCCCGCGGATCCACCGAGTGGCGTCTGTTGGCGCCGGCGAGGGCGAGCCCCGAGAGGAGTAGAGGGTTCTGCCCGACCGCCCCCGGAGGCGCGTCTCCGCCGTGCTGGACCCGGCGCGCGGCGTTCGACTCCTCCGCCACCAGGCCACCGAGCCCGCGCGCCCCCTCGCGCGAGGGCGAGCATCCCTCGCCGAGGAAGAAGCCGTGCGTCGCGAGGTGCAGCACCCGTCGGCCCGCGGCCCGCGTCTTGAGTGCGGCCTCGCTCGCGCGCGCGCCGGTGAACAGCAGAACGTCCCGGTCGGCGGAGAGGCGGGTCCCGCTCTCGCCGTCAGAGTGCGCTCCGGCCTCCTTCCAGAGCCTCGACGTCGCCTTCACCTCGCGCGCCGTGCCCGGGAGCCGATCCCACCGGGCGCGCCCGAACTCCCCGCAGTCGGATCGGCCTCCGCGAAAGAGAGCCGCGGTGATCGGGGTGAGCCCGTCGAGTCTCGCAGACTGGACCGCGCGCGCCCCGACCGCGGACGCCGCGTCGTAATCCGGGTCCCCCATCGCGAGGAGGCCGACGCCCGGCGCCGCCTCGTCCGCCGGAGGGATCAGGTCGCGCTCGGCGCTCAACGTGTGGATCACCGGACCGCGCTCGACGAGGTACTCCGATTCTCCCATCGGGAGCGCGGCGAGGTTCACCAGGTTGAGAGCCGCGTCGGGCACGACGAAAACTCGCTGGGCGAGGCCGAGTCGCGGTGCGACCGGGTCCCAGATTCGGGCGCGGAGGGCGGAGGCCGCGGCCCTGTAGCCGGCCTCGGCCGTCTGCGGATCCGATGGGATCGGCTCGCGTCCCGCCTCCTCGCGCCATCGGCTCACCAGCGAGTCGATCGGGGCCGCGGGTCCGAGAGACACGGCCATCGGAGCCGCGTCCCGCGCGCCGAGGACGAACGCGAGGTAGCCGGACACGGGAACCGCCCCGCGCGTGGGGTCCTCGAAGCGCACGTACGCCAGGAGCGCAGAATCGTCGGGGAGCGACGAGACGACGTCGGAGAGGCCGGCCCTCTCCGACGCGACCTGCGCGCGGAACGCCGCGCTCCCCTCGAGGAGCGCGCGCTCCGCGGCTTCCTCTTCGCGGCGCGCGTCATCGAGGATGGTTCGGAGCCGGTCTGGACCCTCGTCGCCGGGGCGCTGGACGAGGAGGTTCGCGAGGCGCTGCTGCGCCGCGAAGTACGCCTCGGCCAGCGGCGTGTCACCGGGATCGGTCCGCTCCCAGAGCGCCCGATGGCGCGACGCCATCGCGTTCAGCACGAGGGCGCGCGATCGGACCTCGGCGTCCCATGCGAGCGCGGCGGTCTCGGCGTCGCCGGGCGCGTCCGCCGCGCTCGCGGCCGCGAGCGAGAGGAGGACATCGAGACCGGAGGCGCGGACCGAAGCGAACCGCAGCGCCTGGCGCTCGGGCAGCGTCCGGACCGTGAGGCGCAGGTGCTCGCGGCCGAGCGTTTCGGCCCGGAGCGCCGCGTCACGCGCGCTGCCCGCATCGCCTGACCTGGCGTGAAGGACGGCGAGGTCCCCCAGCGTCCGCGCCACGAGCGGGCTCTCCGTCCCGATCGACTTCTCGCGGATCGCGATCGCGCGCACGTACAGGGCTCGGGCTTCCGGGAGGTCGCCAGCGTCGCGCCGGACGTCCGCGAGGTTGTCGAGCGCGAGCGCAACCAGCGGATGCTCGGGACCGAGCGCCTTCTCCCAGATCGCCAGCGCGCGCTCGTAGTGCGCGCGCGCCGCATCGGCATCGCCGGCCTTCCGAGACAGGTCGCCCAGGTTGTTGACTTCCCTCCCGACTTCGTAGGTCTCGGCGCCCGTCACCTTCTCGAGAACCGCGAGCGCACGCTCGTAGAGCGCCCGAGCGCCCGGGATGTCTCCAACGGCGACGAGGATGCTCGCGAGGTCGTCGAGCCCGTTCGCGACATCGACATTCTCGACGCCCAGTGCTCTCTCGCGGATGCTGAGGGACCGTTCGGCCAGTGGACGCGCCGCCGCGTAATCGCCCATCTCCCGGAAGAGGATCGAGAGGTTCCCGAGGGTCTCGGACACGTCCCTGTGGTCCGGCCCGAGCGCCTTCTCCTTGATCGCGAGCGCCCGCTCGAAGCGGGGCCGCGCCGCCGCGTAGTCGCCGACGGCGAGGTCATCGGTCGCGAGGTGCTCGAGCGACCTGGCGGTCTCCGGATGATCGGGCCCAAGAGTCTTCTCCCGGATCGACGCGGAGCGCTGATCGATGGCCCTCGCCTCGCCGTAGTCCCCCAGCTCGTGGTAGAGGCTTGCGAGGTTTTCCAGCATCCCGGCGAACCTGGGGTGATCCGGCCCGAGGGCCTTCTCGAGGATGTCGAGCGCCCGGCCGTAGTTCGCCTTCGCATCTGCGAACTGCCCGAGGTCGGCCTGGATGTTCGCCAGGTTGCAGAGCGTGCCCGCGAAGACGGGACTCTCCGGTCCGAGGCCCCTCTCCTGGATCCCCGCGGCCCGCTCGAAGAGGAGCCGCGCCTCGGCGAGGTCGCCGGTCATATAGAGGATGCCACCCAAGTTGACCAAGGTGTACGTCACCTTCACGTGGTCGGGGCCCAGCGCCTTCACGCGGACGGCCAACGCCTGCTCGAAGAGGAGCCTCGATCGCGCGAAGTCGCCGGCCGCTTGGTGCACGTTCGCGAGATCGGTCAGGGCCGCGGCGACCTCGTCGTTCTCGGGGCCGAAGACCCTCTTCTTCAACTCGACGTTGCGCTCGGCGAGCCCGCGCGTCCGCGGTTCCGCGGCCTTCCCCCCTCGCCAGAGAGCAGTTACCACTGATTCGATCGTCTTCGCCATCGGGCGCGACTCCGGCTCGCCGGCCGCCTCGGCCTCGGCGAGGGCCGCGAGCCCGAGGCTCTCCGCCTCCGCGTAGCGGGCCTCCTTGAGGAGCGATCCGAGAGAATCGAGGAGGCTCTGAGAAAACGCTGACGATGGAGCCACACGGCCGTTCGGCGAGGGCGGAGCAGTCTCGGCCGATTCTCCGGCCGGCGCGGCGCACGCGCTCGCCGCGCCAGCGAGCAAGAGAGCGGCTGCGAGGAGGAGGACGCGAGTGAGAACGAGGTGGCCTCGGTTGGGCGGCATTGGGCGCATCGAATCGGGAACCTCCTCCGATTCTCTCCCACCAGGTCCGTTCGCCGCAAGGCGTCTTCCCCTCGATTTGCCCCCGCGCCGTCCTGTTCGGATTCGCCGGTTTCCTCGTTCTTCTCCCCGTAACGGTTCGGTGGGAACGCTCTTCCCGAAGGAGGTTCGACGATGCTCGCCACGAAACAAGTCCTCACGATGGCCGCGCTCCTCGGCTGCGCTCTCGGGGGGCCGCGCGCGGCCACCGCCCAGTCCGGCGGCCCGTACAACCTGTCCTGGAACACGTTCGACGGAGGAGGCGCGACGTTCAGCACGGGCGCCGCCTACCGGCTCGGCGGGTCGGCCGGCCAGCCCGACGCCGGCGCCCACACGGGAGGGCTCTACGCGCTCTCCGGCGGGTTTTTCTACGCGGGGATCGCGGCAACCTCCGTCGGCGAGCCGCCGGTGCCGCCTGGCGAGCAGGTCCCCCCCGGCTCGTTGGGCATCCCGCTCGCGTTCCGCCTCTACCCGGGCGCGCCGAACCCGTTCACGAAGAAGACGACCATCGCGTTCGACCTCCCCGAACGGGCCGGGGTCCAGGCGCGCGTCTACAACCTGAGCGGCGAATTGGTGCGGACGCTGGCGGGTGAGCAGCGCGCGGCCGGCCGCCACGAGGTCTCGTGGGACGGCAGCGACAACGCGGGCCGCGACGTCGCACACGGAATCTACTTCTTGCAACTGAAAGCCGGCGTCCACACCGGGACGCAGAAGATGATCCTCACCCGATAGGAAAACTTCGGAATCTCTCCCATGAGCGCCCTCATTCACTCGAAAGGAGCGGAACCCATGAAGTCGCGCACGATCTTTGGTCTCTCGATGATGGTCGCGCTGGTCCTCGCAAGCGCCGTCGCGCAGGCGAGCGATTCGCCGGCCCAACCGATCACCGCCTCGGCGGTGACGACCGCGTTCACCTATCAAGGGAAGCTCGACAAGTCGAGCATCCCGACGAGCAGCACGTGCAACTTCCAGTTCAGCCTCTACGACGCGCTGAGCGGGGGCACGCTGATCGCGGGGCCGCTCGCGATCAACGGCGTCACGGTGACGAACGGCCTCTTCACCGTTTCGCTCGACTTCGGTGGCGCGGCGTTCACCGGCCAGGCCCGCTGGATGGAGATCGCGGTCCAGTGCACGGGGGACGGCGGCTTCACGGCGCTTGCGCCGCGGCAGCCGCTCACGGCGGTGCCGTACGCGATGCACGCGCTGGGGGGGGCGGCGAGCCTCTCGCTGCCCTTCGTCGGAAACGTGAATAGCCCCTCGCAGACGGCCCTCGAGGTGAACAACACGGCAACGTCCGGGCTATTCCACGGCATCCACGGCCAGACGAGCTCGACGACGCAGAACGCGTGCGGCGTCCGCGGTGACGGCCTCGCGACGTCGGGGTTGACGTCAGGGGTCCAAGGTTACGCGACGGCGAGCCCGAGCGGCACCGGCGTCGTCGGGATCGGCGCGGCGAACGGAGCGTACTTCCGGGGTGAGAGTGCCGGCGGGAACGGCCTGCAGGCCATCGGGAACGGGAGTGGTACCGGCGCCTACGCAACCTCCTCGAGCGGGATCGCTGTCGATGGTGAGGCAACCAGCGGATGGGGCGTCTTCGGGCGCAGCCAGACGGGCATCGGTGTGTTCGGGCAGACACTCGGAAATAGCACAGGTGTGACGGGGCGTTGCGAGGGGACGACCGGCCAGGGCGTGTTCGGCTACTCGCCGAACGGCGCGATCGGCGTCTGGGGAGTCGCCGAGCAAGGCGACGCCGTTGTCGGCCAGACCAATGCCGCGAACAAGTCCGGCGTGTACGGGTCTGCCTCTCAAGCCTCGAGCTTCGGCGGGTTCTTCGCGAACTACGCCGGCGGTGTCGCGCTGAAAGCCGACGGCCGCGCGCAGATCCGGGTTCTCGAGATCCTCGGCGCGGACCTCGTCGAGAAGTTCGACTCGAAGGATGGCGCCACGGATACCGAGCCCGGCACCGTCGTCGTGATCGACGACGAGGCGCCCGGCAAGATCCGCGCCTCGCGCGATCCGTACGACCGCAAGGTCGCGGGCGTCGTGTCGGGAGCCGGCGGCATCCCGCACGGAATCCACCTCGGTCAGGGCGGCGCGCTCGACGGCGACACGCCGGTCGCGATGACGGGGCGTGTCTACGTGAAGTGCACGACGGAGAGCGGCCCGGTCCGCCCAGGAGATCGCTTGACGACCTCCAGCAAGACCGGGCACGCGATGCGCGCCACGGACGCCGCGCTCTCCGATGGCGCCGTGATCGGCAAGGCGATGTCGTCCCTCGATGAGGGCGAGGGGCTCGTGCTGGTCCTCGTGAATCTACAGTGAGCGCGGACCGCGGGAGCGAGGAGGACGTCATGGACCGCACGAAGAGGCGCTGCGGGCACGGCTGGTGGTCGGTGGTGGCCGCCGCGATCGTGGGGCTCACGCCGCTCGCGCCCGCAGTGGAAACCTGGGGCGCGGACGCGGCCGGCAACCCCCCGGCGGCCGAATGGATCGGGGCTTGCCCGACGGAGCCCGCCGACCCGAGCATGAAGATGGCCGGCATGGCGGGAAATGGATGGGACGGTCCGGGGCAGAACGCGGTGACGATCTTCTGGCGCGTCGAGGGGGCAACACCCGACACCGGTGCCAATCAGCGCGCGGCGATCATCAACGCGCTCCAGGCCTGGGCGAACGTCGTCCAGATCGGCTTCGTGGAAGTCCCGGTCGCCAACGACAACGTCGCGATCGACTTCAACTTCCTGACAGGCGACCACTCGGGGGCGGAAGCGCAGGAAGCCGGCGACGCCGACTGCCCGTTCAACGGCGCGTCGGGTGGCATCGTCGCCCACGCCGGCTTCCCGCCGGGCGTCGCCTCCCTGTGCCCGAACACGCTGGCGGAGACGATGGCCGGCAACGTTCACTTCGACGAGGACGAGGTCTGGGAGCAGGACGACGCGAACGGCGGAACAGCGCTGAGCCTGACCCTCATCGCATGCCATGAGATCGGCCACGCGCTCGGCCTGACGCATTCGGGCGGGAACGAGGTCATGCGCCCGGGCTTCTCTTACAACGATGCCTTCGTCGGGCTGACGGCCAATGACATCACCAATATCCAGGCGGGATACGCGGCTGGCGCGGGGAGCGTCGGCACGCTGAACACGACGGGGGTCTGGGTCGATCGGAACTACGTCGGCGTCGAGAGAGGCACGTTCACCGAGCCGTTCAACACGGTCGTCGAGGGCGCCGCGGGCGTGCCGCCCGCGTCGACCGGCGTCGTCGTGACCGTCTACGCCGGGTCCTATCCGCCGCCGCTCACGATCAGCCAGAACATGAAGATCCAGGCGCTGGGCGGGACCGTCACCCTCGGACAGTAGGCGATCTCGGGAGACGATGATGCGAAGCTCGATGCTCCTTCCAATCATGATGGCCGTCGGCGGGTGCGCGCTTGCGCTGACCTCTCACCCGCCCGCGCTCGGGGCGCCATTCACTGACACCGTGGTCAAGAAAGTCGAACCATTCGACGTGCCGCGTCCGACTCCGCGCTCTCTGTCCTCTGGGATCGCCCAGAGTGAGCTCTTTCCAGAAGGAGAGGAAGTTCGAACCCTGGCGCTCGACCTCGGCTCCCTTCTCGCCGAGGACGATCGGGCCGGCTCCGAGCCTCTGCGAATCGGGGTCGTCCAGGGGATTCGCGCGAGCAGCCTAGAATCCGGGCGATGGACAGCCCTGCCCGATGGGGGATCGCTGTGGACCGCGTCGTTCCGCGCCATCGGCGCTCGAGGCGTGCAGCTTCGCATCGAGCCTTGGAACCCACCGATCGGCTCGGAACTGATCGTCTTCGCCGCGAACAACCCCCGATACGCGGCGGGGCCGTTCACCCGGACCTACCCGGCGCGACTGGACGCCTTCTGGACTCCCGCGATCTACACGGAGCGCGTAAACCTTGAGTATTACATCCCGCCGGGGATCGATCACGCGGCCCGCGAGAGCGAGCTCGTCGTCACGGGCGTCCTCAATCTGTATCGCCCCGTGGCGGAAAGCCCATCCCTGCTCGAGCTCGGTTGCCACCTCGACGTCAGCTGCTACTCAGGTTGGCAGCCGGACGCCGACGGCGTCGGTCGACTTACCTGGACGGAGGGCGGAGCGGGTTGGGTCTGCTCCGGCGGCATGCTCAATCGGAACCCGACCGACTTCACGCCCCTGTTCCTGACCGCCCATCACTGCATGGCGGCCATCGATCCCAACACGAATGCTTGGGTGGCCTGGTTCTACCAGAGCACCGCGTGCAACGGGAGCGTTCCGGACCTGTCAACGCTTCCTCAGACAATGGTGATCGCGACAATCGGCGAGGATCCGACGGCCCGCCCGGACGGCCTCCCGGGGACCGACACGAGACTCGTGGGGCTTCAGTCGAGCCTCCCCGGAGGCGTCTCGTTTCTGGGCTGGGATGCGACCACGTGGCCGGACCAGTCCGAGGCGATTGGGATCCATCACCCGGGCGGGACCTACAAGAGAATCTCCTTCGGGACAAAGGTGGACGACCAATTCTGCGGGGGCCGAACGACCCACGAGATTCAGTACAACTCCGCCGGAGGGTACGGGTCGCTCGAAGGAGGGTCATCCGGATCGCCGCTGTTCGACGCAAGCCACAGGGTTCGGGGAGTGGCCAGTTGCGTCAACTCGAACTGCGCGGGCACGACGTACGTAGGGTACGGCCAGTTCGGCACGGCGTTCACGCGCGCCCTCGAAGCCTATTTGGTCCCGGTCGATCCCGTGTACGTCACCGGTTCGTACGGCGGGTTCGAGCGCGGGACGAGCGCGCAGCCCTTCAACCGCGTCATCAAGGGGGCCTACGCCGTCCAGCGGGGGCACAACGTGTTTGTATCGGCAGGGTCATACAACGAGAGGTACACGTTCGACAAAGCGATGACCCTGAACGCGGTGGGTGGGACGGTCGTAATCGGCCAGTAAGATCCGCGTTTCCCGAGGCTGGCCCTTCTGTTAGATTCGCCGCCGGCTCGGAGGCCGCCTCACGGTTCGAGGCGCGGCCTCCTCCGGGGGCGTCTCGTGATCCAGCGGCTCGGCGAGATCTTTTACCAGCTCGCGCGGCGGTTCCTGCCGCACCCGTTCGTCTTCGCGCTCCTCCTCACCTTCGTCACGTTCATCCTCGCCCTCGTGTGGGCGGGAGCGAGCCCGCTCGCGATCGTCCGCCACTGGCAGGAGGGCGTCTTCACGCCTTCCCTCTTCGTCTTCATGGCGCAGATGTGCCTCGTGCTCGTGACCGGTCACGCGCTCGCGAGCACGCGGCCCGTCGCGGTGCTGCTTTCGCGGCTGGCGTCGCTCCCGCGCGGCGCGCGCTCGGCCGTTGCGCTCACCGCGTTCATCGCGATGGCGAGCGCGCTCCTCAACTGGGGGCTCGGGCTGATCGTGGGCGCGCTCTTCGCACGCGAGGTCGCGCGCAGCGCCCGCGCGCGCGGCATCGCGCTTCACTACCCGCTCGTCGTCGCAGCGGGATACACCGGCCTAATGATCTGGCACGGCGGATTCTCCGGCTCGGCGCCCCTCATGGTCGCGACCGCGGGCCACTTCCTCGAGAAGGAGATCGGGATCATCCCGGTGACGCAGACCCTCCTTTCGCCGGGAAACCTGGTGAGTCGGGGCGCGCTGCTCATCGCGGCGCCGCTCCTGCTCGCGCTGATGGTGCCACGCGGGCCCCGGAGCTCACTCGCCCTGAACGCGCCGGACACGGGGCGCATCGCGAACGACGACTCTTCGGGCGAAGTCGAAGAACCCTCGGGCGCGATGGGAGCATCGACCCTCGCCGACCGTTTGGAGAGGAGCCGAGCCCTCGCGCTCCTCGGCGCCGCCCTCGCGGTCCTCTTCCTCGTCCTCCATTTCGCCGCGCAAAGGCTCGGCGGTCTCGACCTCAACGCGATCATTCTGATCTTTCTCGCCGCCGGCCTCGCGCTTCACGGAACGCCCGCGCGCTATGCGCGCGCCGTCGACGCGGCGGCGCCCGGCGCGTCCGGAATCCTCCTTCAGTTCCCCTTCTACTTCGGCATCATGGGGATCATGAAGGGCGCCGGTCTCATCGCCCTCCTGGCGCAGGCCTTCATCGGGATCTCCGAGTGGCTCGCGCGCGCCGGCTTCCCGACGAACGCGTCGTACTCGATCACGACCTTCCTCGCGGCGAGCGTCGTCAACACGTTCGTCCCGTCGGGCGGGGGTCAGTGGGCCGTGCAGGGCCCGATCGCGGTCGAGGCGGCCACGCACCTCGGAGTCCCCATGCACAAGGCGGTCCTCGCGGTCGTGTACGGAGACGAGTTCACGAACATGATCCAGCCGTTCTGGACGCTTCCGATCCTCGCGATCACCGGCCTCAAGGCGAGCGAGATCCTCGGGTACACCGCGCTCCTCATGCTCCTCGTGACGCCGATCTACGTCGTCAGCCTGCTGCTCTGAGGATTCCAGTTTCAGCGCGCCGGCTCGGGGCGCTCCGATGTCGAGACATCGTCCGGCCAGCGGAAGTGCGCGAGGATCCTCCAGCGCCGGAGGCAGTCGTCCTCGCTCGGGCGTCCGGTGAAACCAGCGCGCGCGGTGAAATGATGGATGACGAGCGGCGTCCCGCGGGCGCCGGTCCGGTCGGAGACGATCCCGACGTGGTTCGGCGCCGCGCCACCGGACAAGTCCCAGACGACGATGTCGCCGGGGCGCCAGTCGTCTGAGGCGAGCGGAATCGGGCGGGCGTGACGCTCGAAGAAGACCTTGAGGTTCCGAACGCGGCGATGGTCGAGGCTCGGGTCCGGGCGCGCGATGCCGTACGCCCGCGGCTGCGCGATGATATCCTCGTGCACGCGTTCCTGGAGGTCGATGCCCGCGTGCCGGAACGCGCGCACGACGACGTCGACGCAGGCGCCGCGTTCCCATCCCGGATCGCCGCCGGGAAACGGGATCCTCACGTAGGAGGGATCGTAACGCGGGGCCCTTTCGATCGAGAGGCGGGCGCCGACGAGCAGGCGCGCCGAGAACGGCGCGTCCTCGGGGGCGGCGACGGCGGATGAGAACCCGAGGGCGAGAAGGGATGCGATGAGCGGAGTGCGGAGAACGAATCGTTCCGCACTTTCGGCGCGAAGTGTCATGGATGCCCTCGTCGATCTCGGGGAGCGCGTCGTCGCCTGCGAGCGCTGCCCCCGCCTTCGCACGTTCTGCCGCGAGATCGCGCGTGTCAAGCGCCGCGCATTCCGCGACCAGACGTATTGGGGCCGTCCTCTGCCGGGATTCGGGGACCACGCGGCCCGGCTCTTCATCCTCGGGCTCGCCCCGGCGGCGCACGGCGCGAACCGAACGGGGCGCATGTTCACGGGCGACTCGTCCGGGAGCTGGCTCTACGAGGCGCTTCACGCTTTCGGTTGGGCGAACCAGCCGAATTCATTGTCCCGCGACGACGGGCTTCGTCTGAGCGGCGCGTACATCGCCGCTTCGGCGCGCTGCGCGCCGCCCGCCAATCGGCCCACGCCCGCGGAGCTCGCGAACTGCCGTCCCTACCTCGTCGAGGAGATCCGACTCCTCTCGAGCGTGCGCGTCTTCCTCTGCCTTGGGCGCATCGCCTTCGATGCATACCTCCGCTCGCTCGAAGACCTCGGCGCGCCGTGGCCCAAGCCGCGCCCCGCGTTTCGCCACGGCGGCGTGTGGCGGTCCCGCGACCCGCGCCATCCGATCCTCGTCGCCTCGTACCACCCGAGCCGCCAGAACACCAACACCGGCCGCCTCACGCGCGCGATGTGGCGCCGCGTCTTCGCGAAGTGCCGCGCGCTCCTCGACGGAAGCGACGACTAGTCCCGGGCGCGAATCATACCCTGCCTGGCAGGGTATAGTTCGCGCCCCGACCCACGCGACGGTCCCACGGCGAACGAAGCCCGGCGGGTGGCGCGAGCCAGGGATCCCGCCCGTGCGAGCGCGCACCGCGAACGGCGGGTCGAATGCGCAAGACCGCCGCTGGCGCGCGAGCATCGGGAGGGATGGCGAGCGACAGGACCCGCCGGGCGACGAGCCCGCTACCGAAGATCCTGCCGCTCGGCGAGGTACTCGCGGTAGGCCGACGCGTACTTCACGTAGCGCCGCGCGGACTCCTCGAGGTTTTCCATCTCGTCCTTCGCGAGCTCGCGCTTGACGGCCGCGGGCGAGCCCATCACCAGCGACCCCGGCGGGACCACTGTGCCCGGCGTCACGAGCGCGCCCGCCGCGACGAACGAGTGGTGGCCGATCACCGCCGCGTCGAGCACGATCGCGCCGATCCCGATCAGGCACGCGTCCTCGACGCGGCAGCCGTGGAGGATCGCGCCGTGCCCCACGGTCACGCGGTCGCCGATCACGGTCGGGTGCTTGTCGACCGTGACGTGGACGACGCAGCGGTCCTGGATGTTCGTCGCGTCGCCGATCCGGATGAAGTTCACGTCGCCGCGGACGACCGCGCCGAACCAGACGCTCGCATCCTCGCCGATCTCGACGTCGCCGATCACGTCGGCGCCCGGCAGGACGAGCGCCGTCGGCGCGATTTTGGGGAACCTGCCCTTGTACGGGAGGAGCGTCACCTGGGGAGCGCGGTCACCGCACGGCGTCCGGCGTCATCACCGGCCGCTTCAGAGGCTGAACTTCCCGAAGTCCTCGGGGTTCATGTCGCGGAGGTGCTTTTGGAGCGCCCGCGCCTTCTCCTCCTCGGAGACCGGCTCCGGCTGACGATCGTTGCTCAGGAGCTCGGGGGCGACGAAGATCGGCGAGTGGGCGCGGATCGCGAGGGCGATCGAATCGGAGGGGCGCGCGTCGATCGCGATGATCTCCTTGTCCCTCGCGAGGAAGATCTTCGCGTAGAACGTGTTCTCGCGGAGCTCCGTGATGACGACGCGGACGACGCGCACCTTGAGCGCCTCGACGACGATCGTCTTCATGAGGTCGTGCGTGAGGGGACGTTGGAACTTCTTGCCGGCGAGCTCCATGGCGATGGCGCCGGCCTCGGTCGGACCGATCCAGATCGGGAGGACGCGCGCTCCCTGGATCTCCTGCAGGATGACGACGGGCGTCTTGCTTCGCTCGTCAATCGCCAGGCCGGCGACTTTGACCTCGACCATCACGACCCTCGGTCCCACGGGGCGAGAACGACTTTCGGGGCAGTATAGGTTCGCGTCCCGCGAGCGTCAAGATCCGGACGCCGCGGCCGGCGGCGTCGCGGCGGCCGCGCCGTCGTCGTGCGAGGGAGGAGGCGGCTCCTGGAGGCCGAGGTTGTCGAGCATGAACTTCGCATCGTCGGCGAGCTCGCAGTCGGGGTGGTCCTTGAGGAGTTGCCAGAACGCTTCCTGCGCCTTCGCGTAGTCCTTCAGTTCCTCCGCGTAGATGAATCCGATCATGAATTTCGCTTCGTAGTTATGCGCGTGGTCGGGGAATCGACGCAGGAACTCGGTGTAGAGATCGAGCCTCATCTGCCAGTCCTTGCTCTCCTGCGCGTCCTTGAAAAGCCGCTCCGCCTCGTTGGCGCGCGCCGTGGCGTCGACTTGGAGCCCCTTCTCGACGACCTTCACCCCGAGACGCTTCTTCAAATCCTCCAGCCGCGCGGCGCGGACCGTCGCCTCGTGCCGCGGCTGCTCGGTCCGCCGGATCACTTCCTTCATCTTCTCGAACGGGAGCGGCGCCTCGGGCACGATCTCCTCGATGCGCAGAACGTGGTAGCCGCGCGGCGAGCGGAGCACCTTGCTCAGTTGCATGAGAGGGAGCGAATCGATCGCGGCGGTCATCTCCTTCGAGTTGCCGACGTACGGGATGAGCGTGGAGTGCTCGGCGACGTACCCGATCAAGCCGCCGTCCTTCTTCGTGTACTCGTCCGTCGAGATCTCCTTGGCGAGCTTCTCCATCTCCTCGCCCCTCTCGAGGCGGCGGCGGATCCTCTCCGCGTCCTCCGGCGTCGCGGCGAGGACGTGCCGGACCTTCATCTCGCGCGGCTTGGTGTAATCGGCGATGTGCTGCTCGTACGACTTCCGCAGCTCCTCCTCCGTGAGGACCATGTAGGGCTGGAGCTCGCGCGCGAAGTAGTTCTCGATGAGGATTCTCCGGATCGCGTCGTCGATCTGGCGCTGCACTTCCTCGTCCTCGTCGACTTTCGCCTCGAGCGCCGCCTGGTACCACGTCTCTTCCTCGATGAACCCGTCGAGGAAGCGCTTGCGGCCGTCGTCGCCCTCGAACTGCGCCGCCGCTTGCGGCGGGATCGACTGGAGACGGGCGTCCATCTGCTCGAGCGTCACTCTCCCCTTGCCGATGCGCGCCACCACCGTCTCGGACTTCCGTTCCCCGCACGCGCCGAGGACGAGCGCGGCCCCGAGCGACGCCGCGAGGGCGACGCGCGCGCCGCGCGCCGGCGGAACGCCACGCGAACCGGATCCGACCCGTCGTGAATTCCGGAGCACTGTGTTAGACCTCCTTGACGACCCAGAGCTTCACGCTCGCCTCGATCCCCGCCGCCACTTTGATGGGGACCGTGTAGACGCCGAGCGCCTTGATCGGCTCATCGAGGTGGATCTTCCTCTTGTCGATGTCGAAACCTTGCTTCGCGAGGAGATCGGCGACGTCCGCCGAAGTCACCGAGCCGTAGAGTTTGTCCTCGTCGCCCGCCTGCGCCGCGACCGTGAGCGAGACGCCCTTGAGCTTCGCGGCGACCCCCTCCGCCTGACGGAGCATCTTGCGGTTCCGCACCACGCGCGTCTTGCTCTCCTCGTCGAACGAGCGCATGTTGGCCTCGGTCGCCGGGAGCGCGAGCTTCCGCGGGATGAGGAAGTTCCTCGCGTACCCGTCCGCGACGCGGTGCTTTTCGCCCCGTTTCCCGAGACGGTCGACGTCTTCCCTGAGAATGACCTCCATCACGCAATCCTCCTTGTATCGATCACTGAGTACCCCTCGATGATTCGTTCGGTTCCTCGTCAGTCGTCGCTCGGGCCCCGCTCGCGCGCGTCCGGTTCGGGGCGCGGCTCGAGCCCGCGGAAGTCGAACCACGTGTCGAAGAGCCCGATGCCGGTCGTCATGGCGGCGAAGAACGGGAACACGGCGAGGATCCCCATGCCGTAGACGAGGAGCCTCACGAAGGGGCCGAGCCCGCGACGGATCATCAAGAACTGCGTCACCGAGAGCCCCTGGACGAGGTATGCCGCCACCATCACGACGACGAGGTTCCGCCCCGCGACCCGCACGGAGTCGCCCGGGAGGAGCACGGCGAAGAGCCCCGCGGCGAAGAACCACACGTACCAATGCGAGAGCTTCCAGAGGGAGAACCGCTCGACCGGGCGGATCCCGATCCCGAGCCTCGCGAGGAACGCCTGGCAGACGAGGTAGACGAGGAAGAAGACCGCGAGGATCCCCAGGAGCTGGAGCGCCGGCGCGATCGAGATCAGGAACGTCGATCCGGACCGGAGGATCTCGCCGAGCCGCGAGAGCCGCTCGTCCGAAACGTTGAGCCATCGGTAGAACTCGAGCGTCGCCGCGACCGAGCGGTCCACCTCGCTCGGGTCCGGTCGGAGGAGCCCCGCGCCCTGCGTGCTCGCGACGCGCAGGAGGTCGGGCAGGAGCGACGGGAGCGCGCCGCCGAGGATCGCGACGAGCGGCGGCATCCCATGCCGTGCGAGAAGGCCCATCGCCATCCCCGACGCCTGCGTGCCGAGGACGGCGGCCGTCGCGGCCGGGAGCGGCGTCTGCGCGGCCGCGAGGCACGCGAGAGTCGCCGCGGGCACGATGGCGACGAAGAGCGGCGGCGCGACCTGCACGAGCGCCACGGAGGTCACCGCGCCGCAGAGGCTCGCCGCGAGGTGCCACGGGCCGTTCCGGCTGGCCGCGAGGGTGAGGAGCACCGAGAGGATGGCGACCGCCGCCGCCTTCCCGGGCCCTCGCGCGCCAAGCCTGGTTTCCAAGGAGCCGCTCCGCCTACTTGTAGGAGTCGCCGACGAAGGGGATGATCGCCATGATGCGGGCGCGCTTGAGCGACAAGCACAACTGCCGCTGGTGCTTCGCGCACGTTCCGGAGATCCGCTTCGGGACGATCTTGCCGCGCTCGGTGATGAAGCGACGCAAGTGTTTCTCCTCCTTATAGTCGATCGTGACGATTCCGTCGTGGCAGAACTTGCAGATCTTCTTGCGACCGGGGCCGCGATCGCCGCGGTCCCGCTCTTCCGAGTCCCTCTCCCTCATGTCATCTCCTCTTTTGCGGACGCTCGGCCCGGCGGGACTCGCCGGACTCGAGACGCGCCTCGCGCGCTAGAACGGGATGTCATCCGTCCCGTCGGGCGCCGAGGCGTCGAGGTCGTCGCGGGCCGCCATGACGGGCTCTCCGCCCGGCGTCTCCCCGCGCCTCGCCAACCTGTCGAGAAACTCCACCCGATCCCCGCGGATCTCGAGGGTGGTCCGTTTCTCGCCCTCCTTCGAGTCCCAGGAGCGGCTCTGGAGCCTCCCCTCCACGTAGACCGCGCTTCCCTTCTTGAGGTACTGCTGCGCGAGCTCGGCCTGCTTCTCCCAGAAGACCACCGTGACGAAGCAGGTGTCGTCCTTCCACTCGCCGCTCTTGTCCTTGTACCTCCGGTTCACCGCGAGCCCCAGGTTCGTGACCGCGGCCGAACCCGCGTACCGCAACTCCGGGTCGCGCGTGAGCCGTCCCACCAGCATGACCTTGTTGAGCGCTGGGAGCCTTACCTCCGATGCCATCGTCTCTCCTCCCCCTCGGAATCGGACCCGTTGTCCGAATCGCTGTCCTCATCGTCATCCCCGCGACGGCGCCCCCCCGGGCTCCCGAGCGGCGGCTTGAACGTGTCCGACAACACCATGTGCCGGAGGACCTGCTCGTTCAGCCGGTACGCCTTCGTGAGCGGCGCCACGACCCGCGGCTCCGCGCGGAACTTGATCACCGCGTAATACCCTTCCTTGTGCCCCTCGATCTCGTAGGCGAGCTTCCGCCGTCCCCAGAGGTCGACTCCTGAGATCTCGCTCCCCTCCGCGACGAGGTAGTCCTTGATCTTCCCGATCTCCTTCTCGATGTCCGCGTCGCCGAGGCTCGGATCGAGCACGACCATCGTTTCATAGGGCCTCTGAATCACTCCGCAATCACCTCCTTTCGCCCGTTCGTGGGCATCTACTCCCTGTTGAACTCGCGCATCACCGCCTCGAGCCCGTCCCGCGCGAAGGCGAGGGCCGCTTCGGCGCCGCGCTCGACCAGCGCCTCGACCGCACCCTCCTCCTCCTCGCGAAACTCCTCGAGGACGAACTCCGTGAGCGTCATCTCCGGAGGCCGCGGCCCGATGCCGAGCCGAAGCCTCGGGAACTCCGTCGTTCCCAGCTCCTCGCTCACGGAGAGGAGCCCGTTGTGTCCGCCGTCCGACCCGCGCGGGCGGAGCCGCGCGCGCCCGAGCGGCAAGTTCACGTCGTCGCAGATCAGGAGGAGCCCGCCGAGCGACACCGGCTCGCGCCGCAGCAACTCCGCGACGGCGACGCCGCTCGCGTTCATGAACGTCCGCGGCCTCGCGATGAGGAGCGCCGGCTCCCCCTTCGCGCGCCACGCCTCGTACGCCGCGGGCGACTCCGCGCGCTCGGCCCGCGTCCTCCGCACGAGCAAGTCCACGACGCGGAAGCCGAGGTTGTGCCGCGTCGCCGCGTAGCGGGCGCCGGGGTTCCCGAGCCCGACGAGACCGACCGGCCCCCGAGCCGGCTCTAGCCTTTCTCGCCCTTCCCCTTCGGCTTCGACTCGGGCTTCGACTCCTCTTCCTCCTCCGTCTTCTTCGGCTTCTTGATCAGCTCGGGCTCCGTCGCCTCCTCGGCCGGCGCGACCTCCGCGCCCTCCGCCGCGGCGGCCGGCGTCGCCTCCTTGAGAATCGACGGCGGCACCACGGTCACGATCGGGCGCTCCCCCTCGGTGAGGATCTCGATGCCGGGGAGGCTCACCTCCTTCACGCGCACGGAGTCGCCGATCCCGAGGTGCGTCACGTCGACGACGATCTCGTTGGGCATCTCCGTCGGGAGACAGTGGATGTCGATCTCGCGCAATTGAAGGTCCAAGATCCCGCCGAAGTTCTTCACGCCGTCGGCGATCCCCTCGAGGCGCACCGGAACGCGGACGTGGATCTTCTCCTTGAGCGAGATCCGCTGGAAGTCGCAGTGGAGGTACTCCTGACGCACCGGGTCGCGCTGGATCTCACGGAAGATCGCCTTCACGTCCTCCTTCTCGCCGGGCACCTTGAGATCGAGGATCACGTGCCCGTGCCGCGCGGAGTGGAGCATGCGCGAGAGCGCCCGCGTCTCGACTGAGACGGCGATCGCGTCGTTCTTCATGCCGTAGAGGATGCCGGGGACGCGGCCCCCGCGGCGGAGCCTCTTCGCCGCCTGCTTCCGCGAACCCTCTCGGCGTTCCAACTCGAGCGTGACGATTTCCATGATGACCTTCCACCCTTTCCGTTCAGAACTTGAAGAGGGAGCTGACCGACTCCTCCTTGTGAATGCAGAGAATCGCCTTCGACAAGATGTGCGAGATCGAGAGCACGGAGACCTTCTCCGGGCGCGCGCCGCGGAGCGGGACGGTGTCCGTCACGACGAGCTGCCGGATCGGCGACTCGTGGACCTTCGCGTTCGCGTCGCCGGAGAGGATACCGTGCGTGCAGATCGCGTAGATCTCGCGCGCGCCGCTCTTCTCGAGCGCCTTCGCCGCCTCGGTGAGCGTCCCCGCCGTGTCCACCATGTCGTCGACGATCGCGACGTTCTTCCCCGCGACGTCGCCGATGACGTGCATCACCTCGGAGTGGTTCGGCTGCGCCCGCCGCTTGTCGACGATCGCGAGCCCCGCCGAGAGTCGCTTCGCGAAGGCGCGCGCCTGCTTCACGCCGCCCACGTCCGGCGCGACGACCACGAGATTCGGGATCTCCTTCGCGACGATCCAGTTGACGAGGACCGGCGCCGCGAAGAGGTGGTCCATCGGGATGTCGAAGAACCCCTGGATCTGCCCCGAGTGGAGGTCCATCGTCACCACGCGGTCCGCGCCCGCCGCCGTGATCAGGTTCGCCGCCAACTTCGCGGTGATCGGGACGCGCGGGCGGTCCTTCCGGTCCTGCCGCGCGTAGCCGAAGTACGGGATCACCGCCGTCACGCGCCGCGCGCTCGCGCGCGTGCACGCGTCGAGGATGATCAGGAGCTCGAGCAGGTTCTCCGCGGGCGCGTTCGTCGACTGGATGATGAACACGTCCTCGCCGCGGACGTTGTCCTCGATCTTGACCAAGATCTCCCCATCGGAGAAGTTGGAAATCTCGATCTGGCCGAGAGGGACGCCGATCTCGCGCGCGATGGCGCCGGCGAGAGACGGATTCGCTCGGCCGGCGAAGAGTTTGGGTCCTTTCGCCTGGGTCTCCATGTCCGTGTCTTCTGGCTTCGGGGTGATCGACGGCCGACGGAATTCACCGGGGCGTCAAAGGGGCCTATTCTAATGACAAAGCGAACCCAGCGTCAAGCGGTTTGACGCTGGGTTCGGGGCGCCTTCGGAGGGGGTTAAGGCGCGCGGCCGCCGGGCGTTAGCCCTACGAGCCGAGGATGGCGGCTGCGATGGTGCGGGCCGCCGACTCGGAGTCGTCGAGGGCGTCGCGGCGCTCGCGGGCGCTCTCGAGGGACGGGTCGAGCGAGACGGCCAACTCGTACTCGCGGCGCGCGAGATCGATCTCGTCCAGCGCCTCGTAGCACTCCGCGGCCGCGAGGGCGAGACGAGCGAGCGAGCCCTCGTCGGGGAGCATCCGGCGCGCGGCGCGGATGGCCCGAAGCGCCGCCGCCGGGTTCTCCCGTCGGCGGGCGATCAGCGACTGACGAGTTCCCTCGCGAAATCTCTCGATGACCTGGCTCACGCGGCACCTCCGTGTGTTGTGATTTGCCCGAAGGGTTGCGCTTTGCAACGCCGCCCCGGGCGAGTCGGTTTTCCTCCTCATGCCATCTCGCACGCGGGAAAGGGACTCCAGCGGGCCGCCACGCGGCCCTCGCCCCTCCACCGCCGTCCGACGACTCTCGGCGCAAGCGGCGTGCCGGGGCCGCGCCGTCCGGGACGCCTGCCCTTGCCGGCCGCGCGCGAGACTGGGAGAATGGCGGCGCGCCCCGAATCCTCACCCCGCGGAGATCCGATGGCCCACATCCTCTCGCTCGCGACCGCCCGGCCCCCGCATCTCCTCACGCAGGAGCGGGCCCGCGCGTTCTGCCGCGCGCTCTTCGAGCGCGCGTACCCTGACGACATCGTTCGGCTGCTCGAGGTCTTCGAGAACGCGCGGATCGAGACGCGGTACCTCGCGGCGCCGATCGATTGGATCGAGTCGGAGCCCTCCTTTCCGGAGCGCAACGCGCGGTACGTGGAGGAGGCGACCCGCCTGTCGGAGCGGGTGGCGACGGAGGCGCTCGCGCGGGCGGGCGTCGCCCCGCGCGACGTCGACCACCTGATCCTCGTGTCGACGACGGGGATCGCGACGCCGAGCCTCGACGCGCGGCTCATGAACCGGGTCGATTTCTCGCCGCACATGCGTCGGACGCCGGTGTGGGGGCTCGGCTGCGCGGGCGGCGCGGCGGGGCTCGCGCGCGCGGCCGAGTGGGCGGAGCACGACGGCGGATCGACGGTCCTCCTCATCTCGGTGGAGTTGTGCAGCCTCACGTTCCAGCCGAACGACCTCTCGAAGTCGAACCTCGTCGCGACGTCGCTCTTCGGCGACGGGGCCGCGGCGGCGGTTCTGCGCGGCGGGCGCGTCGAGCGCGGGACGGGGGACGGCGGCGCGAGGGGCGGGGGCGAGTCCGCGCGCGCGACGGGCGCGCGCGCCCCGCGCGGCCCGCGCGTCGTCGCGTCGCGGAGCACCCTCTTCCCCGACACCGAGGACGTGATGGGATGGGAGGTGAACGCGGCGGGGCTTCGGGTCCTCTTCTCGCGCGACATCCCGACGATCGTGCGCGAGCTCGTCCGCGGGAACGCGGACGAGTTCCTCGACGAGCACGGGCTCGCGATCGGCGATGTCGCGCACTTCGTCGCGCACCCCGGCGGCGCGAAGGTCATGGCCGCGTACGAGGAGGCGTTCGGGCTCGCCCCGGAGGCGCTCCGCCACACGCGCGAGGTGCTGCGAGAGTCGGGTAACATGTCCTCGCCGACGGTGCTCTTCGTCCTCGAGCGATTCCTCGAGGACCCCGCGGTCCGCGCCGGCGACTGGGGGCTCCTCACGGCGCTCGGCCCGGGGTTCTCCTCCGAGCTCACGCTCCTCCGCTGGTGAGAGGGGCGCGGCCCTCGGGGTCCGTTCCGCCGGCGCGCCGTCGCGAATTGCCACTTGAATCCCGGGCGCGGCTTCCCCACCATGCACGCGTGATTCCCCGCGGTCGCCCGCACCGGGCGCATCCCTGACCCAGACACCCTTGCCGAGACGGCCGATGCGCAGACGACGCAAGACGAGAAGTGCGACGCGAAGCCGGCGCGCCCCGTGGTCCCGCTGGCCGAGCGAGCGGATCCTCGACCTCAGGATGTGCGACCTCGGCGTGGGCCTCGAGGGGACGTGGCTCGCCGACTGCGTCGAGCGGCTCCATGCCGAACTCGAGCGGCGCGGGATCGCTCTCCGCCCGCACGTGTGGATCTCGCACGATTGGTTCACGCCCGACGGCGTCCCCGGGTTCGCGGTCCCCTTCTACCTCACGCACCCGCGCCTCACGCGGCTCGAGCGGAGCCAGATGCTCGAGGTCGAGGGCGGCTCGGTCGAGGAGTGCCTGCGGATCCTCCGCCACGAGTGCGGGCACTCCATCCAGCACGCGTACCGACTGAACCGCCGGCGCCGCTGGCAGGAACTCTTCGGCAAGTCCTCCCAGAAGTACCCGGACATCTACCGGCCGAACCCGGCGAGCCGGCGCTACGTGCAGCACCTGCGCCTCTACTACGCGCAGAGCCACCCCGACGAGGACTTCGCGGAGACGTTCGCGGTGTGGCTGACGCCGCGCGCGCTCTGGCGGAAGCGCTACGCCGGTTGGCCCGCGCTCCGGAAGCTCGAGTACGTCGAGGAGTTGATGGCGGAGATCAAGGGCGCGCGCCCCGTCGTGCGGAACCGCACGCAGGTCGACCCGCTCCACCGGCTGCGGACGACGCTCCGCGAGCACTACGAGGAGAAGCGCAAGCAGTACGTCCCCGGCACGTCGGACGTGTACGACCAGGACCTCCGCCGCCTCTTCTCCGACGACCCGAGGGACCGCGGGCGCGAGCGGGCTTCCTCCTTCGTGCGCCGGAACCGCGCCGCGATCCGCCAGATGGTCTCGCGCTGGACCGGCGAGTACGAGTTCACGCTCGACCAGGTCCTGAACGATATGATCGTCCGCTGCCGCGAGCTCCGCCTCCGCGCGGCCGGCCCGGAGCGGAGGCTCCGCGTCGACTTCGCGCTCCTCCTCACGGTGAAGACGATGCAGTTCCTCTACAGGCGCCGGAACTGGATCGCGCTGTGACGGGGCGAGCGACGAGGGGCCCCGCGTCATGAAGCGGGCCCGGCCGGTGAAGCCGCTCCGCGTCCTCGTCCTCATGCATCCGGCGCTCGTCCCGCCGGACAGCCTCGAGGGCCACACCGAGAAGGAGATCTCGGAGTGGAAGACGGAGTACGACGTGGTGTCGACGCTGCGGAAGTTGGGCCACGACGTGCGGCCGCTCGGCGTTCAGTACGAGCTCATGCCGATCCGCACCGCGATCACCGAATGGAAGCCGCACATCGTCTTCAATCTGCTGGAGGAGTTTCACGGCTTGCGCGAGTTCGACCAGCACGTCGTGAGCTTCCTCGAGCTCATGAAGACGCCCTACACGGGCTGCAACCCGCGCGGCCTCGTGCTCGCGCGCGACAAGGCGCTCTCGAAGAAGCTCCTCACGTACCACCGCATCCGCGTGCCCGGCTTCGCCGACTTCCCGAAGGGGCGCCGGGCGAGCCCCCCGCGCGGGTTCCAGTTCCCGCTCATCGTCAAGAGTCTGACGGAGGAGGCGTCGCTCGGGATCGCGCAGGCGTCGATCGTCGACAGCGACGAGAAGCTCGCCGAGCGCGTGCGCTTCATCCACGAGAGCATCGGGACCGACGCGATCGTCGAGCAGTTTATCGAGGGGCGCGAGCTGTACGTCGGCGTGATCGGGAACAAGCGGCTCGACGTGCTCCCGACGTGGGAGCTCGTCTTCGAGAACATGCCGGCTGGGAGCGCCGCGATCGCGACGGCGCGCGCCAAGCACGACGCCGAGTACCAAGAGAAGCGCGGGATCGACCACAAGCCCGCCGAGGACCTGCCGTCCGAGGTCGCCGAGACGATCCAGTCCACGACCAAGCGGATCTATCGCATCCTCGAGCTGGACGGGTACGCGCGCATCGACTACCGGTTGAGCCCGCGCGGCATGCTCTACTTCCTCGAGGCGAATCCGAATCCGGAGATCGCCGAGCGGGAGGAGTTCTCGGCGGCGGCGCACGCGGCCGGGTTCTCCTACTCGCGGCTCCTCCACCGGATCGTCACGCTGGGTCTCGGGCGCCGCCGGTGGCATGCGGGCTGAGGGGGACCGAGGAGGACGCGCCGGGATTCATCGCGGCGCGATCCGGTAGAGGGTCACGCGGGGGCCGACGAGCCCCGCGCCCGGCGCCCATCGTCGGAACTCGACGACCCTCGGGTCGGCGATCAAACCCTCGAGATGGGTCCTCTCGCGCATCCAGAAGAGGCGGAGCGGGCTGTCGGCGGGCGGGGGCGGAGCGACGAGAAAGCGGTCCGTCCACTGAGAGGAGAGGAGGACGTACTCCGCGCCCTCGGCGATCAGCTCGTCGACGCTCCGCGACCGGCTGCTGAAATCACGCGATAGGAACCGATCCCGAACGATCCGCGCCTGCAAGGAGTCGGGGATTGGCGCGTCCAACACGACACCGGTCAGGTCCGGCTCGTCGGTCGGCACGATGATCGGCACGAGACGGTACGTCGCAAGTCCCCGTAGAGCCTCCTCGAGCCGCGCGGCGAACCGGTCCCCAACGTACTGGCGACCCACTTTCGATCGCCCCGCCCGGCCGGCGTCGAGCAGGCGCGGCTCGTAGTGGTACTTGTCGTACGCGATCCCGCTTCCGGAAGGAATGCTCTTCTCGATCCAGTCGCGCGCGACCTCGCGCGTGTCGGTGCTCCGGGCGCGACGAAGCTCCCCGACGGCGCCGAGGAGCGATGGCGCGACGAGGAGCGACCCGGCGAAGGTCGCCAGCATGCGCGACCGGCGGAGCGGCCCGCGTCCGAGGACCGCCTCGAGGGCCCGCCCGCCGAGGATAGCGGCGGGCGGCCAGAGGCTGGCGAGGTAGTCGAGCTGTTGGTTCTTGAGGCTCGCGATCGCGAGGAACGAGGGCACGAGGAACGAGAGGAGCAGCACGTCTCCGCGGGAGCGGCGCCGCAAGGCGAGGAGGCCGCCGGCGAAGGCGAGGAGAGCGGCGGTCCTTTCCTGGCTCAAGATTTCCCGCACGGCCCACAGGACCGGCGTCTTCCCCATGTGCCCCACGTGCCCGATCCGCATGTGCGAGGACGAGTAGAGATAGCCGTCGAGGTAGTCGCCGAAGCTCAGCACCCAATACGGCGTCACCAGGAGGAAGGTCGCGGCGGCGACGGCGAGAGCGAGGAAGAGCCATTGTCCCGGCCGGCGCGCTCCCGCTCCGAAGTGCGCAACGAGGAGCGGGATCACGAGGAGCCCCGAGTTGTACTTCGCCGAGACGGAGAGTCCGATCGTGGCGCCGGCGAGGAGGTAATCGCGGAGGGTGCCGCGCCGGGCGACCGCCTCGATCGGAAGAAAGGCGAGGATCGCGAGGAACGCGAGCGGCGCGTTGGGGGTCGCGAGGGCGGCCTCGCGCGCCGATTCGATGCCGAGCGCGAGGAGGAGCGCGCCGAAGAGACCCGCGCGCGCCCCGTAGAGCCGCCGGCCGAGGAGGTACACGACGACGACGGCTCCGAGGCTCATCGCGGCGCTCGCCGCGCGCCCAACGAGGTAGACCGGCGTCGGGTCGATGAAGAACCGCACTGCGAAGTCCGTCGCGCCCTCGTATGCGCCGGCGAGGCTTCCGGCCACGAAGAGGGCCGCATAGAGAGCCGCGAGCAGGTAGATCTCGAAGGTGGGGTACTCGAAGTAGAGGGGCTCGAGGGTCCGTCTCGCGCCGAGCGACAGCGCGTTCTTCGTGACGAGTTCCTCGTCCGACAGGAAAACGGCTGGGAGTCCGGCGTCGATGCAGCCGAAGCGAAGACCCGCGCCGAGGAGGAGGATGGCGGCGAGAGCGATCCAGGGGACGGCGTTCCGGCGCCCCGCCAACTCCGGGCCCCCCGGACCGGGCACGCGCGGATCGGCTCTCACGGCGGCTCGGTCACTCGGGCCGGGGCGCCGGGACCACCGGCTCCCGCGGTCGCTCACGCCGCGCGCCGCGCGGGACGCCCACCCGTCCCCGGGCGAGGATCCGCTCCGCGAACTCGACGAACCTCTCCGTCTGCCTCGCGAAGGCGAATTCCGCGACCCGCGCGCGGTCGCCGCCGACCCGGTCTCCGCGGCCTTCCCGGCGTCGCTCGTACGCCGCGACGAGAGCCTCGGCGATCGCGAGTGGATCGTCGGGAGGAACCGTCACTCCCATCCGACACTCCGCGACGATCCGGCTCGCCTCCCCGTCAGGGGCGGCCACGAGGATCGGCCGCCCGGCGCGGAGGTACTCGTAAAGCTTGCCGGTGGAGTACATCTCGGCGCCCGGCGAGCGCGACACGAGGAGGAGGAGGAGATCCGCGGCGAGGACGCGTCGGAGCGCCTCGCGATGCGGCAGGAAGCCCGACAGCACGGTTTCGCGCTCGATTCCGGCCGAGCGCGCGAGCGCGCGGAGAGGCTCCTGCTGCGCGCCGACGACGACGAACCGGAAGGAGTCCCTCGGGATCCGCCCCGACGAGAGCGCTCGGGCGATGCCCTCGAACACGGGTCGCGGATCGAGGCGGCGATGAAAGGTTCCCGAGAAGACCAACGTGAACCGGGTCTCGGGCCCGGACGGCTCGAGGCCTTCGAAATCGTCTTCGTCGTATCCGGTGTGGATCGTATCGAAGCGATCGCGGTGGGGCTCGCCCAGGAACGCCTGGAGGCGGTCTCGTAGCGACTCGTTCGCGGCGACGACGCCGTCCGCATCGCGCAGCACCGAGCGCGCGAGCCGCGACTGGATCGCGCGGTGGATCGGGGTCGGCGGGACGAGGTCCGGGTTCCCCACCCAGTCATCGCGGAAGTCCGCGATCCAGGGAACGCCGGTCGCCCGGTGGAGCGAGCGCGCGACGAGGTGCGCCGTGTGGGGAACGGATTTCGAGAGGACCAGGTCCACGCCGCCGGCGGCGAGATGCTTCCTCCCCTCGCGGACGGCGAAGGGGAGCCACCCGACTGAGTTGTCTGGGACGAACAGCCACGTGTTGACCGACTTCGCAAGGCGAGTGACCCGCGAGAAGAAGCGATCGGGGTCCCGGCGATCGCCCGGGCGCGGCGCCGGTCCCCCCACGAGGCGCGCGTAGGTCCGGAAGGGATCCCAGGAAGCGGTCCGGAGCACCCGCGTCCCGGCCGGGATCTCCCGCTCGAGCGTTTCGTCGAAGGAGTAGTACGCCGGCACTCTCGCCGTGAGGATCGTGACCTCCCAGCCGAAGCGCGGCAGGTACTTGGCGAGCTTGAGCGCCCGGAAACCGCCGATCCCGCCCATCGGAGGGAAGAAGTAGGAGACGATGAGGATCCGACGGGCCGTTCTTTCCACGACGATCTTTGTACCACAGCGACATGGGTTGCGCCACGAGCGCCGCTGGCGCGGGCGCTTGAAGCGGAGGCGGGCCGCGTGCGAGAATGGCGGGGTGAGCACGGATCCCAGACTCCCCCCCGATCGCCTCCCATCCGTCGAGATCGAGGAGTGGATCCCGGCCGCGGCGAAGCCGATCGACTGCGGTCCGGCTCCCGCCTTCGGGCGGCACTTCACGCCCGCGATGCTCCTCGCGGAGTGGCGATCGGGGAGCGGCTGGGGCGGCGCGCGGATCGTGCCGCGCGAGGCGCTCCGGGTCGACCCCGCCGCGGTCGTATTCCACTACGGGCAGGCGGTCTTCGAGGCGTTCAAGGCGCACCGCCAGCCGGACGGGCGGCTCGCGATCTTCCGCCCGTGGGACCACGCCGCGCGCCTCGTGCGCTCCGCCGAGCGGATGGCGATCCCCCCCGTCCCGCCGGAATACCTCGTCGCTCTCATCGCACGGTTCGTCGCGCACCAAGCGAAGGCTCTCCCCGACCTCCCCGGCGTCCCGCTCTACATCCGGCCGGTCCTGATCGGCACGGAGGCCGGCCTCGGGATCCGCGCCTCGAGCGAGTACCTCCTGTTCACGCTCCTGTCGCCGGTCGCGCCGTACTTCGCGGGGCGCGAGACGGTCGGCCTCCGCGTGCTGGTCATGGAGGACTTCGTGCGCGCGAGCGAGGGGGGCACCGGCGCGATCAAGGCCGCCGGGAATTACGGCCGGAGCCTCCTTGGGCTGTCGCGCGCGAAGGCGATCGGATGCGACCAGGTGATCTGGCTCGACGCGCGCGAGCGGGCGTGGGTCGAGGAGATGGAGGGGATGAACATCCTCTTCGTGCGCGACGGCGCGCTGGTGACGCCGCCGACCGGCGAGACGATCCTCGCGGGCGTGACGCGCGACAGCCTCCTCGCGATCGCGCGCGACGAAGGGATGCGCGTGAGCGAGGAGCCGGTGCGGATCGACGACGTGTTGGCAGGGATCGCGGGCGGGCGGATCACGGAGGCGTTCGCCGCGGGGACGGCGGCGGTGATCGCGCCGATCGCTGAGATCTTGCGCGGCGGCGAGAGCGCGCGCCTGCCGAGCGAGCGCCCCGTCGCCACGCGCCTCCTCGCGGCGCTCACCGCCGTCCAGTCGGGCCGCGCGCCCGACCCGCGCGGCTGGCGATTCCCGATCGCGCGCGAGGCGCCCGCGCTTCGTTAGATCCGCGCCCTCGAGCGGCGCCCTTGCCCGCGCCCCGCTCGCCGTGCTCTTCCGACGAGAAAATGAAGAGGCGGTCGGAGCGGGTTCGCACCGACCGCCTCACGATGGCGACTCAGCGGTTCTCATCTACAGAAGGCCCAGCCAGAAGTACGGGAGGCAGAGCGCCCCGTCGCAGTGCAGGATGTCGGTCTCCTCGGGGATCGCCTGCGGCGCCGTGAGAGCCGCGCCCCCGTCGCCGTCCTCGCGGGTGTAGACGTCGGCCTGGATGATGATCGCATCGCCCTCGGGGACCGCGACCGGCCCATCTTCCGAAGATTCGCGGAGCACGTTCTGGAATTCACCGTCACCGCACGCGAGCGCCGTGCTCGCGGAGAGCCCCGTGAGAACCAGGGCGGCGAGGATTGCGGCTAGCGCTTTCATCTGTCTCCCCTCCTTCCGTTCCGTTCGGGCCTTCCTTCGTCGTTCGTGATCCAGTGACGCATCTCGCTATATCAAGTCGCGTGCCACGGGGAGGGCGGGCTCCGGACGAGGGCCAGTCGTGCGAGCAGAAGCGTGGCGTGGCAGCGACTTCCGACGCGTCGCGGCCGAACTCTCGCGGCTTGGCGCGGCCCAGGCGCCGCGCGCGCCACCGCCAGGGGTCCTCTGAATCGTCGGGAATCCCAACGAAGGGCGAGGCTCGTCGCGTCTCGCGGGCGCCCGAATCACCAGAACTCACGCGGCACCGACGAGTTGTGGCGCCGTCGGATTCTCCGACGCGGGGAGCGAGCGTCAGCCGTTCTCGAGGCGGTACTTCTCGATCTTCTCGTAGAGAGTCGAGCGGTCGATCCCGAGGATCCTCGCGGCCTGGGTCTTGTTTCCACCGCACCCCTCGAGGACTCGCCGGATGTGGTCCCTCTCGAGCTGCTCGAGCGTCTTCACGACGCCGGCGGCGCCGGCCCCATCGCTCCGGGCCGCGAGGATCGCGCTCGGCAAGTCGTCGACCGACACGACGCCTCCTGGGCTCAGCGCGACCCAGCGCTCGACGAGGTTCCGCAGCTCGCGGACGTTTCCGGGCCAACGGTACGCCTCGAGCGCGCCAAGGATTTCGGGGGGCACGCGGAGGCGCGGCTTCCCCGACCGTTTCGAGAAGAGGTCGAGGAAGTGGTCGAGAAGCGTGCCGACGTCGCCGAGGCGCTCGCGAAGCGCCGGCACGTGGATCTCCACCACGTTGAGGCGGTAGTAGAGGTCTTCGCGGAACGATCCCCGGGTCACCTCGGCGCCGAGGTCTCGGTTCGTCGCCGCGATCAACCTCACGTCGACGGCGCGCGGCGTCCCGCTTCCGACGCGCTCGATCTCCCTCTCCTCCAAGGCTCGCAGAAGTTTCGCCTGGAGCGCGAGCGGTATCTCGGCGATCTCGTCGAAGAAGAGAGTCCCTCCGTCGGCGAGCTCGAATTTTCCGACGCGGTCCGCGACCGCGCCGGTGAACGAGCCGCGGACGTGCCCGAAGAGGTCGCTCGCGAGGAGGTCCTCCTGGAGCGCCGCGCAGTTCACGCTCACGAAGGCGCGGTCGCGGCGCGCGCTCCCGGCGTGAAGCGCCCTCGCGACGAGCTCCTTGCCGGTGCCGTTCTCGCCGAGCACGAGGACCGTCGCTTCCGACGAAGCGGCGCGCTGGACGCGCTCGAAGAGCTCGCGGAGCTCCCGCGAGTTCCCCACGAGCGCGCGCTCCTCGCCGATCGACTCGCGCAGAACGCGGTTCTCGTTCACGACGAGGAGGAGACCGCGCTGGCGCTCGAGTTCCAGCTCGAGGAGCGAGGCGATCGCGACGGCGAACTCGAGGTCATCGCGCGAGAGCGCCCCCGAGCCTTCGTCGCCACGGATCGCGAGGAGCCCGAAGACCGCCCGCTCTCGGCGGAGCGGAACCGCGATGAGGTCGCCGGCTTCGGCCGCGCCGGGCTCCCGCGGGCCCGACTCGCGCGTGGCGGTCGCGCGGCCGCGGCGCTCCGGCCGCGCGTCGACCACGTCCGAGAGGATCGCTTCGCCGCGCAGGAGGACCCGATCGAAGACTGCGCGGGGGATCGCGTGCGTCCCGGTCGGCCCCGTGCCCGCGGGACCCGCGGCGGCCATGCACTGGAGCGACCCGCTCGCCGCGTTGTGGTAGATGATCTCGGCGCGCCGAACGTGCGGAAGTTTCCTGAGGGAGGCGATCGCCGCGTCGAGAAGCGATCCCTCGCTCCCGAAAACGGCGCACGCGCGGATGAAGTCGTAGAGCGCGGCGACCTTCGCCTGCGCGCTCCCCTCGGCGAAGAGCCTCCGCGCGGCCGCTTCCTGCCCCACGAGGTCGAGCCGGAACGTCGTCGTGGGGTCTCGCTCGTCGACGATGGAAACGAGGCGGGAACTGTCCTCGGGGACCTCGTAGCGGATGACCGCGTCCCCGAGGCGGATCTCGTCGCCGGACGAGAGCGCCCGAGACGTGACCCGCTCGCCGTTCACGAACGAGCCGGCGGCGCTTCCGAGGTCCTCGAGGACGTAGCCCGCGTCCGTGCGGAGGAGCCGCGAGTGCCGCGGGGCGACGCTCTCCGAGCGGATGACCAGCCCGGAGGCCGGGTCGCACCCGATCTCGAAGGCCCACTCGTTGAGGAAGACCACACGGCACTCGCCGCGCTCGAGAACCGTGAGCTTGCAGCCGGGCATTCGCCCTCCCCTCGTCCCGCCGTCCGGCGGAGGCCGGCAGCGCGGCGCCACCATCGCCGGCCGGCGCGACGCGACCGATTATAGCGCCTGGCCGCCACGATCCGGCCGAGGGACGCTCTCCCGGGAGTCGTGGCGCTCGCCGATCACGCGGTAGATCGAGAGCAGCGTCTCTTCCTGGCTCTCCCAGCAGAGCTCGCGCGCGGCCTCGCGGCAGCGCGCGCTCATCTCCGCGAGGCCCGCGCGGTCGGCGAGCATCTCGCGCGCGGCGCGCGCGATCCCTTCCGGCGTCGTGTCGGCGATGAGCCGCCCGACGCCGCGTGGGGCGATGACCGCGCGCATCTCGGGCAGGTCGCTCGCGAGCACCGGCACGCCCGCCATGATGTACTCGAAGAGCTTGTTCGGAAGCGCGTACCGGTAGTTGAGCCCGCGCCCGTCGTAGAGGACGAGCCCGAGGTCCGCCGAGCGCGTGTGCGCGAGGAGCTCGGCGAGCGGCACCGGCGCGTGGAAGTGGACGCGTGCCTCGACGCCAGCCCGCCGCGCCGTCCCGCGGAGCGCCGCCCCCTCGGGCCCCTCGCCGAGGAGCACGAGCCGCGCCTCGGGAAGAAAACGGAGCGCCTCCACCATCGGCGCGAGCCCGCGGCCCCTCTGCAGATGCCCTTGATGGAGAAGGACCGGCCGCTCGGGCGAGCGGTCCGGAAGGAGCGGCCGCACGTCGCTCCCCGCGTCGTGGCGCGGGAGGTTGCGGATGAGGTGCACTTGGGGAATTCCGTAGCGCGCCTCGAGCTCCCGCGCGATCGCGGGCGCGACCGTGATCACGGCGTCCGCCTTCGGCGCGAGGCGGCGCTCGATCGCGCCCCAGATCGCGAGCTCGCGCGGCCTCCCGCGCAGGTGCTCGCTTTCGAGGTAGAGCTCGTGCGAGTCGTAAACGAGCCCTGCGTGGAGAAGGCGTGCGGCGACCCACGCGGGGAGCAGAGTGTCCAGGTCGTTCGCGTGGATCGCGCGCGGCCGCACGCGCAGCGCCTCGACGACGGCGCGCGCCGCGTACTCAGCGAAGCGCGCCTTGCGCGTGGGCCACGGCTCCGCGCGCACGCGCCGAACCCGGATGCCGCGGAAGACCTCGCGGCGCGGGAGGCCGGCCCGCGCGATGCCGACCGCGTGCACCTCGTGCCCCGCCGCGACGAGCGTCTCCATCTCCTTGACGACGCGGTGGTCGTTCCGCACGTCGTTCATGACGAGGTGAAGGATGCGCACCGAGGCCCTTCAGGTGGCGGTGTCGCCCGCGCTAGACGCCCGGCATCGCCTTCTTGAGCGGCCTCAAGAGGAAGAGGAGGACGACCGCCATCACGAGCGCGCAGGTCCCGAGGACCGCGAAGAACGACGAGTGGAGCCAGCGGTCCCAGTAGACCCCGATCATCGTGAGCTTGTTACCGATCGCGGTCGCCGCGAACCAGCCCCCCATCATGACGCCGCGCAGGCGGAGCGGCGCGACCTTCGACACGAGCGACAGCCCCATCGGCGAGAGCATGAGCTCGCCGAGCGAGATCACGAAGTACGCGCCGATGAGCCACCAGGGGGAGACGCGCCCGCCGTCGCCGCCGGCCTTCGCCGCGAAGTAGAGGATGTAGAACGAGACCGCCGTGAGGAACATCCCGATCGCGATCTTCGTGGGCGTGGAGGGCTCGCGGCCGCGACGGTCGAGTTGCCTCCAGAACCAGACGAGCGGAAACGTCAGCGTGACGATCCAGAACGGGTTGATGGCGTTCGAGATCACCCCGGACATCTCGTCGCCGCTCACCGTGCCGAACGTGACGATCCCCACGATGAAGGGGAGGACCTTCGAGGCCGTCCAGTCCGTGTTGTCGTTCGCCCAGTAGGTGAGCGTCGATCCGTTCTGGTGGAACACCATCCAGAAGACGATCACGACGAGGAAGACGACGATGAGCGCCCAGATCCGCTTCGACTCTGGGACCTCGTCCATCACCTGCGCCCGCGCGCTCGCCGCGGCATGCGTCGGCGACGGCGCCGCGCCGTGCCGGTTGGGCTCCTCGACGTGCCGCTTGAAGAGCCAGAGGATCGAGACGGAGATCACCATCCCACCCGCGGCGACCGCGAACGCCGGGTGGAAACCGAACTCCGATCGCACCGCCTCGGCGACGATCGGCGCCAGGAACGCGCCGATGTTGATCCCCATGTAGAAGATGTTGTACGCGCGGTCTTTCAAGTGGCTCCCGTCCGGGTAGAGGTTGCCGACCATCGTCGAGACGTTCGGCTTGAAGAAACCGTTCCCGATCACGAGGCAGGTGAGCGCCAAGTAGACGACGGGAAGCGACCGGAAGGAGAGGAGGAGGTGCCCCGCCATGAAGAAGAATCCGCCGATCATCACGGAGCGCCGGTAGCCGAGCTTCCTGTCGGCGAGCCAGCCGCCGATGAGCGGGCTGAAGTAGACGAACATGAGGTAGTTGGAGTAGAGGGTCGTCGCTTGGGCCGATGTCCACGCGAACCCCTCCGCCGCGTTCTGGAGGTAGAGCGTGAAGAGCGCGAGCATCGAATAGAAGCTGAAGCGTTCCCACATCTCGGTCGCGAAGAGGACGTAGAGCCCCTTCGGGTGCCTCTCGGCCGCGGCGGCCTGCGCGTTCGCCTGCGTCATCCGTGATGGCGTCGCCATGGCTCAGGGCACCTCGATCTCGACGTCGTCACCCTGCACGCGCACCTTGTAACACGGCACCTCGCGCGGCGCCGGAGGGCCCACGTTCTTGCCGGTGCAGACGTCGAACTCCGCCCCGTGCCAGGGGCAGGTCACGAGGGTCCCGTCGAGCGTCCCGTCCGAGAGCGGACCGCCCCGGTGGGTGCACGTGTCGCCGATCGCGTAGAAGACCCCGTCCACGTTGAAGAGGGCGACCCGTTCCTGGCCGACCTGGACGGCCATTCCCTTGCCGGGGCCGAGGTCCTTTCGGCTCGCGACCCTCTGAAACGTTCCCATCGTCGCATCTCCTTCTGCGCCGCCGATTCGCGTCTGGTGGTTGGGGCGGGAGGATTCGAACCTCCGAATGCGGGTTCCAAAGACCCGTGACTTACCGCTTGTCGACGCCCCAAGAAAAGGAAAAAGCCCCACGAGGGCGGGGCTTCCTCCGAAACGGCTCGGGCCTAGCGCGGGCCCCTCGGTCTAAACATCATCGAGGCTCTTCGCGGAGACCACGCCCGCCTTCTCGTTCTCGAGTTCCCGATTGTAAACCTGCAAGACTTCCCGTTCCAGCATGTCGCGGGTCTCGTTGTTGATCGGGTGCGCGATGTCCTGATACGTGCCGTCCGGGCGGCGGCGGCTCGGCATCGCGACGAAGAGCCCGGAGTTGCCCTCGATCACCTTGAGGCCGCGGATCACGAAGCTGTTGTCGAGCGTGATGCTGGCGAAGGCCCTGAGCTTCCCGTCGTCCCGAAGGGTGATCCTGACTTCGGTGATCTTCATGCGTTCACCCACCTTCGCGAGGTGCCGGTGACCCCCATCACCGTGCGGATCCTACGGTCGTCCTGCCGACGCTTCGCACGCCCTCCGGGCTCAAGACCGCAGCGGGCGCTCCCCGGTGGGGACCACCCGCGCGCTCCAGAACGACTTCGATCTGAGGTCACGCTCCGCGTCGCCGAGCGTCGACTCGTCCGCGAAGATCCCGAAGACGGTCGGCCCGGTCCCTGTGAGCGAGGCCGCCAGAGCCCCCCGGCCGAGCATCGCGCCGAGCACCTCCCTCACGGAGGGATGAACGTCGGCGACGGGCTCCACGAACGCATTCCACATGGAGCCCACGAGCTCGGACACCCTCAGGCTAGCATCCGCCGCGGCGATCTTAGGAAAGGGTTTTCGGGGTGTCAAGCCTGTTCTCAAGTTGTCGTACGCCCACCGCGTCGACACGGAGACGGGCGGCTTCGCAAGGAGGATTGGCGCGGCCTCGAGGGGCGGGAGCCGCGTGAGCCGCTCCCCACGGCCGCGCCCACGGGCCGATCCGCCGCGGACGAGGAACGGGACGTCGGAGCCGACCCGGGCGCCGATCTCCTCGAGGCGCCCCGCGCCCCAGCCGAGGTCGAGCAGGCGGGCGAGCGCGACGAGGACCGTCGCGGCGTCGCCGCTCCCCCCACCGAGGCCGGCGCCCACTGGGATCCGCTTGGCGATCCTCACGCGGACGCCGACGTCGGGACGCCCCGCCTCGTCGAGGAGCGCCCGCGCCGCGCGCCCCGCGAGGTTCTCCTCGTCGCGCGGGAGCGACGGATCGTCGGCCGCGACCTCGATGCCGGGGCGGCCGGGCGCGACCTCCACCTCCAACGTGTCCGAGAGGCTCACGGTTTGGAAGAGCGTGTCGATCTCGTGGTAGCCGTCCGACCGCCTCTCGAGGACCTCGAGGAAGAGGTTGATCTTCGCCGGACTCTCGAGCGTCAGCGCCCGCTCCACGCGCCGCCCCCGCGCCTAACGGAAGAGGATGAGGACGACCGCCGCCATCCAGAGCCCGAGCGTCGCGAGGATCGGGCGATCCTTGTAGAGGACCTCGGAGGGGTTCCCCCCCATCCCCTCCCGGTACACCAGGTAGAGGTAGCGGAAGATCCCGTAGACGACGAACGGAATCGTGTAGACGAGCCGGTCCGTGTCGAACTTCTCCACCGTCGCGGGCCAGATCGTGTAGATCGAGTACGCAAGGATCGTGGAGGCCGCGACGACGACGATCAGCTGGTCGACGAACGCGATCGAGTAGTGCGCGAGCACGGGGCGGTGCGAGGCGGCCTCCTCGCCGAGGACGGCGAGCTCGTTGCGCCGCTTGCAGAGCGCGAGCAGGAGCGACAGGAAGAGCGTGCAGACGAGGAGCCACGGCGAGAGGAGGACGTCGTCCACCTTGCCGGCGAGCGCCTCGACGCCGCCGATCGCGCGCAGCACGAACCCGACCGAGATCGAGAGGACGTCGAGGCCCACGATCTCCTTGAGGCGGACCGAGTAGAGGAGGTTGAGAGCGAAGTAGGCCGCGAGCGTGAGCCCGAAGGGGGGCGTGAGGCGAAAGCCGAGGACGAGCGCGACGGCCGCCAGCGCGAGCGCGCCCGCGAGCGCGGTCGGCACCGGGAGCGCGCCCGAGGCGACCGGCCGCGACTTCTTGAGCGGGTGCCGCCGGTCCTCGTCGCGGTCGAGGACGTCGTTCAGGACGTAGACGGACGACGAGAGGAACGAGAAGAGGAAGAACGCGATGACCGCGCTCACGAGGAAGTCGGGGTCGCCGACCTTGCGAGCGAAGATGAGCGCCGCGAAGACGACGAGGTTCTTCGTCCACTGGGACGGCCGGCACGTCCGGAGGAACGCGCCGATCACCGCGGCTTCCCCACGCCGAGCACGTCGCGGATTTTGGTGACCAACAGGTCGATCGCGATCTCGTTGTATCCGCCGCCCGGGATGATGATGTCCGCGTATCGCTTCGACGGGGCGACGAACTCGAGGTGCATCGGCTTCACCGTGTCGAGGTATTGCTCGATCGCCGACTCGACGGTCCGGCCGCGCACCTCGATATCCCGATGGAGCCGCCGGATGAAGCGCTCGTCGTCGTCCGCCTCGACGTAGATCCGGATGTCCATCATCCGGCGCAGCCGCTCGTCGTCGAGCACGAGGATCCCCTCGAGGAGGATGACGTCCGCGGGCTTGACGGTCTCGCGCCGCGGCGAGCGCGTGTGCGTCTTGAAGTCGTAGATCGGCTTCTGGATCGGCTGTCCGGCGAGGAGACGCTCGACGTGCTTCACGAGGAGCGGCGTGTCGAACGCCTCGGGGTGGTCGTAGTTGAGGCGCGCTCTCTCGGTGCGCGGGATTCGCGCCCGGTCGTGGTAGTACGAGTCGTGATGGATGATGATGACGCTCTCGTCCTGGAGCGAGGAGGCGACCTGCTTGGCGACGGTCGTCTTTCCCGAGCCGGTGCCGCCCGAGATGCCGATGATGACCGGCCGGTGCGGGGGCGCGCCGGCGCGAGCGCGTCCCGGAATCCGGGGCACGGCCCGCCTCACATCAGCTCCGGCTGACGAGAATCACGCCCGCGCAGATGACCATCGTTCCCGCGAAGCGGACCGCGCTCACGTCCTCCTTGAGCAGGACGCGCGAGAGGACCACGACGATGACGTAGCCCATCGAGATCATCGGGTAGGCCCACGAGAGCGGAACGCGCGAGAGGATCACCATCCAGATGAGGGAGGAGAGGCCGTAGCAGAGGAACCCGCCCACGACGAAGGGATTGGAGAACGCGCGGCCGAACGCCGCGACGAGCTGCGTGTCGCCGCCCAAACGCCCGACCGAGCCCATGCCGTGCTTGAGCGAGAGCTGGCCGGCGGAGCCGAGGAGCACGCAGAGGACGATCATGAGGAAGTTCTTCACGGCGACCCCCTTGGCCCGGGAGACGGACCGGGCGCGAATCGGGCGGCAGTATAGCATCGGCCACGGAGAGCACCCAACTCAAAAGGCCGGCGCGTGCGCGGCCTCGAGCGCGCGCCGCACCTCGGCGGAGAGACGGGGCGCGTCGAGGAATCGGTCCCGCGGAGCGCCGCGGCCGCGAAGCGCGGGAGCGCGCCGGGAGTGCGCGTGTCGCCGTCCGGCGTCGCGAGGAAGAGGATCGCCGCGCCCGCGACGATCGCGGCGGCCGCGACGACAAGCGCGAGGAGGCGCGCGGCCCGCGCCCACGAACTCCCTCCGCCCGCGCCGTCTGCCCCCTCCCCCCTCACGGCCGCGCCGCGCGCTCGAGGTCCTCGATCGCCGCCGCGAGCTCATCGAGGAGCGCGTGCTCGCCGAGCGCCGCGCGCGCGACGCCGAGCACTTCGCGGTAATACCAGAGGCTCGGCTCCACGCCGCGTTTGAACCGCTCCCACACGGCCGGCCCGTGGTTCCCGATGTCGGTCGCGAGGGCACGCACGTTGTGGAGCGCGTCCGCCGCCTTGAGCGCCGCGACGTCGGCGCCCGCGCCGCGCAGGCGCGCGAGGCTCGCCGCCTTCCGCGCTTCCCAGCGAAGGCCCGCGCCGCCGTCTCCCTTCCGCTCCGTGACGGCGTCCACGAGGCGCGCGACCCCGACCCCGAACTCGGCCTCGATCCGCTGAATCGGAACACCGCAGTCCTCCACCACGTCGTGGAGGAGCGCGGCGATGGCGATCTCCTCGTCGAACCCGTGGCGGATCAGGAGGACGGAGACGTGGACCGGATGCGTGACGTAGGGCACGTCGGTCCCCTTTCGCTGTTGGTTTCGGTGGGCGCGCGCGGCGAAGGCCAGCGCGGCGTCGTAGCGTGCGGAGAAGGCGGCCACGGGGGATCGGGCCTTCGCGCGCGGCGCCGCCCTACGATCCGAGGCGGCCCGCGACCGCCGGATGGCGCGCGAGCTCCCCGGGCGTGAGGTGCGTGAGCTCACCCGAGTGTTCGCTCAAGATGTGGTGGAGTCGCGTCGGGACCTCCTTCCGCAGAGCGCCGAGGAATCGCGCCGGCGCGAACACGGCGCAGTCGTCCACGCGGTGCGCGGCGAGCTGCCGCTCGAGCCACCCAGCGAGTTCGCGGGCGAAGTGGCGGAGCCCCTCCTCGTCCTCGTGTCCGAGCGAGGCGACGGGCCGCGGGCCTCTCCCCCCGCCGAGCATCGTCGGCCGGCCATGGTCGCGCTCGATCCACGAGGTCTCGAGGCTCGCCGCTTCCTCGAGGTGGGGACGCGCCTGCGGCGTGAGCCCGCCGCGCAGGAGGCGCGCCCGCTTCGCGTCGGCGACGAGGATCCAGGTTTCGGTTCGGTGCGGTGGGTGATTCGGAGAGCGTTCCGGGTTCCGATTCGGCGTCCCATTCTTCATGTCGGTCTCCTCGAGAGGGAGTGCTGGCCGTCGAACGGGAGTAGGCGGGATCATTCTAGCATCGCGCCGCGCCGCGCGCGATGCGCGCGGCGCGCGGCGCGGGGCGCGCAGTGCGAAGCGCAAAGCGACGGGCCGCGCGCGGCCCGCCTACCCGCGGACCCCTTACGCGCCGGACGGCGGCCGGTTCGCGAAGAGGACCTGGCGCGCGGTGAGGAGGAGGATCTTGAGGTCGAAGAGGAGCGACCAGTTCTCGACGTAGTAGACGTCGTACTTCGTGCGCTCCTCGATGGACGTCTTGCCGCGCAGGCCGTTCACTTGCGCCCAGCCGGTGACGCCCGACTTCACCCGGTGCCGCGAAAAGTAGCGCGGGACCGCGCGGTCGAACCGGTCGACGAAGACGGGGCGCTCGGGGCGGGGGCCGACGAGGCTCATCTCCCCCGCGAGCACGTTCCAGAACTGGGGGAGCTCGTCGAGGCACGTGCGGCGAAGGAATCGGCCGAGTCGCGTCGCCCTCGGGTCGCTCGCCTCGCCGATCACGGGTCCGCTCGCCGCCTCGGCGTCGACCGGCATCGTGCGGAACTTGAGAATCACGAAGTCGCGCCCGTCGCGGCCGACTCGGTGCTGCCGGTAGAGCGAGGGGCCGCGCGAGTCGAGACGCACGAGGACCGCGACGACGGCCATCACCGGGGACGAGACGACGAGGAGCGCCGCCGAGACGGCGATGTCGAACGCGCGCTTGACGACGCGGTTCCACGCCTCGAGGGGGTACGCGCGGATCGCGAGGAACGGGATGCCGTCGATCTCGGTCACGCGCACGCGCTGCGTCATGATCTCGAAGAGGTCGGGGACGAAGAGGATCTCGACGGGGAGGCGGTCGCAGGCGGCGACGACCTCGAGCATGCGGTGGTGGGAGGCGAACGGGAGCGCGACGAGGAGGCGGTCGAGGGCATGCGCCTCGACGAGGCGCGCGACGTCGTCGAGAGCGCCGAGGAGCGGCGCGGCGAGAGCGGCTGACGAGGCTTGACGTTCGGCACCCTGAATCGTAGCGGCCAGCGGGTCCTGACGGTCAGCGCCGTGGACGTGTTCGGCCGGCGGGTCCTGACGCTCGGCACCCCGGACGGTGCTCGCTCGAAGCGCCGCGGGCGCGCCCGCGACCGCCGCGCCGCGCCCTCGCTGCGCGCCCTCCGGGGTCCCCGCCTCGCGCCACCCACCGGCCACACCTTCCGCATCTCCTTCACCAAGATCCCGGACGCTCGATCCCTCTTGGATAAAGCCAATCAGGTCGTAACCCAGAGTCGGATGCGCGGCGATCTTCTCGGCGAGGAGGGCGCCCATCTCGCCGGCGCCGACAATCGCCACGCGCGCGAGGCCGACGCCCCGCCGGTGGAGCGCGCGCTGGAGCGCGCGGTACGCGAGCCGGCCGGCCGGGAGGAGGACGCTCGCGACGCCCCACGCGAGCAGGAACGCGACGCGCGAGTACGACATGCCGCGGTAGAGAAACGCGGCCGCCATCGTGAGGAGGCTGCCGATCACGACCGCGCGCAGGACCGTGGTCGTCTCGTCGAGGGCCGAGAGGGCGCGGCGGGGGCGGTAGAGGCCGTGTGCGCGAATGGAGAGGAAGAACAGCGCGCACGCGACGAGCGTGCCGGGCGCGTACTCCGAGTACGGCGGCGTCCCCTTCGGCGCGGCGACGAGCCCCGCCGCGAAGCGGAGCCAATAGGCGACGGCGAACGACGCGAAGACCAGGGCCGCGTCCCCGAGGACGAGGAGCGCCTCGGCGGCGAGGCGCGCGGGGCGCGACCTCACGGCGCGCCCCCGTGAGCGGCGGCAACCGCGGCCGCGGCGCGCGGCGCACCGGCCGCCATCGCATCCGCGCCGATGAGCGGCGCGAGGTAGGCGCGGATCTCCTCGCGGAACCGCGGGCGCGAGAACCGCTCCGCTTGCGCGCGCGCGGCGGCGGGGTCGAAGGCGAGGTCGTCGAGTCGGCGGATCGCGTCGACGAGCGCCTCGACGCTCTGCGGCGCGAAGAGGATCCCCGTCGCGCCGTCGACGACGCTCTCGAGCGCGCCGCCCGCGGCGAGCGCGATCACGGGGATGCCCGACGCCTGCGCCTCGAGCGGAACGATCCCGAAGTCCTCGATCCCCGGGAAGAGGAGCGCGCGCGCACCGCGGTACGCCTCCGCGAGCCGCGCGTCGTCGACCCATCCCTCGAAGCGCACGGTCGGGCCCGCGATCGCCTCGAGCCGCGCGCGCTCGGGCCCATCGCCGATCACGCGGAGCGGCGCGCCGAGCGCGGCCGCCGCGCGCACCGCGAGATCGACCCTCTTGTACGGCACGAGCTTCGAGACGACGAGGAGTGGGGCCGCGCGATTCGACCCGAGCGATCTCGCCGCGTCTCCCCTCACTGCTCTCTCACGTCCGGGGTCTGCCCCAGCGAGCGCGCGCGTGTCCCCGCCGAACCGATCGGTGTCCACCGGAGGGTGGATCACGTCCGCGTCGCGCGCGTAGATCCGCCGGATCCGCTCCGCGACGTGGCGCGAGTTCGCGACGAAGCGGTGCACGCGCGCGGCGGTCGCGCGGTCCCACCTGCGGAGGCCCGCCGCGACGAACGGCATGACCGCCCGCGTCGCGAAGCCCGTGCCCGGCCCGCGGAAGTAGTCATCGAAGAACTCCCAGACGTAGCGCATCGGCGTGTGGCAGTAGCACACGTGGAGGGCGCCACGCGGCGGCCGCGCCCCCTTCGCGACGCAGTGGCTCGATGAGAGGATGAAGTCGTAGCCCGAGAAGTCCCACCGCTCGACGGCCGCCGGGAAGAGCGGAAGGTAGCGTTGGTGGATCCGCCGCGCGCCGGGAAGGCGCTCGATGAACGAGGTGCGGATCTCCATCGCCTCGATCGTCGGCGAGAGGGCGCCGCGGTTGTGGACGAGCGTGAAAAGCGTCGCGCTCGGGAAGAGCTCGCAGAAGACCTCGAGGCACTTCTCGCCGCCGCGCATCCCGGTGAGCCAGTCGTGGACCAGCGCGACCCTCATCCCTCCACCTCGAGCGGCGGACCATCCGAGCCCATCGCGCCCTACTTTCCGAGGCTCTCCTCGACCGCCATGCAGACGTAGTGGCCGATGGCGATGTGGACTTCCTGGATCATTTGCGTGTCGTCCGACGGGACGACGAGGCAGAGGTCGCAGAGCGGAGGCATGCCGCCGCCCCCCTTCCCCGAGAGGCCGAGGCGCGCGGCCCCGACGCGCCGGCCCGCCTCGAGCGCGCGCAGGACGTTCGGGCTCTTCCCGCTCGTCGAGATCGCGACGAGGAGGTCGCCGGGCGCGGCGAGCGTCTCGACCTGCCGCGCGAAGACCTCCTCGAAGCCGCGGTCGTTCGCGGTCGCGGTGAGGAGCGACGAGTTCGTCGTCAGCGCGAGCGCGCGGAACCCGCGCCGCTCGACCCGGAGCCGCTCGACGAGCTCGGTCGCGAGGTGCTGCGCGTCCGCCGCGCTCCCGCCGTTGCCGAAGAAGTAGACCGTGCCGCCGCCGCGCAGCCTCGCGACGACGAGGTCCGCCGCGCGACGCACCCCGTCCGCCATCGTCCGCCCGACGCTCGCGAGGAGCGCGCGCCGGCCCTCGAAGTACGTTTCCGGGGTCTCGATCATCGTGTCCTCCCCGCGGCCTTCCATGCCGCCACGTGCTCGGCGAGCGCCTCCTCCCAGTGGCGGAGCGGCGCGATTCCCGCGGCCGGCAGCGAGCGGCTTCCGAGGACCGCGTGCCGCGGCCTCCGCGCCGGGCGGGGCATCTCCGCCGTCGTCACCGGCTCGACCCGCGTCGCCGAGAGCCCCGCGAGGTCGAGCGCCCGCCGCGCGAGCTCGTAGCGCGTCGCGTGCCCCGCGTTCACCACGTGCGCGACGCCGGCGAGATCGCTCTCGAGGAGGCGCGCGATCGCGTCCGCGAGGTCGCGCGTCCACGTCGGCGAGCCGGCCTGGTCCGCGACGACGCGGAGCGCTTCGCCCTTGGCGCCCCGGTCGAGGATCGCGTTCACGAAGTTCCGGCCCCCCGGCCCGTAGAGCCACGCGGTTCGGACGACGAGCGCGCGCGGCGCGGCGCGGAGGGCGTGCTCCTCCCCCGCGAGCTTCGACTCCCCGTAGACCGAGAGCGGCCGCGGCGCGTCCGTCTCGAAGTACGGGCTCGGCTTCTCGCCGTCGAAGACGAAGTCGGTCGAGACGACGAGGAGCCGCGCGCCGATCTCGGCCGCCGCCTCCGCGACGTGGAGCACGCCGAGGGCGTTCACGCGGAACGCGACCGCCGGCTCCTGCTCGCACCCGTCCACGTCGGTGAGCGCGGCGGCGTGCACGACCGCGCCCGGGCGCTCCGCGAGGAATCGCTCGCGCACCGCGCCGCGGTCGGCCACGTCGAGCGCGGCGTGGCCGAGGGCGGCGATCTCCGCGGTCCCCGCGAGGCGCGCGGAGAGGGCGCGTCCGAGTTGCCCGAGCCCTCCGGTGATGAGGACCTTCGCCCGCGGCGCGCTCACGCGCGTCCTCCGAGGATACGGATCCTCATCCCCGAAAGCCACGACCGGGAGCGCCCGTATCGCGGCCACGCATCGCCGGGCGCAGCCCGCGGGGCGACGCGGACCGCCTCGCCCGAGAGGAGGCGGCGCGGGTTCTCCTCGACGAGGGCGCGCGCGACATCCTCGCCCGCGATCTCGGCGACGCGGGCGCGCGCGGCCGCGAGCACGAACGGTCGCTGGAACGGGTCGTGCGCGTCGCTCGCGACCACCTGAGCGCGCCCGCTCGTCACGAGGAACTCCGCGAGCTCCAGCGCGCCGGGCCGGTGCCGTCCGAGGAGGCTCTGCCCGTTCACCTGGAGAAGCGCGCCGCCATCGAGGTACTCGTCGAGGCGTTCCGGCTCCTCGAGGAACGTGATCACGCGCTCCGGGTGCGCGAGGACCGGAGTCGTGCCGCTCTCGGCAAACGCTGCGAACGACGCGGCGGCGCCCTCCGGCTCGCCGCTCATCGAGACTTCGATGAGGCAGGCGCGCCCCGCGCCGTCGAGCGAGAGGCGCGGCTCCTCGACGAGGCGCTCGACGCCCGGCTCGTAGAAAATCTCGGCCGCGAGGCGCGTCGCGAGCGCGACTCCCGACGCGTCGAGCGCGCGCCGCATCTCGGCGTAGCGCTCCTCGAAGAAGGCCCAGCTCTCATCGAAGGATCGGACGCGGACGTGCGGCGTCGCGATGACCTCGGCGATTCCCTGCTCGGCGGCCTGGCGCGCGAGGGCGACCGCTTCTCGCGCGTCGTTCGGGCCGTCGTCGACGGCGGGCACGAGGTGCGCGTGGATGTCGATCATGGCGTCGCGACCCGCGCGCGACCCTCGTGCGTCGCCGCCGCCATCTCCCGGAGGAGGCCGTCGGCGGCGCCGCGCTCGATCGCGGTCCCCACGACGACGGCGTCGGCGCCCGCGGCGACGAACGACGCGCACGTCTCGGGCGTCCGCACGCCGCCGCCCACGAGGATCGGGAGAGACGTCGCCTCGCGCACCGCCCGGACGGAGCCGGGCGGGACGGGACGCGGCGCGCCGCTCCCCGCCTCGAGGTAGATCGCGCGGAGCCCGAGGAGTTCCGCGGCGAGCGCGTGGTCGACGTGCTCGTCGACGTCCTCGCGCGTGAGCGGCGCCGTCCCGGTGACGCGCTCGACCGTCGAGACGCGCCCGCCGTCGATCAGGATGTACGCGGTCGGGATCGACGGGATGCCGAGCGCGCGCACGCGGCGCGCCGCGCGCACCTGCTCGCCGACGAGGAAGTCGGGGTTGCGGCCGGAGAGGAGCGTGAGGAAGAGGAGCGCGTCGGCGTGCGGCGTGACGTGGTCCGCGCTCCCGGGAAAGAGAACGACGGGAAGCGGGGACGCGCCGTGCAACGCGCGCGCGACCTCGCCATCGCGCCCGCGCTCGGAACGGCTCGTGCCGAACAGGATGAAGTCGAAGCCGGCGCGCGCGAGGCATTGCGCGAGACGCGGCGCCTCCTCGGGCGAAACGCGGTCGGGATCGACGAGCCCGGCGAGGCGCGCGCGCCCTCCGCGGCCGATCAGGCGAAGCGCATCGTCCGTGGTCATCCGCTTGCGACCCCGAGCGCCGAGCGCACGATCTCTCCGACGCGGGCGAGCGCCTCGTCGACCTTGGCCGGGTCGCGGCCGCCGGCCTGGGCGAACGTGGGCTTCCCGCCCCCTTTCCCGCCGGTGACGGCCGCCACCTCGCCCACGACCTTCCCCGCGTGCACGCCGCGCGACGCGAGGTCGTCGGTCACGACCACGACGAAACCGACCCGGTCGTCCCACTCGCCCGCGAGCACGGCGACGAGCCCGCTCGCCTTCTCGCGGAGCGCGTCCCCCACGGCCTTGAGATCCTCGATGCTCGCCGACGGGACGCGCGTCGCGACCACGCGCGCGTCGCCGACGCGTGACGCCCCCGCGAGGAGCGAGTCGATCGACGAGCCGAGCCGCGCGCCCGCGGACTTGGCGCGGTCGCGCTCTTTGTCGCGCGCCTCGGCGCGCATCGCCTCCTCGCGCGCACGTTCCCCGCGCTCCTCGAGCGCGCGCCGCACACCGTCTGCGCCGGTCACCGCCTCGACGCGCCGCACTCCCGAGCCGACGGACGACTCGGAGATGAAGAGAAAGCGCTCGATCTCGCCCGTGCGCGCGCAGTGCGTGCCACCGCAGAGCTCGCGCGAGAAGGGCGCCTCGGGGTCCGTCCCGACGCTCACCATCCGCACGCGGTCGCCGTACTTCTCGCCGAAGAGGGCCATCGCGCCGCGAGCGCGCGCCTCCTCGAAGATCGTGATGTCCGTTCTCACCGGCTCGTCGCGCGCGACGTGCTCGTTCACAATGCGTTCGATCTCGGCGAGCTCCTCGGTCGTGACCTTCTTGAGGTGTTGGAAGTCGAAGCGGAGACGGTCCGGCGCGACGAGCGAGCCGGCCTGCGTGACGTGCGTCCCGAGCACGCCCCGGAGCGCCGCGTGGAGGAGGTGCGTCGCGGAGTGGTTCCGCATGATCGCGCGGCGCCGATCGAGATCGATCTGCGCCGTGATCGGCTCGTTCGTCTCGGCGAGCACGCGGAACACCCCGGGCTCCGCCGCGACGACACGGTGCGCGTTGCCGACCGGGGTCGGGACCGTGTCGACGACGCGAAGGCGATGGGCTTTCGCCATCTTCCCCCACACGATCCAGCCAGTGTCGCCGACCTGCCCTCCGCCCTCGGCGTAGAATGGCGTCTTGTCGAGCACGAGGTCCCAGCACGGCTCGCCCTGGGGACCGGTGACGTTTGCAGGCGCTGGCCGGAAGCGAAGGAGGCGCGCGCCGCTCGCGTGAAGCGAGCCCTTCGCGAGCGCCGCCGCGACCTCGGGGTCGTCCGCGCGCAGGAACGCCCCCGCGACGCCCGGCTTTCCCGCCACCTCGACCCACTCCGCCTCGGCCTCCGCCTTGAATTCGGCGCCAGCGCGGGAGCGCTCGCGCTGCGCCGCCATCTCGCGCTCGAATCCCGCCTCGTCGACCGCGAGCCCGCGCTCCCGGGCCATGACCGCCGTGAGGTCGACGGGAAAACCATACGTGTCGTAGAGGAGGAAGACGGACTCGCCGGGGATCGTCTTGTCGGTGCGCGCCGCGGCCTCCGCCGCAACCTTCTCGAAGAGGCCGAGCCCGCGGTCGATCGTGCGACCAAACATCTCTTCCTCGCGCTGGATCGTCCGCATGACGTCGGACCCTTGCTGAACGATCTCGGGGTAGGCGTCCCCCATCTTTTCCCCGAGCGGCTTCACGAGTGTCCAGATGTACGGACCCTCGATTTCGAGGGCTCGCGCGTGCCGCACGGCGCGCCTCAGGATCCGCCGCAGCACGTAGCCGCGCCCCTCGTTGCTCGGGGCCGCTCTGTCGGCGATCGCGAAGGCGAGCGCGCGGAGGTGATCGCCGATCACGCGGAAGGACGCGACGTACTTCGGATCGGAGCGCTTCTTCGGCTTTCCTCGCAGCTTCAGATCCCTCTCGATCTCGTCGAAGATCGGCGCGAACAGGTCCGTGTCGAAGTTCGAGTCCTTGCCCTGCAGGATCGCGAGAACGCGCTCGAGCCCCATGCCGGTGTCCACGTTTTTCATAGGGAGCGGCACGAGCGCGCCGCTCTCCGTCCTGTTCATCTCCATGAAGACGAGGTTCCAGATCTCGACGAAGCGTCCGCACTCGCAGCCGGGGCCGCACTTCGGCTTCCCGCAGCCCTTGTCTTCGCCTCGGTCGTAATGAATCTCGGAGCACGGCCCGCATGGCCCCGTCTCCCCCATCGCCCAGAAGTTGTCGTCCTCACCGAGCCGCGCGATGCGCTCGCGCGGCATCCCGATCGGCTTGGCCCAGACCTCGTACGCCTCGTCGTCCTCGCGGAACACCGTCGCGTGCAGACGCGCTTCGGGAATCTGGAGGCAACCGTCCTCTCGCTTCCCGGTCACGTACTCCCACGCCCACTCGATCGCCTGCTTCTTCCCGTAGTCGCCGAACGACCAATTCCCGAGCATCTCGAAGAACGTGTGATGCCTCGGCGTGAAGCCGACGTTTTCGAGGTCGTTGTGCTTGCCGCCCGCGCGCAGACACTTCTGGACGCTGACCGCACGCGGAGGGGAAGGAATGGGCGCTCGACCCAGGAAGACGTCCTTGAACTGGTTCATCCCGGCGTTGGTGAAAAGTAGAGTCGGGTCGTCCATTGGAACGAGGGAGGAACTCTTCCAGGGTGTGTGTCCGCGCGCTTCGAAGAACTTGATAAAGGAATCGCGGAGGGCGGCGCTTTTCATCGCCCCACCCCCCGCGTTGTTCCGCACTTCATACGATCCGCGTCACTCACCGCCCCGGGCGTCGGACGACGGGAGCGACGCGAGCCCGCCGCCCACGAAGATCTTCTCGCGGAGCGACATCTCGAGACCTTCCGCGATGTCGGGGTTCTCCTTGAGGAAGATCTTCGCGTTCTCCCGCCCCTGACCGATGCGGTCGGGACCGAACGAGTACCACGTGCCGCTCTTCTCGATCACGCCCAGCTCGAGGCCGAGGTCGATGAGGTCCCCCACGCGCGAGATCCCCTCGCCGTACATGATGTCGAACTCGCACTGGCGGAACGGCGGCGCGACCTTGTTCTTCACGACCTTGACGCGCGTGCGGCTCCCGACCACCGACTCGCCGGACTTGATCGAGGCGATGCGCCGGATGTCGAGGCGGACCGACGAGTAGAACTTGAGCGCGTTCCCGCCCGTGGTCGTCTCGGGGTTCCCAAACATGACCCCGATCTTCATGCGGAGCTGGTTCGAGAAGACGACGCACGTGCGGCTCTTCGACGTGACGCCCGTGAGCTTGCGGAGCGCCTGGCTCATGAGGCGCGCCTGGAGCCCCATCTGCGGGTCCCCCATCTCGCCCTCGATCTCGGCGCGCGGCACCAGCGCGGCGACCGAGTCGATCGCGACGATGTCGAGCGCGCCCGACCGCACCAGCATCTCGCAGATCTCGAGCGCCTGCTCGCCGGTGTCGGGCTGGGACACGAGGAGCGAGTCGACGTCGACTCCGAGCTTGCGTGCGTAGAGCGCGTCGAGCGCGTGCTCGGCATCGATGAACGCCGCGAGCCCGCCCGCCCGCTGCGCGTTCGCGATGAGATGAAGGATGAGCGTCGTCTTCCCGCTCGACTCCGGCCCGAAGACCTCGATGATCCGGCCGCGCGGGATGCCTCCCACCCCGAGCGCCGCGTCGAGCGAGAGCGCACCGGTGGAAATCGTCAGAATCGGCTCGGAAGAGCGGCTCTCGCCCAGGCGCATGATCGACCCCTTCCCGTACTGCTTCTCGATCTGGGTGAGCGCCGTCTCGAGGTTCCGCTTCCGCTCGCCGGCCCTCTCCCTCTCGGCCGCGGTCTCCGCCGAGGCTCCCTTCCCCTTCGCCGCGCTCCCCTTCGCCGGGCTCCCGGCCTTCGCGCCCTTCTCCACCTTCTCCTTCTCCATCACCTTCTCCGTCGCCATGCCCCTCGTCTCCGATTCGATGCGTTCCGGTGTTGACATCTCCACCCCACCTCCACACGAGCGCGGGCCCCATTGCCCGCGCGAATCGCCGAATTCGAACGAACCCTACGCGCCGAACCCAACGGTGAGGAGGGGGGCGTAGCGCGCCCCCGTCGGTAGGAGCTTGCTCTCGTAGAGGGAGAAGGCCGACGCGCGGACCTCGACCGGCGCGAAACGCGCGGCCGCCGCGAAGGACTCCGCCCAGCCGGCGGGGCCCGGCCCGTTCACGCGGCCGACGGTGAGATGAGGAGAAAAGGCGCGTTCCTCCCGCGGGAACCCGAAGGAAGCAAGCGCACTCTCCACCTTCTCCGCCAGCTCCACGACCCGATCGGCGCCGTCCGTGACGCCGACCCAGAGAACGCGCGGCCGCTTGAGGCCGGGAAAGGCCCCGACGCCCGAGAGTGTAAACGCGAAGGGCGAGAGATTCCAGGAGAAATTGGAGAGCGACTCCTTCGCCGCCTCGACCGTCTCGGGCTCGAGCTCGCCGAGGAACTTGAGCGTGAGGTGGATCGAGCCCGGCGCGACCCAGCGGACCGGCGAGCGGGGCGGCGCGGCGGCGCGGAGGGCGGCGAGCGCCTCGCGGACCGGATCCGGGATCGGGAGCGCGACAAACGAGCGAATGCGGGGCACGAGTGGAGGATAGCGCGCAATTCTCGGAGGCGGAAGCGCGGCTCGTGACGGGTCGCGTGCCGGTCGGGAGCCTCGGGCGCGGCGAAAAAGGATATTGACATGCATCGATCTATTGCGTAGATTCCCCGCCGATGGCGCCGAAGACGACGGCTCGGAGGAAGGTCGGGCGGACGGCCGGACGGTCGCGCTCGCTCACGCGGTGCTGCGCGCCCGCCAGCGCGACGCGCGTCGCGCCGCAGGCCGCGGTCCGCCTGGCGCGCCTCTTCCGCGCGCTCGGCGACGAGACGCGCCTCGAGATCCTCGGGCTGCTCGCCGCGGCGCCCGAGCCGATCTGCGTCTGCGACATCGAGGCGAACTTCCGTCTCACGCAGCCGACGATCTCGCACCACCTGCGCGTGCTCCGCGAGGCGCGCCTCGTCATCGCCGAGCGACGCGGGCTCTGGGTCCACTACCGCCTCGACCGGCCGACGCTGGTCGCGGCTGGAGTCCTGGCGGTGAATCTTCGATGAGTTTTTTTGGATTCTTAGATAGACACCGGTCGATCTAATGGGGCGCGGCCCCGGGAGGTCCGATATGCGAGAGAGCGGAGAGAGCGGTCAGGACAGGATCGTGCGCGAGGCGGTGAGGGAGCGTTACGGCGACATCGCGAAGCGTGTCGCGGCGGGCGAGCCGGGGTCGTGCGACCCCTGTAAACCGGCGAGCGATCCGATCACCCGCGATCTCTACGCGTCGAATGAGACCTCGTCGCTCCCGCAGGCGGCCGTTCTCGCCTCGCTGGGTTGCGGGAACCCGACGGCGCTCGCCGAGCTCGCGCCCGGCGAGGTCGTGCTCGACCTCGGCTCGGGCGGCGGCATCGACGTCCTCATCTCGGCGCGGCGCGTCGGCCCGAGCGGCAAGGCGTACGGCCTCGACATGACCGACGAGATGCTCGCGCTCGCGCGGGAGAACCAGCGGAAGGCGGGCGTCGCGAACGCCGAGTTCCTGAAGGGGACGATCGAGGAAGTCCCGCTCCCCGACCGGAGCGTCGACGTCGTCATCTCGAACTGCGTGATCAACCTGTCGACGGACAAAGGGCGCGTGCTGCGGGAAGCCTTCCGCGTCCTCCGTCCGGGCGGACGGTTCGCGGTCTCGGATATCGTCGTCCGTCGCGAGCTCCCCGACGCTCTCCGCCGCTCGCTCGAATTGTGGGCCGGCTGCGTCGCGGGGGCGCTGACCGAGCGCGATTACAGGAATCTGCTCGAGGCCGCCGGCTTCGCGGACGTGACGGTCACGCCGACGCGGGAGTTCGGCGAGACGGACGCGCAGGAGTTGGCGGGCGGCTGCTGCGGAAGCGCGCCGACCGGCGACCTCTCCGCGCTCGCGGGGGCGCTCATGAGCGCGTTCGTGCGCGCGCGCAAGCCGGCGGGGTGAGACGCCACCGCCGCGGGGCGCGCTCGCGGCGAACGAACCGCGGGCGGCCGCGCGCCCGCCGTCACTCCCCTTGCCCCTCGACCGGCCTCACGTCCCTCACGAGGATGAAGTGAGCGCCTTGCACGCCCATCACCGTTCCCGTCACGATGACCGCCTGCCCCGCGTACGCCGCCATTGCCCCGTTGGGGGTCCCGTGCTCCTTCATGATGGGGATGTAGATCGTCTCATCGAAGAGGAACCCCACGGGAAGGCCCTTCTCGATGCAAGTCCTCGCGCAGAGGGCGTGTCCGCTCCCGACGCCGCTCTCGGGGTGAGAGACGTAACACGTGAGATCGAGGACCTCCCCCAAGAAGCTGGCCTGGTCGCTGGCCGAGTCCTCGCCTCTCCCAGTACTCCGCTCGAGTCCGCCCTCCGCTGACGCCCCCCTCACCGCGGCGATCGCGAAGAGCACGGCGATGACTCCAACGGATGGGACCGCGACATTCCGTGTCATGGCAAAATCCTCCTCCAGCAGGCCTCTCCAGGCCGCGCCTCCCGTTTACGATCGCCGCCGGGCCCTGGCGCCCGACGCCCCACCCCCTCGCGTGCGTCCCGCCCGTTTTGCCGCGGCACGAAGCGCCTCCTCCGGGGTGGCGGCCCGCTCAGGAGCGGGAGCCCCGACAGATTCGGACGCGCGCGCGTAATCAAAGCCCAGGTGAGGACCCTCCGGGCGTGCCGAGCGGATCGTCACGCGGCTGATGAGATCGTAGGGAACGAGCTCCGTGCGCATCGTCGGTGCGCTCGCGCTGACCCCCTTCTCGTGGACCGCGAGGGCGAGCCATGTCGAGGCGAGGCCGATCACGTGGCAGACGTCGAGGACCTCGCCGTCGACGAGGTGGAGCTCGAGCACGGGGAGCCCTTCTCCCGGAGGCGGACAGCGGTCGCGGACAAAGGCGCGGAGCTGTTCCAGGAAGAAGAGCGGGCCGAACGGGATATTGCTCGCTACCGAGGCGCCGATCGCATCGGCGCTGTCGTCGGTGGAACGTCCCTTGGAATCGGGTGGTTCGCTCATGCCGAGGCTCCTTCCGATGCGCCGCCCCCCGCTCCCCCAACCACTCCGATCGGCCGGCGGCGAGAAATCAGCGCGGGGTCAGAGGCGGCGGGGCCGCGCGGCCGCGGCCCCACCGCGGGACCGGACCTTCCTACATCATCCCGCCCGACACGCCTCGTAGGCCGGCGAGCATCCCGTCCATCGCCCGGTGGTGCTCCTCGCACTCGATCCGCATTCCCTCGAGCGTCTCGAGTGAATCCATCCGTCCATGGTGGGCGTGAACAGCGCTGGACATCGAGTCCAGCATCGCCCGCATCGCGTCGGCGCGATGTCCCATCATCCCGCCCATCATTCCGGACATCATCTCCCCGCATGCGGCCATCATCTCGGCCGTCAGGGAGTCCATGTCCGCCGCGTAGCGACGCGTCTCGTCATGGAGCGCGCCTGCATCCGTGGCCTGCCGAGCCGCCGAGTGGTGCGCGTCGTCCCGGGCAGCAAGGCGAGTCAACTGCGCGTCAGCCCGGCCCGAGGCCCCGGAGCGTTCGCCGTGCGAGCCGCAGCCCCCGGCGATCGCCGCCACAGCGACAGCCATCAGTACGAGGTTGATCGATCGGAACATCGTCTTTGCCTCCTTCCAGGTTGCAGGTCACCGTCTCCCTGCCCGGCACTCGTGGGAGGAGGAGGCATCGAGTGCGGGGATACGACCGCGTTTCGGTCGCGCGCTCCTAGACCAGTCCGCCACTCACCTCCTTCTTCACGTGAAAGTGCCACCGCCAGAGAACGTAGATCGCCGGGTAAACGAGCAACTCCATGAGGAACGAGGTGAAGAGCCCCCCCACCATCGGGGCGGCGATCCGCTTCATGACGTCCGCGCCGGTCCCGGTGGACCACATGATCGGGAGGAGCGCGACGAATGTGGTCGCGACGGTCATGAACTTGGGCCGCACTCGCAACACGGCGCCATGGAGGATCGCCTCCTTGAGGTCCGCCATCGTCCTCATGAGTCCAGCGCGCTTCCGCTCGTCGTACGAGAGGTCGAGGTAGAGGAGCATGAAGATGCCGGTCTCCGCGTCGACCCCGAGGAGCGCGATGAGCCCGACCCACACGCCGATCGACATGTTGTACCCGAGGAGGGCGAGGAGCCAGATCGCGCCGATCGCGGAGAACGGGACCGCGAGCAGGACGATCAGCGTCTTCGGCACGGACCGCGTGCTGAAGTAGAGAAGAACGAAGACGATGAAGAGCGTGAGCGGGAGAACGACGACGAGACGCTTCTCGGCGCGCTCGAGGTACTCGTACTGCCCGCTCCATCCGAGCGAGTAGCCGGGCGGAAGCGAGATCTTCTCGCGAAGCGCCTTCTTCGCGTCGACCACGTAGCCGCCGAGGTCCCGCTGGGCGAGATCCACGTCCACGTAGACGTACCCCGCGAGGAGACCGTTCTCGTTCCGGATCATCGACGGGCCGGTCGTGAAGCGGACGTCGGCGATCTGCGCGAGGGGGACCTGCGCGCCCGTCGGCGTCTCGACGAGCACGCGCTTGAGGCGCTCCGGGTCGCTCCGGTAATCGGGGAGGTACCGCACGTTCACCGAGTAGCGCTCGCGCCCCTCGATCGTGGTGGTGACCCTCTCGCCCCCGACCGCGGACATGATCGTCATCTCGGCGTCCTGGACGGACAGCCCGTACCGCGCCAACTCGTCGCGCTTGATATCGAAGTCGAGGAAGTAGCCGCCCGCCACCCGCTCGGCGTAGATGCTCCGCGTCCCCGGCACGTCGCGCAGCACCGCCTCGATGTGCTCGCCGATCTTCTGGATCTCGTCAAGGTCCTTGCCGAAGATCTTGATCCCCACCGGGGTGCGCACGCCGGTCGTGAGCATGTCGATGCGGTTCTTGACCGGCATCGTCCAGGCGTTCGTCATCCCCGGGAAGCGCATCGCCTGGTCGAGCCCCTCCGGCCCGTAGATGAGCTCCTCCCACGTGATGCGATCGCGCCAGACGTGACGCAGGATTCCGGCGAGCCACTCCGGCGCCCACGACGAGAACCACCGCGGTTTCGCGCGCCACTCCGATTCGGGCTTGAGCACGACGACCGTCTCCACCATCGAGAAGGGGGCCGGGTCGGTGGAGGACTCCGCGCGCCCCACCTTCCCGTGCACGCGCTCGACCTCGGGGAACGAGGCGAGGAGCTTGTCCTGCGTCTGGAGGAGCCGCGAGGCCTCCGTCACGGAGATGCCCGGCAGCGTCGTCGGCATGTAGAGGATCGTCCCCTCGTTGAGCGGCGGCATGAACTCAGAGCCGAGCATCCGCCACGCCGGGATCACCGACAGGAAGAGGAGGAAAGCCGCGAGAATGACCTTCCACGGGTGCGCGAGGACGAACCGGCAGGCAGGCATGTAGACCTTGAAGAGCCGCCGGCTCACGGGATGCTGCGACTCCTTGTGGATCTTCCCCACGAGGACGGCGTTCGCCGCGCGCGCGAGCCACCGCGGGCGGAACGTGTAGTCCTTGAGTCGCGTGAAGAGGAGCCGCATCGCCGGGTCGAGCGTGATGGCGAGGATCGCGGCGATCGCCATCGAGAAATTCTTCGTGAAGGCCAGCGGGCGGAAGAGGCGACCCTCCTGCGCTTCGAGAGTGAAGACCGGCATGAAGGAGACCGCGATCACGAGAAGCGAGAAGAACGACGGCCGGCCGACTTCCTTCACCGCGGAGATGACGACCTCGCGGTAGTCCTCCTTCCGGCCCCCTTCCTCCCAGTGCTCGAGCTTCTTGTGCGTCTGCTCGACGACGACGATCGCCGCGTCGACCATCGCCCCGATCGCGACCGCGATCCCGGCGAGCGACATGATGTTCGCCGAGATGCCCATGAGCTTCATCGGGATGAACGAGAGGATGACCGCCGCGGGGAGCGTCACGATCGGGATGAGCGCGCTCGGGATGTGCCAGAGGAAGAGGAGGATCACGAGGCAGACGATCACCGTCTCCTCCTTGAGCGTCTCCGTGAGCGTGTCGATCGAGCGCTGGATGAGCAGCGAGCGGTCGTAAGTCGTGACGATCCGCGCGCCAGGCGGGAGCGACGGCTCGATCTCGGCGATCTTCGCCTTCACCCGCTCGATCACGCGGAGCGCGTTCTCCCGGTGCCGCATGACGACGATCCCGCCGACCGTCTCGCCCTTCCCGTCCAACTCGCCCACGCCGCGCCGGATGTCCGGGCCCAGCGTCACCGTCCCGACGTTCTTCACGAGGACCGGGGTTCCCGTCGCCTCGTTCACGCCGACGACGATGCTCTCGAGGTCCTCGACGGAGCGCGCGTAGCCGCGCCCGCGCACCATGTACTCGCGGCCCGCGAACTCGACGAGACGGCCGCCGACGTCGTTGTTCCCCTTGCGGACGGCGTCGACGATGCGGTCGATCGGAAGGTCGTACGCGAGGAGCGCGTTCGGATCGACGCGCACCTGGTACTGGCGCACGAACCCGCCGATCGGCGCGACCTCCGCGACGCCGGGGACGCTCTGGAGGTAGTAGCGGAGGTACCAATCCTGGAACGAGCGGAGGTCCGCGAGAGAGTTCTGGCCCGTCGTGTCGACGAGCGCGTACTGGAAGACCCAGCCGACCCCCGTCGCGTCGGGCCCGAGTTCCGTTCGCACGCCCTCCGGGAGAAGCGGCGTGATCTTGGAGAGGTATTCGAGGGTCCGCGAGCGGGCCCAGTAGATGTCGGTTCCCTCCTCGAAGATCACGTAGACGTACGAGAAGCCGAAGTCGGAGAAGCCGCGGACCGCCTTGACGCGCGGCGCGCCGAGCATCGACGTCACGATCGGGTACGTGACCTGGTCCTCGACGATGTCGGGGCTCCGGTCCCAGCGCGAGTAGATGATGACTTGCGTGTCGGAGAGATCGGGGAGCGCGTCGAGGGCGATGTTCTTCATCGACCAGACGCCCGCGACGATCCCGAACGAGAGGAAGAGGAAGACGACGAACTTGTTGCGCGCGCAGTAGTCGATGATGCGCTCGATCATGGCCGCCGCACCTAGTGCCGGTGCTCGCCGGCCGCGCCCATTCCGGCGAGCGCCGCCTTGAGCTGGCTCTCGGAGTCGATCAGGAACTGCGCGCCGACGACGATCTCCTCGCCTGGCGCGACCCCCTCGAGAACGACGACCCGATCCTCGACGCGCGCGCCGAGCCGCACCTCGCGCGGCTCGAAGTAGCCGTCACCCTTCGCGACGAAGACGATCTGACGGTCTCCCGAGTCGAGCACCGCATCCGCGGGGATCGTGAGGCCCTCGGCGAGCGGCACCCCGATCTCGACGTTCGCGTACATCCCCGGCTTGAGCAGGAAATCCGGGTTCGCGAACTCGATACGGACGCGCGCGGTCCGCGTCTTCTCGTCGAGATACGGGTAAACGTACGCAATCCGTCCCGTGAATGTCTTTCCGGCGGAATAGGAGAGGCCGATCGTCGCTTCCTGCCCGACGCGCACGACCGGGAGCTCGTACTCGTAGATCGATGCGGTCACCCAGACCCGCGAGAGATCCGCGATCAGGTAGAGGTCCTCGCCCGGCATCGCGCGCATCCCCTCGATCGCCTTCTTCTCGACGACGATTCCCGAGGCGTGCGACGCGATGTCGATGTAGGTCTTCGGCTCTCCCGTCCGCTCGATCTCCTCGATCTCGGGGTGGTAAATGTCCCAGAGGAGCAGCCGTCGCTCGACGGAGTTGGCGAGGTCCTCGGTCCCCTTCGCGCCCGCGGGCCCTTGCCGCACCGCGCGCCGAGCGAGGAGATACTCCTCCTGGGTCGCCACGATCTCGGGGCTGTAGAGGCTGAAGAGCGGCTCGCCCTTCTCCACGCGCTGGCCGGTGTAGGAGACGTAGAGCTTCCCGATCCAACCGTCGACCTTCGTGTGCACGTGGTGGAGCCGCGTCTCGTCGTACTCGACCTGGCCAACCGTGCGGATCGTGCGGGCCTCGGGACCCACTTCCGCGCGCCCGAGTCGCACGCCGATGAGCTGCTGCTTTTCGGCGGAGATCTTGACGGCGACGTACCCCGCCGGACCCGTCGCAGCCTCCGTCACCTCGTCCTCGCCGACGGGAGCGTTCCCCATCCCCTCGTGCCCGCCCCCGGCCGACTCCTCCACCATCGGCACGAGGCGCATGTTGCAGATCGGGCAGTCGCCCGGCTTATCGCTCGTGTACGTCGGATGCATCGGGCAGTAATACTTGGCCGCCTTCGTCTGCTCCGACGATCCCTCGGCCCCAGCGCCACCTTCCTTCTTGCCGCAGCCCCAGCCGACGCCGAGGGCCACGAGGGCCAGCGCCAGGGCGAGCGCGGCGATCCGCATCGTGGGTGTCATCGCGCACTCTCTCCTTTCGTGTCGACCGCGGCGTCGAGCAGCGCGTCGATCCGGATGCCGCCGAGATCTCGGCCGACGGCCTCCTCGAGACGCGCCAGGTGCATCTCCGAGTCGGCGAGATACTCGTAGTAGCTCTTTCTCAAGGCGATCAGCTTGCGGAGGCTGTCGAGAAGAACGAGAAACGTCACCTGACCCGTCAGGTAGTTCGCGCGCGCGCTCCGGTAGGCGAGCTCCGCCTGCGGGAGGATCTCCCGATCATAGAGGCCGACGATGCCGCGCTCGGAGGAGACGTGGGCGTACTGCTCCTCGACCGTGACGCCGACCCGGATCCTCGCCGCCTCGAGCGCGGCTCGCGCGGCGTCCACTCGTCGGGCCGCTTCTCGTGCCGCGGCGTCCTGCTTCCTTCCCTTCCAGATTGGAAGCGTCATGGCCACCTCGGCCCGCCACTCGTCCACCACGTCCGGCATCTGCATGTACCCGGCGCCGATCATGAAATCGGGTCTCCAGGCGATGCGCGCTCCGCGATGGGCCGCCGCGGCGGCCGCGGTATCGCGCTCCGCCGCCCGCAACGCGGGGCGGGATTCTCTCGCGCTCGCGAGGAGCGCCTCGAGGCTCGCGTCGAATGGAGACAGCGAGTCGACGTGCGCCGGGCCGAGGCGCGTGGACGGATCGCGCGCGAGGAGGAGGTTGAGCCGCACGCGCGCGGCGACGACGAGCGCCTCCGCGTGGAGGATCTCCCCGTCGAGCTCGCTCCCCTCGACCATCGCGAGGAGGAGGTCCTGCTGACCCGCGATGCCGGTCTCGTAGCGCGCCCGCGTGACCTCGATCGCGTCCGCGAGAGCGGACCGGCTCTCCCGCATCGCAGCGACCTGGCTCTCCAACATGAAGAGCTCGTAATACGCCATCTTCACTTCGGTCACGACGCGGCGCGCGGCCTCGCGGGCCATCTCCCGGGCCGCCTCGGCGTCGCGGCGGGCCTCCTCGGTCATGAGGCCGCGCTTCCCCGGGAACGGGATCGCCTGCGAGAGCGAGATCTCGCGTTGCCCGGACCCGTCACCGCGAAGCGGTTGGTCGTCGAGCATGAAGCCGAGGACCGGGTCGTCCAGGGCCCCCACGTACCGGGCGCGGCTCTCGGCCGCGCGCCAGAGCGCGCGCGCCTCCGCGACTTCCGGATTCGCCGCGAGCGCCTCGCGAAGGAGCGACTCGAGATCGGACGTCTCCTCCCCCGGCGGATCGGCGGCGAGGGCCGCGACCGGCGCCGCCACGGCGACGAGAAGACACGAGAGGAAGGCGACCTTCCTCATGATGGATGACCTCCTGATGCGAGCGCCTGGTGCGGCGCCCTGGTTCGATGGCTCCGAACAGGGAACGAGACGGAATCCGGCGGCGGGGGCAAGGAACGCCCCGCGCGGTCGGTCAGACGCCGATCAGATCAGGAGGATGGAGAGGAGTGCGTGACGCGGGCGGGCCGCGGAGGGAGGCGGCGAAGCGGTATCGCAGGAGGACGACTCCGGCGAATGCGCGGCGGCGAGCGGCGAGAGCGTCGATCCAACTTCGAGCGGCCCATGGACGCGGGAGAGAGTCGGAGCCGGCGCCACGGCGGGGACGACGCCCGGGTTGGCGCGGGGCGCCGGAGCGATCTCGCAGCAATCGGTCGCCGGCCCGGAACCGCGACCCGAGTCGGTCTGGCAGCGGGCGCCGGACCCGGGTGGACAGCAGCAGGTCGAGGCGGAGGCGGAGACGTCGTCACGGGCGCCCGCGCCATCGCCGGGCGCGCAGAGGAGGGCGGCCGCCACGAGCGGCGGCGCGACCGCGCTGCTCGCGAGCGCGAGCGACAGAAGGACAGCCCAGAAGTGCTTCATCCTGAACCCTCGATGGGCGTCGCGGCCCAGCCCGCGCGCGCCGCTCAACCACAGACCCAACGCTACTGCCGCGGCGCGATCCGGTCAAGGTGCCCCTGGATCGCCCCGGTCCCCCAGTCTATTGTATCGGCAAACATGGAGCGGTCCCTGAACATCGATCCCCTTCGGGACGCCCTCGTCGTCGTCGACGTCCAGAACGACTTTTGCGATGGCGGCGCGCTCGCCGTGCCCCGCGGCGACGACGTCGTCGCCCCGATCAACCGGGCGCTCGCCCTGCGCTGGGCCGCGACGATCGGCACGCGCGACTGGCACCCCGCCAACCACGGTTCGTTCCGCGCGCTCGGCGGGCCGTGGCCTCCTCACTGCGTGCAGGGCTCGAAGGGCGCCGCGTTCCATCCGCTCCTCGACGCCGCGCGCTTTCGATTCGTCGTCGACAAGGGAACGGCGCCGGCGGACCTCGGGTACTCGATGCTCGAGGGAACGGACCTCGCCGAGCGGCTTCGCTCGGCCGGAGTGAGGCGCGTCTTCGTGAGCGGCCTCGCGACCGACTACTGCGTGAAGGCGACCGTCCTCGACCTCGCGCGCGAAGGCTTCGAGGTCTTCGTCCTGACCGATGCCGTCCGCGCGGTGAACGTCCGACCCGAGGACGAGAGGGACGCGCTCGCGGAGATGGAACGCCGCGGTGCCCGCTGGGCGAAGACGACCGACCTGAGCGGCGAGGGCGAGTGAGCCGCCGCCGGATCGACCCCGCGCTCCTCGGCGTCGATCCGCGCGTCGCGGATGGGTTTTTCTCGGACGTCTATTTCAACCGAACGCGCGAGGTCCTGCTCGCGGAGGGCCTCCACCCGGTGGTCCGCTGGCAGGTCTTCCAGAAGCACGACGCGATCCTCTGCGGCGCCGACGAGACGATCGGGATCATGAAGGCGGCGCTCGGCGACGACTGGGAACGGCTCGCGGTCTGGGCGCTCGAGGACGGCGACGCGATCGCGCCTTGGGAGACGGCCCTCCTCGTCGAAGGAGACCTCGCGCTCTTCGCGCACCTCGAGACGATCGTCCTCGGGGTGCTCGCGCGGCGGACGCGGGTCGCGACGAACGCGCACCGCGCGGTGCGCGCTGCCGCCCTCGTCACGCCGAAACCGGTCCTCTTCTTCGCGGCGCGGCACGATCTCTACCTCGCGCAGCCGGGCGACGGGTACGCGTTCCACGTCGCGGAGCGGCGGGCGCGCGGGGCGGCCGCGGGCGGCGTCTCCACTCCGGCGCAGGGCTCGTGGTGGGGGGGCACGGCGCTCGGCACGATTCCCCACTCGCTCGAGGCCGCCTTCGGCGGCGACGTCGTGCGCGCGACCCTCGCCTTCGCGGAGCACGTGGAGCCCGGGGTGCCACGCGTGGCGCTCGTCGACTACCACAACGATTGCGTGAGGACGAGCCTCGAGGTCGCCGACGCGATGCTCGCCCGGCTCCTCGAGACGGGCGAGGAGCGGTTCCGCCTCGTGGGAGTCCGCCTCGACACGAGCGAGACCCTGGTCGACCGCTCCCTCGCGGACGCGCCTGATCCCGAGGCCGCCCGCGGGGTCTCGGCGCCCCTCGTCCGAAACGTCCACCGCGCTCTCCGCGACCGGGCGAGGACCCACCCAGAAGGGAGCGCTGCCCGCGGCTTCTTCGAAGGGATCGGGATCATCGTGTCCGGCGGCTTCACGCCAGAGAAGATCGAGGCGTTCGAGCGGGAGCGTGTCCCCGTAACCGCTTACGGCGTTGGATCTTCCCTGTTTGCCGGCGGGATTGACTTCACGGCCGACGTGGTGGGGCTCCTGATCGACGGGACGTGGCGCCCCGAGTCCAAGGTCGGGCGGGAGTATCGTCCGAACCCCCGGCTATCGCGCGCGGAGTAGAGAACTTCGCGTCGGGGGGTTGACAGCCCAGGCCCGCCACCCTATTACTCCTTGCGGGATACTGGACTCTTCTGGTACCCTTTCCGATAACGGTGATAAGCGCATGATCCGCCTCACGAAACTGACCGACTACGGGATCGTCCTTCTGACGAACATGGCGAAGGACCCCGAGCGGGTGATGCACAACGCGCGCGACCTCGCCGCGGAGGCGGGGATCCCTCTCCCGATGACGAGCAAGATCTTGAAGGCGCTCGCGCGGGTCGGGCTCCTCGTCTCGCACCGAGGCGTGAAGGGCGGCTACAGCCTCGCGCGAGAGCCGGAGGCGATCACGGTCGCGCAAATCATCGGCGCGCTGGAGGGGCCGATCGCCATCACCGAGTGCACCGACGCGGAGTCGGACTGCCAGGTCGAGGCGTCCTGTCCGGTGCGGAGCAACTGGCACAGGATCAACGACGCGGTACTACAGGCGCTCGAGGGGATCACGCTCGCGGAGATGACGCAGCCGTTCCGCCCGGCGCTCGTGAGGCTCGAGAGCCTCCTCACGCAGCGTCACTGATGGCGTGCGCGGCCGACCCGGCGCCGATTCGATAGGGAGACGAGATGGCTTCCGACACACGCGCGATCGAGCAACTCGCTCTTCGCGACTACAAGTACGGCTTCACGACCGAGATCGAGATGGAGTCCGCCCCGCGCGGCCTCTCCGAGGAGATCGTCCGCTTCATCTCGAGGAAGAAGAACGAGCCCGACTTCCTGCTCGAGTGGCGCCTGAAGGCCTACCGGCACTGGGTGACGATGCAGGAGCCGACGTGGGCCAACGTGAAACACGCGCCGATCGACTACCAGGACATCATCTACTACGCCGCGCCGAAGTCGCCGAAGGACGGGCCGCAGAGCCTCGACGAGGTTGATCCGAAACTCCTCGAGACGTACGCGAAGCTCGGGATCCCGCTCAAGGAGCAGGCGGCGCTCGCGGGCGTCGCGGTCGACGCGGTGTTCGACAGCGTCTCGGTGGCCACGACGTTCAAGGCAAAGCTCGGCGAGCTGGGGATCATCTTCTGCTCGTTCAGCGATGCGGTCCGCGAGCACCCGGAACTCGTGAAGAAGTACCTCGGCTCGGTCGTCCCGCACACGGACAATTTCTTCGCGTCGCTCAACTCCGCGGTCTTCAGCGACGGCTCGTTCGTCTACGTCCCGAAGGGGGTGCGCTGCCCGATGGAGCTCTCGACGTACTTCCGGATCAACGCGCGCGACACGGGGCAGTTCGAGCGCACGCTCATCATCGCCGACGAAGGGGCTTACGTGAGCTACCTCGAAGGCTGCACGGCGCCGATCCGCGACACGAACCAGCTCCACGCGGCCGTCGTCGAGTTGGTGGCGCACGTCAATGCCACGATCAAGTACTCCACCGTCCAGAACTGGTACCCCGGCGACAAGAACGGGAAGGGCGGGATCTACAACTTCGTGACGAAGCGAGGCAAGTGCGCCGGCGCGGGCTCGAAGATCTCGTGGACTCAGGTGGAGACCGGCTCCGCGATCACGTGGAAGTACCCGAGTTGCATCTTGCAAGGAGACAACTCGGTGGGCGAGTTCTACTCGGTGGCGCTGACGAACAACTACCAGCAGGCGGACACCGGTACGAAAATGATCCACATCGGAAAGAACACGCGGTCGACGATCGTGTCGAAAGGGATCTCGGCCGGGCACGGCCAGAACACGTACCGCGGGCTCGTGAAAATCCTGAAAGGGGCAGCCGGCGCGCGAAACTACTCGCAGTGCGACTCGCTCCTACTGGGCGACAAGTGCGGCGCCCACACATTCCCCTACCTCGAGGTGAAGAATGCCTCCTCGCAGGTGGAGCACGAGGCGTCGACGTCGAAGATCGGCGAGGACCAGATCTTCTACTGCAAACAGCGAGGGATCTCCACGGAGGACGCGATCAACATGATCGTGAACGGGTTCTGTAAGGAGGTCTTCCGCGAGCTCCCGATGGAGTTCGCCGTCGAGGCGCAGAAGCTCCTCGGCGTGAGCCTCGAGGGAAGCGTCGGCTAGGCACTCGACTCTCAAACTGGAGATCAGAACGCATGGCACTACTCGAAGTGAAAAACCTCCACGCGCGCGCTGCGGGGAACGAGATCTTGCGTGGGGTCAGCCTCACGGTGAACGCCGGCGAGGTCCACGCGATCATGGGGCCGAACGGCTCGGGGAAGAGCACGCTCGCCCAGGTCCTCGCGGGCCGCGATTCGTACGAGGTGACCGAGGGCGAGGTCTTGTACGACGGGAAAGACCTTCTCGAGATGGCGCCCGAGGACCGCGCCCGCGAGGGGATCTTCATGGCGTTCCAGTACCCGGTCGAGATCCCGGGGGTCTCCACGGCGTACTTCCTGAAGGCCGCCGTGAATGCGATCCGAAAGCACCGGGGGCTCGAGCCGCTCGACGCGGTGGACTTCCTCAAGATCGTGAAACAGAAGTTGAAGCTCGTCGCGATGGAGGAGGCTCTACTCAACCGGCCGATCAACGAAGGCTTCTCGGGCGGCGAGAAGAAGCGGAACGAGATCTTCCAGATGGCCGTCATCGACCCGAGGCTCGCGATCCTCGACGAGACCGACTCCGGCCTCGACATCGACGCGCTCCGGATCGTGGCGAACGGCGTGAACACGCTCCGCAAGCCGGACCGCGCGGTGGTCGTGGTGACCCACTACCAGCGGCTCCTCAACTACATCGTGCCCGACTTCGTCCACGTACTCCTCGACGGGCGGATCGTCCGCTCGGGCGACAAGGGCCTCGCGCTCGAGCTCGAGGAGAAGGGCTACGTCTGGCTCGAGGGCGAGGTCGCCAGCGCGTAGCCCGCGCGCCGGCCGACCGAGACGAACCCGCGATGATCGGGACGACGCACGATAAGGATGTCCATCTGGCGCACTTCGCCGCGCTCGAGGCCGGCCTCGACGGGCGGAAGGCGCCGTGGGTGCACGCGCTGCGGCGAGGGGCGATCGCCCGCTTCGCCGAGCTCGGTTTCCCGACGTTCGAGGACGAGGAGTGGCGCCACACGAACGTCGCGCCGATCGCGAAGACGGCGTACCGGCTCGCGCCGGCCGACGCGTGCGCGGCGCTGACGCCGGCCACGCTCGAGGCGCTCGGGATCGATGATCTCGCACCGAACCGGATCGTCTTCGCGAACGGGCGGCATGCGCCGAACCTCTCGGCGCTCGGCGCGCTCCCCGCGGGCGTCCGCGTCGGGAGCCTCGCGGCCGCGCTCGAGACCGACCGGGCGCGGATCGAGCCCCACCTCGCGCGGCATGCCCGCATCGAGGCGAACGCCTTCGTCGCGCTGAACACCGCGTTCCTCGCGGACGGCGCATTCGTCGAGGTCCCGAAGGGGGTCGTGGTCCTCGAGCCGATCCACGTCGTCTTCGTCGCCGCCCCTTCCACGACTCGCGGCGGCGCGGGCGCGCCGACGGTCTCCCACCCGCGGACGCTCGTCCTCGCGGGCGCGGGGAGCCAGGTTACCCTCATCGAGACGTACGTGACGCTGGGCGAGTCGGCGCACTTCACGAACGCGGTCACCGAGATCGTGGCGGACGCGAACGCGGTTGTCGACCACTACCGCCTGCAGCGCGAAAGCATCGAGGCGTCCCACGTCTCGACGACCCAGGTACGGCTCGACCGCGCGTGCGCGCTCTCGTCGCTCTCGATCTCGCTCGGAGGCGCGCTCGTGCGGAACGACGCGAACGCGGTGCTCGGCGCGGAAGGGGGCGAGGCGACGCTGAACGGGCTCTACCTCGGCACCGGCTCCCAGTTGGTCGACAACCACACGACCATCGACCACGCGATGCCCCACTGCGCGAGCCACGAGCTCTACAAGGGGATCCTGACCGGCGCCGCGCGCGGCGTCTTCAACGGGAAGATCCTCGTCCGCAAAGACGCGCAGAAGACGGACGCCAAGCAGACCAACAAGAACCTTCTCCTCTCGCCGGACGCGACGATCAACACGAAGCCGCAGTTGGAGATCTACGCGGACGACGTGAAGTGCACGCACGGGGCGACGATCGGCCGGCTCGACGAGGACGCGCTCTTCTACCTTCGCTCCCGCGGCATCGGCGCGGAGCGCGCGCGGAGCCTCCTTACGTACGCGTTCGCGAGCGACATCCTGCGGCGCATCAAGGTCGCGGCGCTCCGGTCTCGGCTCGAGGAGCAGATCTTCGAGCAGCTCCACACCGCGAACCCGGTGAAGGACTCGACATGAGCACGATCGAGCGAAGGACTAAGAACATCGTGGAGAAGAAGCGGGGAGAGGCGGCCGGTCAACCCCTCCCCGCCACGACGAACGACTTCAGCGTCGCGAAGATCCGCGCCGACTTCCCGATCCTCGGCACGACCGTCCACGGAAGGCCGCTCGTCTACCTCGACAACGCCGCCTCGAGCCAGAAGCCGCTTGCCGTCATCGACACGCTCCGAAATTTCTACGCCGCGGAGTACGCGAACATCCACCGCGGCGTCCACTACCTGAGCGAGCTCGCGACGGACGCGCACGAGCGAGCGCGCGCCACGGTCCAGGGCTTCCTGGGCGCGGCCGAGGCCCGCGAGATCGTCTTCGTCCGCGGCACGACCGAGGGAATCAACCTGATCGCCCGGAGCTTCGTGCGCCCCCGCCTCGCGCCCGGCGACGAGATCCTGATCTCCGAGATGGAGCACCACTCGAACATCGTGCCGTGGCAGCTCCTCCGCGACGAGACGGGCGCGGTCCTCGTCGTCGCGCCGATCGACGACGCGGGCGGGCTCGTCCTCGAGGAGTTCGAGAAGCGCCTCACGCCGCGCACGCGGTTCGTGTCGATCGCGCACGTCTCCAACGCGCTGGGCACGGTGAACCCCGCGCGGCGGCTCGTCGAGATGGCCCACGCGCGCGGCATCCCGATCCACCTCGACGGCGCCCAGGCCGCGCCGCACCTCCCGATCGACGTGCGCGCGCTCGGCTGCGACTTCTACACGTTTTCGGGCCACAAGGTCTTCGGACCGACCGGGATCGGCGTCGTGTACGGGAAGGCGGCGCACCTCGAGGCGATGCCTCCCTACCAGGGCGGCGGCGACATGATCCTCTCCGTCACGTTCGAGAAGACCACGTACAATCGGATCCCGCACAAGTTCGAGGCGGGGACGCCGGACATCGCGGGCGCGATCGGGCTCGGGGCCGCGCTCGAGTACATCGCGCGGGTCGGCCACGACGCGATCGCAGCGCACGAGCGCGATCTCCTCGTGTACGCGACGGAACAGGTCGCGGCGATTCCGGGCGCCCGGCTCATCGGCACGGCGCCCGGGAAGGCGGCGGTCGTCTCGTTCGTGCTCGAGGGCGTTCACGCGCACGACATCGGCACGATCCTCGACCAGGAAGGGATCGCGATCCGGGCCGGCCACCACTGCGCGCAGCCGGTCATGCACCGGTTCGGCGTCCCCGCGACGGCGCGCGCCTCGTTCGCGCTCTACAACACGCGCGATGAGGTCGACGTCCTCGCGCGCTCCCTTCGGAAAGTGGCCGAGGTCTTTCGCTGATGTCGGACCTGCGGGACCTCTACCAGGAAGTCATCCTCGACCACAACAAGAAGCCGCGAAATTTCCGCAAGCTCGAGTCCGCCAATCACCGGGCCGAAGGCTTCAATCCCCTCTGCGGCGATCGGGTGACCGTCTACCTCGTCCTGGAGGGCGGCGTCGTGAAGGACGTGGCGTTCGAGGGCTCCGGGTGCGCGATCTCCACCGCGTCGGCGTCGCTCATGACCGAGAGCCTCAAGGGGAAGACGGCGGACGAGGCGGTGACGCTGTTCGAGGGATTCCACGCGCTCGTCACGGGTGGCGGCTCGACGGACGAGGAGACCGACCGCCTGGGAAAACTCGCCGCTTTCGCGGGCGTCGCGGCGTTCCCGGTGCGTGTGAAGTGCGCGACGCTCGCGTGGCACACACTGCGCGCGGCGCTCGACGGGAAAGCCGACCCGGTCTCGACCGAGTGAGCGGCGTCGGGGGATCCTCCGTGGAGAGCGAGATCCGCGAGCGCGTGATCGAGGTCCTCAAGACCTGCTTCGACCCCGAAATCCCGGTCAACATCTACGAGCTCGGCCTCGTGTACGCGGTGGAGGTCGGGCCGGGCGGCGCCGTCACGATCCGCATGACGCTCACCTCCCCCGCCTGCCCCGTCGCCGGGTCGCTCCCGCCCGAGGTCGAGGAGAAGGTCCGCTCGGTCCCCGGCGTGAGCGATTCGCGCGTCGAGCTCGTCTGGGACCCGCCGTGGAACCCGAGCCTGATGACGGAGGCCGCGAAGCTCCAACTCGGGTTTCTCTAGGCGCGACACCGTCCTCTAGAAACGAGAGCGGCGCGGCGATCGAATCGACTCACCGCGCCGTTTGTCTCCCGCGTCCTCGGGGGGGAGGACGAACCGATCAGAACTGCGCCTTCAGCGATCCCCAGGTGAGGGGCTGGCTGTCGAGCCCGTTCTCCTCGTCGCTCGGCCCGCCTGCCATCTCGGCTGACGCCGGCGCCGCAACCGCTTTCGCCGCCCCGACCTGGTACGCGTAGTTCGCCTCGACCGTCTTCAGCCCGCGACGCTCCACCTTGATCAGGTGATAGGGCGCCACGAATGTCTGGTAGGCCAACTCCGGGGGGAGCTGAACCACCACGTCGAGGAGGCCCCGGGATCCAGCGCGGCCCACGTTGACGATCTCCACGGTGCAAGGTCCGCTCGAGAACGCGCCGAGGGAGAGCAGGACCACGGCGTGCTCGGACCAGTCCACGTCGGGGGCCGCGGGCCTCGGTAGCACCGAGAACCCGTCCTCGGCCTCGATCGTCGCCATCGCCGCATCCCACTCCTTGGCGCTCCCCACGAGGAGGAGGACCGGGGCGCTCCATTGCCCTTCCATGTATCTCTCGATGGTCTCGAACCAAGTCGCCTTCACGTTGCCGACCGAGCCGTTCCACGCCAACGCGGGCGCCGCGAGAGCCGCGACCATCAGGGCCGCCGCCAGCATCGAGCCATTCTTGAATCCATTCCGCTTCGGGAACTTCGGGTTCATCTCTCTCCCCCCCTGAGCAACTCGAGACCGTTCCGACAACCGAAGCCGCGTGTGCGGCGCCATCGACTGCGCCGGTAGACACGCAACCCGCGTGCCCGGTCTCCTCGTGGTTCAAGAGATGATTTGACACTGGGTTGTGGGATTACGGCTTCGATGCGGAGCGGCCGGTTGACGGCCGGCGGTCAGAAACGTGACGGCGGACCGTCACCCGGCAAGATCGATCTCGAGCTTCTTCATGCGCGCGTTGAGGGTCGTTCGGGGGATCCGCATGAGAGCCGCTGCCTGCTTCCGGTTGCCGTTCGTGAGCCGCAGGACCGACGAGATGTACTCGCGCTCCATCTCGTCGTAGGACGGGACGCGCGGTGGGGTGCCGTCCGGCGCGCCGGCGTGGGCTCCGGCGATGCGCGACGCGCCGCCGCCGCGCCCCGCTTCCCGCGCGATGACGTGGTCGGGACGGAGCACGCCCGATGCGCGCGCGCGGACGACCGCGCTGAGGACGAGGCTCTCGAGCTCGCGGACGTTTCCCGGATAGTCGCGGCGGGCGAGCGCCTCGAGGAACTCCGGCGACGGCACGGGGGGCGCGCCGCGCGCGGGCCGGTGTCGATCGAGGAGGTGCGCGACGAGCGCCGGGATCTCGGTCTTCCGCTCGCGGAGCGGCGGGATCTGGAGCGAGTAGGTCTGGATCCGGTAGAAGAGGTCCGCGCGAAACCGCCCCGCCTCCACGTCGCGCACGAGGTCCCGGTTGGTCGCGCTCACGACGCGCGCGCGGAGCGGGAGCACCTGCTCGCCGCCCACGCGGCGGAAGTTGCGCTCCTGGAGAGCGCGGAGGAGGCTCGCCTGCGCCTCCGCCGGCATGTCGCCGATCTCGTCGAGGAAGATCGTGCCGTCGCCCGAGCGCTCGAACGCCCCCTTGAGCGTCGCGATCGCGCCGGTGAACGCGCCCTTCTCGTGCCCGAAGAGCGCGCTCGCGATGAGGTCGGGCGGGATCGCGGCGCAGTTGATCGCCTCGAACGAGGAGGCGGCGCGCGGGGAGAGATCGTGGAGCGCGCGCGCGACGAGTTCCTTCCCCGTGCCCGTCTCGCCGAGGATGAGGACGGGGAGGTCGAAGTCGGCCAGCGCGAGAAGGTCGTCGAAGAGCGCGTGCACCCACGGGCCGTCCCCTTGGATCGCCTGGAGCGCGGGATGGCGCGCGCGGAGTTCGGCGAGGCGCGAGGCGGCCCGGGCGTGAGCAGCTGGCGCGCGGGCCGCCCTCCCCGTCGCAGGCGCGACCGCAGCGGCGCCCGTCGCGCCCGCTTCGGCCGGCTCGCGCGGCGCGGTCGTCGCGAGCGCAAGGGCCGCGAGCGCGGCGATCTCGCCGAGGAGCGCGAGGTCGTCGTCGGAGTACGCGTCGCCGAGGCGCTTTCCGCCCAACGCCACGACCCCGAGAAGGCGCGCTCCCCGCACGAGCGGCACGAGGACGCGGACGCCCTCGTCTCGGACGAGACGAGCGCAGTCGGGGCCGAGCAGACGCGCCTCCTCAGGGCCGAACGCGCGCGGCTCGTGGACGAGAGCCAGCTTCGACGTGAGTGACAGCCCTAGGCGCAGAGAGCGGTCACCGTCGAGCCCGCGCGCGGCTCGCGTCGCGAGCTCTTCGTCCGCGGCCGGTTCGAGGAAGGCCGCGAAGCCCGCGCCACACGATCCCATGATCGAGAGGAGCGCGTGGCGCAGGACGTCGTCCGGATCGGAGAGGCCGAGGAACCCGCGCGCCGCGTCGTAGAGGATCGAGAGGTCCGCGAGGAGGTCGCGGCCCGCGCCCCCGGGGGGATCGTCGCCGCCAGGCGGGCCGCGTCGCTTCGTCACCAGCATGAGCCTAGCATCCCTCACGCGTCCTACGGGCGCAAGTGTGTCGAGAGCGGTCGAGCGTCGCGCGCGGCTTCGAGGGGGCTGGGGATGGAGACTACTCCGAGTGGACGCCCCCGAGATCCGTCGCGAACGCGCGCCAAACCAATTCGTAGATGTGCATGCGCTCGGCGACCGACTCCATCATGTGCGTCCCGGGGTAGACCATGAGATCGAACTGTTTCCCCACCTCGACGAGCGCGTTCACGAGGGTCATCGACTCGCGGAAGTGGACGTTGTCGTCGCCCACGCCGTGGACGAGCGTGAGGCTCCCCTCGAGGCCGGTAACGTACGTGAGCACGGAGCTCGAGTCGTAGCCTGCGGCATTCTCGCTCGGGAGCCCGAGGTAGCGCTCCGTGTAGTGGGTGTCGTACCCGCGCCAGTCGACGACCGGCGCGATCGAAACGCCGGCGCGGAATACGTCCGGCGCGCGCAGGAGCGCCATGAGCGTCATGTAACCCCCGTACGACCACCCCCAGATCCCGACACGCTCCGGGTCGATCTCGGGGAAGCGCTCGATAAGGGCATGGACGCCAGCGACCTGGTCGGCGAGCTCCGCGTCGCCGAGGCGCCCGGCGAAGATCGCCTCGGACGCGTGGCCGCGCGCGCTCACGCCGCGCGCGTCGACGCGCGCGACGACGAATCCGCGCCGCGCGAGCCACGCGTCGACAAGGCCGCGCTCGCCGGGCCAGCGCCGCAAGACTTGTTGCGAGCCGGGGCCGGTATAGACGTAGAGAACGAGCGGAAGACGCGCGCGCGACTCCCCCGCCCTCGGGCGCACGACGCGCAGGTCGAGCCGGAGGTCGCGATCGGCGGTCATCGTGAAGAACTCGGGGAGCGGGCCGGTCTCCTCCACGGGGGGGACGAAGGCGCTCGACGGGAGCTCGCCGGCGAGGGTCCCGTCGCGCCGCCGCACTCGCTGGCGCGCTGCCGTGCGCTCGTCCTCGAACGACTCGACGAAGAGGTCGTGCTCCGCGTCGTGGAACGCCGCGCCGTGCCAGCCCGGCTCGACGGTGATCCTCTCGACATCGCCGCCGGCGAGCGGCACGCGGTAGAGGTGGCGCTCGAGGAGCCCATCCGTCGTCGCGGCGAAGAGGACTTCCCCCCGCCCCTCGTCCACATCGACGACGCTGGTCACGTCCCATTCCCCCGACGTGAGAGTCCGTTCCCGCTTGCCATCGGCGCGAACGACTTCGAGGTGGCGGTGCCCGGTTCGCTCGGACGACCAGAGAAACGTCTCGCCGGCGCCGAGGAAGCGGAAATCGTCGTGCAGATTCACCCAGTCGGGCGCCTCCTCGCGCAGGACGACCGTCGCCGCGCCCGTCGTATCGGCCGCAAGGTCGACGTGCCGCAGATCGAGCCGCTTCTGACTGCGCGGCTGCGTCTCCACCCAGAGCGACGCGCCGTCGGGCGCCCAGTGAACGCGCGCGAGGTACTCCACGTCGTCGCCGAGATCGAGCCACGCGATCTCGCCGCCGCCCGCGTCGACCACGCCGAGACGGACGACGGCGTTGGGGTCGCCCGCCTTCGGATACGGCGACACGCTCCCCTCGCCGACAGGATCGTTGAAGTCGGGCACGCGAAACGTCGGGACGCCGCGGGAGTCGACCTCGGTGAGCGCGACCCGCCGCGAATCGGGCGACCACCAGTGGCCGGTCGAGCGATCCATCTCTTCCTGAGCGACGAACTCCGCGATGCCGTATTCGATGTTCGGGTCGTCGCTCCGGACGAGCACCGTCTCGAGACCGGTCGCGACGTCGATCACCACGAGGGCGCCGCCCCGCGCGAACGCGACCCGCGAGCCGTCGGGCGACAGGTCGGGGTCGATCTCCGGCTCGGGAGTTTCCGTGAGCCGGCGCGACCGCGCGCTCGCCGCGTCGACGACGTAGAGATCGCCGGAGTACGGGACGAGGATCACGTCGCCCGCGGCGGAGACCTCGTAGGATGTGATCCCACGCTCGGTCTGCCGCTGGCGCTCGCGACGGGCCTGCTCCTCTCTCGAGAGCGCGCGGCTCGCGCCGAGCGCGGCGGGGTCGACGAAGAGACGGGCGACGCCTGTCGCGACGTCGAAGACGTAGAGTTTCTGGTTTCGGTCGGTCGGGCCGCTCCGGAGGAAGTACACGCGGTCGCCGAGGGGCGACGGAACCGGTTTCGTCGGGAGGCCGCGCGTGAAGCCGCGCGTCTCGACGATGCGGAGGAGTTCGCCTCGAGCCGCGTCGTCGAGCGCGGGCGCGTCGGGCGGGGACTGCGGGCGCGCGGGGATCGGCGCGATCGAGAGCGCGAGCGCGAGTCCGAGCGCGGACGAGAGCGCGACCACGCGGGCGGGCGCGCGGGCCGGCGCGCGAGCGGCAATCCGACGAGAGGAGCGCCTCGCCATCACCAGACTCCTGGAACGAGGCGGTGCGAATGCCGGCGGTACGCGGCGTACGCCTCGCCGAACGCTTCCCCGAGGAGCGCCTCCTCGAGAGCGATCGTCCGCGGCAGGAAGGCGATGATCGCGAGGCCCGCGGCGAGGAACGTCCACGAGCCGACGACGAGCGCGAGCCCGGCGGCGATGAGGAGGTCGCCCAAGTAGATCGGGTGGCGGATCCACTCGTACGGGCCTCGCAGGATGAGGCGGCTCCCCGGCTCCGGCTTGATCGCGGGCGGCCGGAGCTCGCGCCCGAGCGCGGCGCGCGCCCACGCGACGAGGACGTTTCCCGCGAGGAAGACGACGAGCCCGGCGCCGCGCGCGAGCGCGTTGCGCCCGTGGAAGAACGCCTCGGCCGCCAGCGCGTCGGCCCGCCCCACGAGGAGGAGGAACCCGGCGCGCGCCCAGAGGAGAAACAGGAGAACGATGAAGACGACGCAGAGGCGGGCGACGAGCGGCTTCGGGAGGCCGCGGCGCCCGGCGCTCCGGCGCGCGAACGAGACGATCTGGTAGACGCAGAGGACGAAGAGGAGGGCGCCCGTCGCGCGCACATGGTCAACGATCATCGGCCCGCCCTCCCTCGCGCCGTGCGCCGCGCGCCCGTCGCGCGCTCCCGGAGCGCGTGGCGGAGGAGATCGAGGGCGGCGGTCGCGCCGCGCTCGCGGACGTCCTCGCGCGCGCCCCAGAACCGCCACGCCGCCGCGCGCGACCCGCGAGGGCCCGCGACGGCCACGAACGCCGTGCCCGGGCGGCGCTGCTCGAGCGTCGCGGGACCGGCAACGCCGGTCGTCGCGATCGCCCAATCGGCGCCGGTGCGAGCGCGCGCGCCCTCCGCCATCGCGCGCGCGGTCTCCTCGCTCACGACGCCGTGCTCCGCGAGGACGCGCGCCGGGACGCCGAGCGCCTCGCGCTTCGCGCCGCGCGTGTACGTCACGACGGCGCCCAGGAGGACGCGGCTCGCGCCCGGCACCGCCGTGAGGCGCGCGGCTACGAGCCCGCCCGTGAACGACTCGGCGACGGCGAGGCGCGCGGAACGGCGGGCGAGCGCGCGGAGGACGACCGCTTCGATCGGCTCCTCGCGCGTCGCGTAGACGAGCGAGCCGAGTCGGCGGCGCGCGGCGCCCGCGACGCGGGCGAGGCGGGCAGCGGCGCCCCGCCCCACGAGCGAGAGCGCGACCTCCACGCCGCCCGCGTCCGGCAGGTACGCGACCGAGATCGCGGGCTCGCGCGCCACGATCGCCGCCAGCCGCGCCGCGAGGTCCGTCTCCCCGATGCCGAACGTGCGGAGGACGGCGCGCGCGCGCGGCCCGCGCGGCGCGAGGCGCCGGAGGAGCGGGCGGACCGAGCGCTCGACGATCGCATCGAACTCGCTCGGGACTCCTGGGAGCGCGACGACGCGGCGCGCGCCGCGCGCGAGCAGGAGACCCGGCGCGAGGCCCACCGGGTTCGGGAGGAGGCGCGCGCCGCGCGGGACCTCGGCCTGCCGGAGCGCGAGCGGGGAGAGACCACGCCTCGCGGCGCGGAAGCGCGCCTCGATGCGGGCGCGCACCCGAGAGTCCTCACGGAGCGGCGCTCCGTGCGCGCGCGCGAGCGCCTCGCGCGTCACGTCGTCCGGCGTCGCGCCGAGCCCTCCGGTCACGATGAGGAGCCGCGCCTCGCGCATCCCCTCGCGGATCGCCCGCGCGACGCGCCCGACGTCGTCGCGAACCGAGAGGAGAAAGACGACCTCGCCGCCGGCCGCGGCGACCTCGCGGGCGAGGCGCTCGCGGTGCATGTCGCGGCGCCGCCCTTCCACGATCTCGTTCCCGACCGTCAGGATCCCGACGGTGAGAGCACGCGCGCGCGATCGGCGCGCGTCAACCCCCACGGAGCGCTCCCCACGCCGCGATCCCCGCGCGGAGCGCGGCGTTCGCGTAGATCCCGGCGACGAGGTCGTCGAGCATGACGCCCCAGCCGCCCGCGATCCGCTCGCAGCGGGCCGCCGGCCACGGCTTCACGATGTCGAAGAGACGAAACAGGAAGAACGCGCCGAGGAGATGGGAAACGCGCGGCGCGATGAACGCGACGGAGACGAGCATCCCGAACGCCTCGTCGACGACCATCTCGCCCCCGTCCTTCCCGAAGCGCGCCTCCGTCTCGCCGCACGCCCACACGCCCGCTGCGAGGAGGAGCGCCGCGACGCCGACCTGGAGCGCCGCGAGCGCCGCGTCGCCCGCGCCCGCGCCGGCCGCGAGCACGATCGCGTAGAGTGCGAGGAACGCCGCGGAGCCGGCCGTCCCCGACGCGACGGGGAAGAAACCGACGCCGCCGAACGTTGCGATCGCCACGGCGAGCCGGCGCTTCACCGCACGACCCGGCGAAACGTCTCGCGGTTCCCCACGAAGTAGAGGGCGCCCGAGAGGAGGGTGAGAACCGTCGTCACCGCGAGGAGCCCGAGGAGGTATGGGTTCGCGGCGCCGTCGCCAACGGGCGCGCCGCGCCGTTCGCGCGCGACGACGACGAGGAGCGTCGCGATCGCGAACGCGTTTTGCGAGACCGTCTTCATCTTCGCGAGGAGCGTCGGGATGATCACGACGCCGCGGTACCCCGCGAGGCTCCGGAGGCCGGTCACGAGGAACTCGCGCGCCACGATGAGGAGGACGAGGCTCGCCGGCACGAACGGAAGGTCCATCGCGAGAAAGACGATAAGCGCGGCCGAGACGAGCACCTTGTCCGCGAGCGGGTCCATGAACTTGCCGAACGAGGTGACGATCCCCGTGCGTCGCGCGAGCCAGCCGTCGTAGAGGTCGGTCAGCGCGAGGAGGACGTAGAGCGCGAGCGCGGCCAGGTGCGCCGCGTGCGGGCGCGCGAGGAGGAGGAGCGCGAAGACCGGCGCGAGGATGAGGCGCGAGAGCGTGAGCTTGTTGGGGAGGTTGAGGCGCAGGAGCGCGGCGCGGCGCGCGTCGGGCCCACCGTGCGCCGCCCAATCGTCCCGCGCGACGAACGCGCGGATGTCGTGCGCGTCGGAACGGTCGGCGTCGCGCGCGTCGCCGCGATCGGCGCGCGGGTCGTCGCGTCGGCCGGCGTCGCGCGCGGGTCGCCCGCCGGCCGTCGGCCCCGGCGTGGAATCCGCCATCCCCTACTCGATCTCGACGCGGCCCGTGATCGCGCGGGCGAGCGTCACCTGGTCGGAGAACTCGAGGTCGCCGCCGACCGGGATACCGCGCGCGATGCGCGAGACGCGGACACCGGTCGGGCGGACGAGACGCGCGATGTAGAACGCGGTCGCGTCCCCCTCGACGGTCGGGTTCGTCGCGAGGATCACCTCGCGGACCGAGCGGCGCTTGATCGTCTCGACGAGTCGGTCGATGCGGAGGCTCTCCGGGCGCGACCCCTCGAGGGGCGAGAGCGCGCCATGGAGGACGTGGTAGCGGCCGCGATATTCGCCCGTCCCCTCGAGCGCGAGGAGATCGGTGGGTTGCTCGACGACGCAGAGGAGCCGGTCGTCGCGCGCCGGATCGCGGCACACCTCGCAGACCTCCGCCTCCGTGAAGTTCCCGCACTCCGCGCACGTGCGGATCCGGTCGCGCACGCCCTCGATCGCCTGCGCCAGCGCGAGCGCCTCTTCGCGCGGCACGCGGAGGATGTGAAACGCGAGCCTCTGGGCGGTCTTCCGCCCGATGCCGGGGAGGCGCGCGAGCTGCGCGACCAGTTGCGAGAGGGACGGCGTCGACGCGAACATGGGCGCGGGCGGAGTCCGTCCGCTACATGAGGCCCGGAAGGCCGAGACCGCCAATGCCGCCCGTGATCTTCTGCAAACGCTCCTTCATGAGAGACTGCGCCTTCGCGCGCGCCTCGTTCACCGCGGCGAGCACGAGGTCCTCGAGCATTTCAACGTCCGACTTGTCGACGACCTGGGGGTCGATCCGCACCTTGAGGATCTCCTGCTTTCCGTTCGCCGTCACGGTGACCATGCCGCCGCCCGCCGTCGCTTCGATCGTCTCCTGCGCGAGCTCCTCGTCGAGGGCCGCCATGCGGGACTGCATCTCCTGCGCTTGCTTGAGAATCTTGTCCATTCCGCCGGGGAGGCCTTTCATCACGGTTCTCCATTGGCGGGAGCGTCCGCCGGCGGGCGCATCGGTGCGGCCGCGTCGCGCGGGGGGCTTGCGGCGCGCCGCGACACGACCTCCGCGTCGAAGAACAAGAGCGCGCGCTGGACGCTCGGGTGATCGAGGAGGCCGCGCGCGTCGGTTCCGATCGTGGGGCCTGCGGTTCTCTCGACATCGGGCGCGGGCGCCGCGCCCGCCGGGCCCGAGGCGAGGCTCGAAGTCGGCATGGCGCGCGCCTCGAGTCGCACGCGCTCACCGAAGAGCGTGAAGATCGCCTCCTCGAGGAGCGCGCGGTTGTCGGAGCGCTCGACCTCGCGTCGGTGGAAGGAATCCGATTCGGAGAACCCGAAGATCAGGCGGCTCCCCTCGATCGTGAGCGGGCGGGCATGGTTCAGGAACGACGCAACGGTCCGCTTCCTTTGCGCGACAGTGGACACGAACTCGTCCCAGCGGGCGCAGACGTCGTCGATCGCGAGGTTCCCGCGGGGGCGCGCGTCGCGCGGCGGATCGGCGGGCCGCGCGTCGGCAGGCGGCGTCGGGCGAGCGGGCGACGCGGGCGGCGTTTCGGTCGCCGGTCGGGACGGCGACGCGGCCGGGGCGCCGGATGCCGCACGACCGGACGGAGACGCGGGCGGCCGCGGCGGCGGCGCGGGCTCCGGGTTCGCGCGGGCGGGCGCGCGAGGCGAAGGAGGCGCTCCCCCGCCGGCGGGGCGCGCGGGGCTCGTCGAGTTAGCGGGATTCGCGCCGCGCGGCGCGGCCGGCTCCGTCGCCGCGCCCGCCGCGCCCGTGATCCCCGCCGCCTCGAGCCGCGCGAGCAACTCCTCCATCTCGACCGCGCTCTCCATCGATACCATCTCGAAGAGCGCCATCTCGAGGAGGACGCGGGGCTGCGACGAGCGCCGCATCTCGCGCTCGGCGTCCGCGAGAAGGCGCGCGAGCCGCAGGAGGTCGGCGGGCGCGAACCCACGCGCCTCCTCGCGCAGCCGCTCGACCGCCTCCGGGGACGCGTCGAGGATCTCGCCCGGCGCCTCGGCGACCGCCGCGATGAAGAGCGAGCGCAGGTGGTCGAGGAGCCCGGTCGCGAGCTCGGTGAGGTCGGCGCCCGCGTCGATCGCGCGCGCGAGCCCGCCCGCCGCCCCCGCCGCGTCCCGCTCGCGAATCGCGCGCGACAGCTCGAAGTACACGTCGTGCCCGACGACGCCGAGCACCTCCTCGGCGTCCGCGAGCGTCGCCCCCTTCCCGGCGAACGAGACGACCTGATCGAGCAGGCTCTCGGCGTCGCGCAGCCCGCCGTCGGCGCGCCGCGCGGCGAGGTACAGCACATCCTCCCCGACCTCGAAGCCCTCCTTCGTCGCGATCTCGCGCAGTCGCCCGACGATCTGCTCCGTCGGGATCCGCCGGAAGTCGAACCGCTGACACCGCGACAGGATCGTCGACAGGACCTTCGTCGGCTGCGTCGTCGCGAAGATGAAGAGGACGTGCGGCGGCGGCTCCTCGAGGATCTTGAGGAGCGCGTTCCACGCCTCGTTCGTCAGCATGTGGACCTCGTCCACGATGTAGATGCGCTTCTTGCCGGGCGACGCGACGTAGCGCGCGTTCTCGCGGAGGTCGCGGATCTCGTCGATCCCGCGGTTCGACGCGCCGTCGACCTCGACCACGTCGAGCGAGCGGCCTGCCGCGATGTCCGTGCAGAACCCGCACGTCCCGCACGGCGTCGTCGTCGGGCCCTTCTCGCAGTTCAGCGCCTTCGCGAGGATGCGCGCGGTCGAGGTCTTGCCGACGCCGCGCGGCCCCGTGAAGAGGTACGCGTGCGCGACGCGCGACTCGGTGATCGCGTTCTTGAGGGTGCGCGCGACGTGGTCCTGCCCGACGATCTCGTCGAACGTTTGCGGCCGGTAGCGCCGCGCGAGAACCAGGTATTCCACGCGATCTCCCCCGCGATCCACTCGAGCCGACCGCGATGTGCGCCGCGTGCGGCGACGACGAAAAAGGGTGGGCGACCGGTTCCGATCAAGCACCCCTACGGCGCCCGTGAGGGTTTGTTTACCGCTGCTACCTTCCGGTCCTGACGGGGTTCACAAGCTCACGTCGCGCAGGACCCGATCTTGGCTTCCGGGGCCCACCCAATTCGATTCCGATGGAGGGCCGGCGGCGCGCCGGCCCCCCGTTCTTTGGTGGAGATGAGCGGGATCGAACCGCCGACCTCCTCGTTGCGAACGAGGCGCTCTCCCAGCTGAGCTACATCCCCAAACCCTGCGACTTCCTCTCAAACCATCTGGCGGAGAGAGAGGGATTCGAACCCTCGAGGAGGTTTCCCCCCTACGTGATTTCCAGTCACGCCGATTCGGCCAGCTCTCGCATCTCTCCGATGAAGGCTCGCAACACTCGACTGCGCCGCCTCTTCCGCGCGGCACCCGGGCCCGCGAACTCACGCACACGGGCGCCTCCCCGCTCCGACGGGAGACGCGCCAAGATGGCGGAGAGAGAGGGATTCGAACCCCCGGTGCCCTTGCGGGCACAGCGGTTTTCGAGACCGCCCCATTCGACCGCTCTGGCATCTCTCCGGGCGAAGAGGAAACGTAACACAGGGCGACGCGGGGCATCAATACGAAGGTCTACCCTTTCCCGTCCCGCCCACCGGCCACTCGAGTAAGACCCCTCACAGTGGCTCTGCGAGGTCGGTGATTCTTCTGACAAGCGATTCCCGAAAAGGAATGAGACGTGCTGCGGACTCCGTGTCCCATCCCGACAGATTGGCTAGCGCCGCAATGTCCATCCCCCTCAGGACCCACGCCAATGTGAGCGGCGAGAACCCCGCATCCTTTCGCGGGGCGTCCTTGAGGGCCCGCTCCAGTTCGGCGCCCGTTTCCAGGAGAACCCGGACGTCCTCGAGGTCCCTGATCTCGGATCGCCCTAAGAGCGAGCAGAGCTTGTCGACCAAGATTTCGCGAGGATTCTCGACGAGGATTCTCGCCTTGCCGATCGTCACCTGCGTGGCCGCTTTGAGGAACTCGCGGGGTTCGGCGACAAGATCCAACACGACGACCTCTTCCCCATCGGAGACGCGAAGGCGAGCGAACGATGGTTCCCTCTGGATCCACTCGGCGGAAAGCCGAGCCTGCCTGATGCAACGTTCGGCGGATTCGGCGATCTCCCCCAACACCGCCATTCGAGGCCAGAAGAGATCGAGATCGCGGGTCGACCGATGTTTCGTGTGGACGGCCGCCAACGCGGCCCCTCCGCCGAGGACCCATTGCGGCTGCAATCCGGACAGCACTTCGAGCAACCGAGTCTGGAGTGGGCTCAACCTGCCGATCGTCATCCTGCTACTTGCCCCACGACTGCAGGAGCCAGGTCCAGAAAGGCCGCTTGCGTCCGAGGTATCTCTCCAGCCTGGGCCAGAGTTCTCGGATCTCGTCCAGCCTCACGAAAGTGAACACGTCGTCCGGCTTGGCCTGCCTCATCAGTTTTCCGACGAGGTAAGCCCGCTGTTCAGCACTGCCGGTCCGGAGCTTCTCTTCGAAGTCTGCGAGGGTGAGGTCGGAGTCCCACAAGAAGTAGGGTCGCCCCGCGGGATCGAGGAGCCGGTCGGCCGGCGTTGGGTTGAGCACCGTCATGATGAGGTGAGATTAGCCCCCTCCAACGACAGTTGCCATCGGGAAGGGGCCAACGAAAAGAACCGATGCGCAGGCTCTTACCGGGCGTCGCTCGGAGCCGGCCCCGCCGAGTCCTCCGCGGCCCGGGCGCGAAAGGCGCTCGCGAGGTCGGGCCGCCCCCAAGAGTCGTAGAGAGCCGCGACGCGGCCGAGCGCGCGCGCCGTGAGCCGGTCCGCCGGGCCTCGCGCGGCCTCGAGGTCGCGGTGCGCCGACAGCACGAGCGGCTCCGCCTCGCGGTAGCGCCCGAGCCCCGCGAGCGTCTCGCCCAGAACGCTCCGCGTCTCGGCCGTGCCCCAGTGCCCTCGCGGCAGCGTGGCCTCCCGAATGGCGAGCGCCTCACGGAGCAGCGGCTCGGCCTCCGCATGCTTCCCCTTCCTCCCGAGCACCACCGCGATGTTGTGAAGCCGCCACGCGAGGTCGGGGTGCCCCGCCGGTAACGCAGCCCTCTGGATGGCGAGGGCCCTCCGGTAGAGCGCCTCGGCATCGTCGAGCCGCTCCATCTTGTAAAGGACGCCGGCGAGGTTGCTGAGCGGCAGCGCGACGTCGGGGTGCTCCGAACCGAGCCGCCCCGTCGCGAGCGTCACGACCTCGCGCAGGAGCGCCTCCGCCTCTCCGTACTCGCCGACCTTCTCGTGCAGGACGGCGAGATTGTTCAGGCTCTCCACGAGCCAGGGGCTCTCCGAAGGGAGGAGCGCGCGCCGGATCCCGAGCGCCTCCAGATAGTAAGATTTCGCCGAGTCGATCTCACCGCGGTCCGCGTGGAGGCGGCCGAGGGCGGTCATCGCCTGAGCCGTCTCGCCTCGTCCCGCGTCGCCGCACGCCCGGAACACGGCGAGGGCATCGGCGACGAGCGATTCCGCCACCGCGCCCCGTCCCTCGTCCCGGGCCACCTGGCCGAGCGCGTAGAGGGCGCGGCCGATCTCGTGGTGATCCGCGGCGAGCGATGTCCCGCGGCGCGAGGTCACCGCCGCGAGGAGCGAGTCGCGCCGGGCCGCGTCGCCGGTCATCGTGGCAACCGTTGCCAGATCGTTCAGGATCTCGGCGACGCCGGAATCTGCGTCGCCCAGCGAGCGCCGTCGGACATCGAGCGCCTGCTCGAGGAGCGTCCGCGCGCGCTCGAAGTCGGCCAGCCGGGCGTACGCAACCCCGAGCGTGCGGAGAAGCCGCCCTTGGACGATCGGCTGGTCGGCCAACTCGGTCGCCGTCCTCGCCGCGCCCCACTCGAGCACCTCGCCGACCGGGACATCCACGCCGCGCCCGGCGTACGGGTTCGCCTCGTCGAAGAGCCCGACGAGGAACTCGGAGACGCGGTTCGCCGTCTCGGCCTCGCGCGCCGCCTCCTCGCGCGCCGCCTCCGCGGACCGCTCGGCGCGCCGCGCCTTCGCGAAGAGGATGCTCATCGTGACGCCGAACCCGAGGACCGAGAGGAGGAGCGCCGCCGCGAGAGCGGACGGCGCCTTGTGGCGCGCGACGAGCTTTCGGAATTGGTACGCGACGCTCGGCGGACGCGCGAGGACCGGCTCGGAGCTGAGGCAGCGGCGGATGTCGAGCGCCAACTCCGAAGCGGACTGGTAGCGCCGGTCGCGCTCCCGTTCGAGCGCCTTCGCCACGATCGCGTCGACGTCGCCGCGGAAGCGCGGTGCGATCGCGCCGAGGCGCGCCGGCTCCTCGTCGCGGATGATGCGCGCGGCCTCGGGGACCGACGTCGTCTCGACGGCGTGCGGCAGCCTCCCCGCGAGCAGCACGAACGCGAGGACGCCGAGCGAATAGACGTCCGAGCGGGCATCGACGAGAGACGGATCCCCGGCCACCTGCTCGGGGCTCATGAACGGGATCGTGCCGACGAGGCCCCCCGCGCGCGTCTCGAGCGTGGCGGAATCGGCGCCCGGCTGCGCGAGGCGCGCGACGCCGAAGTCGAGGACCTTGGGCTGGGCGTCGGCTCCCGCGGGCACGAGCACGTTCCCAGGTTTCAGGTCACGGTGCACCACGCCTTTGAGATGCGCGTGGTGGACGGCGTCGCAGACGCGCGCGACGAGGGCGAGCCGTTCGCGGTCGGAGAGCGCGAGTCGCTCGGCGTAGCGGTCGATCCGCTCGCCGTCCACGTGCTCCATCGCGAAGTAGGGCTGGCGGTCCGCGGCGCCGCCGGGCGCGACGACGTCGGTCACGCCCGCCTCGAAGATCTGCGCGATCCCGGGGTGCGAGAGTTGCGCGAGCACGTTCGCCTCGTGCTCGAAGCGGCGCAGCACCGCCTCGGATGCGATTCCCGGCCGGATCACCTTGAGGGCGACGAGCCGCTTCGGGTGCGGCTGCTCGGCGAGATAGACGACTCCCATCCCACCGCGGCCTAGTTCGCGCACGATGCGGAACGCGCCGACTCGCTCGGGCGCCGGGATCGGGCGCGGCGCTCGCTCCAGCGCCCCGCCCGCCGACTCCGACGCGCTCGGAGCCCGCATCGCCCGCCGGAACGGCTCCACGATGCTCAGATTCTCCGCGATCTCCGCGACGGCCGCCCGGCACGACCCACAGCCGCCCACGTGAGCGCCGACGACGCCCCGCGCCGGCTCGTCGAGCACGCTTCGCGCGAACCGCTCCAGTACGTCGAGATCGGGACAGGGCAACAGGAAACCCTCCATGCGAGGCGCCCATCCGGCCGGCTCGTGCCGTTCATCTTACATTGGGGCCCGCCGGGGCCGTACACGAGCCGGTGGGGCCCGCCCCCTTGGACATTGCGCCGGACCGGCTCTGCTTCTCACGCGCGTCCGGATTGGCGGGGATGAGAAATTCACCCCGGTCGGCGCAAATCCTCCCCAGGTCCAGTCTCCAGGACGGGGCGGCAGAGCGCCCCGCCTCTCCACCCTTGGCAGGACTTCGGTCCCGAAAGGAGTCCTCAGTGAAGCCGACGATCGAAGCAGGGGTCCGGCCCCACGTCAGACCGCCTTCCCACCGTCCGAGCCGTCGTGGCGCATCCGCCCTCCTCGGGGCGGCCGTCACGGCCGGCCTACTCGTGTCCCTCGGGACCGAAGCGAATGGCGGGGATGGCACCCCTCCCCCGTACCGGTGCGCGAAGACCTTCGTCGCGGGGATGGATGTCACCTCCTTCGGAGGCGACACGCTGGCGCTCGACATCCTCATGGACAGCGCACATTTCTTGAGCCTTGTCCCATCGCCAGGCAGCAGCTGTCCCACGCCACCGCACTCGCTTCAGATCACCGGGACCGTCGACTGCGGCGGAAACATCACGCCCGTGAACCAAGGCCCGTTCAACATCACACCCGGATTCAGCGACCTCGGGCCGCTCGGCATCGCGTCCCTGTTTCCGTCCCCGCCGCGCTCCACGGCCTGCACGGTCACGCTGGACTTCGTCGTGACGCTCTCCGACGGGACACAGCTCAAGCGGACGCTGACCGACGCGACGTACGTCCCGAGGTTCACCAGCGAGAGCAATCTCGGCGGCGGCGATCTTACGGCCGGAGGGCCGTCGCCACTTCAACTCGAGCGCGTCGGGGATCTGCTCGTTCGCGTCCACCCGGGCGACCAGGCGCTCCTCTCGTTCAATGCGACGAACCCCGACCCGACCGAGAGCGTCTCCGGGACCGTCACCGTCACGTCGCGAAACGTCGCGCTCCTCCCCGAGGTCCCGGTCGGCCAGAACGACCGGAGCATCGGCGCGTTCTCGCTGGCCGATCCCGAAGGCGGAGACACACCGCCCGTCGCGGTCTCGGGCACGTCGTTCGGGGGCTGCCTTCCACTTCCCGCGATGCCTTTCCAGCAGAAGGAAATTCTCGTGCAGCGCCCCATCTCCCTCTCGCCCGGGGGCACGGAGCTCATCTCGTGTGACGCGCGCACGTACCCGCTCTGCCCCAGCGGCACGATGGCGGAGATCGACATCCGGATCGATGGTCAGTACTCGTGCGGTGCGACGGCCGGCGCCGCGACGGGCGCGGTCCTCGCCGTTGACCACTTGATCACCCCCCAGTTCGCCTGGCCGGGCGCGGGGCGCATGTGCACGTACCAGTCGGGATCGAACCCCTCGGGGCCCGCCGTGGGGATCCGGGGCGACGCCTCGACTGCGGGGACTGAGCCCTGGGTGGTCAACATCGGCGCGGACCGCCCGAACATCGTGTACCTCGCGAACGGCGTCCCCCCGTCGAGCGGGACGTTCAACTTCTCGGGGCCGACGTACGTCCTGAACGGCCTCGGGGGACGCTACGTCTCCGAGATCTCGTTCATCACGCCCCGGACGCCGGACACCGCGACGATCACGTTCAACGTCCCGTTCGACGTCCTGCCGTCCTCCACGTCGCCGAACCCGATCGGCGTCCAACTCGTCTCGCTCTCTCTCGTGCCGGGCGCCCCGAACGGGTACGCGAACCAGTACCCGATCCTCATGGGGAGGCTTCACGTGATGACAAAGGAAGGCATCGCCGACGCGGTGCTCGATTTCCAGCATCAGATCTCGGCGGTCGGCGTCGTGGACGGGACCTTCGCCTTCGACCCGATGGAGAACCTGTCCGTCACGGCGACGATTCAGGGCCCCACGCGATACATGCTCGCGACCACCTGGCGGAAGATGTTCGGGTCGCAGTCCAACAATCCCGGCCAATCCGAGGACCTCGCCCAGTACGTCGGTTTCTCGATGACGAACGACTTCCGGGGCTTCGCGCAGCACGCGGCCCCGTTCGTCTCGGTCGGCGGTCCCACGCCGGCGATCGCGGCGATCCGCCTCTTCGCGCAACCGAACCCGGCGTCGCGGTGGGCCTCGTTCCGCTTCTCGGGGCCCGTCGAGACTCCGGCGAGCGCGTCGATCGCCCTGTTCGACGCGACGGGGCGGCGAGTCCGCGACCTCGCGACCGACGCCGCCGGAGAATCGAGATGGGATCTGAGGGACGAGCGCGGTTCGTCCGTGGCCTCGGGTGTCTACTTCCTGCGCGCTGAGCGGGGAGGGAAAACCTTGGCCGAAGGCCGGCTGCAGGTCGTTCGGTGAGCGAGGGAGGCGATCCGCTCGATTCAGACGCCGGGAGCGCTGCGGCCCAGTCCTTCGTTCCCTTCTAACTCGGCGCGCACCTCACGGATGCGCTTCAGCACCCGGTGCTTCGCGTTGTACACGGCCTTCACCGAGACGCCGAGATCGGCGGCCGCCTGTTCGGGCGAGGCGTCGTCGAGGACGACCCGCTCGAACGCGCGGCGCGTCTCCTCGCTCAACTCGTCGCGCACGCGGCTGTAGCACTCCTGGAACACGAACTCCTCCCAGGTGACGTCCCAGTAGGTCGTCGCGAAGCGCTGGTCGGGGACGTCGTCGCCGGGAAGACGGCTGTCGTCCAGCGCCGAAAGGAGCGGCTCGCGCCGGCGCTCTCGCCGCAGGTGCATGAGCGCCTGCTTGTACGCGATGCCGAAGAGCCAACTCGACAGCGATCCCTTCGATCGATCGTACTTCCCTTCTCGGTAGGCCTTCGAGAACGCGACAAGCGTCTCCTGCGCGACGTCCTCGCGGTCCGAGGGCGGCACGCCGATCCGCCCCGCGAAGGTCACGACGGGTGTGCGGAACCGCCCGACGAAGCGGTCCCAGGCGCTCTCGTTTCCCAGGTCGCGCAGGTCATGAAGAATCGTCGAGGTGGTGAGCCAGTCCATGGAACCCCCTGGCGTTCGGCTCGCGCCTTGCCGGCTGGACCGATTCTACCGGAGGAGCAAGGGGGCGGGCGCGGGTTTCAGCATGCCGCGGTGACGTCTCCGCGCAAAGCGGGCGCCGCGCGCGAGCGTCATGGCGCGAGCGCCGCGGCCCAGTTGAGGAAGAGCCGGATGTCGCGGCGAGGGGCTTCGGCTGCGGCGCTCACCAAGAAGCGCTCTCCATCCGCGGACACATCCCCGCCGGTCACGCCGTCCGGAGGAGCGAAGAGCGGCCGCGGCGCGCCGGGCCGAAATTCGTCGCCCGCCTCGATCGGCACGGACATCAAGGTGTTGCCGCGCGTGTAGAGGAGTTCAGTCCCTCCGCGCGACCAGATCGGTTGGGCTCCCCCGTCGCTGGAGACGCGCACCTTGTGGCCCGGCCTCGGGAACGACTGGACGTAGATCTCCACGTCGCCGGACTCCGTCGATTGGTACGCGAGCCACCGCCCGTCGGGTGACACCCGCGCAGCGTTCTCAGCGTACGCGCTTCTCAGGTAAGGCTCGGGCTTGCGTTCGCCGCTCATGGGGAGAATCCAAATGTCCTGCGCCGTCGATGGGTCGACCGCCATGAAGACGAGGTGCCGCCCGTCTGGGGACCAATCCATGACGTACTTGAATTGCGCGTCGGTCGTCGGCACCAACTCCGGCTCGCCGGCGCCGTCGGCGCTTCCGGCGTAGACCTCCGAACGGCCGGTTTGCTTCGACACGAACGCCATCTGGCGGCCGTCGGGAGACCAGACTAGGCTCGCTTCGGTCGACATCGTGGGAGCGAACCGCGTCGGCATCGAGCGCTCCACGTCCACGATCCAGATGTCAGTGCCATTCAGGACGCCTGCGCGCCGTCCATCCGGAGAGAGTCTCCGTACCGCCCAAGGCCCGGGCGGCAGCGGGATCGCGCCACGAGCCGCGCCGGATCGATCGAGCCACTGGAGTCGCGTTTGAGGTGACTCACTCTGAAGAACGATCAGGTGGCCGGTCCTCGAAGCGGAGACCACCGGCTCGGCGTCCATGTCCGAGTATTCAGGCGCGTTGCCGATCGCCGCCGCGTCGCCCGTGAGCTCGAGGCGGCCGGTATCGAAGCGCTGAGCCATGATGCGGCCTTCACGCGCGAACAGGAGATACCCGGGCTCCGCGAAGACCGCCGCCGATCCCGCCGTCAGGACTTTCTTCGCCGTCTTCGATTTTAGCGACCCGACGTAGGTGTCCCAACCGTTCGGGCCCGGCGGAAGCGCAACGTAGAGAAAGTGGTCGCCATCCGGGAGAAAGCAGGGGAATCGGTGGGATGTCTCGTGCCGGGCGGAGTCGAGCGTCGTGACCGGCGTCGCCTCGCCGCCGCCCGCGGAGACGCGGAGCAGCGGCCCTTCCGCAGCGGGCGCGAAGACGATGGCGCCGTCTCGATTCCAGGCCCCGCCGCGTCCCGCCTTCGCATTGCAGAGCGTCACCGGAGATCCGCCGTCGATCGCGACCTTCCTGAGCTTCCCATCCCCGCTGAAGTAAGCCACGGTCCGGCCGTCGTATGACCAGAACATGGCCCACCCGGCGTCCCGCGTGTCGGGCAAGACCCTTGCCGCTTCGGAGCCGAGCGGCCGGACCCAGACGGACGGCCCCACGGAGTCTGCGGCGGCGAAGGCGACGGTGCGCCCATCCGGCGAGAGGCCGATCCACGACCAGTACGGGCCCAACCCCGTTCCCTCGGGAGGCGAGATCTCCGCCACGATCGGATCGATCACGCTCGGTCGCGACAGGAGAGCGAAGAGCGAAACGGCGGCCGCGGCGAGACCCACCGCAGCGAGCACGCACGCGATTCGCTCGCGGCTCTTGCGCTTCGCCGCCACCGGCGCCGGCACGCCGGCTTGCGAGCCGGCGTCGCGGATCCAATCGAGCTGGAGCCGGACGTCGTGCGCCGTCTGGATGCGCTCGTCCGGGTCCTTCGCGAGGCAGGCGCGCACGAGCCGATCGAACGCCGGCGGGCTCATCGGTACGATCGTGGAGATCGGCGGTGGCTCCGACGACATGATCGCGGAGATCAGCGAGGCCTGGCTCTTCCCCGCGAACGCCTTCCTCCCCGTCGTCATCTCGTAGAGGGTCGCCCCGAGCGCCCAGATGTCGCAGCGCGCGTCCGCCTCCCGACCCTCGAGCTGCTCCGGAGCCATGTATTGAAACGTCCCGACGATCGTCCCCTCGGCCGTGAGCGGCTGGCTCACCGTCGGGGACTGCGTGAGCGCCGCGATCGTCATGCCGCTGCCGCCGCCCGGCCCCGCCATCCCCGTCGCCCGCGCGAGTCCGAAGTCGAGTAGCTTCGCGCCCGACTTCGTTAGCATCACGTTGCCCGGCTTGAGGTCGCGGTGGACGACGCCCGCGCGGTGCGCGCGATCCAGGGCGTCCGCGATCTCCGCGCCGAGTTTGAGCGCCTGCTCGAGCGGGAGCGCGCCCTTCGCGAGCCGCGTGGCGAGCGTCTCCCCTTCGACGAGCTCCATGACCAGGAAGTCCGTGTCGCCTTCGTGGCCGACGTCGAAGAGAGTGCAGATGTGCGGGTGATTGAGGCTCGAGATCGTCCGCGCCTCGCGCTCGAAGCGCGCGCGCACTTCGGGCGTGGCGGCGAGATGCTCGGGCAACACCTTGACGGCCACGTCGCGCCCGAGGCGCGTGTCGCGCGCGCGGTAGACCTCGCCCATGCCGCCCGCGCCGAGCGGGGAAACGATCTCGTAGGGACCGAGGCGGGTGCCGGAGGGGAGCGCCATTCGGCGACACTACCGCGTCAGCGGATGTAGATCACTCTGCCTTTTCGATCTCCAGCGCGAAGGAAATAGAGGCCCGCCGGCGTTTCCGCGTCGGGCCTCCAGACCCAGCGGCCCTGTTCCGAGCGGGAGAGCCGGGCGATCCGGCGGCCCGTGACGTCGAGGACATCGATCGGCTGTAGCAGCCGGGCCGAGCCCGACAGCCGGATCTCGCATTGCCCCACGAAGGGATTCGGCGTGACGGAGATGCTCGCGCGGGGACCGGTCTCCGCGACGATGGGAACGCCGACCGCCGGGTTGTGCTCGTAGGCGCCGATATCGACATCGCCGTCGTCGGGACGCGACCGACTCGCCAGATGACGGACGTACTCGAGGACCGGCTCGTGGTCGGGGAGCGAAGCTGGGAGCAGCCCAACCCCCTGTCCGACGCAGGGCGATCCGGCGACCAACTCGAAGTTGTCGGTGCTCGCATCGACGAAGCCCGGATCGCTCCCCGTGACCTGGCCGTTGTCGAGCAAGTTCACGCTCCCGCCGCTGTGGCTCGCAACCCAGCCGGTCTTGAGCCAGTTCTTCGTCGCGACGAGGCGCCCGCTCTGGTCCAGCAGGGCCAGCCGGTTGCCGGTCGCCGTCACGAACACGACGTTGTTCCGGACGTCCGCGGAATCGCCCGACGAGGAGAGTCGCAAAAGCGTCGTGTTCCCCGTCCGCCTCGAGACCACCGTATTGTGATGGAAGTAGAGCGTCCCGTGACGGTACTTCGCTTGCTGGCCGCCGTCGCCGCCGTAGTGCGCGATCTGGCTGTTCCCATCCGCGTCGCGCTCGATCAGCACGTTGCCGTAGACGAACGTCTGCCGATAAGTCGGGTCGTTGATCAGCGTGTTGGAATCGCTCTCCACGAGATCGAGCTGCCGGTTCCCGCCTTCGATCCAGTTGTAGCGGATCACGGTCCCCGCCGAGCGGTCCTTCAGGTTGTTCCCGCCCGCGCCCGAGCGCAGCAAACCGAAATGGTTGAACTGGAAGACGATCCCGAGCGCCTCGGTGTAGTTGTTGTGCTCGAAGATCGAGCCGACGTTCCCGTTGTCCTCGATCGTGTTGCCTTCGACGAGAAGGTGGGACGTCTGGTTCGCGCAGAAGAACCCGTTCGAGCAGTCGTGCAGCCGGCAGCCGCGGATCACGATGTGCTGCCCCTTCTCGATGTAGATCGCGGACGCATTGCCGCCGTACGCGGTGAGCCCGTTCCTCCCCGTGAACGTGTTTTCGGGCCGCGCACCGCGGATGTCGAGCGACTCGATCACGATCCAGGCCGGCATCGCGTCCGGCGGGCTGTTCGCGCCCCCGATCTTGATTACGCCGCGCTCCTCGTTCCAGAAGTTGAGCGCGGCGCGCGTCGTCGCGTTGGCCCCTTCAATCACGGGGAGGGCCCCCGTGCCGTCCGGGATGCCGCGCACGACGATCGGCGCGGCCTGGGTGCCCACTCTGCAGATCACCCATTTGTCGAGATACGGCGCCGGCCTCGCGTGGATCAAAACGGAATCGCCGGCCGCGAGCGACTCCCACGGAACGTCGCTCGGAGTCGGATAGGGCCAGCCCGGGCCCACGGTGTACGTCGCGGCGCGGGCCGTGGCGGGCGCCGTGAGGAGCGCGAAGACGACGACGAGACCGAGCGTCGCGTCGCGCGCGCGCTGAATCGCCGGACGTCCGCGGGAGAGACTTCGCATGCACCAATTGTAACATCCGTCGAGGCGCGCGGGGGCGCCGTGCGACGATTCGCGCGCGGCCGAGCGCGAATTCCGCCGATCGGCTTCACCGATCCTGATCAAATCGCGAAAAGTCTGATCAATGCCCGCGTGTCACCGGTCCGGCCGACCGGCGATCTCGCCGAGGATGGCGATCGTCTCTTCCAATTGCTCGTCCGAGAGGTAGGGCGCGGGGCCGAGGCGCAGGAGATCGCCGCGGTAGTCGGTGAGGACGCCGCGCGCGCGAAGGCGCTCGGAGATCGCGCCGGCGCGCGGGCTGCGAAGCGCGAGAAAACCGCCGAGGCTCTCGAGCGGCGTCACTCGGTCGCGCGCGATGACGCGCGGATCGAGGTCGAGCGCGTCGAAACGCCCGGCGAGCAGCCCCACCTGGCGCTGGCTCACGGCGCGCAGGAGCTCCGGCGTCAATCCCTCGTCCCCGAAGAAATCGAAGACACGCGCCGCGCGATAGTGGCTCGTCGGATCGTAGGTCGCGCCCGCCCAGCGCGCCGGGCCATCCCCATACGGCACCGCGCCGGCCGCGCGCTCGGGCAGACGCGCGAACTCGCCGTACCAGCCAGTGATCAGGGGGCGGAGGCGCTCGCGCCCGGGCGGAACGCGCAGGAAGCAATTCCCCTCGCCGAGTTGGCAGTACTTGTAGCCGCCGCCCACGACGAACGCGTCGGTCAATCCCAATCGCTCGAGCGAGAACGGAACGACGTTCAAGTGATGATAGGCGTCGACGAGAAGCTCCGCGCCCACGCTCCGGCAGGCGGCGAGCACGGAGCCCACGCCTGGGACGATGTGCGCGTTGTCGAAGAGGACCGAAGAGGCGAGCACCGCGGCCGTGCGGTCGTTCGTCGCGGCGACGAGTCGTCCGGCGATCGCCGCCGCCGGTTCAGCGCTCACCTTCACGATCTCGATGCGACCGTCTTCCGCGAGCCGGTCCATCTGGCGGCGGAGCGTGTGGAACTCGCCGTCCGTCGTCACAAGCCTCGGCCGCTCGCTGAGCGGGAGCGCGGACAGAAGGCGGATGACCAACTCGTGCGTGTTCTGGCCGAGCGCGATGACGCCGTCGCGCTCGCCGAGAAGCCGCGCGAAGCCGCGCCGCACGCGTTCGGCCTTGTCCTCGGCGCGCGCCCACTTGTCGTCCACGAGCGCCGCCGCGTCATTCCACGCCTCGACCTGCCCCTCGAACCCGACATCCGGCCACGCCTGGTGCGAATGGCCCGTGAGGAGCAGCCGCTCAGCGACGCGGAATCGCGCGTAGCGCGGCGCGAGCCGACGGGGGATCTGGCTCAACTCGGCGGGCGTGGGCATCGAGCAGTCTCGTGGTCTCCGTCGCGCGCGGGCGCCCTACAGGTCCGTCCGGATCGCCCAGAGGTCGGGGAAGAACGGCCGATTCAGCGTCGTCATGAGATACGCCGCGCCTTCCGACCCACCCGTCCCCCGCTTCGTGCCAATCGTCCGCTGCACCATCTTCACGTGGCGGTAGCGCCATTCCTGGAACCCCTCGTCGAGGTCCACGAGGCGCTCGCACAGGGACGTCAGCGTGGGATCGCTCCGGTACACGTCGAGCAGAACGCGTTGGAGCGCCGGCGACGGCGCGGCCGGCGAAGCGACGTCTCGGTCGAGCAGCTCCGGCGGCACCGGGTACCGCGCGCCGGCTAGGAATCGCAGGAACGCGTCCCACAGCGTCGGATCGGCGAGCCGGCGCTCGAGACGCCGGCGGTGATCCCCCCCCGCCGGGTAACGCGACAGCGCCTCGGCGTTCTTCGCGCCCATCACGAACTCGATCTCGCGGAATTGGAACGACTGGAAGCCGCTCCCCGACTCGAGCCGCGCGCGGAACGAGAGGAAGTCGAGCGGCGTCATCGTCTCGAGGACGTCGATCTGCGCCACGGCGACCTTGAGGATCGTGAGCACGCGCTTCAACGTGCCGAGCGCGCGCGGGGCGTCCTGCCGGCCGAGCAACTCCTTCAAGTAATCGATCTCGTGGAGGATCTCCTTGAACCACAGCTCGTAGACCTGGTGGATCACGATGAAGAGCGTCTCGTCGTGCTCCGGCCCTTCCGAGAGCGGCTCTTGAAGCGAGAGGAGCTCGTCGAGCTTCAGGTAGTTGGAATACGTCACGGCCATCGTCGGTCCCTCAAGTGAAACGCGGTTTGTAGTTGTTCATCGACTCGTACGGATCGGGCCACGGGAGCGCGTGCCCGAGCGCGTGCGCCGCGTGCCGCGTCCAGTACGGGTCCCACAGGTGCGCGCGGGCGAGGAGGCAGAGATCCGCCCGGCCCGCCGCGAGGATCGTGTTCACGTCCGCGTACGACGAGATGTTTCCGACGGCCATCGTCGCGATCCCGACCTCGTGCCGGATGCGGTCGGCGAACGGCGTCTGGAAGAGCCGGCCGTACACGGGGCGTTGATCGGGCACCGTCTGCCCCGCGGAGACGTCGACGATGTCGCAGTCGTGCGCACGGAGCATCCTGGCGACCTCCACGGCATCCGCCGGCTCGTTCCCCCCCGGGTGCCAATCCACGGCCGAGATGCGCACGGACATCGGCTTCTCCGCGGGCCAGATCGCGCGGACGGCGTCGAAGACCTCGAGCGGGAAGCGCATCCGATTGGCGAGAGAGCCGCCGTACTCGTCGGTTCGAAGGTTCGTGAGCGCCGAGATGAACGACGCGAGAAGGTACCCGTGCGCCATATGGATCTCGAGGAAGTCGAAGCCGGCGGCCTCCGCGAGCCGCGCGGCGCGCGCGAAGTCCTCGATCACCGCATCCATGTCGGCGTGCGTCATCTCTTTCGGAACTTGGCTGTGCGGGAAGTACGGGATCGGCGAGGGCGCGATGATCGGCCAATTGCCGTCGGGGAGCGGCTCGTTGTCCCCGTCCCAGGAGCGGCGGGTCGACGCCTTGCGCCCCGCGTGGCCCAACTGCATCGCGATCTTCGCGGGAGTCTCGCGGTGGACGAACTCGACGATCCGTTTCCACGCGGCGCCGTGCTCCGGCGTGTAGAGCCCCGTGCAGCCGGGCGAGATGCGCGCGTCGGCGCTCACGTTGGTCATCTCGGTGAAGACCAGACTCGCCCCGCCCATCGCGCGGGAGCCGAGGTGCACGAGGTGCCAGTCGTTGGGCATTCCATCCGCGGCCCAGTATTGGCACATCGGCGAGACGGCGACGCGGTTCGCGAGGACGAGATCGCGCAGCCGGAATGGCGTGAACATCGGCGGCGGCGGCGAATCGAGGACCGCGGCCGTTTGATTCGCTGGCTCGCGATCGCGAGCGCCGACCCGCGCGTGGCCCGCGTGCGCTTGACGAGCCGACTGGCGGGCCGCCCGCTCCGCGAACCATCCGTCCACCTTCGCGACGAACGCCGGGTCGCGCACCCTCAGATTCTCGTGCGTGACGCGGAGGCTCCGCGTGAGCAGCGTGAACGCGAACTGGAGCGGCTCCAACTCCATGTAGCGCTCCGTGTCCTCGAACCACTGGAGGCTCGCCTCCGCGGCGCGCTGGAGGCTCTCGACGGCGGGGCGGCGCGCCGACTCGTACGCCTCGAGCGCCGCGGGGATGTCGCGCCGGCTCGCGAGCGCGTCCGCGAGCGCGATGGCGTCCTCCATCGCGAGCTTGGTGCCGGAGCCGACGGAGAAGTGGGCGGTGTGCGCCGCATCGCCGGCGAGCACGACGTTCTCGTGGTGCCAGCGCTCGTTCCGGATCGTCGGGAAGGAGCGCCAAATCGACCGATTGGAGAGGAGCCGGTGTCCCGCCAGCTCCGCCGCGCAGAGCCGCTCGCAGAACGCGATCGTGTCCGCCTCGCTCGCGCGGTCGAGGCCCGCCGCCCGCCACGTCTCCTCGCGCGCCTCCACGATGAACGTGGATCCTTCCGGCTCGTACTGGTACGCATGGACGCGCCAGAGGCCGTGCGCGTCGCGCTTGAAGTAGAAGGTGAACGCGGGAAACGGCTTCTTCGTGCCGAGCCACACGAAGCGATTCGGGCGGACATCGATCGTGGGCCGGAAGTGCTCGCGGTAACGCTCGCGCACGACCGAGTTCACGCCATCGGCGGCAAACACGAGGTCCGCGTCGCGCACCGCCTCGGGATCGGGGACCTCGCTCTCGAAGCGAAGCCGCACTCCGACCGCGCGGCAGCGCTCCGCCATGATCGAGAGGAGCGTCTTTCGCGAGAGGCCGGAGAACGCGTGGCCGCCGGACGTCAGCACGGCCCCCTGATAGTTGACCTCGATGTCGTCCCAACGGTGGCAGCGCTCCGCCATCGCGGCGGTCACCTCTCGGTCCGCGTTCGCGAGGACGTCTTCCGTGGCGTCCGAGAAGACGACGCCGAAGCCGAACGTGTCGGCGAGCCGATTCCTCTCGTAGACGGTGACCTCGTGGCGCGGGTCGCGCTTCTTGAGAAGCAGCGCGAAGAAGAGGCCGGCCGGCCCGCCGCCGATGCAGGCGACCTTCACGCGCTGGCCTTCCCGGCCGCGCCGTCGCGCCCCGCCTCACTGGCGTCCGCGTCTTTCATCATCTGTCCCGCGATCACGAGGTGTTGGATCTCCGTCGTGCCTTCGTAGATCCGAAGCGCGCGCACGGCTCGATAGAGCCGGTCGACGGGATGCGACGCCATGACGCCCGCGCCGCCGAGGATCTGCACCGCGTCGTCCACGATGCGCTGCGCCGCCTCGGTGGCGAACGCTTTCGCCATCGCGGCCTCGAGCGTGACGCGCGCGGCTCCCCCGTCCGCCGCCCACGCGGCGCGGTAGACGAGGAGGCGCGCCGCGGTGAGCTCGGTCGCCATGCGCGCGAGCTTCTCCCGCACGATCTGGAACTCGGCGATGGGCTTCCCGAACTGGCGGCGGGCGCGCGCGTGGTCGAACGCCTCGGCGAGGGCGCGCGCCGCCATGCCGCACGCGGCGGCCCCGACGGTCGCGCGCAGCCGGTCGAGCGTCGCGAGGCCGAGCGCGAGCCCGCGGCCCTCCTGGCCGAGACGGTTGGCGGCTGGAACGCGGCACTCCTCGAAGGCGATCTCGCCGAGCGGGTGAGGGGCTGAGAGGACCTGCGCGCGAACGAAGCGGAGGCCCGGCGCGTCGGCCGGGACCACGAAGCAGGAGATCCCCTTCCCGCCCGCCGCGGGGTCCGTCGACGCGAAGACCGTGTAGAAGTCGGCGATGCCGGCGTTGGAGATGTACGTCTTCGCGCCGCTCAACACGTAGTCGCCTCCGTCGCGCCGCGCCGTCGTCGCGATTGCCGCGACGTCCGAGCCCGCTTCGCGCTCGGTCATCGCGAACGCGGCCATCGCCCGGCCGCCGAGCACGTCGGCCACCCAGCGATCACGCATCGCTTCGTTGTCGGCGAGGAGGATCGGCAGCGTCCCCAATCCTTGGAGCGCGAAGACCGCGTCGGCGAGCGGCGATGCGGCGGCCAGGGCCTCGCGCGCAAGGCAGCAGGCCCGCCAATCCTGCCGCTGGATCGGAGCGAACCACCCCGCGTCGCCGAGCCGACCGAGGAGAGCGCGCGCCTCCCGCCGCGCCGCCGCGTCGTCCGCGGGGGCGGGCCGCGGCGCGAGCTCGCGCGCTGCGAATGCGCCGATCTCCCCAGCGAACGCGACGTGGCGTTCCTCCAGGAACGCGCGGATGGGGCCCGAGTCGGGAATCGTCATCGGCGGATCGCCCCCGCGATCATCGAAACCTCGGATCGCGCTTGGCGCGGAACGCCTCGTACGCCTCGCGGAAGTTCGGGTGCTCCATGAGTCCGGCCTGCACCTCGGCCTCGTAGGCGAGCGCATCCTCCAGGTTCATGAACGCTTCGTCATCGAGGGCGCGCTTGGTCACGGCGAGCGCCGCGGCGGGGCCGCGCGCGAGACGTTCGGCGAGCGCGGTCGCCTCCCCGAGCGCCCGCCCATCGGGCACGATGCGCTGGTAGAGCCCGATTTCGTAGGCGCGCTGGGCGGATACGAAGTCGCCCGTCATCAGGAGTTCCGTCGCTCGCCCCAAGCCGACGAGGCGCGGGAGGAGCCACGCGGCGCCCATGTCGGCGCCGGAGAGGCCGACGCGCACGAAGAGAAAAGCGATCTTCGCCGACTCCGCCGCGATCCGGACATCGCAGGCCGCGGCGATCACCGCGCCGGCCCCCGCCGCAGCGCCGTTCAGCGCCGCGAGCACGGGGCGCCGGCATCGCCGGATGTTTCCGATCAAGTCGCAGGACATGCGCGCGAACTCGCGGAGGCGCCCGGGTTCGTACGAGACGAGCGGGCCGATGATCTCCTCCACGTCGCCGCCGGAACAGAACGCGCGCCCCGCGCCCGTGATCACGACCGCTCGGACGCCGGGTTCCGTGTCGAGCGCGGCGAACGCGTCGCGCAGTTCCGCGTACACCTCGAACGTGAGCGCGTTGAGTCGATCCGGCCGGTTGAGAGTGATCGTCGCGACGCCGGTCTCTGCGTCCACATTGTAGAGGAACGACTTGGGCGCGATGGCCATGTCAGCGGTCCCCGCCGACGACGGCGGTGGCCTCGATCTCGACGACGGCCCCGGGATCCACGAGCCCCTTCACCTCGACGAGCGTCATCGCCGGGTAGTGCTTCCCGAATCGCGCGCGCCACGCGTCGCCGAGGGGCTTACGGCTCGCGCGATACGCCGCGAGATCGGTCACGAAGATCGTGAGCCGCGCGACGTCGGTCGGCCCGCTGCCCGCGGCCCGCACGACCGCGAGCACCTTGTCGAGCGCGCGCGCGAACTGCTCGACGAAGCCGGGCGGCGCGCCGGCGGCGCCCTCCTCCCACCCCGCCTGCCCGGCGACGAAGAGGAGCCGTCCCCCCGGCGGCGCGATCAGCCCGTTGTTCCAGCCGCGCGGCGCGCCGAGCGATTCGGGGTTCACGATCTCGAAGCTCATGGGGTGCGCGTCACGGCGTCCGCGCGCCGCGCCCCAAGACGACGGCCCGACCGTTCGCGTCGCTCGCGTCGGCGCGGCAGAGCCCGAGCACGGCGGCGGCGATCTCGTCGGGCGTGACGAGCCGCTCCTGACCCGTCGTCGCGAGCACGGCGGCGAGCGCCTGCTCGCGCGAGAGCCCGGCGCGCGACTCCACGTTCGCGAGCGTGCGCTCGGTCATCGGCGTGTCCGCGTATCCCGGACAGATGGCGTTGACGGTGACGCCGCTCCCCGCGAATTCGGCGGCGACGGCGCGCGTGAAGCCCACGACGGCGTGCTTCGCCGCGCTGTAGTGCGCGATGTACTTCGCGCCCTCGAGGCCCGCGATCGACGCGACATTGACCACGCGCCCCCAACCGCGCTCGATCATGCCGGGGGCGAACTCGCGCGTGCAGAGAAACGTCCCCGTGGCGTTCACCGCGAGCATCCGGTTCCATTCCTCCAGCGTGATCTTGCGGAGCGGCGCCGACGACGAGCCGCCCGCGTTGTTCACGAGGATCTCGACCGCGCCGAGGCGCCGTCGCGCCTCCTCCCCAAGCGCCCTCACGCTCGCCTCGTCGACGACGTCGCAGACGACGGCCCAGGCGTGCGCGCCGCGCTCGCGCAGCCCCGCCGCGACGCGCTCGATCTCGTCGGACGTCCGCGCCGCGACCACGACGCGCGCCCCCGCATCGGCGAGGGCCCGCGCGACGGCGGCGCCGATCCCACGGCCGCCGCCCGTCACCACGGCACCGCGCCCGTCGAGCGGCCGGGCCGTCACGCGGGCCCCTCGGGCGAGAGCGCGGCGAGCGTCGCCTCCGCGAGGATCTCGCCGAGAACCTCGATCGTCCCCCGCCCCTCCTCCGCGGTCGCGTCGGCCGGCCACCCGAAGTACGCGCGTGGGCCGCCCGCCTCCTCGAACGTGCTCGCGCCGTTCCGGATCGCCGCGGAGAGGGATGCGGGGTTCGGCGCGAGGCGCCTCCGGCTCTCCTCCCTCACGAGATCCGGCCGCGCGGCGAGGACGATCGAACCTTCGTAGCGTCCCGCGTGGCACGCGCCGCTCCGGAACTCCTCGGTAAGCCGGGATGCCCACGGCTTTCTCGTCACGTCGGGGCAGACGATCGGGAGGAGCCGCTCCTCGCGTGCGCGGGCCGCGGCTTCGGCGAGGGCGCCGAGGTGGGCGGGGTCGAGGTGCGCGTTCGCGATCGTGAGCGCGGCGAATCGCTGCCGCGTGAGCTCCCGGGCTAGATCGACCACGAGCGCGGTCACCGTCGACGTCGCGACCGAGATGGTCCCCGGGAATCCGGCGCCGAAGGGCGCGGCCGCGAAGCAGAGCGGAGGCAGGAGCACGGCCCCGACGCCCCGGCCCTCGAGGCGCGCGGCGCCCGCGCGCGCCATCGCATCCGCGATGACGACGTCGGTGCCGAGCGGGAGGTGCGGCCCGTGCGCCTCGATCGCCCCGCACGGCAGCACGCCGACGCTGCGCGCCCGGTCGAGGTCGCGAACTTCCTCCCAGGTCATGTCGGACCACTCGCGGATCGGCATCCCTCGCTCGAAACTCCGGTGTTGCCTCTCGCCAAGCGGGCGTCCATCATGGCCGGCAAGCACGCCCCCGGAGCGTCGCCCGACGAATCTACCATGACCTTCACGCCGCCGGAATCCTTCAACATCGCGGACTACTTCCTGGACGCGCGCGTGCGGGAGGGTCGCGGCGATCGCTTGGCTCTCCGCATCGATGGCGGGTCGCTCTCCTATTCCGAAGTTCAGGCGCTCGCGAACCGCTTCGCGAACGTCCTCGCTGGGGCCGGCGTGGAACCGGAGCACCGCGTCCTCATCGCGCTGCCGGACGGACCGGAGTTCGTGGGGGCATTTTTCGGATCTCTCAAGCTGGGGGCCGTGGTCGTCATGGTGAACCCGGCGCTCCCGAGCGACGAACTCGGCTACTTCCTCCACCTAACTCGGGCGCGCGTCGTCGTGGCCCATCGCGAGATGGCGAACGCGATCGCGGAGACCGCGCGGGAGGCGCGCTTCGACGCGCGGGTCCTCCTCGTCGGGCACGACGACTTCACCCACCACCTCGCCGCGGCGCCGGCCGAGCACGCCGCATACGGCACGCACCGGGACGACCCCGCGATCTGGCTCTTCTCCGGCGGCACGACCGGCCGGCCGAAGGCGGTGGTCCAGACTCACCGCTCGTTCGCCAACACGACCGAGTGTTATGCGAAGCAGGCGATCGGCTACACGGAGAGCGACGTCACGCTCTCCGTGCCCAAACTCTTCTTCGGCTACGCGACCGGCTCGAATCTCCTCTTCCCGTTCGCGGCCGGCGGCTCGGCGGCCCTCTTCCCCGAGCCCGCGACCGCGGAGGTCGTGTTCGAGCGCATCCGCCGCTTCCGGCCGACGATCCTCGTGAACGTCCCCACGATGATCAACAAGATGGTCTCGCACCCGGAGGCGAGAGCGCAGGACATGTCGTCGCTCCGCGTGTGCACGTCCGCGGGCGAGGCGCTTCCCGTCGAGCTGCACGAGCGGTGGAACGCCACCTTCGGCGTCGAGCTCCTCGACGGCCTCGGCACGGCCGAGATGTGGCACATCTTCATCTCGAACCGGCCCGGCGCCGCGCGACCGGGGACGCTCGGCACGGTGGTCCCGGGCTTCGAGGTCAAGGTGTGCGACGATGAGGGGCGCGCGCTCCCCACGGGCGAAGTCGGTTGGCTCTGGGTGCGCGGCGGCTCGCGGGCGATCGCCTACTGGCAGGACATGGAGAAGACGATGCGGGGATTCCGGGGCGAGTGGTACGTCTCGGGGGACCTCATCTCGATGGACGCCGACGGGTACGTGAGCTACCACGGCCGCGGCGACGAGATGCTCAAGGTGTCCGGGAAATGGCTCGCGCCGCAGGAGGTCGAGAGCTGCCTCCTCCTGCATCCCGCGGTCGCCGAGGCGGCCGTGGTGGGCGTCGCGGACGCGAGCGGCCTCGTGAAGCCGCGCGCCTACGTGGTCCCGCGCGAGGCGCGCGGGGGACCGGCCCGCGACGCGCTCGCCGAGGAGTTGCGCGCGTTCGTGCGCGAGCGCCTCGAGCCGTACAAGCACCCGCGCGACGTCATCTTCGTGGACGCGCTGCCGCGCACGCACCTCGGCAAGGTGGATCGGGGTCGTCTGCGGCGGGGGTAACCGCCGCGTGCCGGCGGGCGAAAGCGGAGGACTCGCGCACGCCGCGAGGCCGCGCTAAACTCTCAGAGCATGGAAACGGACCGCGCAACCCCCCAGCAATGGATCGTTGAGTTCGAAGCCGCCGCGCGAAGGCCGCTCGAGCAGCGGCTTCGTTACGCGTTCATCTCCACGTACAAACCCGTGATGGACGACGAGCCGTATCGATCCTTCGATACAATGGCCGACTACCGTCGATGGTGCGAGGAGAACCTCCCGCTGTGGCTGGGCTATGGCCGCTCGCTTTGAGTACCGTCAGGCGCGGGAGATCACGGAGGCGTTTCGCAAGCGCGGCGCGCGCTTCCTGTTCATCGGGAAATCCGGCGCCATCATCCTCGGCTACCCGGACACCACCCAGGACGCCTACCTCTTCGTCGAGATGAGCCCGGAGAATTCGCACGCCGTCGTGGCCGCGCTCCTCGACCTCGGGTTTCCACTCCAGCCTGATCACCAACGCGAGATCGAGTGAGGGAAGGACTTCGTCCAGCTGCGCTACGGTCCGTTCGATCTCGACCTCGTCTTCGCGCCCGACGGGATCGAGACGTTCGCCGATGCCGAGAAGCGGGCACTGGTGGTCGAGGGGATTCCGGTCTGTCACATCGATGACATTATCCGAAGCAAGGAAGCGACCGGCCGCGTGAAGGATCGCGAGTCTCTCCCGAGACTCAAAGCCTTCCGAGACTGGTGGCCGAAGAATCGGGCGCGAGGGGGCTGATCCCCGGATATCTCCTCCGGTTTCGAATCGTCGCGAGCAGCGCGACGAGCGTGAGCCCCGCCGTCCCGAGCGAGATCGCGAGCCCGCGGCGGAACGCCTCGCTCTCGTAACGGAGGAGCACCATGTGCCGCCCGCTCTCGACGGGGACCGCGCGCAGGCAGCCGTTCGCGCGAAGCACGCGACGCCGCTCACCGTCCACGCGCGCGACCCACGCCGGGTACCAGACCTCGCTGAGCAGTAGGACCGCGTTCTCGGACGTCTCGACAAGCACTTGGATCTCGTCCGGCTGGTAGCGCGCGATCCGCGCGAGAGAGACCTCGCTCGCGCCGTCCGGCGGAAGGGGGATGCCCGGCGGCTCCTCGAGGAGGACCTCGCGCCGGTGGTCGAACGGGGGGAGCGGGCCACCGTCGGCGAGGGGATCGCCCAGCACGCGCGCCGAATAGTAGAGGGCCGCGCGCGGGAGGTAGCCGGTCCGCTCGCGGAGTGCCAGCACTGCGCCGGACGTGTCGGCCGCGTACTTCACGTTCATGAGATCGAGCGCCGCGTCATCCGACCACGGCGTCGCGGGGAGTCGCCGCGCGAGCGCGATCGGATTGTATCCCTCGAGAAGGAAGAACCGGTCGACGCTCCCTTGGTTCCTCTCGAAGAGCCGCCGCTCGCCCTCGGCCATCTTCACGCGGAAGTGCTCCCGCCGGCCCTCCTCCGCGAGCCGCGCGGTCTCGCCGGCGTGGCGCCGGAAGCGGTCGCGCGGATCGGCCGGCCCGTCGTTGTACCCATACCCGAGGAGGAAGAGATCGACCGTGAGCGCCGCGAGCACGATCGCCCCGCGGACCGCCGGACGGGCGCGACCGCCCGCGGCGATCGCGAGGGTCGCGGCCGCGAGCGCGCCCATTACGAGCACGAGAACCGCGACGTGGTCGGAGAGCGCCCGCGCCACGTCTCCCCCGCGGACGATCCCCTTCGCAGCGAGGACCGGCAGCGCGGCGAGCGTCAACGCCCCGGCGATGGTGGCAAACCAGCGTCCCGGTCTCGTCGTCCCGATCTCGCCTCGGAGGAGCCGATCGAGCGCGTCCCCCGCGAGGATCGCGAGGCTGAAGTTCCAGAGATACATCATGCGCACCGGCGCACGAAAGAGATCGAGGCCCGGCACGTGCACGAGGATCGGCCAGATGAAGAACCGAGGGCCGAGCGCGAACAGGAACGCGAGCGCGGCGACCGCGATGAGATACCCGCGGAGTCCGGCGAGAGCGCGCGGCGCCGCGGATGGGCGGCGAAACCAGAGCCCCATCGCCGCGAGGAGGAGCACGAGCCGAGGCGAAGTCGCCTCCGCGTGCCCGAAGTAGGTCGGCGCGAGGAACTTCCCGACCTGTCGCCAGGTGAGCGCGTACTCCGCGGCCGCCGCGGTGGAGAGGCTCGCCCGCTCCGAGAGATTCAGGAGCTCCAACGCCGGAAGGAGCTGGACCACGAAGAGGCCGAGCCCGATGAGGAGCGACGAGGCGAGCCGCGCGAGAGCGGCGGCGAGCCGGGGGCGCGTCGCGCCGGCGCGCGCGGCGTCGACGGCGAGGAAAAGCCCCGCGACGACGAGAGCGAGAAGCGTGTAGAGGGTCGTCTGCGGGTGGCCCGCGAGGAACGAGACGCCGAGCGCGAGCCCGGCCGCGAGCGCCCACGGCCACGAATCGAATCCGCGGACGAAGAGGAGGAAAAGGATCGGGAACCAGGCGATCTGGAAGATCATCCCGGGATGGCACGCATGGACGACCATCATCCCCGAGAGGCCGTACGCGATCCCGGCGAGCGGCGCGCCCCACGAGCCGAGCCCGAAGAGGCGTCCCGCGACGAGGTACATCCCGAACGCCGCGAGCCAGAAGTGGAGTACGATCGCGAGCTCCGCGGGCCACACGGGGAGGTCTCCCCGCGGCGCGAGGAACGCGATCGCGAGATGGGTCGGGTAGAGAAGCCCGACGTGCGGGTCCGCGAAGAACGGCATCCCGCCGAACGCGTAGGGATTCCACTGGGGGAAGTCGCCATCGGCGAGCGCCGCGGCGGCGAAGGCGCGATGGGGAAGCTCTTCCTCGGGGAAGTCCTCGCCGAGGAACGCCCGCCCGAGGATGATCCGGTTGAAGAAGACCGTGAGGAGCACGGCGAAGAGCGCCGCCGCTTGCCATCGCTTCATGGATCGGCGATTCTATACCCCGCGTCGTGGCGCCGCCATGACGCCCACGCCATGACGCCGATCGCCGTCTCGCGCGACACCCTCGATTGGCTCCTCTCCGAGGAGAACCCGCCGGTCCGCTACCTCACGCTCACGCGGCTCCTCGGGCGCCCGGAGCGCTCGACGGTCGTGCGCGAGGCGCGCCGCCGGCTCGGCGACTACGCGCCGACCCACAAGATCCTCGGGGACCGCGCCCGATTCTGGAAGGAGGGTGCGCACCTCTACCAGAAGTACCGCGGCGGATACTGGCAGATCATCTTCCTCGGTGAGTTCCTCGCGCCGCGCGATCTCGCCGGGATCGAGGTAGGCGTGGAGTTCATCCTCGCGCACCAGGGACTCATCGCCGGCGCGCCCTTCTGGGGGATCCACTGCCTGAACGCGAACGTCCTGCGCGCCGCGGTCGCGCTCGGCTTCGGAGACGACCCGCGCGTTCGCGCCGGACTCGAGCACGTCGCGGAAGAAATCATCCGAGCGCGCGGCGTCCCCTGCTTCATCATCGACTGGAGCCTCCTCCCCACCTGCCACATGTCGCTCCCCAAGGTGCTCCTCGCGATGACCGCCCTCCCGCCCGAGGATCGGAGTCCGAAGATGAGACGGGCCGCGCGCGTCTGCATCGACCGCCTGCTCGAGCGCGACGTCTCGATCTACGTGTCGCCGCGCGCCCGCGAGTGGTACGCGCACGTGCAGAAATCGCCGGAGATTCCGTCATCGTTCAGCACGAGGCCGGAGCGGCGCGAGCGGGTCGTCGCGGCGAAGCGCGCGTGGCTCGAGGCACGCGGCGGGCCGGGACCGCTCAAGGAGAAGGAAGGCTGGCGGCGGTTCGGGTTTCCCCTCCACTACAACTCCGACATCCTCGAGGCGATGCGCGCGCTCGTGCAGGCCGAGGCGCCGCGCCGCACGCCGCGCGTCGAGCACGCGCTGTCGCGCATCCTCGAGCGCCGCCTCCCCGACGGGAGGTGGCGGCTCGACTTCTCGTTCAACGGGAAGATGGTCGCGGACGTCGAGGCGAAGGGGAAGCCGAGCCGTTGGATCACGTATCACGCGCTCTCGGTGCTGCGCTACTTCCGCGGGCTCGCGCTGCCGTAGGGCGAGCGCCGGCCGCTGGCGGTTTGAATCAGCGCCTCGCGGTGATGTAGAGCGACCAGGCGGTCCGCTCGAAGCCGGACTCGGAGGAGAGGTTCGAGTCGCTGCGCGAGGCGTCGCCGCCGATCGCGAAGAAATCGCCGAGGGGCGCCTCGACGCGCGCCTCCATCGAGAAGAAGGGATCGGTCTCGCCGCCGCGCTCCTTCTGAAGTCCGGTGCGGCCTGAGGCCTCGATCACGCATCCGAAGCGCGGCTCCCAGGAGAGGGAGACGCCGGGGCCGACCTCGGCGTAGCCGAGCGGATCGTAGTATCCGTTGTCGAGGTCGTCGCGCGCGGCGAGGTAGCGGCCCTGGAGGCGACCGGTCGCGGTGAGGTCGCGCCGCGAGAGGACGCGGTACGAGACGGCCCCTTCCGTGAGCCACGAACGGTTGCCGTCGCGGTAGTCGTTCCCTCGGATCGATCCGTGCAGGATCCAGCGCGGCGCCGGCTCGTAGTCGACGCCGACGAACCCGGTCGCGACGGTGACGCCGCGGTCGAGCGCGCGGCGCGTGAGGATCTGGTCGCGCGAGAGGCCGATCTCGAAGCGGAGCCCGTCCATCGGGCGGTAGCGGAGTCCGAGGTCCCAGAGGACGCGGTCCGAGAGCGTGTCCGAACGCTGAGACTGGAAGTTGACGCGCGCGGCGCTCGACCAAGCGTCGGACCAGATGCGCTGATGGCCGATGCCGGGACGGTGGAGGCGGTGCTCGCCCCCGGGGTCTTTCACCTCGACGCGCTCGGCGATGGCCAACACGACGTCGCGCGACCCGAGGGGGACGCTCAGCGCCAGGGCGTTCGCGAGGACGCGCAGGTCGTCGCTGTCGTCGGAGGCGGAGTGGCTCGCGGTGAGCGCGGGCCGCGCGTCGCGAGCGAGCCGGCGGTCGAGCGCGACGCCCTCCCCGTCGTCCGGCCGGCGCGCGAGGAGCGCCGCGAGCGGCGCGCGCGCCCGGTCGGGCCGGTCCGACCAGTACTCGGCGTACGCGAGCCCGCGCAGGACCTCGGGATCGCCCGCCTTCTCGTCGAGGAGCGCGCGGTAGAGGCGCGCGGCGCGGCGGTGCTTCCCCGCCCAGTTGAGCGCGCGCGCGAGGCCGACGCGCGCCTCCGCGTCCGCCGGGTCCTCCGCGAGCAGGCGCTCGTACTCCGCCGTCGCCTCCCGCGTCCGGTCCGAGAACGAGAGGATGAGCGCGCGGGTCCGCCGCGCGCCGCGGTCCCCCGGGTGCGCCTCGAGGGAGCGATCGACCTCCGCGAGCGCGCCGCGCGCGTCTCCCGCCCAGAGCCGCTGCGTCGCGAGGTCGAGGCGCACGCGGTCGGCCATCTCCGGATACTTCCCGGCGAGCGTCTCGAGGAGCGCGACCGATTCGCCGTGACGCCCCGCCCAGCCGGCGACGCCGGCCTCGAGCCAGAGGAGACCCGTGTCGTCGGGGTCGCGAGCGAGCGCCGCGCGGACCACCTCGAGCGCCTCGGCGTAGCGCCCGGAATCCGCGAGCGCCCGACCGCGCGCCCACGCCGCCTCCGCGGGCGACCGCGCGTCATCGCCCTGAGCGCTGCACGGGTTGGCGCCGAGCGCGAGACAGCCGCCGATCGCCAGGATCGCGGCGAGCGCGACGATGGCGGCGCGCCGCCTCACCGGTCCGTCCTCCACTGCGTGATCTTCCCGGACCGCGACCGCTTGAAGAGCCCTCCCGGCGTCGCGACGACGGTGATGATCGACATGAGCATCCAGTAGACGATCGGGTACGCGACCGCCATCGGGAAGGAACCCAGCACCGTCTTGTCGTAGCGCGAATCGACGAGGACCCCCGTGAGGAGCTGCGTGAGGCACATCGTGGCGATCGTCATACCCCACCAGTTCGGGATCGGCGACGCGCCGACGGGCGGGACGCCCGCGCTGTACGACGCGATCCAGAACGCGGTGAGGACGACGAAGCAGTACGCCCAGAGGATCGAGAGGATCGCCTCCCAGCAGACCGGCCACATCCGGCGCGCGCGCCACTGGCGGAGGACGGCGCCGTGCCGGCTCAGGACCTGCGAGAGCCCCTTCGCCCACCGGCTGCGCTGCCGCCAGAGTCCGCCGAGGGTCGGCGGGACTTTCATCCAGACGAGCGCGCGCGGCTCGTAGCGCACGTCGTAGTACGCGCGCTGGAGCTTCCACGTCATGTCGATGTCCTCGGTCGCCATCTCTGGGCTGTAGAGCCCCACGTCGAAGAGCGCCGACTTGCGGAAGGCGCCGACCACGCCCGACATCGTGAGGATCCGCCCCCACACGCGCTGTGCGCGCCGGAGGATGCTCACGATCGACGTGAACTCGACGACCTGGAGCAGCGAGAGGAACGTCGTCCGGTTCGCGACGCGCGGGTTCCCCGTGACGCCCGCCACGCGCGCCGACCGGAAGTGCGGCACCATCCAGCGCAGGATCATCGGATCCGGGCACGCGTCCGCGTCCATGACGAGCACGATCTCGCCCCGCACGCACGGGAGCGCGTCGTTGAGCGCCATCGCTTTCCCCTCGTTCGTCGCCTTGGCGATCAGGCGCGCCTGCCCGCGCTGGACGAACGGCATCACCGCGTGGCGCGTGCCGTCCGTCGACGCGTCGTCGACCACGACGACCTCGAAGTTCGGGTAGTCGATCCGCGTCGCCCACGCGAGCGTGTCGGCGATGACCTTCTCCTCGCAGTAGCACGGGATCAGCACGGTGACCATCGGATAGCGGTCCAGGGCCTCCGGCTCATCGTCGCGCCGGCGCTCGAGACGGACGTAGAAGTTGAGGGCCGTCGTGACCCACACGAGCGCGCTCACGACCGGATAGAGCGCGAAGAAGCCGAGCGCGACCCAATAGAGCGGGTTCTCGCCGACGGACTCGAAGAAGGACCGGATCGCCGGATCGCTCATGACGCACCGCGGGAGGCCCGGTACACCTTCCGCCCGCCGTCCAGGACGACGCGGACCGTCGGGGCCGCGCGCAGCGCGTCACGGTCCGCGTCGAACTGGAGCGGACGCCCGAGCGTGTCCTCGCTCACGTCCTCGACGACGGAGCGCAGGTGCGTGCGAGCGCCCCGGCGCCTGAAGATCGAGAGGTTATGGAGGACCCAGACCGCCGTCACGGAGACGACGACGACGAGGGCGATGCCGACGAAGAGGACGGTGAAGCGGACCTGCCGGGGATCCACGTCCCTGAGGACGATCGACCACCAGTAGAAAAAGAGGGCCCAGCCGGCGACGGCGAGGAGCACGTGAAGCGCCTGCCGCGCCATGCCCGCCTCGGTGCGAGGGCTCGGAAGCTCTCGCTGAGGGCTCGGGAGCCCTTGATTTGAATTCGACGCCGCCATCGTTCGTCTCCGGACCCGGATGGGCTCGTTGCCCGAACGGCGGCCTTCGCCGCTTCCGGTGCTTCATCGAATATCGACAGATGCGGCGGATTCCTGGAGCGCGCCCGGCGACGCCGGGCGGTCGGCGGGGACTTACGGTGTCGACATCAATTCCACTTCGGGCCGTGGGCGGGACCCTTGCGGCGGGCGGCGAAGAACTCGCGGATGAGGGCGCCGGACTCCTCGTCGAGGATCCCGCCGCTCACCACGGCGCGGTGGCGGAGGATCGATCCCGAGAAGAGATCGACGCGCGACCCGGCGGCGCCCATCTCCGGGTCGCGCGCGCCGAAGACGACGCGCTGGACGCGCGCGAGGAGGATCGCCCCGGCGCACATCGGGCAGGGCTCGAGGGTCACGTAGAGGGTCGCGTCGAGGAGCCGCCACGATCCCGCCGCGCTCGCCGCGGCCCCGATCGCGAGGATCTCCGCGTGCGCGGTCGCGTCTTGGAGGCGCTCGACCTGATTGTGGCCGCGCGCGACGACGCGTCCGTCGCGCACGACGACCGCGCCGACCGGCACCTCGCCGTCGCGGAACGCGGCTTCGGCCTCTCGGAGCGCATCGCGCATCCAACGCGCGTCATCGGGGTTCGTCAGGTCGGCCACGGAGTCCCTCCACGCCGCCGCGGGAGGCGGCGCGATCGAAAAGGTCTCCGTACGCTAGCCAGCCGTATCCGACGTGTCAAGGATCGGCGCGTCGGCCGGGGTCTCCGTCTCCACCTTGGGGGCGTGGAGGGTGACACGCGAGGAGGCGCGCCTCGTGGGACGTGGCTCGTCCGACTCGCCGTCGTCCTCGTCACTCGCCGGCGCCGGGAGCCACTGGGCGAGCGCGTCCGCGAGCTGCTCGGGCCGCAACGGCTTCGTGAGGAACCCGTTCATCGCGGCCTCGTGACATCGCTCCTCCGCCGCCTGCATCGCGTCCGCGGTCAGCGCGATGATCGGCACGCGGGACGCGGCGCCCTCGAGGGACCGGATCGACCTGGTCGCCTCGAAGCCGTCCATCACCGGCATACGGCAGTCCATCAGGACGACGTCGTATGCGATTCGCTGCACGGCCGCGATCGCCTCCGACCCGTCCGCGGCGACGTCCGCTCGGTGCCCGAGCCTCTCGAGCAGCCGCACCGCGACCTTCTGGCTCACCGCGTCGTCCTCGACGACGAGGATCCGGGCCCGGCGCCGCGCGCGCTCCTCGGCGAGCGTGTGGCGGGTGACGAGCACGGGCGCCGGGGCGCCGCCCGCGAGGGGTCGCGCGCCGGCGATCGCGGCGATCCCGTCGCGAAGGACGGCGGGCGCGATCGGCTTCGTGAGGAGCGCGCCGAAACCCGCCTCGAGCGCGCGCGCCCCGTCGCCCGGGTGCGCGACCGGCGCGATGAGGAGAAGAGGGGGCGCCTTCGCGCCGAACTCCTGGATGATCGCCCGACCGAGGGCGAGCGGGTCGCTCTCGGCCTGGACGAAATTGATGATGGCGATTTCGAACGGTTCGCTTCGCTCGTCCGCCGCGCGCAGCGCGTCGATCGCGGCGCTCTGGCCCGCCGCGGTCGCGACCTCCATCCCCCACGCGCCGAAGAGCTCCGTGAGCCCGCAGCGGGTCGCGTCCGCGTCGGAGAGGACGAGCGCGCGCAGCCCCTCGACGCCCGCGCGTCGCGGCGCCACGTCGCGCGGTGCGGGGCGTTTCGCCGAAGGCACGACGACCGTGAAGGTGCTCCCCCGTCCGACCTCGCTCTCGAGGTCGATGCGTCCGCCCATGAGCGCGACGAGCCCGCGGCAGATCGGGAGGCCGAGCCCCGTGCCGCCGTGCCGGCCCGTGATCGGGTAGTCGCCGTGCGAGAACGGGAGGAAGACCCGGTCCCGCGCCTCCGCGGGGATGCCGATCCCCGTGTCGGCGACCGAGAACCGGACGCGCACGCGGTCGACCGATTCCTCGGCGACGCCGACGCGCACGGTGATCTCCCCGGCGTCGGTGAACTTCACCGCGTTCGCGACGAGGTTCGCGAGCACCTGGCGGAGCCGCCCGGGATCGCCCTGCATCGTCTCGGGGACGTCGGGCTGGACGAGGCAGACGAGGTCGAGCCCCTTCGCGACCGCCTTCTCTCGGAACGGTCCCACGACGTGCTCCACGGCGGTGCGGAGGTCGAAGTCGATGGTGTCCAAGCGGAGACGGCCGGCCTCGATCTTCGAGTAGTCGAGGATGTCGCTCATGATGTCGAGGAGAGCGTCGGCGGATGCGCGAATCGTCTCGGCGCAGTCCCGCTGCACGTCGTCGAGACAGGTGTCGAGGAGGAGGTCCGTCATCCCCATGATTCCATTCATCGGGGTGCGGATCTCGTCGCTCACCGCGGCCAGGAAACGGCTCTTGAGCTCCGAGGCGCGCAGCGCTTCGTCGCGCTCGGCCGCGATCTCCGCCACGCGGGCCTCCAGTGCTCGGTCGGCGACGCCCGGCGAGGCGGGCTCGGTGGCGCGGCGGACCGCGTCGGGCTCGGCGGGCTCGATCAGCGCGACCATCCGAGAGGGCTCGTCGAGCACGATCGCGTCGGGCGCGTCGATCACGTCGGCCGCCCGCGCCGACCCGCGCGGACCGCGCGCGGCGATTTCGTGGATGGTGGTCTCCGTCGCCTCGAGGCCCTCGTAGAAGAACGCGCACGACGCGACCTCCGCGTCGAACGCGCTTCCGTCGAGACGCACGAGCCTCGCCTCCGCGAAGCGCGTCGCTCCGGAGCCGGCCTTCACGTGGGCCAGGCGTTCGACCACGGACTCCCGCCAATCGGGGTGGACCACGCTCGCGAACTCCCTGCCGATCAGGTCGTCCGCCGAGCGCGCGCCGAAGATCCGGACGCACGCGGCGTTCGCGAACGCAACCCGGCCCGCGATGTGGACCATGACTCCGTTCGGGGACCGCTCCGCGACCTGGCGGTACGCCCGCTCGGACTCATGGAACGCGCGCGCGATGATGTCTTCCGAGAAATTCTCCATCTTGAGGGATATCGGAAAGAAAACGCGCGGACTTTAGAAGGGGAGGCCGGCGTCACGGGCGGGCCGGTCCGCGCGCGGGGGGATGGCTCCCCTCCGGCGACTGCCTCGCCGCGCTACGCGCCACCAGCAGGTTCGCGCGCGCATCGCAGCGGCGCGGCTCCGGGTGATGTCGCCTTCGGGGACCATCCCCCCGCAAGAGCGCGGACCGGCCCGTCTCGAGCGACGGATCCGCGAGTTCTAGCGGGTCAGCAGGATCTTGGTCGACTCGCGGACGCCGCCCGCCTCGAGCCTCGCGAAGAACGCGCCGCTCGGGACCGTGCGGCCCGCGTCGTCGCGGCCGTCCCACGCGACGGCGTGGCGGCCTTGGGGGAACGGGCCGGCCGCGAGGGTCCGCACGCGCCGCCCGCTCGCATCGAAGACCACGAGCGAGAGGTCGGTCGGGCGCGGCAGGTCGAGAGCGAAGGTCGTCTCGCCGCGCGACGGGTTCGGCGCCGCGGGCGATAGGCGCGCGACGGCCGAAGCGGGCGCGCCCGCCTCGATGCCGGTCGGGTCATTCGTGAGCACGAAGTCCTGGTCGGTCACCGTGCCGTCGACGATGAGCACATTCGCCGAGCCGGTCGAGTACCCGAGCTTCGACGCCAGGACCATGTGCGACCCGCCCGGGAGGATCGCCGAGTAGTTCCCGTTGGCGTCCGTGATCACGCGCCGGTTGAAGAAGTCGGGGATCCGCACCTCCACTCCCTCCAGCGGGAGCAGCGACCCATCCTCGGTCACCGTGCCCGACACCGTGCCGATCGCGTCCGCGTAGTAGATGAGGTGCATCCCCTGCACGATGTCGGAGGTGACCATCACGCCGCTCGGAAGGAACGGGTAGACGGCCCAGCATCCGATGTAGTCGCCGAAAGGCCCCGTCGTGTCGGGCCCCGTGTCGAAGGAGCCGATCTGCACCGGATCGAGCGGGTCCGTGACGTCGAATGCGAGCACCCCCTCCTCGTACCAGGAGCAGTACGCGGTGTCGCTCTTCACGTAGACGTTGTGCACGCAGGTGTTCGCGTAGACGGGAAACTGCGCGACCTCGATGACGCTTGCGGTGTTCGAGACGTCGAAGACGCGCACCGTTCCAGTGCCGAGGAGCTCGTCGGTCGTGAAGACGTAGTTCCCATCATCGGATGGCCAGACGTTGTGCGTGAACCCGTTGGTGTAGCTTACCGGGGCGGTGAGGGTCACAGTCGGGAGGCTCAAGACGTTCAGGATGTCGAACCGCCCGCCGTTCTGGATCGCCGCGCCGTACGCGACGCCGTTCCGAGCGTGGAGGTCGTGGTAGTAAGGCGTTCCCCAGTTCGCGAGGATGACCGGGTTATCTGGCGTGGCGAGCGTGTACGCGCGGAAGCCCGCGGCGCTCGGGATGCCGCCCGCGCCGTTGCAGTATGCGACCGCCGCGTCCTTGTCGATCCAGAGGGTGTGTGACGTGAAGGCGTGCTTTTTCCCAAGTGAGTCCGGGGCTTCCGGATCAGAGATGTCGATGATCTGGAGCCCGCCGCTCGAGCCTTCCGTCACCGAGTAGATGTTGTCGCCGAACGTGTCGATGTCTCGCCAGCCGCTATTGTTCCCCGTCGAGCGGACGAAGCCGGTCTCGTAGGGGTTGAACGGGTCCGTCACGTTCCAGATCGAGATGCCGGTCGTGGTCCCCAGGATCGCGTACTCATTGCCGGTGTTCGGGTCCCGATAGCCCCAGCAGTCGTTGTACTGCGTGTACGGGTCGACGTGCGCGAGCTCGATGAAGTTCGTGTTGGGCTGCGGAGGCGCCGCGAGGCCCCCCGACGACGACCACGCGAGGACGACGAGCGCTGCCGAAGCGATCGAACCAAGGCGCATGAACGGACTCCTGGGAGGAGCGGCGGGCTCCCCGGTGGGTGGCACACGGATGATCGATTCAAGAGGCACGCGCGAGTATACCATCAACGCGCAGTCGCTGTCGCCCCCGCGCGCGTCGCGTCGCGGCCGGCGCGGGCCCCGCCGCGTCGGGCCTCGGGCCGAATCCGAGGGCCGCGGCCGACCGACCGTGCTATCATCCGCGCTTGCGAATGCCGACTGAGGCCCTGTTCGTCCTCCTTCTGCTCGTCGCCGTCGTCGTGCTCATGGTGTGGGAGCGCCTGCGCCCAGACCTCGTCGCGCTCCTCGCCCTGCTCGTGCTCACAGGCACGCAAATCGTCCCGCGCGAAGACGCCTTCGCGAGCTTCAGCCGCTCGGCGGCGATCATCCTGATCGGCGTGTTCGTGCTGAACGCGGGCCTTCAGCGCTCCGGGATCCCGATCCTCATCTCCCGCGGGCTCCTCCGCTTCGCGGGACGCAGCAAGCGGCGCCTCATCGTCGCTTCGCTCGCGTCGGGCGCGAGCCTCTCGCTGGTCATGAACAACATCGCCTCGCTTTCGCTCCTCATGCCCGCCGTCGTCCACGCCGCGCGCAAGGTGCGGCTCTCGCCGTCGCGGATCCTCCTCCCGCTCGCGTACGCGACCCAACTCGGCGGCATGGCGACGCTCCTCACGACCGCGAACATCGTCTCGAACGCGGTCCTCGTCGAGCGGGGCCTTCCCGGGTTCGCGCTGCACGACTTCTTCCTCGTGGGGGGGCTCGCGGCGGTCGCGGGGATCGTCTGGATGTCGGTCGCCGGCGTGTTCCTCCTGCCGCGGCGAATCCCGCGCGACGAGGAGGCGCGCGTCGCGGCCCTGCGGCGCACGCTCTCCGATCAGTACCGCCTCGACGAGGAATTGACCGGCGTCCGCGTGACGCCGGGCGCGCCGATCGTCGGGAAGCCGCTCGCCGAGAGCGGGCTCCGCGAGTCGCTCGGCCTCTCGGTCCTCGCGATATCCCGCGAGCGGGCGACGCTCCTCTCGCCCTCGCGCGACGAGGTCGTGCAGGCGGGCGATCTCCTCATCGTCTCCGGCGCCGGCGCGCGCCGCGAGGCGATCGAGGCGGCCGGGCTCGCGCTCGAGCCGCGCTCCGCGTGGGCGTTCGAGCTCCCCGCGGAGGAGCTGGGGCTGCACGAGGCGATCGTCGCGCCGCGCTCGCGTGTCGTCGGGCGCACGATCCGCGACCTTCACTTCCGCTCGAAGTACGGCCTCACGGTCGTCGCATTGTGGCGCGAGGGCGCCGCGCACTGGGTCGGCGTGCCCGACATGCCGCTCCGGTTCGGCGACGCGCTCCTCCTGCACGGGCTCGCGTCGAACATCCCGCGTCTCCAGTCCGACCCGGACTGGGTCGTCCTCCGCTTCGATCCCGGCGCGGCGGCGCCGACCCGGCGCGCGCGGCTCGCGGCCGGGATCCTCGTCGCGACGCTCCTCCTCGCGGCCTCCGGGTTCGTGCCGATCGCCGAGGCGATCTTCGCGGGCGGGCTGGCCATGGTCCTCACCGGCTGCCTCTCGATGGACGAGGCGTACCAGGCGATCGACTGGCGGACGATCGTCCTCGTGGCGGGGATGCTCCCGATGGGCGCGGCCCTCGAGTCGAGCGGCGCGGCGGACATCCTCGGGGACTGGGTCGTCGGCCTGACGCAGGCGCACGGCCTCGAGGCCCTTCTCGCGGGCCTCTTCCTCTTCGCAGCGATCCTCTCGCAGCTCATCCCCGGGAACGCCGCGGTGCCGGCGATCGTCGGGCCGATCGCGGCGGAGGCCGCGGTCCGCGCGGGGGCGGACCCGCGCGTCTTCATCCTCGCGATCGCGCTCGCGACCTCGACCGCCTTCACGACGCCGTGGTGCAGTCCGGTGAACGCGTTCGTGATGGCGCCGGGCGGGTACCGGTCGCGCGACTACCTGATCGTCGGGCTGCCGCTCGCCGCCCTCGTGTCCACCGTGATCCTGTTCGCGCTGCCGCGCCTCACCGACCTCGCGGCGCGATGACCCAACTCCTCTGGGGGATCTTCGCGGTCGTCGTCCTGGGGCTCCTCGCGATCGACCTCGGCGTCCTGCACCGCCGCGCGCACGAGGTGAGGCCGCGCGAGGCGGCCGCGTGGGTCGGCGTGTGGGTGGGGCTCGCGCTCCTCTTCTGCGTCGGCATCGGGATCGGGCGCGGGCGCGAGGACGCGGTCGAGTTCCTGACCGCGTATCTGATCGAGGAGTCGCTCTCAGTCGACAACATCTTCGTCTTCCTCGTGATCTTCAAATACTTCCACGTCCCCGCCGCGTACCAGCACCGCATTTTGTTCTGGGGGATCCTCTCGGCGGTCGTGATGCGCGGGATCATGATCTTCGCGGGGACGACGCTCCTCGGCCTCTTCCACTGGCTCACGTACCTCTTCGGCGGATTCCTCGTGCTGACGGCGATCAAGATCGTCCGCACATCCGAGGCGGGCTACAACCCCGAGAAGAACCCGGTCCTCCGCGTGGCGCGGCGCCTCTTCCCCGTCACCGACGCGTACGAGGGGCAGGCGTTCTTCGTGCGGCGCGGGGCGCGAGTCCTGGCGACGCCGCTCCTCCTCGTGCTCATCACGGTCGAGTGGGCCGACCTCGTCTTCGCGCTCGACTCGATCCCCGCGGTGCTCGGCGTCACGCGCGACGTGTTCATCGTCTACACGTCGAACGTCTTCGCGATCCTCGGGCTGCGCGCGATCTTCTTCGCGCTGGCGGGGGCGGTCGCGCGCCTCGCGTACCTGCACTACGGGCTCGGCGCCGTGCTCGCGTTCGTCGGGACGAAGATGCTCTTGGCGGAGGTCTTCCACATCACGCCGCTCGCGTCGCTCGGTGTCGTCGTGTCGCTCCTCGGCGTGACGGTGGCCGCGTCGCTCCTCGCGCGGCGAGCGGGGGCGGGAGCGGGGACGGACGGCGAGGCGGCGTAGGCTCGCAGCCTCTACTCGCCCCCGGCGCCCACGCTGTCGATCTCGCCGCGCGCGCTGTCGATCTCCGCGTCCGCGCCCGCGGTGTCGCTCCCGACGTTCGCGCTGTCGCCGCCCGCGCTCTTCCCCGTCGTGCTCTCTCCCCAGCCGGTCCCCTCGAGGCCCGGCACCCCCTCGCCGACGACGCGGAACCCGTGCCCCGCGAAAACGCGCGCCGCGGCGTCCGAGAGGAGGAACTTGTGGAAGTCACGAGCGCGTGGGCGCCGGCTCGCGCGGAGGAGGAGCGCGAGCGGGTAGCGGACCGGCGGGTGCGTCTGGGGCGCGACGCTCCAGACGACGCGCACCCACTTCACGTTGCGGACCTGGGACGCGTAGACGATCGCGTAGTTCGCAGCGCCGGTCTCGACGGCCACGAGCGCGGCGCGCGCGTCAGTGACTTGGTACGCCCGCGCCGAGACTGCCTCCCACACGCCGGCCGTGCGGAGGAACGCGCGGGCGTACGCGCCAAGCGGCACGAGCGTGTCGCAGAGCGCGACGGCGCGCACGCCGGGCGCCGCGAGGTCCGCGGGCGAGCGCAGGTGCGCGACCCCCTCCTCGGACCCGATCACGACGAGGTCGTTCTCGAGGAAGTCGCGGCGCGAGGCGCGGTCGATCAGCTCCGCGCCCTCCAGCTCGTCCATCGTCCGTCCGTCGGCGAAGAGGAGGACGTCGGCGCGCTCGCCGCCGACGAGGATGTCGCGCGCGAGGCGGCTCGAGGCGTTCGCGCGCACGGTGACTCGCACGCCGGGATGGCGCCCCTCGTAGAGCCGCGCGACGACGAGCGCCGGGTCCTCCGCGCTCGCCGCGACGAAGAAGACGATCGGGCGGTTATCCGCGGCCGCCGCAGGCCTGATCGTGGTGAGGAAGAGCGCGGTAGACAGGATCGTCGCCAGCACCGCGGCCGCCGGCGACGGCCCGAGCATCGCCCCGCCAACTCCTGCCCGTCGGTGGCCCGCGTCCATCAAGGAGCGAACATCTCCTGGAGCACGGAGAGCACCTGACTCAAGGTCGCCGTGGACAGTCTCCCGACGCGGCGGATGAAGCGCTCACGATCCACGGTCCTCAATTGATCCAGGACGACGTGTCCCCGCCGCCGACCGACCCGGCATGGAACTCGAAACGGGTAGGGGTGACTGCCGGCCGTCAGAGGCGCTACGACAAACGTCCGCAGGTGTTCGTTCAGCTCGTTCGGAGAGACCACGGCACAGGGGCGCGTCTTTCGGATCTCGCCGCCTCGAGTCGGATTCAGGTCGATGAGGAAGACGTCGCCGCGGCGAACCGCGTCCGACTTCACCACGCCCAGTCCTTCTCATCGAAGTGGGTCGCTGTGGTCGGAACGGTCAGCCGATCCTCATCCCGCTCGTGGAGGAGCCTCGCGGCGTCCGCCCAGCCGGAACGCGGCTGGGCGGCGCTGGCGACGATGATCGCTCCGTTGCGAACGCGCAGCTCGACCTCGTCGGAGAGCCTGGCTTCCTCGATGAGCGGCTTTGGGAGCCGAACACCGCGGGAATTGCCGATCTGGACCAGCTTTGTCCTCACCATGACACCTCCAGACGCGTAATCACATAATAATCACGGCTCGAAGGAGGTGTCAAGCCGGGACGCGGGCGGGACGCGGGCGGACGCCCGCGGTCAGAGCTGGCGAGCGCCAGGACCCGCTTGCCCGCTCCCGCCGTACCGCACGCCGCTGGCTGCGAGGTCCGTGGGCGAGCGAAGGTGCGCGACCCCCTCCTCGGACCCGACTACGACGAGGTCGTTCTCGAGGAGGTCGCGGCGCGAGGCGCGGTCAATCAGCTCCGCGCCCTCCAGCTCGTCCATCGTTCGCCCGCCGGCGAAGAGGAGGACGTCGGCGCGCTCGCCGCCCACGAGGATGTCGCGCGCGAGGCGGCTCGATGCCCCCGCGCGCACCACAACGCGCGCGCCGGGATGGCGCCCCTCGTAGAGCCGCGCGACGACGAGCGCCGGGTCCTCCGCGCTCGCCGCGACGAGGAAGACGATCGGGCGGTCGTCGGCCGCCACGGGCGCGGGGATTCCCGCGAGCGCGGCGATGATGACAATACCTACATTCGCTCGGGGTCGAGCACGGTTCCAGATTGGACTCGCCATGAGCGTCCACGCCCCCGTAAACCAGGCGCAAGTAGGCCCGCGCATCCTGCGGCGTTCGCAACCCCGCGCGCATGTCATGCCGGCCGTCTTACACCATTCGCGCCGAGCAGCACAACGCCGTGGTCGCTCGCTCCTCTCATGGCAATCCTTCCACCTTTGAGGCTCCCAGCGCCTCCTGAACCCAAGTCTCCAATTCCCCTAGCAGGCTGCTGAAAAACGCCTGTTTCTGGTTGCTCTGACATGACGGCTCTGTATGCTGCGTCTCGACCACTCACCGGAGGGGACGAGATGCGCGGATCGGACGGACGACGGGACGAGATGTGGA
>Ga0247727_10000314_pt1 | contig 117234 bp, 82 predicted proteins | sample WisWelCaveWW1625_FD_202498 | JGI IMG/M metagenome (GOLD analysis project Ga0247727, IMG submission 202498) | Biofilm microbial communities from Wishing Well Cave, Virginia, United States - WW16-25 | ecosystem: Environmental > Aquatic > Deep subsurface > Groundwater > Cave microbial mat...
GGCGCGGGCGATCCGGAAATTGCGTGTGCGCCAAAAAATCTGAATTTGTCAGTGAAGCTTGCACACGCATTCAATGTTGACGGGCTCTTTCATGCATCCTGAACACTCCACACGCATTTTTGAGGTTTCATGTGTTTCCTTTTTGGTTGTTTGGTTGGTCGGTCTGGGCGGCAAACTTCGTTGCAGGCGACCGGATCGGGGTTCGGATTGCGATCCACTACTCCGACTGATTTCCGGGTCCGGCGAGCTGTTTTGCCGGTTTGGTTTTCACAGGGGATTACGCCGGGGCGGAACAACTGGATGCACGGGGAGTGAAATTTTTTTTACGGCTGCATCAGCGCGCGATAGAAACGACGTTCCCCGGGTGTGACCGGCTGCGTTTCCACGAACCGCAACGAGTTTGTGACGGCGGGATTGGTTTGCACCGAAATCCATTCGGGTGGAAAATTAGTGGCGCGTTGAATGACGTAAGTGAGTCCGGGCGTTGCGGTGAGATCGAACTGGAACTGGCCGGATGCGTTCACCGTTGGCGACACGAGGCGCAGCGGCGGGCTCGCGGCCTGGCTCACCGTGACCGTGCCGCGCTCGTTCGGATGCAGGCCGCAAAAAAAATCGTAGTTGCCCGGCACGGTGAACGTGTTGGTGCAGGAACGCGTGGCCGTGAGTTGCGAGCTGCCGCAAAGCGCTTCCCGGCTGGTGAACGTGCCGGTGGCCGTGTGATTCGAGGTGTCGAGATTGCGGAAGATCACGGTGTCGCCCGTCGTGACGCTCAGGATTCCCGGGTTGAACCTTCCGCCCTGCGCATCCACGAACCGCGTCGCGCCGCCGGCGGGCGCAGTCACGGTGATGTTCACGGATGGAGAAGTGCCGACGTAGCCTTGATTGTCCGTTGCCCGGGCACTCAACAAATGATTGCCCACGGCGAGATCGGTCAGCAACAGATTGTAAGGGCTGACGAGATCGCTGCCAAGCGGCAGGCCGTCGGAAAGAAAAGTTACGTTGCTCACGCTGCCATCAGAATCGGAGGCAAGCACCTGGAAGGAAACCGTCGCCGGCTGACCGAAGCGCGTGTCCGAGGCGGGATAAAATACACTCACCGTCGGCGGAATCACGGCAACGACGACCGTGACGAGACCCGTCGTGCCCGGGTGTTGCGAACAGGCGTAAGCGAATGAGCCGGTGTGCGTGAGGAAGGTCGAGTAGTAATCGAGCGGTTGCATCCGGCCGGAATTCCATTCGCCACTCGCGGCCTTCGCCGAGTGAACTTCCGAACCGTCATTGAACCAGAACACTTCGCTGCCTTGATTCACGGTGATCTGAGTCGGCAAAAAGCCCGTGTCCGTGATCTCCACGTTTTGAGCGCGAAGAGCTTCGATCTGGGGGTAACAAAAAGCCACAAAAAGCCATGCCATGCGAGCACAGGAGAAAAGCTTCATCATTGGGCAGCCTGGATTGCGACTGCAACCATCCTTACGCGCCTGGCGTCCGGTCAGATGCAGAAAAAGTGCATCCAAGTTCCAACGCACGGCGTAATCCATGTCAAGGCCGGCGAATTCGAGTTCGCCAGCCGATTGGATAATCCAGACATGAAAAGCAAATTGACATGGCTTGCGCTACCGCTGCTCCTGGCGATTCTCCCCACCCAGTTCGGCTGCCAAAAAGCTTCCGCTCCCAAGTCCGTCGCCGCTGCCGCCGAAGAGTCAAAAACCAAACCTGTCCCGCCTGACCCCTGCCGGTTGGTGCTGCTGCCGCACTATGGTGACACCGCGTTGGACGCACAGATCATGCGCGCGCAGGAAGCGGTCAGCAAAGCCGTGAGCGGTGATGCGGCGTTGGAACAGCTCGGCTGGCTCTTCGTCGCCAAAGCACGGGCAAGTTTTGACGGCGGCTTCTACAAACTCGCCGAGCAATGTTCGTTTGCGCTGGAAAATGGTTGCGCGACGAACGCGGCGACCGATGCCGAGTCGGTCACCGCCCGGCGTTACGCGGCGATGCTGTTGCGCGGCCATGTTCTGCAAAATCTGCATCAATTCAAAGCTGCGGAACCGCTCGCGCGTGAACTCGCCGAGAAACGCGGTTCGCCCATGGATTTTGGCCTGCTCGGTGACGTGCTGATGGAGCAAGGCCGGCTGGACGAGGCCGCTGCAGCGTATCAGAACATGATGAATCTGCGCCCGGATTCCCGCGCGTTGGCCCGGGCAGCGCACCTGCGTTGGCTCAAGGGTGACCTCGAAGGCGCGATCGAGGCGATGCGCGAGGCCGCGGGGACGGTCGGAACGCGCGATACCGATTCCGTCGCGTGGATGCGCACGCGGTTGGCGTTCTACGAATTTCAGGCCGGCCAGGCCGAGATCGCAGGTCGCGCCTGCGATGATGCGTTGAGCCTTGTTCCGGATTACGCCCCCGCACTTCTGCTCCGTGGACGGATGGCTCTTGCCAACGGCGATGCAGCGAAGGCTGTCGCGCAGTTTGAACGCGCGGTGAAACTCAATCCGCTGCCGGAGTATTATTGGGCGTTGGTCGAGGCGCTCCAACAGGCGGGACAAAGCGAGCGTGCGGAGCTGGCGGAGACCGCATTGGCCAGGCGAGGATCGGATGATCCCCGCACCTACGCGATTTATCTCGCCACACAACGTCGGCAGGCCGAACTGGCCGTGCGCCTTGCGACCAGGGAACTCGGCGAGCGCGCGGATGTGTTTACCTACGACTGCCTCGCATGGGCGCAGTATTCGGCGGGTGATTTAGTTTCAGCCAAGGCGGCAATTGCCAAGGCACTCGCAGAGGGCACCAGCGACGCACGCCTTTTCTTTCACGCGGGGATTATCAACGCCGCGGTCGGCGAGCGCGAGGCGGCGCAGGACTTTTTCAAAAAATCTTTCGAGAGCCGGCATCTGCTCTGGCCATCGGAGCGTAATCAACTGGAAAAAGCCATGTCGGAAATTGCCGGAAGTTCCCAGGCCGGCCAGAAAGAAACGGCGTGGCTGAACAATTCCGCCGCTCGCTAGCGCGAACGTCAGAAAAACCAAACCTGAAAGGCAAACATGAAAAAAATGATCAGTCAAACGTGTCGCGTCGCAGCCACGCTGCTTTGCGCGACTTCGGTCTATGCTTCCAGTCACATGGATGCGCCACTCATCACGCTCGATCCCGCGGCGAACACCACGGATGTTTATGCGTTCGTGCGCATGGCCGCCGGCCAAAAAGTTCTCGTCACTGCGCTCGGCGTTTATCCGCACGAGGAGCCGGGCGTCGGGCCGAACAAATACAACTTCGACGACAACGTGCTCTACATGCTCCATGTCTCACTCGGCGCTGACTTGGCCGCCGGCAAGCCAACCATCACTTACGAATTCCAGTTCAAGACGAGCTACAAAACCGAAGGCACGATTCTCCAATCGTATCTCGGTGTGGTTCAGAACGTGGACGATGCGGCGCAAAATCTCACGCAGACTTACACGATCACGAAGTGGGATCGCCGCACCGACGAGCGCACGCCAGTCGGCACCGGCATTGTTCCGCCCAACAACCAGGGCATTGCCACCCCGTTCTACAATCAAGGCGACAATGGAGAAAACCCCGCCAAGGACGGTCGCGCAACTTTCGCCGAATTTGACCGGTACACCCGACAGGGCACGTTCGTTTATCCGAGCGGCTACCGCGCTTTCGCCGGTCAGCGCGAGGACGGCTTCTACGGCGACATTCAATCCATCTTCGATCTGCTCCAGTTGCGCAGCCCGGGGAAGGATTCACAGGGCGGTTTCAACATTCATCTGCTAAGCCTCGTCATTCCGGTGAGCGAACTCGGCGGTGATCAACAAGTGGTCGGCGTGTATGCCTCGTGCAATCGCCGCGCGATCACCGTTTATCGCGACAACGGCGACAGCAAGAGCGTCGGCAAGTGGGTGCAAGTGGCGCGTCAGGGAAACCCGCTCTTCTGCGAAGCCCTTGTCGCCATTGCGGACAAGGATCGCTACAACCGCACGAGCCCGTCCCAGGACGCAACCGTGTTCAAGAAATACGCGCTCAATCCCGAACTCGCGAAATTGATCAACCTTATCGTCTTCGGCGGCAGCGGGCCGGCCATCGAAACCAATCGCACAGACATCGCGGGCATCTTCATCCCCGACCTCATCAAAGTTGACCTGTCCACCGGCCCCGTGCGCGTCGCGGGCAGCGGCCCGGGCCATCCCGTGAATCCGGATGACGCCGGCTTTTCGCGCCTGGGCGTCTTCGGCGGCGACGTGCTGCCAAGCACGATTCAGGATCCGCTCGGCAATGGCGGGCTGATTCCCGGCGGCTGGCCGAACGGTCGTCGCTTCGGTGACGACGTGATTGACATCGCCGTCAGCGCGCTCATTAGCGATTTGCGCGGGCCGCTGGTAATTCGGGTTGCGGATGGCGTTGATGGGGTCAGCCACAATGACGCGGGCTACAACAAGGTGTTCCCCTACGCCGGCACGCCACAGAACGGCCGGAATCATTCCCACCCGTAACCCACCACGCCACCTCAACGCGAACGGCGGCGGGCAGAGTTTGCCCGCCGCCGTTCTGCTTTGCAACGTAACGCGAAGCTGCTAAACGCACCGGCGAACATCAACTGCGATGAAACAAATCCGCCAACGCGAATCTGGTTTGATGGGTCGTATGAGCTCAGGGGGTGTGCGAATGCGAACGTCTTGCGGTTGGATGTGGGGCGTTGTTTGTTGGGTTCTCTTGATCGGCTCCGGCCCCGGTCTCAACACCACGTTCGCCCACGATCCCGGCCTGAGCACCGCGACCGTGCGACTGTTTCCCGACAAGCTCGAAGCTCTCATCACCTTCGCCTTTGGCGACGCGTCCGACCTGGCTTCACTCGATGCCGACAACGACGGCCAGACCACGCTCGACGAGTTTTCCGCCGGGCGGGAGAAAATCGCACGATTGGTGGCGGAAGGCTTTGAGGCTCGCTTTGACACTGAGTCAAGCCAGGCCACGAACTCGCTTTGCCAGCTTGATCAAAACAACAACGTGGAAATATTTCTGAATGTGCCCGGGAAGTCTTTTTCCAAACTGACGCTCCGGTCGAAAATGATTGCCGCGCTTCGGCCCAATCACCGCCAGTACTTCCTGCTGCAAAACCCCGCGGGCGTCATGCTCGCCGAACGCCTGTTGAGCGCGAGCGCCGACACGATTTCCATTCAAGTGGACGCCGCTCCCGCCGCCCCAGGGCCAGAGTCGCCGGAGCTGCCGGCTGCAAGCAAAGCCCCCGCGGACAACGCCGTTTCGTTCCGTCAATTCCTGGTGTTGGGCGTCGAACACATCGGAACGGGTTATGACCACTTGTTGTTCCTGTTCGCGCTCCTGCTGGTGACGCGGAGTTTCCGGTCGGCCCTCGCGGTCATCACCTGTTTCACGCTCGCGCACTCGATCACGCTGGCCGTGGCCACGTTCGACCTTGTGCAGATGCCGGCCCGGATCACCGAACCGCTCATCGCGGCAACCATCGTTTACGTCGGCGCGGAAAATATTCTTCGCCACGGCGACCCGCACAAACGCTGGTTGCTGACGTTCGTGTTCGGATTGATCCACGGCTTTGGCTTCGCGTCGGTCTTGCGCGAGATGGGTGTGGGCGCGCGGGCCGGCGGCGTGGCCATGCCCTTGTTCTCCTTTAACCTCGGAGTGGAATTGGGCCAGATCGCCGTGGCGGCAGTGGTGCTGCCAGCCGCCTGGAGATTGAGGAAATGCGACTGGTTCTTGAAACGCGGAGTGCCGACGTGCTCGGTGCTTGTGGCGTTGGCGGGCGCGTACTGGTTCATCCAGCGCGTTTGGCCGTAGTGAACCTGGGGAGGGACGGGTTCCTCAGAGTCCCTATTTTCTTGAAGGAGTCAGGGACGGAGTGGAATCCGTCCCTCCCATTTTTGATTACCGCGCCTGCCGCACGCGGATCGTATAACGCGCCGCCTTGTTGTTCGCCGAAACGAACTTCACCTGCTCGGTCGCGTTCTCGGTCAGGATGACGGTTTGGAACGGCGTCTCGTCGCCAGTCGTGATGCCGTTCACGTCCTTGAACACGCAATTGGCCTGCACTTCGATGCGGCGGTTCTCACGGTTGCGCAGTTGCACGATGACTTCGAGCCGGCCGTCTTCGAGCGTGCGCGCCATCGGCTGGCCGGTGGTAGTAAGGGAGTGTTGTACGCCTGGGTCCATGAGCACGACCGGCTCGGTGCTCTCGTAAGGCGGCGTCTTGGATTGCTGTGGCAGATACGGGCCTTTGTCGTGGGCGGATTCGCAGCCGCCGAGGAAAAGCGCGGCGCCGGCAACAATGGGAACGATGGCGATGGATTTTTTCATAACGTTTGCGGTGTGGTGGAAGTGTCACTCACGAAAATTACTTTGTCACGGTCGGTCGTGGCAACGTTGACGGTGAGCGTCTTGGTCACATTCGACTGTACCTTGCCGCCGGCCGCCTCGAACTCCACCGTCACCGTGTGCGTCCCGACGGGCAGCGATGCAGTGGCGAAGCTGACGAACTGCGGGAGATTGTCCCACGCGCGCGTGTCGGCGCGCGGCGTGGTGGCCAAGGAAACCAGTTTGCTGATCAGCCCCGCCAGCGCGATGCCCAATCCCACGTTCTGCGTCGCACGGTCGTCGCTCACGGCCGCCGTGGTCAGGCCGCCAATCAAAGCAACGTCGCCCGCGGTGTCGGTCGTTTGTTTGAACACTGCCTTGTTCGCGAGCACGTGGTCCATGACGCGCCCGCCGCGGGTCGTGGCCTGGAAATTCACGTCGTCCGTCGGCGCGACCGCGAGATTGATCGCGCCGGTCTTGATGCGCGCGGCCACGACCGGCGATGAGCGCGCGGTGAAATGGAGTTCCTCGCCGTATTGACCGCTCGCATACTTCAACGGCCCCGGCCCGAACTCGACGAAGAACACGACATTCGCCTTCGGGTTGTAGTCGGGCAGGTTGATGTTCTTCGCGTTCGCCTTTGCGCGCTTGAACGCGTCCGAGCCGTCGCCACCCAGCTTGGCTGTGGCGAGGCCGTCGAGGTAATCGGGCAGCACCCAGTCGCCGGCGAACTCCTTGTTCTCGGCGTCGCTGTCCTCGAACTCGGCGCTGCGGAAACAGGCGCGGGCGTTGTCGAGTTCGCCGTCCCGCCAGTAAATCACGCCGCGATAAAAATACGCCATCGCCCGCTCGTACGGTTCGCCGATGAAGGTCTTGCGCTCCTCCTTGCTGAAGTAACCGCGCGCCTTCCGCGCCTCGGCGTCCTTGCCGAAAATCCCGCCGAGCGTAAGCAACGCGTCGTCGAGCAGCGGTTTGGCGAGGTCGAACTTGCCCTGACGCATGGCGGCGGCGGCGGTGCGGTATTGCCAGAGGACTTTGTCGCGCGGCGGCCCTTCGGCGATCATCTTCGGGCCGTCCACGAGGATGTAGCCGGTCAGGGCGACGTGATGTTGCGGCGTGGTGGCGCAGCCGGAGAAAAGCACAAACGCGACGAGCAAAGCAATTGAGCACTTCAAGTTCATCGCACAACGACGTAAACTCGCTTCCGCACCCACGGTGCTTGTTTCGCCTTCGACCAGAAGCCGCCGGTTATGAATGGATAACCGTAGCTCTCAACAACCCAATACACGTGTTGATGCCAATCTTCCTGCAGCTTGTGGTTGGTAACATCGAGTTCAAAACGCGAAGTTCCGTTGCCCCCAGAGCTGATGCGAAATGGCTCAAGATAGAGCGCCCCTTCTTGTTCAAACGCGTCGATGCGAGCGACATTCCCACCGGGGATCTGCGATACCTCGATCACCAGTTTTTTGCCTGTGGCGTATGCCTGATGAGCACGCCCCACGAAAAGTGACGGCAACGCGTCGGTATCCACGAAACCCCGCGGTTTTGGAGATATGCAGCCACAGAGACACAGAACAACGCCGAGACTAAATGCCAATGGGAACGCGCGCATGTGGCATGGTTCGAGGTATGCCAGATTGGACAGAGTGCTTAGCGATACGCCGCGTCCTCCAGCCCCTGCTTTTTGATTTCCGCGTTGTCTTCCCAAACGATGGCGCTGGTGCGCGCGTCAATCAGTTGAAACGCATACAGGATGTAGTCGCTCGTGCCCTTGGAGGTGCGCGTGGAGAGGCCTTGCAGCGAGCCGGTCAGGAAATAGTCCGCGCCCTTGAACTCCTGCGCGTGCGGGTCGCTGCCGGCGGTGACCGCGCCTTCGCGCTTGAGGTTTCGCTCCTTTTCCAGCGCGGCCATGCGGTCGCGCGCCAGAAACGTCACTTTGCCGCGGCACTTCGAGTTCAACTCGCTGCGGATGCGCGTGAGGAAGATGTCCTTGTTGATCGGAAAACGCGTCTGGTTGTCCACTGGGTCGAGCACGACGACGGGCGGCGCGGCGGCGGCGGCGATTTGCGGCACGGCCAGGACGCTGCGCGCCATCTTGTCGGTGACGGCCACAAGGTCCTGCGATTCGACGCCCGTGCCGGCGACGAAGCCCGCTTCGTCGGGCCGCATCTGCGTGACGCCTGTGCCGGAAGGGTTCTTGACGCCGCTGGAGGCGCAGCCGGTGATGAGGGCGGCGGTGATGACGGGGAGAAGGAGTTTGGTGATCGTTTGTTTCATGTTTGGTGGATGGTCAGTGGTTAAATCCGAAGGCCGAAATCCGAAATCCGAAAGAAGTCCGAAGCTCGAATGGCGAAAGGATTCGGGCAGGCGCAGGCTTCAGGTTGCTTCATCGCACTTGCGCAAACGGACGGCGGAGCGGGTTGAAGCCCGCGCAAGATTCGGGTTTTGGGTTTCGGATTTCTTTCGGATTTCGACATTCGGATTTCGGATTTCATTCAGAACTTCGGCGCATCCGGCACGCGCGGGGCGTCGGGGATTTTCGGTCGCGCCGTCCAGTGATACGTCGACGTCGCACAGGGCTTGGAAGTGATCTCGGGTCTCGAGACTTGAGTCTGGAGTCTCGAGGCTTGTGTCGTGGCGGTCGGCGCGGGTGGCTGGACTTGAGGTTGAAGCGCTGGCTGCGTGGTGGGCATTCGTTGCTCCTGTTTGCGCGCCGCGTGTTCCGCGACACCGCCGAGCACGAGTCCCGCCGCCGCGCCGATCGCCGCGCCTTTGCCGGGATTGCCGCTCGCACTCTCGCCGATCAACGCCCCCGAAGCCGCGCCGAGCAGCGTTCCACCGATGGCGTAGTTCGGTCGGGTCGGGCGATAGTAATAGCCCGGGGCGCAGTAGGAGTTCGGCGCGCAATAAACGTACGGCGAACCGCCGCAGCCGCCATAACCGTACCCGACGCTCACGCTCGGTGCATAAACGTAGCCCGGCGAACCGTAATACGGTCGCCGGTTGGCCTCCCCCACGAGCGCGCCGGCCAACAGCCCGACTCCGGCGCCGATGGCCGCGCCCTCACCTGAGAATCCATGCCGGCAATCGCCGCCCGCGATCCCGCCGATGAGGCTGCCCCACAACGCACCACTGAGAGACTCGGGACTGAAGAGTTGCGCCCGCGCGGAGATGAGCGCGGCGAAGGCCAGACTCGTCAGAATGATCTTTTTCATACGCACCGTTTGTTTCGACGACCAGGGTCGGTCTTTATTCGCAGGGGCAAAATACCACGGCCGCGGCTGGGCGTAAATGGCGCGGCGAATCATCGTTTTGTAGCCGCGAACGTGAGTCCGCGGCCATGTTTATCTTCACACCCGGCCGGGGGTTTCATCCAGCCGCGCACCCGGGCGTTACTGCCGCAACCGGAAGAAGCGCGCGGGCGTTTGCGGCTCGAGATTCAGGATGACGAACTTGATGACGCTGTTGTTCGAGGGGACGTTCGTCACCGTGGCCCAGACGACGACCGGCGTGAGATTGGTTGTGGTTTCCAGCATGAACCCGGCGGGGGTCGTGCTGGGCCAAGAGATGAGCAGTTGGGTGTTGTTCGTACGCACGATGGAAAGCGACGGAGGCGGACTGGTCGTCAACAGCGCCACGCGGTAATACCGCTGCGTCACGCCGGCGATGGTGGTGTCCAGCTTGGATGCGGTGTTGGTCGTGGCCGTCACGTCACCGGGCAGGTCCGTCCAGCCGGGGGCAGTGACGGAATTCTTGTATTGGACGCGATAGGTCTTGCCCACCACGGAAGTCCACTCGACGAAGGCGCTCACACCTGGCGTGAGCGTGATCCGGGTGATTCTGAATCCGGCAAACACCGGGTCGTTCGCGGGAAGGACCGTCGTGAGTTCGTTGTCGCTGTTGTTTGCGGCGTTGGTATCAGTCATCGCGGAGGCGACGACGACGGCGTTGGAAAAGACGTTCGTGAAGATGAAGCTGTTGACGGTCAGAGTGATGATGGCCGACCCGCCGTTGGTCAACACCGGGATATACACGCTCAACGGATTTCCGCCGAAGAACTGGCCGTGGGTGGTGACCGGAGGCGGGACGACAAAGAGGAGGCTCGGGAAGAAATCCCGCACGATGATGTTGGTGGCGGTGAGCGGGCCGCGATTGGTAACGATGATCATGTAGGTAAAGTTGGTGCCGACGGGGACCGGGTCGGCGGAGTCGAGCTTCACGATGCCCAGATCGCTGTTGCCGGGTGTGGCAGTGGACATGACGACGAGATCGGGGGTATCCTCGCTTGTGCCGCCCGGACCGGTCGCCGTGGCGCGAAGAAACGTGCCCGCGGGAAGCGCCGCGAAGGCGAGGGTGAAGTTCACGAGGCCATTCGGCGCGGTCGTCACGTTCGTTTCGAGGACTTTGAAGTAGGTCGCGTTGGTCAGCCTCGCGTAAAAGATGAGCGTGTAAAGCTGGTTGGACGCGCCCAGCAGACTTCCTTGAACGGTGGTCTGGCCGCCGCTGGTGATGGCCGAATTGAGCTGCGGGATCGGGACGGCAATTGAAGGTGTGGCAAGGCCATCGAAAGCCCGATCGACCAGAATCCCGCTCACGTTTCCGAAACTCGGCAAATCAAGCGTCATCATTGCATTGTACGGAATCGTCGCCACGGCGTTGCCGCTGGAATTGAACATTCTGCCGCCAAGGATGGTTGTGCCGGACGCGTTCCGAATCATGATGCCGTTGATCAGAATCTGCGCGGGATCGCCGTCTGGAGTCATCCCGATCGTATTCTCGAACAAGAGGTTGTTCCCACCGGCAAATCCGTCCACGAAGATCCCTCTTCGGACGAACCCACAATGATTCCTGCGGATCACATTGTTCGATGATTCATCCGCCTCAATGCCGTCCCTGAGGCTGGGAAACATCTGGCCGCCTGGCGGCAACACATCAATGCCGAGAAGATTTTCTTCAATCAAACTGCCGCCGCCGCCGTTCAGTTGGATGCCATCGCTCGTGAAGTTCACGATACACAACCCGCGCACTACGTTACTGATCGTGTTCACGAAGTTCAGCGCATCCACGGTGTCGCTGCTGACAGTGCTGGTGCCGTCAAGCCGGATGAGCCAGACCGCGTTGTTGCCGTTGGTCGCGGTATTGGCGCTCGCGCCCGGCTGGGTGAAGCCATCAATGATCGCCGGTCGCGTGATTTCCGGCAACGGCGTGAGCGGCGAAATCGTCTTAACACCCGCACCGGCAATGTTGAACTCGATCCGGTTCGGGCCTGAGTTGTAGGTGGCGTTGTTGTCCAGAATGGTTTTCCGCAACGAGCCGGGGCCGCTGTCGTTGGTGTTCGTCACCACGTAGGTCACCGGCGGAATGAGGCTGCCGTATTGATGGCAGGCGCAAAACTCGGACGTGTTGCCGGACGGATCGGTGGCTGTGGACGCGATCAACAGTCCTTCCGGCGGCACTGGCAGGTTCACGTTGAACGCGGCATTGCTGTCGGCTCCCGTCGTGACCGTCGTGCTGCCCAACCAGTGTTTTCCTTCGCCATTGCCCGAAGGGTCGCAGGCGACGTTCGCGTAGAAATCCACCCGGTACGTCATCGCCGGCCGGCTGTTCAACGTGCCCTGCACGATGAGATTGCTGGTCGTGATGGCGGCGTTGGTGATGACCGAAAAATTCTGGAGTTGATTGGGGCCGACATCGGCGTCGCCCAGATCGTTTGTCAACACCACCCCGCTGCCGCCGACCAGGTCAATGCCCAGGCCGGTGTTGTCGGTGATCGAGTTCGCGCGGATGCTGTTGTTCGTCGCGCGGTTGCCTATCACCATGACGCCGGCGCCGACGTTGAACGCGATCAGGTTCGGCTCGTCCGCGTTCGTGCCGCCGATGACCGTGCCCGCCGCGCCGTTGACGGTGATGCCGTTGAAGAGATTACTCACGCCGAACGTGCCGGTGACATCCGTGCCGATGAGGTTGCCGAGGACGCGATGTCCGCTGGCCTGATTCGCCAGCAGGATGCCGGAGCCGGCGTTGCCGGAAATCACGTTGCGCAGCACCGCCGGATTGCCAAAGAAAAGAACCCCGACGCTCGCCGACGGCCCGACGAGATTGTTCGAGCCGCCGTCGAGATAAACCCCGTTGCCTCCGCCCAATCCGAGCGTGCCCGTCGCGTCCGTGCCGAGGAAGTTGCCCGAGACGACGCTGTTGGTGTTGTCTTCCAGGTGAACGCCCGACCCGCCGTTGGCGGAGATGACGTTGCGCGAGCCGGGCGTCGAGCCGCCAATCACGTTGCCCGAGCCGCCGCTCGAATGGACGCCGCCGGAACTGTTCGACCAGATCAGGCTGCCCGTCACGCGATTGCTGTTGCCCGAGTTGAAATCAATGCCGTAGCCCGGGAAGCCGACAATTTCCAAACCGCGAATGATGTTGTTCCCATTCGTCAAATCCAGGCAATCCACGCCGAAGCCGAAGTTGGTCCCGTCGAGACGAATCAGGAGCGCGGCGTTGAAACCGTTGGTCAGGGTGTTGGCGCTGGCGTTGGTCTGCGTGTAGCCATCAATCGTCACCGGATCGAGCGGCGTCGGCAACGCGGTGAGCGGCCTGATCGTCCGCACGCCCGCGCCGGGAATCGCAAACTGAATCAGGTCGTTGCCCGCCGCCGGAAACAGGTTCACGTCCAGCAACGCCTGGCGCAACGAACCCGTGCCGCTGTCGTTGGTGTTGACCACCGTGAACGTCGCCGGCGGAATGGCGCTGCTGACGACAATCCACGGCGAGAACTCCGACGTGTTGCCGTTCGGGTCCGTGGCCGTGGCGGTGACGTGCCGCGCGTTGGCGAGCAAGGGCGACACCACGGCGCTGAAGTTCGCGTTGCCCGCGCCGTCGGTCGTTACGTTGGTCGAACCGAGATAGAACTGGCCTTCGCCATTGCCGGAGGCGTCGGGCGTTTCATTCAGGAAGAAATCCAGTTGGAACACCGTCCCCGCCTGGCTGTTGAGCCGGCCCTGCACGACGACGTTGCTGACGCTGGCGGCGGCGTTGGTCAGTTCGGGGAAGTTCTGCAAGTTGTTCGCGCCGGTGTCCACGTCCGCCACGTCATTCGAGGTGACGCCGAAGAAGCCGAGGTCAATGCCCAATCCGGCGTTGGCGAAGATCCGATTGAGGCGAATCGGGCAATTCGTCCCCGATTGCACGGAAACGCCGCTGCCAAACGCGATGATGTTGGCCTCGCCCGCCGCCACGCCACCCACTCGGGTGTTGCTGGCGTTGATCACGATGCCCCCCGGGCCGCGATCCAGCGTGCCCGTGCTGTCCGTGCCGATGTAGTTGCCCACGATCGTCACGTTCGTCGCAAAGTTGGCCGTTTGCACCGTGCCGCTAATCACGTTGCGCTCGTTCGCCGTCGTGCCGCCGATTACAACAGCGCCCGAATTCGCGCTGACTCCGCCGGAGCCGCTCGCGATGGTCGCATCGTCGAACGTCAGCCCGATGCGGTTGCCTTTAATCGTGGTGTTGTTCGCCGGCAGCATGATGTTCACGCTCCCGGCGATGACGTTACCTGCGCCCGCGACGACGCCGCCAACGAGCGTGCCGCCGGAATAAGTATCAACACCCCACTGACTGTTGAGCCGGGCGAGCGTGCCGGAAATATCTGTTCCGAGGAAGTTGCCCTGCACCACGTTGTTCGTCGCGCCCGTTCCGTTGATGAACACGCCGGAGCCGTTGTTGCCGGAAATGACGTTGCGCGCGCCGGGCGAAGTGCCGCCGATGCGGTTGAACGCGCTGTTGACGATGATGCCGTGCGTGTTGGCCTGCCCGGAACTGTCCGGGCGCAATCCGATCACGCAGCCTTCGATGACGTTCCCCGGCGTCGTCAATCCAATGCCGCCCGCCCCGAAGCCGACGAGGTGCAGCCCGCGCACGATGTTGCTGGAACTCGTGAACGAAATGCCCGGCACGCTCGATCCCGTGTTCGTGCCGACCAGAACGATTTTCAGCACGGCGTTGTTGCCGGCGGGCGACGAGTTGGTGTTCGCGCCGGGTTGCGTGTAGCCGTCAATGATCACCGGCCGCGCGATGGCGGGCAGCGGTGTCAGCAGCACAATCGCGTGCGGGCCGGCGCCGGCGATGTTGAAGGCGATCGTGTTGTTCCCGCTGTTGGCTGTGGCGTTGTGCGCCGCGAGGGCGGCGCGATACGAGCCGGGACCGCTGTCGCTCGTGTTGGTGACGGTGATCGTCTGGGGCGGCAAATCGCTCGCCGCCGTGAACGCGGGCGAGAACTCGGACGTGTTGCCGAACGGATCGGTCGCGGTCGCGGTGATTTTTCCGCCAATCGCCGCAACGGGCAGCGTGACATTGAACGTGCCGTTGCTGTCCGCGCCGGTCGTGAGCGTCGTGCTCCCGAGAAATTGCTGGCCCTCGCCGTTGCCCGAGGCGTCGGCGAAGATATTCGCGAAGAGATCAATCTGATACGTCGTGTTGGTGCGGCTGTTGAGCGTGCCCTGCACGGTGGTGTCGCTCGCGGTGACTGTGGCGTTGGTGATGATTGGAAAATTCTGCAGGTCGTTCGCGCCGTTGTCGTAATCGCCCGCGTCGTTGGGCGTGACGCCGAAGCCCAGTGTGATGCCGACGTTGGCGTTGCTGTAAATGATATTCCCCCGGATGGCGTTGGTCGTGCCGAAGCTGACGCGGACGCCGAACTGGTTGTTGAACGCGATCAGGTTTCCCGCGCCCGAGTTCGTGGCGCCGACGAGGTTGCCGCCGCCGCTGGACACGCCAATAAACACGCCGTCGCCGTTGTTGGCCACGCCGAGCGCGCCCGTCACATCCGAGCCGATGAAGTTGCCCTGAATCACATTCCGGCTGCTGGGAACATTCAGGCCGCCAAAGTTGTTTCCCGAAATCACATTGCGTGCGCCCGGCGTGCTGCCGCCGATGGTGTTGAACGGCGTGTCGAAGCCGAGATTGATTCCGTAACCGTTGTTGCCCAGATCAAGCGCGCCGGCGGCGTCGGTGCCGATGAAATTGCCCAACACGACATTGTTTGTCGCCGCCGCGCCGGTGAACTCAATGCCGTCGCTGAGGTTGCCGGAAATGAGATTGCGCGCGGCGGGCGTGGTGCCGCCGATGGTGTTGCCGGGCGAGTTGTTGACCCGGATTCCGTCCGACGAATTCGACCGCACCGTCACGCCGTCGGTGTCCAGGCCGATGAAATCCCCGGCGATGACGTTGTAGCCGCCCGCGCCGAGTTCGATGCCTTCGCCGCCGAAACGCACAATGGCCAGGCCACGCACGGTGTTGCTCGGGCCGGTGAGCGTCAGGCCATCCACAATGCCGAGGCTCAGGCCATCGAGCCGGATCCGGAGCACGGCATTGTTGCCGTTGGCAAGCGTGTTCGAGGACGCGCCGCTTTGCGTGTAGCCGTCAATGAGCGCCGGCACGGTGACGGCGGGCAAAGCCGTGGCCGGGCTGATGGTGTGGGGGCCGGCGCCGGGAATCACGAACGCGATGAGGTTCGGCACGGCGTTGAACGTGAGGTTGTTCGCGGCAATGGCGTCGCGCAACGAGCCGGGGCCGGAGTTGTTGGTGTTCATCACCGTGAAGGTCTGCTCCGGCAGCAGCGTCGTGGCAAAGAACGCCGTCGAGAATTCTGACGTGTTGCCGTTCGTGTCCGTCGCGGTCGCCGTGATCCAACGTCCGCCCGTCGCGGTGAGCGGCAGGTTGAAGCTGAACGCGGCGTTGCTGTCCGAGCCGGTCGTCACGGTCGTCGAGCCGAGATAAACCTGGCCTTCGCCGTTCGTGGTGCTCGCGTCGCGCGTGAAGCTGGCGAAGAAATCGAGGAAGAACGTGGAGTTCGTTCGCGAGTTGAGCGTGCCTTCGATGAGCGTGTTGCCGACGCTCAACGCGGCGTTGGTGATGACGGGGAAGTTTTGCCGGAAGTTCGCGCCGGTGTCCGGGTCGCCCGCGTCGTTGGCCGTGAGGCCGTCGTTGTCGAGGTCAATGCCCAGCGCGCTGTTGGACCAGATGTTGTTGCCGCGAATCGCGTTGTTCGTGCCGGTCTGGACATAGAGGCCGTCGCTGGCGTTGAACGCGATGCGATTGCCCGCGCCGCTGTTGGTCGCGCCGATGAAGTTGAAGCGCGCGTTGCTCGTGAGGAGGAGGCCCGCGGCAAAGTTGCCGAGATTCGTCGTGCCCGTGGCGTCCGTGCCGATGCGATTGCCGAGCACGGTGTTGTTCGTGGCGGTCAGGCCGCTGATTTCCACGCCGTCGCTTTGATTGCGCCCGATCAAGTTGCCCTGACCCGGCGACGCGTCGCCGATGGTCGTGTTGGGCGCGCCGTTGATGAACACGCCGTTGGCGCCGTTCCGGCGGTCCAACGTGCCGCCCGGGTCGGGCCCGATGTAATTTCCGAAAACAAGATTGTTCGACGAGGCGAGGCCATTGATTTCCAAGCCGTCGCTGGTGTTGCCGGAAATCACGTTCCGCTCCGCCGGTGACGCGCCGCCGATGCGGTTGCCCGCCGAGTTGATGATCGTCACGCCGTCTGCGCCGTTGCCCTGATCGGCGCCGTTTTCATCAAGGCCAATGCAATTGCCGACGATGACGTTGTTGCCGCCATTGGTCGCTTCAATGCCGTCGCCGGTGAAGCGCGTGAGGAGGAGGCCGCGCACGACGTTGCCGGACGCAAGCAGCTTCAAACCGTCCACGCCCGCGCCCGCGCTCACGCCGTCGAGGCGAACGAGCCAGACGGCGTTGTTGCCGACGCTCAAAGAATTCGAGGACGAGCCGCTTTGCGTGAAGCCGTCAATGACGACGGATTCCACCACCGTCGGCAGCGTGGAAAAAACCGCGACGGTGCGGACGCCCGAACCGGGAATGGCGAAGGTGACGACGTTGTTGCTGTTGGCCGGGGCGTTATTCGCGTCGGTCAACGCTTTGCGCAGTGAGCCGGGGCCGGAGTCGCTGGTGTTGGTGACCGTGAACGTCTGCGGCGCGAGCGTGCTGTCGGCGCGGACGCCGGCCGAGAACTCGGAGGTGTTGCCGTTCATGTCGGTGGCCGTCGCGGAAATCCAGCGGCCTGCTGGGACCAGCGGGAACGTCACCGTGAAGTTTGCGTTGCTGTCCGCGCCGGTCGTGATGTTGGTCGAGCCAAGATAAACCTGGCCTTCGCCGTTGGTGGCCGGGTCGGGCAGGACGTTGGCGAAGAAATCCAGCGCGTAAGGCTGCGAGGGCCGGCTGTTGAGCGAGCCGGTGATCGTCACGCCTCCGGCGGAGTAGGCGGCGCTGGCGAGGATCGGAAAATTCTGGAGGTCGTTCGCACCGGTGTCGGGGTCGCCCGCGTCGTTCGCCGTCACTCCGTCCGTGCCGAGATCAATGCCCAGACCCGTGTTCGAGAAAATGGCGTTGGCGCGGAGGGCGTTGTTGGTGCCGGCCTGAACGTAAATGCCGTCGCCGCCATTGAAGGCAATGACGTTCGGCTCGCCGGGGTTCGTGCCGCCGACGAAATTACCGTGCGCCGCCGTGGAAAAGAAGTACACGCCGTGAGACGCATTGGGCACCGACGACACGCCGGAAGCATCTGTGCCGATGAAATTGCCGAGCACCACGTTTCCTCGTGCCGTGTTGCCTTCCAGCCGGACCCCCGCCGTCGCGTTGCCGGAAATGACGTTGCGAGCCCCGACCGTCATGCCGCCGATGGTGTTCGTCGGGCAATTGAGCAGATAAACACCTTGTTGCCCATTGCCGCGATCCACCAGCCCGGAGACATCGAGGCCGATGTAATTTCCCTGGACGAGATTTCCGGTCGCGTTTGTTCCTTGAATCAAAACGCCGTTCTGGCCATTGGCGGAAATGAGATTGCGCGCCCCGGCCAGCAGTCCGCCCACGGTGTTGCTCGCCACGCCATTGAGGAAAATGCCGCTGGACGAATTGCCCAGGGCATTCGAACCGTTGGCGCTGAGGCCGATGTAGTTTCCAAGAATCAGATTGCCCGTGACAACCGCGTTGGTCCCTTGAACTAGGATGCCGTTCAGGTTGTTGCCGGAAATCACATTGCGCTGCGTCGAGAGAATGCCGCCGATCACGTTGTTCAACGAGTTGGTGATCAAGATGCCTTCCCGTGCGTTTCCAACATCCGCCGTGCCGGCGACGTTCAATCCGATGAAGTTTCCTTCAATGACGATGCCGCTGGCGTTGGTCACCTCGATGCCGTCGCCGGTGAACCGGTTGATGACCAGCCCGCGGATGATCGAGTTGCTCGTGTTGAGGCGCAGCCCGTCCTGCGTGGCACCGAAATTCGCGCCATTCAACTCGACGATAGGCGAGTTGGAGAAGCCCGATTGCGTCGTGCCGTCAATCACGACCGGATTGGTGATGTCCGGCAACGGATTGGTGATCGTGATGCTCGGCACGGGATTGGTGATGGCGAACTGGATGACGTTTGTGCCCGCGGTGGCGTTCGCGTCGAGGATGGCCTGGCGCAACGAGCCGGCGCCGGTCTGGTTCGTATTCTGGACCGTAAAGGTGTCGGCCATAGTGGAAACCGCGCACGCAGACAGAAGGAGCAGGAATCCCTTCAACACCGAAACCCTGCCAGGGCCGAGAGTGTTCAGGAGCGTCCGCCGCGGGGTTTCGACGGCGCAACCATACCCGGCCAGATGTTGCGTTCGCATACGAACAGGGCACAAATCAAATGCGCCGTGAAGTCCGGTGTTGTAGGACTGGCCTTTCCTAACATGACCTGGACGACGTGCAAAGCAAAAAGTGGCGGCGGATTCCACCGGACGGCCACATCGCGCGCCCTCACGCAATACCGCGTTTGCGGCGCATGTGGGAACTGCCGGCCTCCCCGCTTGGGCGGGGCTCCAAGCCGCCTGAATCCTTACCAACAGGGTGGCGTGGTCCACCCGGCCGGTACGGGGGAAAGAGAGACGGAACGTCGCGTTCACGCTGCCCGGGTAAATCCGACGTTCCGAAAAGTCGGTAAGGGCTTGGCTTGGAACTTCTCTGGAGCTTGGAGTTGGAGCTTGGAGCTTGGATTTTTGCGCTTTCCCCATTTCAATACTCGCAATGCTCGCCAAACGTGTCATCCCGTGCCTCGACGTTCACGACGGCAAAGTCACCCGCGGCGTCCAATTCGGCGTCGCCGAAAAGGGCGGCCTGCGCAACGTCGGCGATCCCGTCGAACTCGCGCTGCGCTACAACGAACAGGGCGCGGACGAAATGGTCTTCTTCGACATCACTGCCACCGCGCACGGTCGCGGCACAATGGTGGACGTGATTGAGCGCGCGGCGGACCAATGCTTCATGCCCCTCACCGTCGGCGGCGGCATCAAGTCGGTGGACGATATGTACACGATGCTGCGCGCGGGAGCGGACAAGATCAGCATCAACTCCAGCGCGCTCGCCAATCCTGACCTCATCCGGCAGGGCGCGGAAAAATTCGGCAGCCAGTGCATCGTCGTCTCGATTGACGCCAAGCGCGTCGCGCCGGGCAAATGGGAAGTCTTCTCGCACGGCGGACGCAAAGCCACCGGCCTCGACGCCGTGGAATGGGCCAAACGCGCCGTGTCGCTCGGCGCCGGCGAAATCGTGTTGAACTCGATTGACGCTGACGGCACGAAAGCCGGCTTCGACCTCGTCATCACGCGTCGCATCAGCGAATCCGTGGGTGTGCCGGTTGTGGCGAGCGGCGGCGCGGGCAAACTCGAACACATGGCCGAAGTGCTGCTCGAAGGCAAAGCCGACGCCGTCCTCGCCGCGAGCATTTTCCACTTCGGCACTTACACCGTCGGCGACGTGAAAGAGTTCTTGGCGAAACGGGGAATTCCGGTGAGGCTGTGACTCAACAATTTGGAACCTATGAACTACGAATATTCCAAGAGCAAACCAATTAGACTGCGCGACGCTGGAAAAGACGAAAAGTGGTTGCAGGAACTTCTTTCCAAAGACCCAAGCATTTTGGGTTTTGGAGATGTAATAGTAGTTCAGCGCGAGCGCACTCAACCAACAGGTGGTAGAATTGACCTGCTGCTCGCGGATCCTGAAGAAAACCTTCGTTACGAGGTGGAGCTAATGCTTGGCGAGATTGACGAAAGCCACATCATCCGCGCGATAGAGTATTGGGATGTCGAGCGTCGGCGATTTCCGTCGTTTGAACACAGGGCAGTTGTAGTAGCCGAAGAAATTACGAATGGGTTTTTCAATGTCATCGGCCTGCTCAATAAGGCCGTTCCTATTGTCGCCTTGCAATTGAATGCGTTTCTTCTCGCGGACAAATTGTCTCTCAATTTTGTTCGTGTTTTGGACGTCTTGGAAGAGGGAGAAGATGAGCCGGGGGAACAGGTAGATCGCAAGTATTGGGAAACACGGGGGAGCAAGAAGTCGATTGACCTCATGGATGCGATTATTGGACTCGTGCCGAAGGATGCTGGTGAGGCCCGGATAAAATACAATCGTCACCACGTAGCCCTCGGCACAACAGGAACGAATTTTTGTTGGTTCCATCCAAGAAAAGCCGGCCACATTCACATTCATATCAAGCCAGGCGAAGAAGCGCGCACGGCCTTGATGCCAAAGTTAGAAGAGACAGGCATTGAATGCGGTCCTCATCGAGCCGATGAAATGAAGGTGGTTATGACTGCAAAAGAATTCGAGGAGAACAAGGACCTCATTCAAGAGCTCATCACGACATCAGAACAAAGGTCGAGAAGATGACATGACTGCAAAACGCAAATCCACAACCGACGCCGTTGAAATTCTGCGCCACCGTTATTACGCGGGCCGTCCCGACCGCCAGGCCGCGCTGGACGCGGAGCGCACGCACGCGGACGTAGCCCGCCAGATTTTCAAGCTTCGCACCAAGGCCGGCCTGACCCAGCGGCAGGTCGCCAAACTGATCGGCACCGCTCCCTCCGTCATCAGCCGCTTGGAGGATGCCGACTACGAAGGCCATTCGCTCTCGATGCTCCGGCGCATCGCGACGGCGCTGCAAGCCCGCATCCAGATTCGCTTCGTGCCCATCAAAGACGATTTGTTGCAGCCGGCATGATGCGTTGAATCCGTAGCGGCAGCCTGGCACTGCGCCCTCCTTCATTTAACCCAAAAAATCTGCGGCGCTCTGCCGAGACGCCGCTCGCATATTATGAACACCTTCATCCAAACTCGCTGGTTTCCCATCGCGCTATTGTCCTGCTCGAATGGCTTCATGACGTTCGCGTGGTATGGGCATTTGAAATTCAAAAGCAAACCGCTCGTGCTGGCCATCGTCGCGAGCTGGGGCATCGCGTTCTTCGAATACATCCTCATGGTGCCGGCGAATCGCTGGGGCAACTCGCATTACTCGGCCACGCAGCTCAAGATCATCCAGGAAGTCATCACGCTCACGGTGTTCTGCGGCTTCGCGATGCTCTACCTCAAGGAGACCATCCGCTGGAATCACGTGGCGGCATTCGTGTGCATCCTCGCGGCGGTGGCGTTCACGTTCTTGCCGAAGGAATAATTTCAACCACGGATGGACACGGATGAACACGGATAAGGCCGCAGCAGGTGACCTCTCACCCGTCCTTCGGACACCTTCTCCCCATCGGATGGGAGAGGGATGGGGTGAGGGGTATCCGTGTCCATCTGTGTCCATCCGTGGTTAAAAATCTTGTTTGACTGCCGGTCGTTTTTTTCAATCGCAAATCGCCGGTCGCAAATCTAAAATCCACGCGGCATGAGCTTTTACGAACAGTTGAAATTTGACGCCAACGGCTTGATCCCCGCGATCATCCAGGAACAAAGCACGGGCCGCGTGTTGATGATGGCGTGGATGAATCGCGCGTCGCTCGAAACCACCATCGCCACAGGCAAGACGCATTTCTGGAGTCGCTCCCGGCAGAAGTTCTGGATGAAGGGCGAGTCCAGCGGCCACACGCAGCAGGTGAAGGACATCGCCTTCGATTGCGACGGCGACACGTTGTTGATTCAAGTCGAACAAATCGGCGCGGCGTGTCACGAGGGTTACAAGTCGTGTTTCTTCCGCTCGGTCGAAGACGGCGGAGTGAAATTCAAAATCACCGAGCCTCAGCTTGAAACGCCGGAGCAGATCTACGGGAAGAAATGAAAGACATGGCCACGAAAAGGCACAAGAGGCACAGCGCGGCGAAGCCGCAACCGAATTGGAGCGCGGACATTCTTGTCCGCTCTTGGAAAGGTAGCGCGCGCACGGGCGGACAAGAATGTCCGCGCTCCAATGCCCTCTGCAGAAAGGGGGCGGCAAAGTTGTTCGCAGCTTGCGAGCGAAATGGACTATTGCAGTACAAAGCACTCAAGCCCGCCCCTCACCCCGTCCCTCTCCCCATCCGATGGGGAGAGGGTGTCCGAAGGACGGGTGAGGGGAATTCCTGTTTTTCTTCTGCGCCTTTTGTGCCGTTTTGTGGCAGATAATTATTCATGGACGACACCGTACCATTCGGCAGCCGCGCGTATCTGTTGATGCTCGTGCTGCTCGTGTTTTCGCGCGGGATGGATTTCCTCAGCACGTGGGTCGCGACGCCGAACCTGGTGCTCGAGGGCAATCCCATTGCGAAGAAACTCGGCTGGAAGTGGGGCCTCGTGGTCAACGTGGTGCTGGTCACGGCGCTGGCGATGTGGCCGCTCTCGGCCATCGTCGTCGCCACAGCGAGCGTGTTGGTGGCGGCGCGAAATTTCCAATCCGCCTGGCTCATGCACTCGATGGGCGAACACGCGTATCGCGATTGGTGCGTGGCGCGCATCCGCGAAACACGGCCGACGCTTTACCTGTCTTGTCTCGCCGGCAACACGCTGCTCATCGCGGGCGTGGGCGTGGCGGTGATTCTTTTCAGCCGGAGCGAGACGGGAGAATGGCTGCTCGTGCCGCTGGGCATTGGAATGGGGATCGTGGCCTACGCGGTGGCGGTGGCGTTTTACACGCTGCTGGCCGTGTGGCGGCTGCGCCGGACACACGAGTTCGAGGAGCGGCGTTTGGCGGCGGCCGAAAAAATGTTCGCCAACGGTGGCACGCCGATGGGTTCGGAACTGACCGGCGTGTGGGGAAAATCGGAAGTCCCCCCGCCGGGTCGCTGAGTTCGCGGAGGAACGCAATGAGAGAGAACCGGCTGCCCGCCGAGATGGGAAATCTGCGTTACGACATGGCCTTTATACCTTACACGACGTTCACCGTCCGCCAGTTGGGCCAGACAATCCACAACACAAGCCGATGAACTCGCTCGAACTTCTGCGCGCGTTGTTCTGGGCGGGACTTGTCGTCTTCTTGTTCCTGTTTTTGTCTCGGCGACTCACCCGGGACGCTGTGAACACCGAAGAAAAAACGCCTGGGCGCATTGGTGAAATCGTTTACCTGACCTCAAAATGGTTGACGCTGATTCTCTCGCTGTACCTTGGGCTGGCTTACTTGCCCTCGTTCTGGCCACCCCGCTGGATGGAGCGCCGCGACCAACGAAAGCAAGTCATCCAACGCGTCGAAGCCGCTGGCGGTTGGGCAAAGCTCGTGCAGGACACACAGATTCTTCTGGCGACAAATGATTCGCCTTACGTGCGAATCTCGCCGCGTTGGGAGACCAATTTTGTTCTGCCAACTACCATTGCGACTCTGAAGACGCGAGACGTCGAACTCAGCAAGATGGAGGGACCAAGCACGGCGTTGCTTCACATCTTCGGCTATCACTCAACGGGTGGACGGGGTCAGGCGAATTATTGGCTGTTCGTTGTTGAGGAGGGTTCTGAGAAGAAAGCCATCGAGAGCCTGCGTTCTCGTTTTAGCAACCGCACAATCCGGCAAATCACCAACTCCGTCTTTGAAGTTTACTAAGCGCCTTCCGCGGCGTAATTAAGTTCCCGCAAAGTGTCCACGGACGCTGATTATGTATTCACCAACGCTCGAAGAATTTCTAAAACTGTCCGCGCAGGGCAACGTGATTCCCGTCACGCGCCGGCTGCTGGCGGACATTGAAACGCCGCTGTCCGCCTACCGGAAAATCCGGGGCGCGGGCGAATCGTTTTTGTTCGAGTCGGTCGAGGGCGGCGAACATTTGGGGCGTTACTCGTTCGTCGGTTGCAATCCGCGCGCGGTTATCAGACAGACTGGTGGGCGAGTTGAGGTGATTGAGAGCGGGAAAGTCGTGGAGAGTTTCTCAATCACAGGGAAACCCCTCACCCGTCCTGCGGACACCCTCTCCCCATCCGATGGGGAGAGGGACGGGGTGAGGGGCGCGTCCGTCCGCGACGGCCTCGAAGTCGTCGAGTGTGTGATGAAAAAATATCGCGCCGTCGCCTTGCCGGGCCTGCCGCGTTTCACCGGCGGCGCAGTGGGCTTCATCGGCTACGAATTCATTCACGACGTCGAGCCGGTTGTGCCGCGCCCGCCAAACGATGAACTGCAAACGCCAACGATGGTTTTTCTCATTGCGGACCAGTTGCTCATCTTCGACCGCGTGGCGCAGACGCTCACCGTGCTCGTCAATGCCGTTCTCGATGGTGCGGCCAGTCCGGCGGACGCTTACGAGGACGCCACCGGCGAAATCGAGCGACTCGTCTCATTGCTCGAACAACCCAGCGAACATCATCCCGTCAGCGTGCCCGGCGAAGTGCCATCGCTTCCGTTCACATCCAACGTCGCGAAGGAAAAATTTCTCGCCAATGTCACTGCGTCCAAGAAATTCATCACCGCAGGCGACATCATCCAAGTCGTCGGCTCGCAACGTTTCAGCGTCGAGACCAAGGCGTCGCCCGTGGACGTTTACCGCGCCGCGCGCTCGGTCAATCCGTCACCCTACATGTTCCTGCTCGAACTGGACGGCTTTTCGCTCGTTGGTGCGTCGCCAGAAATTCACGTACGTTGCGAGGACAGCAAGGTTGAGATTCGTCCCATCGCCGGCACGCGTCGTCGCGGCAAAACGCCGGACGAGGACGTCGCGTTGGAAAAAGAACTGCTCGCCGACCCGAAGGAACGCGCCGAACACGTCATGCTCGTGGACCTCGCGCGCAACGACATCGGGCGCGTGTGCGATTTCGGCAGCGTGCAGGTGCGCGACCTGATGATCATCGAGCGTTACAGCCACGTGATGCACATAGTATCGTCCGTGGAGGGAAAACTTTCCGGCGGCAAAACGCCCTACGACCTGATGCGCGCGACGTTTCCGGCGGGCACGGTGAGTGGCGCGCCCAAGATTCGGGCCATGCAGATCATCGCCGATCTCGAAGGCACGACGCGTGGTCCGTATGGCGGTTGCGTGGGCTACTTCAGCTTCAACGGCAATCTGGACACCTGCATCACCATCCGCACGGCGCTGCTCAAGGACGGCAAAGCCTACGTGCAAGCCGGCGGCGGCTGGGTGAACGACTCCGAGCCGGAAGCGGAATTTCAGGAAACGGTGAACAAATCGAAGGCGATGCTAAAGGCTGTAGCCTTGGCGGAAACGTTCGCAAAAGTCTGACACCATGATGAAACTCGGCAAAGCCATCCACCCTCCGCAGTAGTCTGCTACGGAGGACGGGTGCTCAAGGCCGTGGCGCTGGCGGAGACGTTTGCGAAAACGCCGTAGCAGCCGACGGGAGGAGGTCCAAACTTCAACGTGTGCTGTTCTCACGCGCGAAGTTCAGCACGATCGGTCTGGCCTTGGTGAACGCATCACGCAGTTCGACCAACTCAATCGGTTTCATCTGGGCGAACGCGTCAAGCATTTGTGCCTCAGTGATACGGTCATGACGAATCATGAACTCCGCATCTGCCATGTCTTGCGGATCACTGCCGCGCATCATCTTCGAAAGCACGAGGTCAACCGTCGCCGGGCGGAGCAATTTCAGATGCCGAAGATTCAGTTTCGTGACCGGCACAATCCGATTCGACCAGTCACGGCGGAGAAAGATTTCCCGTTCGCTGAACAAGTGCGTGATGTAAAGGCCGCGCGCGGCAAGCTCGGCATTCGAGGCTTCAATCGCATCCCAAAATCTCCCGTCAGCCTCCAGTTCCTTCTCCTGGAGCGTGCTGATAATGGCGTCCACATCCTGCGTTCGCGCCGCTTCGGGTGGCGAACCGTCGAAACCCAGCCACACTGCCGCGCGACCGTAAATCACGAGCCGCACTTCGTGATCGAGATGCTTGTCCACCGTCTGAAGAATCAGCGATGGATTATCCATGCGCCAGGGCGAGATCAGGGCGCGGGCGAATCCAAACCGTGACCGGTCGCATTCCAGCGCGGGTCATTCCGGTCATCGAAACAAAACGGGTCGGATGCGGCATCACTCCCTCCGGGATCGGCGGCGACTCCGGCAGCCGGTCCACCAACTGACGCCAAAAGAGATTCTCCGGCTCGAAGCGCAACGCCGCGTTCGCGATGTAACGAACCACAGCGACGCAATTCTCTGCGACAGCCAGTGGAATGATGGATTCAACCTCATTTCCGGCCGCGCCCAGCATCGCCGCCCCAACACGAATGGAGTGCGGTGAGTAACAGAGTGATGGCGACAGCAATGCGACCGCAAGTTCCTCGTCGCTGAATTCGGTTTCCAACAAGGCGGGAGTAAAAACAGGATCGGGACTGTGATAATGCCAGCAACCTCTGTTGACACCGAGGTTCTCCAGCTTTTCGGCCGTATCAAGGCCGAGCCGCTTCGCCTTTTGCAACAACGGCGAGGCGGGCGGGCGAATCCCAAGTTTGTCGGCCAACGTCGGCGCACTCACAGTGCGGAGAATGTGCCTTAAACGGCGGTTTCAGTAAAACGCTTTCCGCGACAGCCCATTTCCGCGGCAGCCCCATGCAAGCCGGCGGCGGCTGGGTGAACGACTCCGAACCCGAAGTGGAATTTCAGGAAACGGTGAACAAAAGCAAAGCCATGCTCAAGGCGGTGGCGCTGGCGGAGACGTTTGCGAGGAGCTGATAATAAATTTCGACTACAGTCGTCGTGCTGGGTCTTCGGGATCGAAGGTTTGCGGAGGTTCACCAGGAGGAAGGTGGAATGAAGTATTATTCGGTACTGAAACCGGATAATTCATGAAGCCATACTTTGCTGCCAAATCTTCAGGTGAAAGAATCGAGTGATAGAGTTGGAGCAATAGATCGACAGCTAATACAAAAAAGGACGATCCCACGACCTCGGCTCGTGAATACACGGGAAATAGCGGCACGTCATAATCTGAATGAAAGATGGCCGAGTCGGCTTGCCTAGTTTTTTCGTTTCGGACTCCCCATGTAACTGTTCCAGCTCCAAAAACGCACAGTGCCCGGATAACTTCATGACGTTTAAGAGTCTTGTTAATGTCAAAGAACCGATTGATCAGGTCTTCAAAATTAGTATTGGGAGATAATCCTGTTGCGACGATGGCCGAATACAGCGGGTTGGCAACGCCGTGAGGACACCGATCATCGCGTCGATTCTCGACGACGCGGTCGCTTTGAGTGACCGGTCTATGAAGTCGGTGACACATTACGAGTTTTTCTATCGCCTGATCCAAGCGTTGGAGATCGAGCGATGCTTTGAGTTCAAGCACTCCGTATGTCCCTTCAATCGGAAAGTGAAACTTCCTCGAAGTTTCTGTAGCACCTGCGTGAACAAATGGAAAGCACTGCTCATTGAAAACTACTACATCACATTCGCCAGCAGTTTTCCCATATCGGTCGTCTAGCACTCCCGCCCGCACCGAATAACGTTTGGGGAGCAGATTGGTGAGTTCCTCACGAAAGATATCCTCAATCCCAAGTCCTGAATCATAATTGTCGATCCGGGTTTCCTTTTCCACTTTGGCCCGCATCAAAATGCGCTCTTCAATTTCTTGGCATCGTTTGAAGAAAATTTGAGACAGCCTCTCTTTTGTGTCGTCACGAGGCTTCCACGCGTTCGTATCCGGAAGATTGTCGTCCCAATTCATTCAACCAGTGCAGTCTTAGTTATTTCGGCCACTCGCTAATGCGTGACCACGACTTCCGCAGCCAGCGCAGATAATCTCGCGGCTTCGACATCCGGTTCGCCACGCCGATGTTGCCCAGTGATTTATCCGGCCAGAGATGCAGTCGGTCGGCAACGCCAACTTCTGCGGCGAGTCGCTCCACGGTTTGCAGCGCGTTCACGGCGTAATCCTGCCAGCGTTCGCGGGATTCAAACACGTCGGTCCTCAAGGCCACGCCCAGTTCGTCGGCGTGGGTCTGGATTCGTTCCACGTTTTCGGCGCGGATGTTGATCGGTTCGTGAAAGATGGTGACGGGTTTGATTTCGGCCACGGCCCGGAGCGTCGCGCGCAAATCCGCCTCGTCACATTCAGGATAGGTGGGCGCGACGGCCACATAGACGTTCAGGCCCGCTTCGTGAGCGGCGCGGAGGGTGGCGAGGCGTTGCGACGGTGCGGGCGCTTTCGGTTCGTAAATCTTCGAGAGATCGTTGCGCAGCGTCGGCAGGCTCATGCCGAACAACAGACGCGGACCGAAGCTCTTGAACAAATCGAAATCCGCCCGGGCCAGCGGACTGCGGGTGAGGATGCGGACGTTGAGCGTGGAGCGGTCGCGAATCAGTTCCAGCGAGCGGCGCACGAGGTGGCGCGCGTGGGCCGAGAGCATCCGCTGGCGTTCCGGGTCGGGATGATGGATGACCTGATAGGGATCGGTGGTGCTGCAATACATCACGGCGCGATTGCCGTCGCGCTTGAGTTGCGAGCGGGGCGTGTTCTCCGCCGCGCGCAACGACGACAGAAACTTCTCCTCCTCCCACGGTCGGAGCAGGACGTACTCGCCCCATTCCGCGTCCGGGTCTTTCACGCCGTATTCGGCGAGCTTCGGCCCTTGCTTGATCGTCGCGGCGCTGGGCACGTAACAGAACCGGCACGCGTGCGAACAACCGACCGCGACGTTGAACGCCCAATCGGAAAGGCTTTTGTAAACAAAGTTGTTCGGCGCAATGACCGCAGGTGAAGACCACATGCCGACGCGGTTGTCGGTGTGCCGGAACTGGCGGGCAATCGGCAGTTGAATCTGAACTGGTCTGTCGAGAACGAGGCTCATGGTCGCGTCTGACGCATCATCGTTTGTTCAGCTTCCAAAGTCGAATTCCATCGGAAGAACACCTTTCATGGCTTTCGCCCAGAAGTCCTTTCCTTTCGGATGCTTGCTTGCAAACAGCAAAAGGTAGAGGGGAGTATTGGTGTCGGTTGTGATGAGGACCTCCCGTCCCATGCAATCTCTTTTCAAGCCGAGCGTGTGCAACTGCTCTTTGTAAAGGTCGAGTACACCCCTGAAGAACTCCCGCGGATTGTGACGAGACAACTGTTTCCACGAATCGTTGCCGAGAAATTTTGTGAGCGCGGACTGCTCGTCAGCATCGGGCGTGTATTGATGGATGTTCATTTTGATTCCCATTCCATGCTGAATGTTGATCAACAAGTCGCAACGTGTTTTGCGATGCAGAGTCTCAATCAGCGAGAACGGCGCGTGTCCGATTCCGGTTGGATCAATGAAGGCCAACGTCAACGAGCCGGTTGGAATTTGGATTTGCTTGATGGCGTCGGCGCAGTCGCCGCACCAAATCTCAGTGTTTGCTGCGTTTTCAAAGGGCGATAGTCGCTGAGAAAGTGCCTCCGCAGCCGCAAGGTTCATCTCGGTAAAGATGAACTTTGTGAATTCGTGTCCGATAACTTTTAGCGGCGAGCCCAGGTCTTCTTTTCCGCTTTTGCGAATCACGCATCGCCCCGGGCCAGAAAACAGCTCCAGATAAACGCGGCTTTTCCACGCATTCTTCATCCCAGTCGCAAACAGCCTCGCGTAGTAGGTGAGCAGTTTGTGTTTGGTCTCGATCCACGCCCTGCTGTCGCGGATTGGGAGTTGATCGGTTGAAGACACGCTGTCCTTCCACGGTGATTTGTCGGCCGAGTCCAGGAGATGGAACGCAGGCTTCATTGCGGCCAAGTTAAACAAGTGCCGACTACCCCAGCAACGATCGATGCGCGCCACGTTCCCGGCGGGCACGGTGAGCGGCGCGCCGAAGATCCGCGCCATGCAGATCATCTCCGAACTCGAAGGCACGGCGCGCGGTCCGTATGCGGGTTGCGTGGGCTACTTCAGCTTCAACGGCAATCTGAACGCCAAGCGAATGCCGCGCGCCGAGGCGATTACCGCTTCTTCGTCTTCAGCCAGTTTTGGTGCGACCTGGCATCGTGCGGTACGATTACGTTCTGGGAAACCCTCGACGAGTTGCCGGCATCATCCGTCGCCTGATACGTGACGGTGTAGATGCGATCGCGGCCGGGGCCGGCGCGTTCGGCGCGCAACTTGAATTGCCGATCGAGCGTCCCGAGCTTTGCCACGATGTCGCCCTTGGTGTTGCCGTCGCCACGACCGTTGTCCGGCTGATTGGCCACGATGGAGAAGAGCTTGAGATCGGTGACCTGACCACAGCGGTCGGAGGCCTGGACGGTGGCGCGGATGTCCACCTGCTTATGATTGGCGGGCCATAGGAGCGTCGGCGAGAGCTTCACGGACAGGTCAGGCGGCGTGGTGTCGGCCACCACCACCGCGACGACGTCAACATCTACGTGACCGCTTGGGTCTTTGACCGTCAAGGTGAAGCAATTCGTGCCTTTGGGAACTGTCACCCGGACAACCGCGCCATTGGTTGTGCCGAAATACCCTGTCCACGTGTATTGGAGCAAATTGCCATCCACGCCGTCCGGATCGCTCGTTCCGGAACCGTCCAGGGTCGTTTGATCCAGACCTGAACCCGCACATTCGATGAATTGATCGGGCCCGGCATTGGCGAGAGGCGGTTTGTTCATGGTGTCGAAACGATCAATCAAATCCTCCGATACCAGGCAGAGGTCTGGATTGGTGGGCCGATTCGTCCAGGCTGAATCTTCCGGGAGGGTCTCTAGTGCCTGCAAACGTGCGACGCGCCCCGCCCCGTTTCCATTGCGCCAGGTGCCACTGTCCTGCGATCGAGACGGCCAGGTCGAGTTTGGACAGCCGCACTGCGGGCTGGTGCGCACCCTGACTCCCAACGGCACCGGACCACCGTCGTTAATCGGCCCGCGATAACCGACGATTTCGCCATGCCCATCGCGCGGCCAGCCGACGCCGCTGCCGGTTTCGCAACAAGCGTCATCTTTCGAGCCCCCTTCTGGCCAACCTCCCGCGTCCGAACAACGATTCAATCCGCCGCAGAACTGCGGCGTCATCGCAACCGCCTTCTGGGAGTTGGTGCCATGTGGCGGCGTTAAGTGATCAAAGGTGTAATTCTGCTCGTAATCGAACGGGAAGAGATATTCGTTTTGCCAGCGGTAATGGAGGTTGATGATGTTTCGCCCAAAGCGCAACTTGGGAGCATCGTCGTAGCTGATCGGCGCCCCGAAACACAGCGGGGCGTTGGAGATCTCTTTGACGTCCTTAAGCCAAGGTGTGACTGGAACACATCCAGTGCCTCGCTGGAAATCCCACGACCGGAATCCGAGAAAGTTGTCGCGCGTGACCCGCCAGCGGGTCCAGTTGGCGTACGGCTTCGGGGGGGGAGCAAGGGCAGCAGGGCCGGACCAGGGATAATTGCGGTTTCCGACCGCATCAATCGGAGCGAGGATGTCAATCACGACGCCGGTTTGTGATCCCAGATGGACCACCGCACCGCCGCCCATGCTGTGCCCGACCACGATGATCATCGCACTGGGGTTGTGTTGTCGGATCGCAGTCAGAAAACGTTTGGCGTCGGCGACGAACTGGTAGTCCTCGCCTGGGACGGCCTTGTGCGAGGCATCTTCGGCCGTTCTGAAGTTTTCTATGCCCTCCGAGATGCCGCCGGGGTGCGATTGATTGTGGTGCAGCGGTCGTTCCATGTACGGCGCAAGCAGGTTGTTCCACCAGGCGTAATGGACGTAGGCGCCTTGAGCCATCAGATGCCTGGCGAAGTTGTAAGCCATGAGTTCATCAAGGTATCGGTTTGACCCGAAACCGCTGACGATCAGCGCGTAGATGGGCCGGCCGTTGGGGACGGTGATGGAATCGTTGGTCGCATCCGGGTGATGCTCCCATACCTGCGGTCTGTTCCATCCTTGTTCCTCTTCGTCTGGTGGATCTCCCACCTTCGGCAGAGACACCGTGAAGGTGGGTTCGGCAGGCGGGTTGCAATCGGCAGCTTGTGCGATGACGGCGAGGGCAAACGCAACGGACAAAAGAATCTCCACTAAACAGCGAGAGGCCGAAAGACGCGTTTTCATAGACGAGACGGAGTGTGCCCTTGGTAGCAGGCCAAAGCCGTTTTGACAAGGCCAAAGTTCCGCCGAAAACGGACTGGGATGCGGCGGGCACGGTGAGCGGCGCGCCGAAGATTCGCGCCGTGCAGATCATCGCCGATCTCGAGGGCACGACGCGCGGTTCGCATGGCGGTTGCGTGAGGCTCTTTCAGCTTCAAGGGCAATCGGGACACCTGCATCACCAGCGCTTGGGTTTGTTTCTTCCCCTCATCCCTCACCCGGCCTGCGGCCACCCTCTCCCGCTCTCGCGGGCGAGGGAGAACGGCGCTGCTCAAGGACGGCAAAGCCTGCGTGCAAGCCGGCGGCGGCTGGGTGAACCGTTGGATGATTTCAACGCGTCACGGCAGGCGGACATGCCGCGGGTCGCAAACCCGCGCTCCGCGCAATCCCAAAGGGATTGCGGCCGGCATGAACCCAGGACATCGCCGACATTTTAGACTCAGGACATCGCATCACCAATCTGGCTCTTGAACGCCACGCTTCTTCCGGTCGGCTCGTTTCAACGTTTCCTCGACAGCAAACCGCTCCCAGTGAGGAATCCGCCCCGAACCTCTCAGGCGCGAAGTTCTCGCCGCTTTACTTCCGCCCGGGTTTGTGAGTTAATCACGTTGCTTCCTCAAGAGTTGCACGCGTCGAACGATGTGCAGTCTCTTCATTCGCACGGGGCTTTTGACCAAGCGGCAGTGTCCGTGAACTCAAACACCTATGACCACTTCTCTTCTCTCCCGTCGCACGGCGGTGTTGCCTCTCGCTTCCCTGGCCGGTGCGCACACTTCAGTCCGCAACACTCAGGCGCGGTCGAGCAGCGGCCCACGCCCGCGCGCGCTCCACTCTGCTGCAATCTGGCTCGCGGTCCTGCTCGCGCTGTTCGGGGCCGCACCCGCGTTCGGCCAAAGTGCGGTGGACGGCTTCGACCCCAATGCCAACGACTTTGTCGGCGCCATCGCTGTACAAGCCGACGGCAAAATCATCATTGGTGGCGGGTTTACCACTGTAGGAGGAACGAACCGCAACCATATTGCCCGGCTCAATGTGGACGGCAGCGTAGATGCCACCTTCAATCCCGGAGCCTTGGGTGGTATTAACGAGCTTAACAGCCTGGCCGTGCAAGCGGACGGAAAGATTCTCGTCGGGGGCGGTTTCACTACGCTGGGCGGGCAATCGCGCACCAACCTGGGCAGATTGAATGGCGACGGCAGTCTGGACACCACCTTCACAAACGGGGCCAACAACACTGTAAGTACCCTGGTCGTGCAAGCGGACGGAAAGATTCTGTTGGGGGGCCAATTCACTACGCTGGCCGGGCAACCGCGCAATAAGATTGGGCGGCTCAACGCCGATGGCACTCTGGATACCAGCTTCACTAACGGGGCAAGCGGAACCGTGTACAGCCTGGTCGTGCAGGCGGACGGAAAGATTCTGCTCGGGGGCACCTTCACCATGCTGGGCGGGCAGCCGCGCTCGCGCATTGGCCGGTTGAATGCCGACGGCAGCGTGGACGCCACCTTCACTAACGGGGCAAACAGTGCAGTGTTCAGCCTGGCCGTGCAGGCGGACGGAAAAATTCTGGTGGGCGGCAGCTTCGCCACGTTGGGCGGGCAATCGCGCATCAACCTTGGCAGATTGAATGGCGACGGCAGCCTGGACACCACTTTCACCAACGGGCCGGACAGCAGTGTGGAGGACATGGCCGTGCAGGCGGACGGGAAGATTCTCGTGGGGGGCCAGTTCACAACGCTGGGCGGGCAGCCGCACGACCACCTTGGCCGGTTAAACAACGACGGAAGCCTGGACACCACTTTCACTAACGGGGCGGACGGCGTGGTGTTCAGTCTGGCCGTGCAAGCCGACGGGAAAATTCTGGTCGGAGGTGCTTTCACCACGCTGGGCGGGAAGACGCGAAACCGGATTGGCCGGCTCCACGCCGACGGCAGCGTGGACGCCACGCTCAATCCGGGGGCAAACCAGTTCGTGACCACCCAAACGGTGCAGGCGGACGGCAAGATTCTCGTGGCGGGGAATTTCAGCACGCTGGGCGGGCAAGCGCGCAGCGGGATTGGCCGGTTGAACGCCGACGGGAGCGTGAACGCCGCCTTTAATCCGGGAGTGGCGGGCGGGGGCAATCTGGCGTATTGCGTGGTCGAGCAGGCGGACGGCAAAATTCTCGTGGGGGGCATCTTCAGCGCCCTGGGCGGCACGAACCGCAACCTCCTGGGCCGGCTCAACGCCGACGGCAGCGTGGACACGGCCTTCAATCCCACGAACAGCTCACCCGGCCCGCAGGTTTATGTTCAATGCCTGGCCCTGCAGGCGGACGAAAAGATTTTGGTGGGCGGCAAGTTCACTCTGCTGGGCGGGCAATCGCGCACCAATCTCGGGCGGTTAAATGCCGATGGCACCCTGGACACCGGCTTCACGAACGGGGCCAACAACTACGTAAACACCCTGGCCGTGCAAGCGGACGGGAGAATTCTCGTCGGGGGCACTTTCACCACGCTGGCCGGACAGCCGCGCAGTTTGATCGGTCGGCTTGAGGCGAACGGCAACCTGGACACCAGTTTCAATCCGGGGGCGAGCGGAGGCGGTGGTTCCGTTGTCGCCCTGGCCGTGCAAGCGGACGGAAAGATTCTGGTGGGGGGCACTTTCACCACGCTGGGTGGCCAATCGCGCACCAACTTGGGCAAATTGAATGGCGACGGCAGCCTGGACACAAGTTTTACGAACGGGGCAAACAACACCGTCAACACCCTGGCCGTGCAAACGGACGGGAAGATCCTGGTCGGGGGCCGCTTCACCACGCTGGGGGGGCAAACACGCACTAACATCGGCCGGCTGAACGCCGACGGCAGCGCGGACGCCACATTCAATCCCGGGGCGAGCGGAGCCGGTGCTTTCGTTGATGCCCTGGCCGTGCAAGCTGATGGAAAAATTCTGGTGGGAGGCTTTTTCACAAATCTGAGCGGGCAAGCGCGCACGAACATTGGCCGGCTCACCAGCGGCGGCGCGGCGAAGCAAACGCTCGCTGTCAACGCCAGCGGCGTCGCGGCAACCTGGAGCCGCAGCGGGGCCGGGCCGGAAGTGGAACAAGTCACCTTCGAGCAATCCAGCGATGGCACGAACTACACCGCGCTCGGCAGCGGCACGCGCATCAGCGGCGGCTGGCAACTCACGGGCCTGGCGCTGCCGGCGGGACAGAATTTTTATCTGCGCGCCCGTGGCCGCGCTGTTGGCGGACGAAACAACGGCTCCAGCGGCTTGATGGAATCGGTGCGGCAATTCAACCTGCCCGGCACCGCGCCGCGGCTCGCCGGTGCCAGGCTGGCGGGAAGCGGCCACTTTCAGATTTCTTTCCCCTTCGCCTTCGGCGTGAACTTCACGGCGCTGGCGGCGACCAACCTCGGATTGCCCGTGACGAATTGGACGGCGCTCGGCCCCGTCCCGGAATTCGCGCCCGGCCAGTTCCAGTTCACTGACCCCACGGCGACGAATCATCCGTCGCGGTTCTACCAGGTGCGCAGTCCGTAAGGAAAACTCCCAATCGGGCGGAATCCAGACGGGCCTTCTTACCTTCTAATGCCGAACAGCGCGTCAATTTTTCGGCGGATTTCTTCGCTCATTCGGATTAACGGAGGCCACGGTCTTTTGAATCCTTCTCCCGCGAGCTTGCGAGTGGCGTCAATTCCCAGCTTTGTTCCAATCGCGATTTCAGAAGTTGCATGGTCTAAGACATCCGCTGGCCCTTTTGTAAAAATGGAATCTCGCTGGGGGTCTGTGTTCGCACACAGCCGGAACAGCACTTCACTTGTGTTGTGAACATTCACGTCATCGTCCACCACCACGAGGTATTTGGTGAACATCATCTGACCCATGCCCCAGAGGCCGTGCATGATTTTGTAGGCTTGCATTGGGTAGGTCTTGCGGATGCTCACGAAGACGAGGTTGTGGAAGACGCCTTCCGCCGGCAGCGCGAGGTCCACGATCTCGGGGAAATTCATCTTGAAGATGGGCAGGAAGAGTTTCACGGACGCGCCGCCGATGTAGAAGTCTTCCATCGGCGGGATGCCGACGATGGTGGCGGGATAGACGGCGTCGTTGCGGTGCGTGATGGCCGTGACGTGGAAGACGGGATACGGCTCGCCCCGTGGAATAGCGCGTGAGCAGCCTCAAGCCGGTGGGCATCCGTTATTCCACAGGGCTCGGGCAACGTGTAATAGCCGGTGTGATCGCCGAACGGGCCTTCGTCGCGCAGCGGCTCGGTCGGGTCAACGTAGCCTTCGATGACCAAGTCGGCCTGCCTGAGCCTTGTGCGAAGGCAGGCGTTGGGCAAAACGGTTTTCAATTCGGGCAAAATGTTTACGCCCGCAACTCGATGAACTTCTCTCCCTGCTCCAACCGGTTTACAGCGTCAGGCCAAAGCGGCTCAAGCCACGCGAGCAATGCGCGATTTGAACAATTGCCTTTCCGAATCCAAATGAAGGGAACGGGTTGATCGCTCAACAGCCAGTGGTCCACGAAATCCTCATCTTTGCTGATGATGACCGCCTGCTCATTGCGAGCGCGTTCCCAAATCACGGGATCGTCGGCAGTGTGGAATCCCAAATCGAAGACATGTGTGGCCTGATCGCCTTGACTGGCGATCCACCGCGCCAGCGCGGGCGGGAGTTGCGCATCAACGAGAAAGTTCACGTCGGTTGCAGAACCGCGTGATCGGACTGGCGGGCGGCGTAGGCGAGTGCCGCCTTGATGTCATCTGGCTCAAGGTAAGGAAAATCCTTCAGGATTTCCTCGTGCGGCACGCCTTCGGCAAGCATCCCGAGAATGTCGGTGACGCGGATGCGCATCCCTCGAATGCATGGACGCCCACCGCACTTGCCAGGCTCGACTGTGATGCGTTCCAGAAGCTTCATGCCCGCACAATACTTCGGCGCATCCCGCGCAACAAGCCTGCAAAACAGTGTGTGGATCACGCCCGATCCGCTGACGGAGGAACGGCAGATTCTCGGCGGCGGGAAGATCAATGTGGAATCGCTCCTCCTGCTGGAGGCGCGGCCGTGCGCGGGGGAATCGGACGCGGAAATCGTCGCGGGCGCGTGGGACTTCGAGCGCATCAACCGCCGCTATGCCCGGCATCTGAAAATCCTCGGCGAACGACCGGGCAGCGCGCTGCGGAACGACGCGACGGCGAAGGCGTTGCAGCGCTGGGCGGCAACGGAGCGCGAGGCGTGGCTGGAAGCGGTGACGAACGATCCGCTGCTGCCGGGCCGGATTCTGCCGTCCGATTACCTGGGGCAACAGGCGTGGCGGCGGCGGGTGGAAGTGCTCCAGCCTTCGCTGAAGCTACGGCTTGGCCAGCCGGATGCCTGTCGCGCCGAAGCGAAGCGTAGGCGGACGCACGTTCAAACCCGAATAGCCCGGTGCAAACTTTTGTTGCATATGCAACAACAGTCCGTCGTGAGCGCGGGCGGGAACGGATGGGACGCAGCCGCGTCGCGATTGGCTGATGGGAAAGGGCTGAAAGCCCGGAAGATAATAGCCCAGGGCAAAGCGAGTCTGCGAGCGACGCCCTGGGTCAATCGACCACAAATCTCCAAGCCCTGAAAGGGCGGCAGAATTCCTCGAAACGGCTTGTAAAATCAACGTTGTGCAACGTTGTGCATTTTCCATTTGACAGGATTGACCTTCTTCACCTACTGTCTGCACAACATTGAACAACGCTATGAATACTAATCCAATTGCAAAGCTGAGTCCGGGACGCAAGAAATGGTGCGTCCAGTTCTTCCATCCGAAAATCTCCAACGCTGCGGGCAGGCCGAAGCGTGTTCGATACGGAATCGGGACTGAAAATCGTGAAGAGGCTGAGAAGATTCTCACCGACTTAAACGCGATTCTCGCTAACGAAGAACTCCATCCCCCCGGGGCTAGGGAGATTGCCTCGCGCACCTACCACCCTACTGCGATCGCGTGCTTCTACGAAGGCATCGAAGCGAAGATTGTTGACCCGTGGATGAAGCGGGAGGAAGAGGGGATGAAGATCGAAGAGCTTGTCAAAAGCGGATTCTCCGTCGTGCAACTGACAGGCCCAGTGGGTGCGGGCAAAACAACTCTGGTTCGACAACTCATCGGAACTGACCCGGAGAAGGAGCGCTTTCCTGCAACCTCCAATGCGCGCACGACCATCTTCGATACAGAAATCATTTGTGCGCCGGGAGACTTCCACGCTGTGGTCTCGTTCCTTTCGCCAAGCCAAGTGCGCTCCTACACGGAGGAATGCGTTCAGGCCGCAGTGATGGCGGCAGCCGAGGGCTTGGGGAAAGACTCAATCGCCCGGAAATTTCTGACGCACAGCGAGGAGAAGTTCCGGTTGAGCTACATTCTCGGTCCAAATCCGATTGCTGACGAACAGGAAGAAGATTTCGATGACGCGCCGGAATCCGAGGAACGGGCAGGTGAGATTGACAACGCTGAACGCGAGGAAAACCGAGTAAAGCTTATCGAGTGGTTGGGCCGCTGCGAAGAAATCGCGAAGCGCGTCATCGGTGAGCTAGAAGATGAAGTCGGCGAAACTGCGGCGGCGATGACCGAGAAGGACAAAGACGCATTCCTCCAGCTTGTATCTGACAAACTGGATGACGACGACGAAGTCTCTACGCTCGTGGAAGACATAGTTGAAGAAATCAAAGAGCGACTCCGGTTTGTGAAAGCAGGCGAGTTCGACCGCGACTCTCTCGACTGGCCGATACGTTGGCGGCATCAAGCCAAGGCCGAAAATCGTGCCGAGTTCCTAAAACAAATTCGTTGGTTTGCGAGCAATCACGCACCGCTTTTTGGAAGGCTGCTTACCCCACTGGTCGAAGGACTGCGTGTGAAAGGACCATTCAAACCAGCGGGCTGGTCTGATGAATCCGACGCTCCGCCGATTATTCTGCTGGACGGTGTAGGCCTCGGCCATTCTCGTGGCACTGGCGTGCAAATATCCACTTCGGTAACGCGGCGCTTCGCCTTGGCACATGCAATCGTGTTGGTGGATGACGCAACGAAACCAATTCTAGACGCTGCCCAATCGCTGCTGCGAACCGTCACAGCGAGTGGCCAAGAGCGTAAGTTTGCCATCGTGTTCACGAACTTCGACCGAATGAAAGGCGACGATCTCAGCTCAGGAAAAGACAAGCGGAACAAAGTGCTTACTGCTGTGGAGCAGGGAATCTTGAGCGTTGAGACGGCTCTCGACGGTCAATCCGGCGTCGGACGCCGCTTGCGGCGCGTCCTGGAATCCGGGCGAATCTTCTTTGTTGGCGGGATACACGAGGCCATTGGCGAGCGGGCACGAAGCACCCGGAAAGAACTGAATGGGATGCTCAAATTCATGCGAGACGCCAATCAGCCGGAGCGTCCGCTGAACGTCACTCCATGCTATGACCTTGCGTATTTGGTGTTGCGTGTTCGGGCTGCGACGGACGAATTCCAGAAACACTGGAATGCCAGATTGGGATTGGGCTATCACGAAGGCGTTCGTGAAGAGCACTGGACAAGAGTGAAAGCGTTAAGCCGTCGTTTCGCAAACCAATGGAGCGATGAATATGACACCATGAAGCCCGTCGCACATTTGCTCGCTCTGCTCTTGGACAAGTTCACCGCCTTCGTGGGCACGCCACGGGAATGGAAACCCGGCCATGCGTCAACCGAAGCCAAGGATGAAGCAGTTGCTCGCGTCTCGGCGGAAGTTTCCAAGCGGCTGGAGGAATATGTTGCCCGCCGGATGCGAGAGGAACACCTCAATGAATGGACAGTCGCCTACAAGGAGCATGACAAAGGTTCAGCTTACAGGAGGGCAAAGGAGATTCGCTCCATCAATGAAGATGTCGCACCAGTGCCCGACGAAGTGCCCGCTCCACTGGCATCCAAGCTTCTCGATGATTTTCGAGGAATCTTTCGCGAAGCGGCTACGGCTGCGGGAGCAGAGATAATTGCGGGCTAGACACGGGACAGAATTCTTTCGCCCTTCAGGGCTTGAATTTGTTTTGTTCGTTGACCCAGGGCGGCGCTCGTTTCACTACGCTTGCCCTGGGCTATTATCTTTCGGGCTTTCAGCCCTTTCAGTGTGAGCCTCCTGACGTCGGCTGCTACGGGTTGAAAAGTTTTTCCACCTTCGCCTTCACTGCGGCATCCATCTTGATAAGCGGTGGCCAGGGGCGTTTGAAACCTTCGCCGGGGAGTTTCTTCGTCGCGTCGATGCCGAGTTTGCTGCCGCTGGCGATTTCGCTCGTGGCGTGGTCGAGCACGTCGGCCCTTGGCCTCGTAGCAGCCGACGTGAGTCGGCTCATTCTATTCCTGGTTGATTTCATGCGCGCGCATCGTTGAGAAGTTTGAGCGGACTCACGTCCGCTGCTACGGGTTGAAAAGTTTTGCCATCTTCGCTTTCACGGCGTCGTCCATTTTGATCAACGGCGGCCACGGTCTTTTGAATCCTTCTCCGGGCAATTTCTTGGTGGCATCTATTCCCAACTTTGACCCCATCGCAATTTCAGAAGTCGCATGATCCAAAACGTCGGACGGGCCTTTGGTGAAAATGCTGTCGCGTTGCGGATCGGTGTTGGCGCAGAGGCGGAAGAGGACTTCGCTGGTGTTGTGAACGTCCACGTCGTCGTCCACCACCACGAGGTATTTGGTGAACATCATTTGCCCCATGCCCCAGAGGCCGTGCATGATTTTATAGGCCTGCATCGGGTAGGTTTTCTTGATGCTCACGAAGACGAGGTTGTGGAAGACGCCTTCCGCCGGGAGCGCGAGGTCCACGATCTCGGGGAAGTTCATCTTGAAAATGGGCAGGAAGAGTTTCACGCTCGCGCTGCCGATGTAGAAGTCTTCCATCGGCGGGATGCCGACGATGGTGGCGGGATAAACGGCGTCCTTGCGATGCGTGATGGCGGTGACGTGGAAGACGGGATACGGCTCGGGCAACGTGTAATAGCCGGTGTGGTCGCCGAACGGGCCTTCATCGCGCAGCGGTTCGGTTGGGTCAACGTAGCCCTCGATGACGAAGTCGGAATTCGCCGGGACTTCCAGATCGTTGGTCTCGCACTTGACGAGTTCAACGGATTTTTTGCGGAGATAACCGGCGAGGAGGAATTCATCCAGTCCGTCGGGCAGCGGCGCGGTGGCGGCGAAGGTGAACACGGGATCGCCGCCGAGGAAAATAGCGACGGGCATGCGCGTGCCGGTTTCGTAGTAACGGCGGCCGTGGCGCGCGCCGACTTTCTGGAGCTGCCAGTGCATGCCGGTGGTGCGGTCGTCGTAAATCTGGATGCGATACATGCCGACGTTGCGCTCGCCGGTGTCGGGGTCTTTGGTGACGACGCAGGGGAGGGTGATGAAGCGGCCACCGTCGAGCGGCCAGCATTTTTGGATGGGAAGGTTCAGCAAGGTTGAAGGTTGAAGGTTGAAGGTTGAAGGTTTCTTCACGTCGGGTGCGGGTGGCCATGCTTCCACCTTCTCACTTCTCACCTCGAACTTCTTCACGACTTCCTTGCACGGTCCGTCCTTCACAACTTTCGGCTTGGCGTGGCGGAGATCGAGCGCGAGGCCGAGGAGTTTGATGGCCTCTTTGAAACCAGTCGGCGGCTTGGCCTTCATCAGCGCGCCGAGTTCAGCAGCGACTGCGTCCACGCTCTCCGCGCCCAAGCTCAGGGCCATGCGTTTCCACGAACCCATGGTGTTGATCGCGAGCGGAAATGGCGACACAGCGCCGTTGACCGTGGGCCGCTCGATGAGCAACGCCTTGCCACCGCCGGGCGATTTCATTTCGCGGTCGGCGAGTTCGGTGATTTCGAGTTCGGTGGCGACGGGCTGGGAGATGCGTTTGAGTTCGCCCGCGCGGTCGAGTTGGTTCACGAAATCGCGGAAGGAATCGAAAGTCATAAGCGCAGATTAGCAAGGGAACGCTGGATGTCGAGGATGCTGCCGCGGCGGCCCCCGTCTGCAACGCGCCTGAGGTTGCGGCGCGGAAGGCCGACTGGTGCGGTTTTTCGCCGGCGCCCAGCCCAACTCTTTATCCGGCACCTGTGCAGTCAGACGCCCAGTTGACGGGGCGAGCGACCCGGGCTAACTGGCGCGTTGTCCGTGCAACCAGAACTCAACGCCGTGGAACCTATGCCGACACCGCAAACAAGCTTCCGGGCCTTCACGCTTATTGAAATGCTCGTCGCCATCGCGATCATGGCCATTCTTGCCAGCCTTCTTTTGCCCGCGCTGTCGGCCGCCAAGCGACAAGCCCTGACCATCCAGTGCCTCAGCCAACTCAAGCAAATTGGCGTGGCCTTTCACGTGTGGAGTCTGGATCGGAACAACCGTTATCCAATGGAAGTCTCCGTGAACGAAGGCGGGGTATTGCCCGCAGGCGGATTCCTGACGGCGGCGGACGCGGTTCGGGTTTTCCAAACTTTGTCCAACGAACTGCAAACGCCCAAGATCGTGATCTGTCCTGCCGACCAACGACGGGTCCGGACGAACTTCATGTCTGGCGGTTCGCACGCCGATTTCCAGGACAACACGGCGGTGTCCTATTTCGTGGGCGGCAACTACGGCGGCATCAATCCCAGTGCTGGCACGGGGCGGCAGCGCCGACCCGCCACGCCGTGGGACCCGCTGATTTTCCTGACGGGCGACCGCAACATCTACGACGCGGCCCGAGCCAATCTCACCATCCATCCTTATGGCTGCAGTCCGGCGACGGCGCCGATTTCACTGGGCGCGAGCTTTCCGGTCAACGCGACGACCCCCGGCTGGACCATGAAGATGCACCGTCAGCGCGGGAACGTGGTTTTGGGCGACGGCAGCGCGCACCGGTTGACGTCGTTGAAACTGCGCCGGGCGCTGACCGAAACCCGTGACCCGGTGAATCTCATCCTTTTTCCGTAATGGCTCGTGCCAACGCGAGCGCCGGTCGCGCGCGAGCGACCGCCGCTTCCCGCCCCGGTTGGGCATGATCCCGTGCCGCCGCCGGAGGATTTCATTTCGCGGTCGGCGCCTTCGGTGATTTCGAGTCCGGTCGCGATCGGTTGTGAAATGCGTTTGAGTTCGCCGGCGCGGTTGAGTTGCTGAACGAAGTCGCGGGAGGAATCGAAAGCCATGGGAGCGAGGCTGGCAAAGCAAAGTCGGAGTCCAAGCCTTGGCTTGCCGGACGGCTTGCGGTTGCGACAAGGAGTCTCATCGCACAACCTGAGGCGTGAACCCCAGCGCGCGTGAGCCTCACGCCAAAGCGCGTGAAAATTCCGCGCGCACCGCTGGTTTGGCGCGCGGTTCCCGCGGAATTCCTCGAAATTTCGCGCTGGCATCGGCAGTGCTGAAGATAATTTTGAAACGGGTTGACAGCGCGGGCGCGTTACCTAGAGTTCGCGGACTGTTTGCCGAAACAAAACCAGAACCAAGCAAAAGTATGAAGAGAATCAGTCAAACACTCAGAGCGTTCACCCTCATTGAACTGCTCGTCGTCATCGCGATCATCGCGATCCTGGCAGCGATGCTCCTGCCGGCGCTGGCCAAAGCCAAGGCCCGCGCACAGCGCATCAACTGCGTTAACAACCTCAAACAAGTCGGCCTCTCCTTCCGCCAGTGGGCGCTGGACAACGGCGATGTAAACCCCATGAAGGTTTCGCGCGCCCAAGGTGGCGAATCGGAATCGGTCGGCAACGCGACCGTGCATGCGGCCCCGTTGGCGAACCTGATCACGGCCAGCTTCTTCAGCGTGATGTCCAACGAGTTGAACACGCCCAAAGTGGTGTTCTGCCCGGCGGAGTTCGAAAACGGCCGTCAAGCCTCGACGACGTTTGCATACACAACCCAGACAGCCGCCCAAATTCCCTTCACGAACGACGTGAACACCAGTTACTTCGTCGGCGTGGACGCCAATGACACGATCCCGCAGATGTTCCTGGCGGGCGATCACAACCTGGGCGGTGGCAATCCGCCCACGACCCTGTTTGCGAAGTACGTCTCGCTCGGCACGAACTTCCCGAACAACAACGTCAATCTGGCCGGCTGGATGGACAACCAGCACCAGAAGCAGGGCAACGTGCTCTTGTCTGACGGCAGCGTGCAGGGTTTCAGCCGCTCGAAGTTGCAGGAAGGTCTGCGCAACACGGGTGACTCCGGCAACGCGGCTGGCGTCTTCGCCAATCCTGCGGGCCACAGCCCGCCGGGCGTGAATCGCATCCAGATGCCGTAATCCGGCAGCCGGTAATCCAGTTTCGCAAACACGAAAAGGCATCCGCGAGGATGCCTTTTCCGTTTTCAGGGGCCGCGCGTCGCGTAGTGCGCGGCCGGGGACGATTTGTGAGTTTTGTCATTGCGCCTCCACCGTGCGCCGGATGATCTCCCGCAAGGGAGTGGCCGGTCGAAAACCAGTCACGCGGGCCAGCTTGTCCACCACCGGCTTGCGACGGCGCATGTCGTCAAAACCCGGCGCGTATGCCTCCGAGTAGGGGACAAATTGGATCGGGGATTTTGAGCCGAGCGCCGCGATCACTTGTTCCGCCAGATCTAGGATGCTGATTTCCTCGGTCCCGCCGACGTTGAAGATTTCGCCGCGGGCAACGGGCGCGTTCTGCAGTCGCGCCAGCGCTTCGACCGTGTCCGCCACGTAACAGAAGCAGCGCGTCTGCCGGCCATCGCCATAGACTCTGAGCGGCGCGCCACTCCTGGCAGCGGCAATGAAGCGCGGCAGCACCATGCCGTAACGTCCGGTCTGCCGTGGGCCGACGGTGTTGAAGAGGCGGACGATGGTCACCGGCAGCCGGCGTTCCTGCGCGTAGGCCAGCGCAAGAAACTCATCCATCAACTTGGAACACGCATAACTCCAGCGCGATTGATGCGGCGGGCCGATGAGCAGGTCGTCCTCCTCGCTGAACGTCTCCTTCTGGCTCTTCCCATACACTTCTGAGGTTGAAGCCACGAGGACCGGCACGCGGTGGGGCGCGGCAGCTTCGAGCAGCACCTCGGTTTCGTGCAAATTTGTTTCGAGAACGCGGATCGGCGATTTCACGACCAGCTCCACTCCCACGGCGGCAGCCAGGTGAAAGACGCTTTCGGCCCGGGCGACCTGCTCCGCCAGGTCGGCGCAGGCGGAAATCTTCGACACCAGGACGCGGAGCCGCGGATGCCCTTGCACCGGGAGCAGGTTCTCAAGCCGGCCGGTGGAAAGGTCATCCAACACGACGACGCTCTTGCCGTCGTGCAGCATCCGTTCGACGAGGTGCGAGCCGATGAAACCCGCGCCGCCGCTGACCAGAATGTGCTTCGGGCCGGATATGGATTCTTCCGGGTTCATTGGGTGAGGGCTCGCGCCACGGCCTCGGCGAGCTGCTGCCGGTACGCCGGATCGGCAATCCGCGTCGCCTCGCGCGGATTCGAGAGATACCCCCCTTCGATCAGCGCCGCCGGGCGGTTCTGTCCGCGGAGCACGGTCATGAAGCGCGCGTGCCGCACGCCGCGGTCGGCGTCGCCGTTGACCGCCAGCAGCGCGCGATGCAGGCGCAGCGCCAGAAGCAGATTCCCGGCATCGAATGCATTGTTCGGAAACACCTGCTCCGGATCGTCGTCGTAGCCGCGCGTCAGACTCGAAGGCATCCCTGCCGGGGTGAGGCAATAGGTTTCGAGTCCGGCCTGATCGCGCCCGCCGCCGGAGGAATTGAAGTGCAGGCTGATGAACACGTCGGCGCGCGAGTTTTCGGCGAACGCCACGCGCTCTGCAAGCGGCACATCCGTGTCGTTCGTGCGCGTCAGCAGCACGCGCCAACCCTGTTGCCCGAGCAATCGCGCCAGCCGGAAGGCCCAGTCCAAAGTGAATTCCTTTTCCGTGCGTCCATCAGCAATGCTCCGCGCGCCTGAGTTCGCGCCGCCGTGGCCGGGATCCAGGACCAATACGCGCCCGGCGGGCACCGGAGACTCGGGGCCGGTCAACAAGGTTTCGATATGCTTCTGCGCGTCGAGCGCGTGAACGAACAGTTCGCCCTCAATGATCTGCGGTGCGAAACCGAGCCGGAACTCCAAACCGTCCCAGGACGCCGAAAGACTGCCGACGCTGAGGAGCAGCGCGCCTTTCGCCGAGCCAAGCAGGTAGCTCTCAAGCGGCGTGGAGGATACCCGCCGCACCGGGTTGAGGCCCCGTTCGCCTGCCCAGCGGTTCAACGACAGCCACGTGCTGGCGATCGTCGGCACGGACTGCGGCGGAGGCGCGGCGGCCAATGGCGGTGGCTCGAACTGTGGCGGTGGCCTGGACGACGGCGCAGGCGCGGGGGTTGCCAGTCCCGGTGCTTCCCAAGCGGGCGGGGCCGCACGGCTCGGACGCCGCGGCGCGGAAGTGCAGGCGGAAAGCAACACGAGCACGATCGCCAGGGATGTCGCCGTTTTGAACACCGCGCCATTGTGCGAACGAGCGAAGCCGACTCAAGTGGATTCAAAATGGAGACAAAGCGCCCAAGGACCCAAATACCCAAGCACCCAAGAGGCTCGCGGATAGAATTGGTTCACCCGGGCACTTGGGTATTTGGGTACTTGGGTGGTTGGACCATTGACCATTCTGCCATCGCGCTCTTGCCCGCCCGGCTCCCCACCATCATCCTGTCGCCGGCTTGAAAATCCTCGTCGCCATTACCGGCGCCAGCGGCGTGCTTTATGCACAACGCCTGCTCGACAACCTCAATCCGGCCCACCACGAAATCCACGTGGTCATGAGCAACTATGCCCAGCAGGTCATCGCGGAGGAAATGCCCCGCGGCCTGCGTCTGCCTGCCGGCCTGAAGACGCACAACCTCAGAAGCATGAATGCGCCGTTCGCCAGCGGCTCGAATCCCCCGGACGCCATGGTCGTGATTCCCTGCACCATGGGCACGCTGGGACGCATCGCGCACGGCTACGGCGAGGACGTGCTGCTGCGCGCGGCGGACGTGGTGTTGAAGGAAAAGAAAAAACTCATCCTCGTTCCGCGCGAAACGCCGTTGAGCCTGGTGCACGTGAAAAACTTCGAACTCCTGTTGCTGGCCGGCGCGACGATTCTGCCGGCGAATCCGAGTTTTTATTCCGGCGCCAAGACCGCGGCGGACCTCGCCGACACGGTGGTGAGCCGCGTGCTGGATCACCTGGGCATCCCGAACCAACTCGCGCCGCGCTGGGCGGAGGAAAGGGAATGAGATGCAGCAACCTTGAACCTTGAACCTCGAACCTTGAACCTTGAACCTTGAACAAAAGCCCGGCGAACGGTCAATTCCAGGCCAGCGGCAGGTCGCGTCGCGGATATATGATCTGGAGGAACGGCTGCTGGAATTTGCAGCAATCGTCATTGACGTTTCCGAAAAATTGCCAGACACGAGAGCCGGCAATCATATTGCCGGGCAGCTGTTGCGCGCGGGCACTTCGCCCTTTGGCAATCACGGCGAGGCCCAGGCGCCGGAATCAGCGGACGACTTCATCCACAAGATGAAGATCTGCCTGAAGGAACTTCGCGAAACGCGGCGTTGGGCTCGCTTGATTGAGCGGAAGAGCTGGCTGCGTGGCGATCCGCAACTTGCATTCCTGCTGAGTGAAGGTGAACAGCTAATTCGCATTTTCAAAGCCAGTATTCAGACCGCTGAGCGGAACAGGACGGCGCGAAAACGCAATCCACCGGATCCGTCCTCACGACCTCGCGGCTCGTAGGCCGATGCTGCTCGAGGTTCAAGGTTCGAAGTTCAAGGTTCAATGTTTTCTGTAATTCAGAAGTGGCTGTCCTTCGTGCGCTTCTCGCACACGCTGTTCGCGCTGCCGTTTGCGCTCGCGGCGATGTGCGTTGCGGCGCGTGACCACCGCGGCTGGCCGGGCTGGCGCGTGTTCCTGCTGATCCTCGCGGCGATGGTCGCAGCGCGGACCTGCGCCATGGCGTTCAACCGCATCGTGGACCGCAAATTTGATGCGCTGAATCCGCGCACGGTTAAACGGCATCTGCCCTCGGGACAGGTCAGTCTCTCGAGTGCGGTCCAGCTCTGTGCGATTTCCGGCGCAGGCCTGGTCGCCGCCAGTTTCTTTCTCAACCCGCTTTGCTTTTATCTCTCGCCCGTCGCCTTGATCGTGATTTGCTTCTACTCGCTGACGAAGCGGTTCACGGACTACACGCACGTGTTCCTCGGTATCGCGCTCGCGCTCGCGCCGGTCGGAGCGTGGCTGGCGGTCAAAGGCACGGACCTCAACGCGTTGGACACGGCGCGGATGTTGGTGCTCGCCGCGGCGGTCGTGCTGTGGCTGGTCGGGTTTGACATCATCTACGCGCTTCAGGATTTCGAGTTCGACCGCCGGCACGGGCTGCGCTCGCTGGTGGTCGCGTGGGGGCCGAAGAACGCGTTGCAGGCGGCGTTCCTGGCGCACCTGGGGATGTGCGGCCTGCTGTTCGCGTTTGGGGTGCTGTGTCGGTTCCGTTTTGCCTACCTCGTCGGCTGGCTGATCATCGTGGGCTGCCTGGTGCTCGAACATTGGATTGCGCGGCGGCGCAGCCTGAACTGGATCAACACCGCGTTTTTCCGGTTGAACGCCGTGGTCAGCGCCGTCTTTCTGACCGTGGTCGTGGCCGAGGTGGTTTTCCAGGGCGGATTCAAACTGCGCTAGTCACGGGCCGGCAACGCTGACTTGGCGCGTTTCCTTCAAGTCGTTCGCGTTGAAATCGGCACGCCGGCCAGGTGAAGTGAAACGGTCATTGCTCCAGCGCCCACCGCCTCCGATAATCGCGCCATGACCTGCGCGCTGAAGCGATCCCGATTTCATCCACTGCTCCTGGTTTCGGTTCTTGCAGCAATACAGCCTGCAGCAGCCGCGGATCTCACACCCGCGCCGCAGGAGTTCCGGCAGGAAGTCCCAGTCCAATGGCCAGCGCAACCGGACGCGCCCGCTGGCGGCTTGCGGCTTTTGGATTGGACGCCCGACGGCGCGATACGCATCTCGGATGGCGCCGGGTGGTTTGCCGCGCGCGACGGAAAACTGGAACCCCTGCCACCGCCGGCCAATGCGAAGCAAGGCGATGGCTGGTTAGCAGCCGGCAAAACCGTTCGCGCCCTGCCCGTGTCGCTCTCCGCCATTCACCAGATTCATCGCGACGGCGAAACAATCTGGCTGGCCACGACCAACGGCGCCGTTCGGCTCACGGCGACCGGCTCGCCGGCCACAGAACTGCCGCAGCAGGATGTCCGACAGATTGCCACGGGCGCGGGCAGTCTGGTGCTGGCGGCGACTGCCCGGGGACTTTGGCTACGCGGCGCTACCGGCAAATGGAAACCGGTCCGCGTCGTGGATGGCACGGGCCTGGTCTGGGCGGAGAACGACGTGCGCGGTGTTGCGATTGACGCGCAGGGTGGTTGGTGGGTGGCCACGCCGGCGGGCGTGATCCATCGCCAGGGCGAACGCTGGACTTTCCACACCGGCCGCGACGGCCTGCCCTACGCGGACTTTACGTGCGTCGCCGCCGGCGCAGATTCGGAAGTGTGGTTCGGCACGCATCGGGGCGCGGGGCGCTTCGACGGCAAGGAGTGGGCCTACCGCGAAGGCCGGCTCTGGTTGCCGGGCGACGACGTGCGTTCGATCGCCATCGGCGCCGATGGCCGCGCGTGGTTTGCCACGGACAAGGGCCTTGGTTGCATCGAACGGCACGCCATGACGCTGGCGCAGAAGGCCGCGCACTACGAGGAGGAGATGGAGCGTTACATCAAGCGCACTCCGCTCGGCTACGTCTCGGAAGTCGGACTTGGCGCGCCGGGCGACCGCGCGAAGATCATTTATTCGGACAGCGACAACGACGGGTTGTGGACGGCGATGTACGGCGCTGGCGAATGCTTTGCTTTTGCCGCTACGAAGCAACCCGAGTTCAAGCGCCGCGCACAACAGGCGTTTGAGGCGCTGCGGTTCTTGCAGAAGGTCGCGCAGGGCGGCTCGCACAGTCCGCCCAAGGGTTATGTGGCGCGGACCATCCGGCCCACCGACTGGCCGGACCCGAACGTCGGGCGGCTGGCCTCGGACCGGCGCGAGCAGCAGGGAGACCGGTTGTGGAAAGTCTATGAGCCGCGCTGGCCGCGCAGCGCCGATGGCAAATGGTTCTGGAAGAGTGACACCAGCTCGGACGAACTGGACGGACACTTTTTCTTCTATCCAGCGTATTTCGATCTGGCCGCGGACACCGATGCCGAGCGCGAGCGCGTGCGCGAGGTGGTGCGCGATCTGACGGATCACCTGATGACGCACGATTTCACGCTGGTGGATCACGACGGCAAACCGACCCGCTGGGGCGTTTTCGGCCCGCGCCACCTGAACCACGATCCCGACTGGTATCTCGAACGCGGCCTGAACTCCTTGAGCATTCTCTCCTATCTGACGGTCGCCGCGCACGTGACCGGCGACGCCAAGTACGATCAGGCCATCCGCGATCTGATCGAAAAGCACGGTTACGCGGCGAACATCATGAACCCCAAAACGCAGATGGGCGTCGGCTCGGGCAACCAGTCGGACGACGAAATGGCCTTCATGTGTTTTTACAATCTGCTGCGCTACACGAAGCAGGAGAAATGGAAGGAGAAGTGGCGGTTCGCGTTCTACGGTTACTGGCGGCTGGAGCAGCCGGAGATGAATCCGTTCTTCAACTTCGCCTACGCGGCGGTCGCGCGCGGCCAGAAGTTTGCCGACGCGTTCGGGCCGATTCCGGTGGACCCGTGGTCAGGCTGGTTCGAGGATGCCATCGCCACGCTGCGCGGTTTCCCGCTCGATCGGGCAAACTGGGCGCATCACAACAGCCACCGGCTGGACCTGATCCCGCTGCGCCGGCAACAGGTGGTGGATTTCACGGCCAACGACCGTCTCCGGCGCGGCTACCGTGTGAACGGAAAAGTGCTCCCGGTTGAGAACCGCCACTTCAATCACTGGAACACCGACCCGTGGCATCTCGATTATGGCGGCGACGGGCGCGGGCTGGCGAACGGCGCCGTCTTTCTTCTGCCGTACTACATGGGCCTGTATCACGGTTTCATCGCGAAGCCTTGATGCGCCGGGCCGTGGCAGCAACTTGTCATCACCACTGGAGCGCGGACTTCAGTCCGCTTCGACTTGCGATCACCGAGCCACACAGGATTTTACCAGGGCCTCACGACCTCGAACGATGAAGCGGACTGAAGTCCGCGCTCCGGTGCCGTCAGCCACTTCACCCGCCGGTGCCTCTCGGGCGCGGCTCGCTGATACTGTAGGCGCTCCGCTTGGTTTCATTTTCGCGCTTCCCCTTTGCCCTGTGCTGTCCTACAGTTCGCGGCTCATGATTGACATTGACACAGAAGTGCTGAAGGGCATCGCCAATCAGTTGCGCATCCATTCGATCACCGCGACGACGGCGGCGGGCAGCGGGCATCCGACCTCCTGCTGTTCGGCAGCGGACGTGGTGGCCGCGCTGTTCTTCGGGCAGATGCGTTTTGATCCAAAGAACCCGCGCTACCACAATAACGACCGTTTCATCCTCTCGAAAGGGCACGCCGCGCCGTTGCTCTATGCTGCCTGGGCCGAGGCCGGCTTTTTCCCGGCCACAGACCTGTCCAAACTCCGGCAGATCGGCAGCGATCTCGAGGGCCATCCGACGCCGCGGCTGCCGTTCGTGGACGTGGCCACCGGCTCGCTCGGCCAGGGACTCAGCGTGGGCGTGGGGATGGCATTGGCCGCGCGGCTGGATCGGCTCGACTACAACACCTACGTGTTGCTGGGAGACGGCGAAGTTGCCGAGGGCGCGATCTGGGAGGCGGCGTCGCTGGCCGGTGTGCTCAAGCTCAACAATCTCATCGCGGTCGTGGACGTGAACCGGCTGGGCCAGAGCCAGGCGACCGCGTTCGGGCACGACCTGGACGTGTACCGGAAACGGTTCTCGGCCTTCGGCTGGCGCGTGGAAGACGTGGACGGACACGACCTCGAGGAAATCCTGGAGGTCCTCAGCGGCGTCGGCCTCAATGACCAACCGCTCGTCATCCTGGCCAAGACCTACAAGGGTGCGGGAGTTTCGTTCCTTCAGGATCGCGACGGCTGGCATGGCCGGCCCCTGAATCAGGAGGAGGCAGCAAAAGCCATCGCCGAGCTTCAGCCGAGTTCGCGTCCGGCGGCGGGCGTCTCGATAGCGCCGCCTAATTCGCTTCCGGCTCCCGCCCACGCCGCGCCCGGCGGTTATCCCGCCTTGGGCTACAAACTCGGCGACTTGCTGGCGACGCGCGAGGCCTACGGAAATGCGATCACCCGCATCGGCGACGTGGACGGGCGCGTGGTCGCCCTGGACGGCGACACGAAGAATTCGACCTACGCCGAGAAATTCTTCAAGAAGCACGGCGAGCGGTTCACGGAATGTTACATCGCCGAGCAGAACATGGTAGGTCTGGCGGCGGGGCTGGGTGCGCGCGGCAAGGTGCCGTTCGTTTCCACCTTCGCCTGTTTCATGGCCCGCGCCTACGATCAAATCCGCGTGGCGGGCATTTCCGGCGCCAATCTCAAACTGGCCGGATCGCACGTCGGCGTGAGCATCGGCGAGGATGGTCCGTCACAAATGGGCCTGGAGGACCTGGCGATGATGCGGGCGGTGGCGGGCAGCACCGTGCTGTATCCCGCCGACGCGGTCGCCACGGAGAAGCTCGTCGAGCAGATGGCGGCGACCAATGGCATTTGCTACCTGCGCACATCGCGGCCCAAGACACCGGTGCTTTATGGGAACGAGGAAACCTTCCCGATTGGCGGCGCGAAGGTGCTGCGGCAGGGTGCCGGAGACAAAGCCACGGTCGTGGCGGCGGGCGTGACGCTGCACGAAGCGTTGAAGGCAGCCGACGCGTTGAAGGCCGAGGGCATCGGCATCACGGTGATTGACGCTTACAGCGTCAAGCCCCTGGGGCGGGAGGTCATCAAGTCCGCCGCGCAGAAGTCGGCCAACCAGGTTGTCGTCGTCGAGGATCATTACGCCGAGGGTGGTTTGGGCGATGCGGTGGCGGGCGAGTTGAGCGGCGAGGGCGTGCGGGTCCACAAACTGGCCGTGACCGAATTGCCCCGTTCCGGCAAACCGGGCGAATTGATGGCGCGTTACGGCATTGATGCGGCGGCGATTGCGAAAAAGGTGAAGTCGCTGGCCTGATCCGCGGTTTTTGGATGGCGTTGGTGGGGAGGGCCGGATGGGCGGGACGGCCGGGGGCTTTACCCGCTGCTTGATTTGAGTGAGGCATGAGAGCCGGTTTGATCAACGCGATGCTGCTCGGCCTGTTCGGCGCGGGCGTGGTGTGCGCCGGGCCGGATGATTGCTCGGTGTGCGGCGCCACGATCGAGCGGACGGCCTATTTCTGGGCCGACAGGGTCGAGGGCGGCAAGCGGCGGGTGTGTGAGAAATGCAGCGACCTCTCCACAGTCTGCTACCTCTGCGGCGTGCCGGCGAAGATTAACATCACCCAGTTGCCTGATGGCCGGGTGCTGTGCGCGCGCGACGTGAAACGCGTGGTGCTCGACGAGGCCGAGGGACAGCGCATTTGCCAGGAAACCAAGGAGGCCCTGGACCGGCAGTTTTCGCGGTTCATTTCCTTTCCGGACACCGGCGTGGACATCGAGTTCGTGGACCGGGTGGATATCCAGTCGTTGTTCAGGTTTGCGGGCAACGATTTTGCGTGCCCGGTGGTGTGGGGTTACACGGCGTCGCAAACCAACGACGGCCGTCTCACCCACAACATCAGCCTGCTCACCGGGCTGCAACCCGCCACGCTCCGCGCCACGTGTGCCCACGAGTTTGGGCACGTCTGGGTCAACTTGAACGTCCCACGCCCACGCCGACAGCGCATGGACCAGGACGCGGTCGAGGGGTTTTGCGAACTGGTTTCCTACCTGCTGATGGACGCCCAGAACGCCGAGGTGCAAAAGGCCGTCATCCGCAGCAACGCCTACACGCGCGGTCAGATCCGGCAGTTCCTCGATGCCGGGCAACGATTCGGCTTCAACGACGTGGTGGAGTGGATGAAATACGGCGTGGACGAACGGCTGATGGAAAGCGATCCGGACCGCATCCGCAACGTCGAGTTGCCGCGTGCCGGGACCATGGCCGCTCCAAGTCTTCCGCCTGCTCCCGCGTCCCCGCCGGCCCCGCCAACCTTGACGCTGCTCGGGGTGACCTGGTCGCCGGCCCGTCCGGTCGCACTGATCAACAACCGCACCTTCGAGCCAAATGAAACCGCCACGATCCGCCTGGGCGACTCCAACCTCACGGTGCGCTGCGTGACAATCCGCGAGCGCGCCGTGGTGATTGAAGTGGCGGGTTCGGGCGAACAACGAACGCTGCGGCTGAAGGAAGACTAGCCGGGGCTGCGAACCGCCGGCTGCCTCGGGAACGGGCAGCCGCCTCAATCATTCGGCACCCAACCTCTGCCGGGAACGAATTCCCGGCTGCCGGAGTGCGTCTTGCAACCGGAGGCGGCCAGCAACGCGGCCATCAGCAGGAGCATCAGAGCGATTCTTGACATGCCCGGAATCTAACCAAGATTGCGCCGGCGGCAAGTCTGCGGCAAGATGAGGCCAGTCGTATGCCGGAAAACACCAAATCGTTCAAAGGCCAGTTGCTCCTCGACAGCGGGCAATTGAGCGGATCGTTTTTCGCGCGGACGGTCGTTCTGATCTGCCAGCACGACACCGACGGCGCCTTTGGCCTCGTCCTGAACCGGGCCACTGGCAACAAGGTTGGCGACATGATCGTGGCGGACCTGCCGGAGGCGTTGCGGAGCGTCCCGCTCTACGCCGGCGGCCCGGTGCAACCCGGCGCACTGAGCTACCTGCACACGGACGATTTCCTTCCCGACGCGAATGTTCTGCCCAACCTCAGCCTCGGCCATTCGCTGGATGAATTGTCGGACCTTGGCGAATCTTTTTCGCCCGGGCGCAAACTCCGGCTCTTCTCCGGCTACTCGGGATGGTGCGGCGGCCAGCTTGAAAACGAAATGAAGCGCAAGGCCTGGCTCACCCATCCCGCTTCCTTGGAACTGGTCTTCGATACTGCCCCGGAGAAACTTTGGGAAACCGTGCTCCGCCGCAAGGGCGGCTGGCGCAACAAGCTGCTCTCGCAAATGCCGGAAGATTTGTCCTGGAACTGACCCGCTTGACCAAAGGTCTCCCCGGCCCGCGATCCCTGCGGCCAACACCCGACCGCACGTCCCGACAGCTCGGTGTTTCGAGTTTGTTGCTTGCCAAGCCCAACATTCGCGGTCGAAGATCACGTCTTCGTTGAACGGCGACGATCCTGAACCATGACGGGACACTTCCCAGTCCGCAGGACCGCGGCTGCGTTCGTAATCTGCAGTCTGGCCGTAGGCGTCGCAACGGCACCTGCCCAAGGCTTCTCCGGCACCAACCAGCCCGGCGCTGGCCAGAACTTTGTCTTCTCCACCGGCGCCGGAGCGACGAATCTCGCCCTCACCGTGCCCGGCTCGGCGACAGTTTTTTCCCATCTCCTGCTGCGCGCGGGCGTCGCGCCCACGGACACGGCCTATGACTTCCTTGCCGCGCTCAACGGCCAGACCAACGCCATCAACCTGGAACTGCCCGAACTGAAACCGACCAACTACGTGCTCCGCGTCCGCACCCCCAGCAACTCACTGGTGCACAGTTTCACGGTCACGCTGGTCACGAACGTCGCTGACCTGCGCGCGACGAATCGTCCTGCCACCAAGCCGCTGGTCTCGACCAATGCCGGCTCGTTGACTGCGGGCGCGTGGCATTTTTTCCGCGTCGAGATCGCCACCAACCTGCCGGGCTGGCGCGTCATTCTCAGTTCCAGCAACGCCGGGCCGGACCTCTATGTGCAGCGCGACCAGTTGCCCACCACATCCAGTTCCCTCCGAAAAAGCCTCTCGCAAACCAACGACGTCCTCGCCTTCGCGCCGAACGAACTGACGCCGGGCGCGTACTTTATCGGCGTCCAGCAACCGTCCGGCTCGGGCAGCTACACCTTGCGCACCGAGATCGTCAACTTCACGACGCTCGCCTGGGATCCCGGCGCGACACATGCCGGCACGCAGGTCTATACGAATGCCGGGACGAACGGTGGCGACTTTTATTTCAGAATCACCACGCAGAACCCCGCCCTCGACGCGTGGCGCACCGCATTGAACGTGGCCGCTGGCGACGCGAACATTTATTTGAGCAAGGGCTTCCCGCCCAGCGCCGGCAGCAACGCGTTCAAATCCGACCGCGTCGGCTCCGACGGGTTTGTTCTCGGCGGCGCGTCCTTCGACCCCGGCGAGGATTGGTATTACCTGGTGCATGCCGAGCCGGGCGCGCAATGGACGCTGGTTTCGGGCGAACCGTTCGTGACGGATCTCGGCACCGTGGCAGCGGACGGTTCCAGCGGCAGCGGCAACCTGGCCATGGGTGCAGAAGGGATGCGCTTTTTCAAAACGACCGTCCCGGTCAGCGCGGTCGCGTGGCGCCTCTGGCTCAACGGCCTGACCAATTCGATTCTCGTCAAGAAAACCTCCGCGCCAGTGCCCGGCGGCGCGGACCTCACCCAACCCGGGCAGATGCTCGTGGTTCCGACCTACCTCGTGGGCGGGCAGTTGTTTTTCGTCGGCGTGAGCGGCGCACCGGGGGGCGTGATCAATCTGGATTCGCGGCTGCAATTGTTCGCGGACATTCCGTTCGCGTCGGCTACGAATACAACGGTCACCGGGTTCGGCTACACCACCTACCGTGTCCAGGTGCCGGTGGACCAGATCGCCTGGCAGGTCAGCGTCGTGGTCAGCAACGGCAATCCGAACGTGGGCGTGCGGCGCAGCTTCGTGCCCAACGAAGCGAACAACGACGCCTACTCGGAAGTCGCCGGCAGCGTGACCGACAGCCTCCTGCTCGTGCCGCCCACGCTCACTGACGGCACGTTCTTCATCACGGTCTATGGGACCAACGCGCATACGTTCACCCTCCAGAACGGCACGCCGGAAGTCACCCCAATCAACTTCACCGGCGCCACCACCAACACCGACACCAACCGCGTTGGCTGGCGGCTGTTCCAATTGTCCGACATCGGCCAGCAACTGGGCGCGCTCGGATGGGACCTGTTCATCACAAACTTCGCGCCCGGCACGCGCCTGGCACTCCGGCGCAACGCCGCGCCGGGCATCTGGAATTTTCGCAACCCGACGGCGGGCACCGCGGGCGTCTATGATTATCTGAGCACGGCGGATTTCCTCCAGCGGCCGGGGCATCCCGCGGACGTGTGGTATGTCGGCGTCTATAACCCGACCTCGGCGCTTGGGAACTTCACGCTGGTCACGCGTGAACTCACCGCCGACCCGCTGGCGGCCGACGGCGGCCTGGCGTCGCGCGCGGGCGTGCCGGCCGGCAAATGGCAGTTCTTTCGCGTGGACGTGCCGACGAATGCGCTTGGGTGGGACGTGCGGCTGACGAACGTGACGTCCGGGCTGCCGCAACTGTTGGTGCGGCGCGAGTTGCTGCCCGTTTCCCTCTCCGGCATTGGCTTTTCCGGCACCATCACCGCGACCAACTGGCCCAGCGGCAATCAATGGGCCGCTGGCACCGACTGGACTGGCCGCAATCTGTCGCCGGACGGGACAGTCAACGAGAGCGGCCGCATCCTGACGATGGGCTACAACCGTCCGCTCGAAGCGGGAACCTATTATCTCGGCGTGCTCAACGCGGCCGGCTCAACCAACGCCATGTCTTACACCGTTCAGAGCCGGCTCATCGGGCCGACTTTTGCCATCCCCGTCAACGACCTCGGCTACACGGGCGGCATGGCCAGCGCGTCGCTCGCCGCGCGCGGCGTGGCGGCCTATCGCGTCGTCATCCCTTCCAATGCGCCAAGCTGGAAGGTGAAGTTGACGGCGACCACGGGCGACGTGTCGCTGGCCGTGGCCAAGAACCACATCCCAAATATCACGGCGGTCAACAATGGCAGCGTGACCAATACCCAGACCGCCGGCAGAAAAATGCTCAAGCCGGGCAACGAACATTTCGTACTGCTGCCGGACGCGGGCGAAACCAATCTGTTCTCCGGCGTCTATTATCTGCTCGTCGCCAGCGACGGGTTGGTGGACCTCGCGCAACCAACGCGCATCGGCGCCGGCGGCGCCAGCTGCACGCTGCAAAGCATCGGCCCGATGCCGGACATTGACCTGGGCCTGCTCGACACAGGCGATATTCTGCATACGAACTCGCTGGAGGGCGGCGAATCGCTGGCGCTGCATTTTCACAATCTGCCCGAGACCCTCGGCTTCGAGTTGAAGCTGGAGGAGCGCACCGGAAATCCCGTGATCGTTTCCCGCGGGGAACTGGACCTCGCGGACCCCGGCGCGGCGAGCACGATCGGCACCGTGGCCGTGGACCCCTACGGCAATGAGGGCGGTCAGGGGGATTTCTTGCAGGCCAGCCCGTACCTGATAACGGTCGTTGATCCGTTTCTGGCCGAAACCCTCATGGTCAAGGCCCGGAGCGCGGGCGGCGTCCACACCAACGCCACGTTCACGTTGCGGATTCGCAAGCTCGTGCCCACGCCGATGGCCTTCGATGGCGGCCTGCCCGGCGGCGGCCACTGCGACACCACCAACTTCTACGAGTTTTTCCAGGTGGTGGTTCCTCCTGACGCGCTGGGTTGGGATTGCCGCCTGGTCAACGTTTCGAACGGAGCGCCGCAACTGATCGTCTCGCGCGACTTCCTGCCGGTCAACCTGCCGACACCCGGCTGGAATCCCGGTTCAGCCTCATTCTGGCCCAGCGGGGCGCGTTGGTTCGCGGACAAGGACTGGACGCAACGCTCCAATTCCGCTGACGGCGCCGAAGACGAGGACGGGCGAATTCTGGCGATGGGCATGGGCCGGCCCCTCGAACCGGGCACGTATTACATCGGCGTGTACAATCCCGACGCGCCGGAGCGGGCCAGTTGTCAGGTCGTCAGCCGCGGCATCGGCGGCGGCTACAGCATCCCGGTGGTGGACCTGCCGTTCGCCGGTGGGAACGCGACGAGCTCCGCGGTGCCGCCGCGCGAGGCCGCTTATTACCGCGTCGTGATTCCGACCAACGCCACAAGCTGGCAGGCGAAATTGACCGCGGCGTCCGGCGACGCGCTTCTGCTGGCTTTGAGCAACAGTCTGCCCAGCGTGCTCACGGGCCGGGCCGGCGCCGTGGGCAAGGCGATGCAAAAAGCCGGCAACGAACATTACCTGCTGCTGCCCGTCTCGCCGCAAACCGGCTTGCAGGCCGGCACCCATTACCTCGCCGTCGCCAATGAGGGCATGGTTGCGACGAACCAACCGACCCGGATTGGCACCAACAGCAGCAGCTTCCTCATCGAAAGCCGTGGCACGCTGCCAGTGATTGATCTCGGCGCCGTCGGCACGACGGACCTCGTGCATACCGCCACACTGGAAGGTGGTGAGGTGCGCGCCTATCAGTTCACCGTGCCGCCGGGCGTGTCGAGCGTCGAAGCGCGCCTGCAAAGTCCCACCGGCAACCCCACGATGGTGTTGCGGATCGGATCGCTGTTCCCGAATCCCGGCGCGCCGTCGCCCACGAGCGGCGCCGGCTCGGTCGCCAACGACGATTACGGCAACGAGGGCGGCTACACCGTCACCAGCGCCAACGGCAACGCCAACACCAATCTCATCACCCTCGCGAATCCCACCAACGGCGTCTATACCATCATGGTCAAGGCGCGCGGCCCCTCCGGCGCCTTCGCCAACGCGGGCTACACACTGGTCGTGCGCACGATCAGTTACACCGACGTGGCCTTCGACGGCGGCTGCGTGGTCGTCACCAACCATCCCGCGAACACCTGGCGTTATTACCAGATCGAGGTCCCGACCAACGCGCTGGGTTGGGATCTCCGCCTCGCCAACGTGATCTCCGGCGCGCCCAAACTCGTGGTGCGCCGCGACCTGTTGCCCAACGCGCTCACCACCACGCCGTGGGGCACGCCCAGCATCGTCACCAACTGGCCCACGACCAACCAATGGGCCGCCGGCAGCGATTGGACGCGTCGCACCACTTCCGCCGACGGCTTGGTGAATGAGGACGGCCGGATTCTCGCGATGGGCATGGGCCAGCCGCTCGAGCCGGGCACCTATTACGTCGGCGTCATCAACAGCGCCGGGACCAACGCCATGAGCTATTCGCTTTGCAGCCGCGGCATCGGCGCCGGGTTCAGCCTCAGCGTGACCGACCTGGCGTTCAGTGGCGGCAGCGCAACCAATGCCGGCTTGCTGCCGCGCGAAACGGCGTACTACCGCGTCGTCGTGCCGACGAACGTGCCGGGCTGGCGTGTCAAACTCACTTGCACATCGGGCGAAGCGATGTTGCTCGCGCTCAAGGATCATGTCCCGAGCGTGGATTGTGGCCGGTTCAGTTCAGCCATCGCTGGCAAGTTTGTCCAGAAGGCCGGCAACGAACATTACGTGCTGCTGCCGGGCGGCTCCGCGACGAACCTGGTCGCGGGCACGTACTACCTCGCCGTCGCGGGCGAGGGGTTGAATCCCGCATTGGCCACCCGCATCGGCACAGACAGCAGCAGTTACGTGTTGACGAGTCTGGGCAGCCTCGTCGTCAGCAATCTCGGCAACGTCGGCCCGGCGGATTTGGTGAGAAGCGACGCGCTCGCCGGCGGCGAAAGCCGTTTCTACAACTTCAACGTTCCTTCCAATACACTTGCGGTTGAACTGCGTCTGGAGAACCGCGTCGGCAACCCGATGATGGTGTTGGTCACGAACGCTTCCCTGCCCGACCCCGGTGGTGTGCTCTCGGGAGCGAAGGACCTTTACGGCAATGATGGCGGCGTCAACCCGCATGACGCGACGACCAACATCATCACCGTGGCCAATCCGACGAACGGCCTGTTCACCGTGGCGGTCAAGGCGCGGGCCAACGCCGGCGGCGCCTATCCCGATGCTTCCTACACGCTGCGTGTCCGGCAAATCCCGGTGCCGGACCTGAACTTCACGCCCGAGTTCAACACGAACGGCTTGAGCAACGTGACCGGCGGACTGTTGCTCGACAACCAGCGCGCGTATTTCCGGGTGGCCGTGCCGACGAACGTCCACGGCCGGCCGGTCATCGGCTGGGAGTTGAATCTGTCCGAGCTGTCCGGCTACGCCAGCTTTCGCGTGCGCAGGGACTTTCTGCCCAGCGACACGCTTTCGTCAGGCATGCCATTCACGGCGAACTCGGCCGTGATCGCGCCGCCGTTCCTGACGAACGGCACCTGGTACGTCGAAGTGCGCGGCAGCAATTCCACCTCGTTCACGCTCGTGAGCAGCAATCTCGCGCTGCTGCGGCCCGCCTGGACGATGCCCGGTGTCGGAGAACCCAGCACGACGCCAGGCCTGACCGCGCCGGACTTCGGCGACAGCGGCCTGGAAACCAACGGTGTGCCGCTGCCCGGTGATCAGGGCGTGGACCTCGAACAGGGCCGCTACCATTTCTACGCCGTGCTGGTGCCCACGAACAACGGTGGACTGTTGCGCGTGCAACTCGACGCGATCAGCGGCAACTCGGATGTGTATCTGCGCGTGGGCAACGTGCCCACGTTCTCGCACCGCACCAACGGGGCCAGCGGCCCGTCGCTCGACCGCTCGCTCACCGGCACTGTCACCGAATACGGCAACTTCGTGCCGCTCAACGGCCAGACCGAAGCCCGGCTGACAAACGGCATCTGGTATCTCGCCGTGCGCGCCGTCACCAACGCCAACGCACGCTACCGCCTCCGCCTCTCGACTGGCGCGGTGCAGGACCTTGACGCCTTCGGCGGCAGTGCCATCAATCAGTCGCTTGCGGCCGGCGACTGGGGATATTTCCGCGTCCAGATTCCCGCCGACGCGCCGCCGGGCTGGCAGGTGACGTTCGCCCAGCAGTCGGGCGACGTCGTGGTGCACGTCCGCGACACCATCCCGCCGGGTAACGGCGCGACCATCGGTTCCAGCGATTACAAGGATTGGGCTTCCGACCTGAAGAACAGCGGGCCCTATGCGAATTACGATTCGCCCGGCGCGTACACCTTCAACGCGCCGCCGGTGCGTCCGGGCACGGCGTACTACCTTGGCTTCCGCGCGAAGAACGACGCCACGTTCTCGGTTTCCTCAACGATGGCCGGCGCGACCAATCCGTTGCCGCCGGTCATTGCGTTCTACGGCGGGTCGGTGACGAACTCGATTTCTCCCGGCAGCCAGGTGGCTTACCGGATTCTCACGCCGGCCGACGGCTTGCGCTGGCGGCACACGTCGGTTCACTCCAACAGCGTGGGCGTGTACATCGAGAACGGCACTTATCCAACGAAGACTTCGTCGGACGACTTTCGCAGCACGAGCGCGAACAGTTCGCAGGACCGCTTCCTCACCGCCTACCCGTGGCTGCCGAACCAGACGTATTACCTGCTCGCGACCAACACGTCCGGCCTGACGCAATACTTCAGTTTCAGCATGAACGGCAGCAGCACCAACGCCGATGACGACGCCGACGGCATGTTGGACGCGTGGGAGGTGCAGTACTTCGCCACGATCGCGCAACTGCCCAATGGCGACTACGACGCCGATGGCGTGTCCAATTTGAGCGAGTTCAACGAGGGCACGAATCCGACGGACAAGAATTCGCTGCGCCCGCGCCTGACAGTGATCGGCACCAACGGTGTCGTGGGCGTGAATCCTGCCTCCAGCAACTATGTTCTGGGCGCGACGGTCACGCTCACGGCCACACCGAACGCCGGCTACAACTTCGTCGGCTGGACGGGCGCCGCTACCGGTGCCGCCAACCCGCTCGTGGTGACGATGACCAGCAACAAGACCATCGTCGCCCGCTTCCGCGTGCCCGCCGATGATTTCGATCAGCGCGTGACTCTCGCCGGGCCGTTCGCTGCTTCCGGTTTTTACACGAACGCCGGCGCGAGCAAGGAAATCGGCGAGCCGAACCACGCGGGCAACCCGGGCGGAAAATCGTTGTGGTGGACTTGGACGGCGCCGTTCACGCGCACGGTGACTCTGAACACGGCGGGCAGCGATTTCAGGAACGCGCTGGCGGTCTATACCGGATCGTCGGTGTCGAGTCTCACGGCGGTCGCGAGCCATCTCGCGGGCGCGGGCACGAACACCAGCCAGGTCACGTTCACCGCCGTCGCCGGCACCACGTATCAAATCGCCGTGGACGGCTACAACGGCGCGTCGGGCCGGGTGATGTTGAACCTGGCCATGCCGGGCCTGCTGGTGCTCGCCGACCCGGTTGCACTCGGTCCGGGTCAGTTCCGATTCAACGTGCTGTGTGCCACCGGACAGGTGGTGCGCATCGAGGCCACGGTTGATTTCATGAACTGGACGCCGGTAGCGACGGCCACAAATCTGACGGGCACGATCGAATTCACCGATCCGGCGGCGGGAGGTTTCAACCTGCGGTTCTATCGCGGCGTGATCGGCAACTTCGTCGCGCCCCAGTTGTTGATGCTGTCGGCGCCGGCGCCGTCAGGCGGGCAATTCATCTTCACCATCCTCGGCGCGACCGGCCAGACCGTTCGTGTGGAAACAGGCACGAATCTCGTCAACTGGACCACGCTCGCCACGTTCACCAACGCGAGCGGCCCCGTCCCATTCGCCGACCCGGCGGCGTCGAACTTCAGCCGGCGATTTTACCGCGCGGTGTCGCCGTAGCGCGGCGGCGCAGGCCCTTCGAAGATGGTCGTGATCGAAACCGCCGCGGCGCCGGCACTTGCCACGTCACATCACCAACCCGCCATCCACCGTGAGCACCTGGCCGGTGATGTAACGCGCTGCCGGGCCGGCGAGAAACAAGGCGGCTTGGGCAATATCTTCGCCCTGGCCAAAACATCCGAGCGGGATGCGCTCCAGAACTTTCGCCCGCGCCTCCTCGTTGATCACGGCGGTCATGTCCGTTTCGATGAACCCCGGCGCAATGGCGTTGACGGTGATGCCGCGCGAGGCCAGTTCGCGCGCCGCCGACTGGGTGAAGCCGATCAAGCCCGCCTTGCTCGCCGCGTAATTGCACTGGCCCGCGCCGCCGACCAGGCCGATCACCGACGAAATGTTGATGATGCGCCCGGCGCGTTGTTTGAGCATTGCCCGGCTAAAGGCCTTGGTGAGGAGGAACGCGCCCTTGAGATTCGTGTCGAGCACCGTGTCCCAATCCGCGTCGCTCATCCGCATCAACAATCCGTCCCGCGTCACGCCGGCGTTGTTCACGAGCACGTCCACCTTGCTGCAATCGGCGAGGATTTTTTCAGCGGCGGCGGCAACGGCGGCAGCGTCTGCCACGTCCACCGCGTGCGCCCAGGCCTTGCGGCCCAGCGCGCGGACTTCGGCGGCGGCCATCCCGGAATTCTCCGCCGTGCGTGAAACACAAACGACGTCCGCGCCCTCGGCGGCGAATCGCAAAGCGATGGCGCGCCCGATGCCCCGGCCCGCGCCGGTGACGACGGCGATCTGGCTGGCAAGTTGATTCATGCGGTCAGAGCGTGTTGCGTGTGGCATGTGGCGTCAAGCATCGTGGCGGGGCCTTGCGGAATACACGCGGTCGCCTTGCTCGAGGATTGACTTTCGCCGCCGTTTCGGGTTAATGGAAACGGAGTGTCCAGCAATCATCCCGCATGACTGCCATCCTCGGCATCTCGGCGTTTTATCACGACAGCGCGGCGGCGCTGGTCGTGGACGGGGAGATTGTCGCCGCGGCGCAGGAGGAGCGGTTCACGCGCCAGAAGCACGATCCGGGGTTTCCGGCTCACGCGGTGGCCTACTGCCTCAAAGAGGCGGGGCTGGAGGCGGCGCAACTCGACTACATCGCGTTCTACGACAAGCCGCTCACGAAATTCGAGCGGTTGCTGGAGACGTATCTGGCGTTCGCGCCGGCGGGCTTCCGCAGCTTCCGCATGGCCATGCCGGTCTGGCTCAAGGACAAGCTGCACTTGCGGCGCACGTTGCGCGGACAGTTTCGCGGGGCGCACAAGACACCGCTGGTGTTCACGGATCATCACGAGAGCCACGCGGCCAGCGCGTTTTTCCCGGGTCCGTTCGACCGCGCCGCGATCCTGACGGTGGACGGCGTGGGCGAGTGGAGCACGGCGACCTACGGCACAGGAGAGGGAAACCGGATCCGGCTGTTGCAACAATTGCAGTTCCCTCACTCGCTCGGTCTGCTGTACTCGGCGTTCACCTACTACTGCGGTTTCAAGGTGAACAGCGGCGAATACAAATTGATGGGCCTCGCGCCCTACGGGAAACCGGTCCATGCCGAACTGATCCTGAAGCGCCTGCTCGACCTCAAGGCCGACGGGAGTTTCTGGATGAACATGGACTACTTCAACTACTGCCAGGGCCTGACGATGACCAACGCGCGGTTCGACGCGTTGTTCGGCGGGCCGCCGCGCAAGCCGGAGGCAATGCTCGAACAGCGGCACATGGACCTCGCGGCGAGCATCCAGGCGGTCACCGAGGAGATCATGTTGCGGATGGGCCGCGAGATTCATCGCCAGACAGGCATGAAACATCTGGTGCTGGCCGGCGGTGTGGCGCTCAATTGCGTGGCCAATGGCCGGCTGCTCCGCGAGGGGCCGTTCGAGGACATCTGGATTCAGCCGGCGGCGGGCGACGCGGGCGGCGCGCTTGGCTCGGCGCTCTTCGTCTGGCACCAGTTGCTGAACAAGCCGCGCCCCTCCCGCCAACGCGACAGCCAGAAGGGCAGCCTGCTCGGGCCGCGCTTCACGAACGATCACATCGCGCATTTCCTCGGTGAGATGCAGGCGCCGCATGAGCGGTTCGCTGACGAGACCGAATTGCTGGAGGAAATCGCCCGCGCCATGGCGGACGGCAAAGTGGTTGGCTGGTTTCACGGACGGATGGAATTCGGCCCGCGGGCGCTGGGCGCGCGCAGCATCATCGGCGACGCGCGGAACGCGGCCATGCAGGCGACGATGAACTTGAAGATCAAGTTTCGCGAGAGCTTCCGGCCCTTTGCCCCGTGCGTGCTGCGCGAGCGGGCCGGCGATTACTTCGGCCTGGCGGCGCGCCACGAAAGCCCCTACATGCTGCTCGTCGCGCCGGTGCTGGAGAAACACCGCGTCAAACTCTCCGAAGCCGAGGTGATAAAGATGGCGGCCGACCCGGACCTGCGCCAGCGGGTGAACATCGCGCGTTCGACGCTGCCCGCCATCACGCACGTGGATTACAGCGCGCGGCTGCAAACGGTGGACGAGGAGCGGCATGGACGGTTTTACCGGCTGATGAGAACGTTCGAGCGCCTGACCGGCTGCCCGGTGATCGTGAACACGAGCTTCAACATCCGCGGCGAACCGATCGTCGGCTCGCCGCACGACGCCTACCGCTGTTTCCTCACGACCGACATGGACCTGCTGGTGCTGGAGGATTTCGTGTTGCGCAAGGAGCGCATGGCAAAGAAGATCACCGAGGCCGAACGCGCGAAGCATCTGGCGCAGTTCGAACTCGACTAGCCAGAACCATGAATCGGAACGGCCAGCAACAGCAGGGCGGCGACCGGGGGCTGGAGCGGCGCGCGGCGTTCACGCCGCTTCACCGGACGAACCGGGCAGTGTGGCCGCCGCTCCGGACTCAACGCCGTGGGTCGTTGGTGAGTTGAAGCGGCGTGAACGCCGCGCGCCGGCCGGGTCGCATCTGTATCGCTTTGATCAAGCCATGAAATGGTCCGATGTCCAGTTCAAGCCCGCGCACAAGGTGCTGCGCCAGTTCGCCGCGGCGTGGCTGCTGTTTCTCCTGGCGTGGGCGGCGTACCAAGGGCTTGCCCGCGGGCATCAACGGGCGGCCATGATCCTCGGCGCGCTCGCGATCCTCGTCGGCGGACTGGGTCTGGCGGTGCCTTCGGCGGTTCGCTGGCTTTACGTCGGCGGCATGCTGGCGGCGTTCCCGATCGGCTGGGTCGTCTCGCAAGTCATGCTGGGCGTGTTGTTCTACGGAATCGTCACGCCGTTGGCGCTGTTCTTCCGGTTGCGAAAGCGGGACTTGCTGCGCCGCGCACCGGCGCTTGAGGAAAAGAGTTTTTGGACCGCCAAAACCCAGCCGGATGACGTGCAGCGCTATCTCCGGCAGTATTGAAGTCAGCACCGGTTCAACCTTGGCAGCCTTATGAGTGATCCCAATCCAAACGATTTTGAAAAGACGGCGAAGGAGCAGGCGGAAGCCGGTTTCTTCAGCGAACTGTGGGGGTTTCTGCGCCAGAACAAGAAGTGGTGGCTGCTGCCCATTCTCATCGTGCTACTGCTGTTCGGCGTGCTGATCATCCTCGGCGGCACAGGGCTCGCGCCGTTCATCTACACGCTGTTTTGAGTTCGGGCGCATCTTGCCCTTGAACCAATTGGGCGGACATGCACTGACGGTCGATTAGCACAAGACCATTCTTGAAACCATGATGGAACCATGAATCTGGATGCTGGGACGAAACGGGTGGTCGAACTGTATTCAAAGTATCCATTTCCATGGGAAGGGACTCATGACGACTTTTTCCCACGCTTTATTTTGCCGGCCATGACTGAGCTTGCCAGGGATTATCCGATCCGACGACTGCTCGACGCCGGTTGTGGAACGGGCAACGTGACCGTGGAAATCGGCTCCCACCTGCCCGGGGTCGAAGTGACCGCGGTTGATCTGACCGACATTTCTCTGGGTCGAGCAAAAGAGCGCGCAGAGGAGCGGAAGTTGACCAATATCCGCTTTCAGAAATCGAATCTATTAGAACACGATCCGGCGCTTGGCGTTTTCGATTTCGTCTATTGCCAGGGCGTGATCCACCACCTCAGCGACCCGCTCGCAGGTCTAAAGAATCTGAACCGCTATCTGAAGAGAGATCATCACGCGTTTGTGTGGCTTTACTCGCTTTTGGGCCGGAAACGAATTCTTGAGTTTCGCGAAGCGCTCAGGATCCTTGGAGTGGAGGACCTGCCATGGGAGCAAAAAGTTCAACTCGCGATGGACGCCCGACCGCTCTTCCTCACCGAGCGGCCAACGCTGCTTCGAAAGTTTATCAAAGTCCTGGATTTTTTTGAGCGGAACCGATTCAAGGGACTTGGCCGCTACGTCTATAATTATTTCGCGAAGCCATCGCACGGAACGAAAGCCGGCATTTCGGTGGCCGACCAATACCTCCATCCGCAGGACAAGTATTATCGCGTGGCCGAGGCATTCGACTTGTTTTCGGGCGCCGGTTTCGAGTTTGTGCGGGTTTTGACTGGGATGTCGAATTCCCTCACGGAGAGTTTCAAGGGACAGAGTGGAATCGCCGCTGCATCGCGGTTCTCCAAGATGGAAACGTATGTTTTGATCGAGCTTCATGAACGCCCAGAGGGGATTGGTTATCTGATCAAGAAAACACGCGAAATCGCGGATTAGGTCCAGCAGTTCTTTGTTGATTTTCAGGGCTGCGCAGTATTCTGGATTTGGCTGTTGTCGTGGCTTAGACTCCGCTTGCCAAACGCGGGCGAACAACATCTCGCGGCACCCTTTCAGCCGGACTCGACTCCACATAGAGAGCGAAACTGAAAGGACGTTGAACATACATCCCGCCCAAGAACCTGCGCAGCCTGTGATGAACAACGATGCAGGGCTTGGCACAGCGCACCCAAAGCGGGGCGGTTCGATGCAAGGCCCGCGCTTCACACCGCGCGTTTTCTCCCTGGCTCATGTTGTTCCCGGTGACCGTGAACACGGAGGCGAACTTCCCGAGCGCCGCCATCCGCACTTTCCGGCGCAGCAACCGCACCATCCATTCGCCATCGCCGCTGTCCCGCAGCGACGGATCAAAGAATTCTCCGAGGTCGAACACCACGCGGCGCCGGAAAAAGGTGGCGCAAGAGAGCGTGGAGAGATGGCACGTCCAGGTGTGATACAGCAAGGGTGGCTGGACTTTGCGATGGCCAAGATACGCGCCCTGGGCATCCACATAGATCACGTCCGCGAACAAGACGTCCACGTCCGGATGCTGATCGAAAAACTCCAGCACGGCCCGCAAGGCGCCCGGCAGGTATTGTTCGTCGCAATTCAGCCAGGCCAGCACCTCACCGGTGCTGCGGCGCAACCCGCGGTTGATGGCGTCATACATCCCGCGATCCGGCTCGACGAACAGCCTTACCCGCGGATCGTTCCGCAACCACCCCAGCGTGCCGTCGTCCGAACCGGCATCCTGGACGATGTGCTCGAGATCCACGCCCTGGTCGGCAACCGAGGCGACACACAACCGCAACCAGCGCGAACTGCGAAAACTCGGGGTGATGATGGAAACGCGCACGTCAGCGGGTGACACGCAGCGGCGGCGGAGGCCGTGCCGTCATCTCGCCGCGCGGGCGAGTTTGAACTGGCTGAAGACCGGCCGGGCCAGCACCGGGGCCGGGGCCGGTTTTCGCACGCCGCCGTTGACGCAGATGCTCATGGCGACCAGTCCGGTGAACGCAGAAAGCTCGTGGTGGAACGAGCCGAAGATCGTCAAGAAGAAGGCCAACCGCGTCAGGAAATAGGCCAGCACAAACGTGTTGACGTACCGCAACTCCGGGTCTCCATGCCGCCAGTTGTCGAGCAACACGCGGTACGACGCCCAGAGAAACCAGAGGAAGCCGATCACGCCAAAAATCCCCAAGGGGATGATGACCGTCAACGGGCCGTTGTGCAGGTCGCCTGCCACGATCGCGCCCTCCGTGCCAGCTCCGGGGGCGGTCAACATCACCTGGTCCGAAGGGGCAATCGAGTAGCCCTTGCCGAGCAGGAGGTATTGCGGCACGGAGGGGAGCACCGACCGCCACAACTGCAGCCGCCATTCGTTCGAAGCTTCCGCGCTGTACCGGGCAACGGGGTCAATCCGGATGGGAAGGAAACTCAACGACCGCTGGATGTTGAGCGGGAGGCGATCCGCCATGGAAGCCGTCGCAATGCCCAGCAGGAAGAGCAAGATGGCCAGGATCGGCATGAAATGGGTACGAAACAGCCCTTCAAGGTAAAACTGAAACAACAGCAACAGACCCAGCATGATCACGGACGACCGGTAGCCGCCCAGGAAATTCACCCAGACCGCCAACACGAAGATGATCAGGCGCCAGGGGTGGTTCACGGCAAACCCGCCGCGGAACCGGAACGGCATGAAACGCAAACCCTCGCCCAAGCTGAAGAAGCCCCGCAAGCCATGAACCGCCACCATGCAGAGGATGACCGCCATACACGCGTGCGACAAGCCAGCCAGGCGGGACAGGCCAGATGCCGAATCGCTGCCGCCTCCCCCGAACAACGCCTGCACGCTCTCCACCGGGAAGAGGGTGAAGACAAAGTAAAAACTCGGATCCACAAACCCCGCCATGCTGGCGGTGAACATCGAAACGCCGCTGAGAAAATAGAGGGCCAGATAAAGCATGCCGCGGCCCGGCGGCGCCGCGTGGCAGGAGATGGCAAAGAATCCGATGATGGCGGCCAGCAGCAGGATGTAGCGTTTTCCCCCGTAAGCCTCGCCCCCAAGGCTGCGGATGCCGATGCCGCCCGTCAGTCTCGCCGTGATGAGGATCACAATCGTCAACAGGATCAAGGGCCGCGCCACCGAGGAGACGTAGATGAATTTCGAGCCGCGCTGAAGGATTTGCTGCAACACCGACAACAGGAAACTCACGGCCGTCAGCACGATCCACAGCATTGGCCGGCCCGGCAGGAAGAACAGCACCATGCTCATGTTCCAACTGACGATGAGCAGGAAGTGATGCCATTGCAGAATCGCAGGCACCAGTGGCAGGAACAACGTCATCACCACGATGGTGAAACTGATGACGTCCATCGGCATGGCGAGCAGATAGCCCAGGAAAATCGCCAACGGCAGGCACAAGCCGTAGATGATCAGCGACCGGATGATACTCAGTGCATTAGACATGGCCAGTTACGTCGAGAGGGCTAGAATGTCGAAGCATACCTCATGCTTTCCTCCGGTGACTCCTCCGCGGCCACAGCCGGTGCCGGACGCCGGACGCCGCCATTGAGCGCCACGCTCAAACCGGCAATCCCGGTAAAATGATACAGGTCCGTGTAAAACGCGCCGAAGATGAGGAAGAAATGGACGATCCGGGCAGCGAAGGCCGCGAACAAGAAGGCGTTGATGTGTCTCAGTGCCGGGTCGCCATATCGCAGGTTGTGGTACAGCAGCCAAAGCCCGGCACCCAGAAACCAGAGGTAGGCCGCCAACCCGTAAATGCCAAACGGAATGGCGACCGAAAGCAAACCGTTGTGGTAGTCGCCGAACGTGGCGGCGGCGTCCGCCGAGCGCATGTGGCCCCGTTGCGCTGCTTCCTGCACCTGCCACACTTCCTGCGGGCTGAGGGCGTAACCCTTGCCTTTGAACAGATACCGGGGAACCTCCGGCCAGAGTGATCTCCACATTTCCACCCGCCACTCCGTGGACGAATTGGCGGCCTCCTTGATGACGGCGTCCACCTTGATCGGCAGAAAACTCACCGCGCGTTGCACCGAAAGGGGCAGGCGATCCACCCAGACGGCCAAAGCCAGAGACGACGCCAGGCCGAGAAACAGGAGGATGAACAGAAACCGGGTGCGCCACAACCCTTCAATCCAGAACAGGATCAGAAACGTGAGGCCGGTGAGCGCCAGCACCGACCGATAGCCGCCGATCATGCAGCAAAACACCGCCACCAGGAAAATCATCAGCCGCCAGGGCCGCGCCAGGTCCAGCACGCCGGCGACTCCATACCGGGCGAGCAAAAAAGAGTAACCCGCCAGCGCCGCCACCATGACTCCGAAATTCCGCACCGGGATGTCCCCCAGCGCCCACTCCGCCCTCGCCTGGTCAATCACCATTTCCGGCGGGAACAGATCGTACAGCACATGGAAGCCGGGCCCGGCAAAATAGACCAGATTGCTGATGATCGAAGAGAGGCCGGAAAGGAAAAACATGGCGACAAACCACTGCGCCCGGTGAGGCGGAACCGGCTGCGCGCTCAACGCGAAGTACCCCACCACCGCCGCGAGGATGAAAAAGTAACCGCGCCCGCCGTGGGTGGCTGAGTTCAGCACCCGGATGCCAATGCCTCCGGTCAGCAGGGCGGTGACGAGCACCACGCCCAGCAGTGTCAGCAACGACCAGGTCAGCGGAGGGACCTTCAGCATCCGGTAGCTGTTGCTGAGGGAACGATTGAGGATCGCGAAAAAGAAACTGATGAAAGACATCACCATCCAGATGTACGGGCGGCCCGGGAAAAAGACCGGGTTGAGGGCGGCGTTCCAACTCAGCACCAGCAACGGATGATGCCAGCGCATCAGCAGCGGCGCGAACAACACCACCAACACCAGCACCACCACCGCCTGCGTGCCCAGTTCCAACGGCTCGGCCAGAAGATATCCCAGCAGCACCGCCAGCGGCAGGCACAGCCCGAAAATCAGATGGTTCCGCGATACCGCGAACGTGTTGGCCATTGAACAGGATTACAGCCAATGACGACGACTTCCGCAACCTTATTCTCCAGTTCGCCATCCGGATTCCTGGCGGGCCGGGTCCCGGCGAAGCATGACTGCGATGGTAGCCAGCCCCGCACCAGCGATATCGCGGACTTCGCGCTGGTCGTACCTGGCTTGATTCATCCCCGGCTCGTGAACTGATTCAAAAATCATCGCGGACCGCTCCCTTTGCCGTACTGTTGGTCAGGATTCCCGTATTGGCCGTGCCAGGCGGGCCCGAGCCACCACCGCGAGATTTCCAGTCCGTATGACGCAACCAGTACTCATGAATCGCTTCCGCGGCTGCCGCGTGCCCTTTGGCGTTCCAGTGCCCGTCGGTTTTGAAATAAAATCCCAGCGGATCGGCAGATTTTTCGAAGACCGGCTTCAGATCCACCACCCGCAGGCCGGCACCGCGCAGCGATTCCACAAATCGGTCATGAACGTTTCCTTCGGTCGCGGTTCTGGCCGCCTCGCCATACCAGAGCGCGCGGGACGGGATGATCAGGATCAGCGCCTGGCGGTTCGTGACGATCTTGAGCAGTTCGTCGCGGCTGCTGGCCAGGACTTCCGGCACGAGTGTGTTTTTCAAGGTGAAATTCTCCACGGCCGTCGCCAGGCCGAGCTTTTCGCACCAGGCCCGCGTGAGCGGGTACCGCTGAAGCGAAAACGAAACGAAACTCAGAAACGCGCTGTGATTCCTCAGCCAGCCGGTGACGCGTCGTTTGACGCCCAACGGCCTGCGGGCGCTGTTCGAGGCCGAATGCCCGTAATCCCACAGGTCGTTTTCCATGCAGACACCAACCAGGAGATTCCGCGCCGTCGCGCCATGGCGTTCGACGTATTGCAGCATCCTGCCGTAGTCCCGAATCGAACCTGGAATGGCAACGTTGAAGAGCTTCCAGCCGAGCCGCTGCTCGAGGAGATTCGAAAACCGCTCGTCTTCCTCCACCCCCCAACCGAAGGCGAAGGAGTCGCCCAGCACGAACACGTCCTCGGGAGACGCTTCGACATGATCCTTCCGGTCGCGATAACCGTGCCGGTTGATGGCAACGTTCATCTCGTACTCGCCTTTGACCCAGCGATATTTGAACTGCCGCGACGGTTTGCCAAGGGCCACCCCATCCGGATTGATGTAAAACGGCAATTGGTTGGCCGGGTTCAAGTGGGGCATGAACAGGCGGACGCACAATTCCAGGACCAGGAAGCAAAACACGCCGGTGAACGCCAGCGTCAATGCCCGCGCCACCAAGAGTCTCCGGCGGCACCGACGCCCTTCCGCGGGCGGGTTTCCATCAGCAGCGGGTGTTGTCATCGAACATCACCGTCGCTTGAAACATGCAAGGCGCCGGCCATAGGTCGCGCATTAGAATCGGCGTGCGGTCGCGTGGCAACGCAAATCAGGATCAGACGCTCCGATCAAGCGGGCCGGCGGCCTGATTCATTCCCGGCTCTGGGGGATGGCCTGCCGGTAAGTCTCTAAAAATCTTTGCGCCATCAACTCCGGTGAAAGGTACGCCCGGGTTTGTGGCAGCGATTCCGGCGCGACCCGCCCCTTGCTGAACAGCGGATGCCGGCACGCCGCACGCAACGCTTCGACGAGTTCGCCGAGGTTGTCCGGCGAACACATCAGGCCATTCTTCCCGGGGAAGATGTAGTCGGGAATGCCGCCGACCGCGGTGGCCACGACCGGCACGCCCGCCACGGCGGCTTCCTTCACCGCATTGGGGCTGACGTCGGCGCGCGAGGGGCACAACAGGATCGCGGCCGTCTCCAACTCGCGGGCCACCTCCACGTGCGTGAGGTAATCGAGGAAACGCAGCCGGCGCCAGAGTTCCGCGGGCACGCCTGCCTGCAACGAGGTGAGGAAGTTTCCCTTTGGCTTGCCGACCACGACCAGTTCAAACTCCGCCTCGCGCCGCAGTTCGTTCAACGCCTGCAACAGCAAGTCCCCGCCTTTGCGGTGATCGAAGGCGCCCACAAAAATGAAACGCAACGGGGACGTCTGCGGCCGGCGGACGATCCGCTGGAATATCGGGTCCGGCGTGTGCTCGACCTGCTCCACGTGCAGGCCCGGAAACCGATGCCGCAAGTACTGGACGGAGAACCGCGCCTCAGTGGTAACCAAGGGGCAGCGCGGCAGCGTGTAGCTTTCGAGAAAGGCCGCCACGCGGTCATGCCAACCGGGCGGTGAAACCATGGCGTACCACGAGATCAGACCCTGCACGGTCGCCACGCGCGGATAGCCCAGCCGGTTGGCCACCAGTGCCGCACCCTGTTCCGTGCCCCAGGCGTGGACGACGTCGGGCTTGATCGCCCGCAGCACGCGGCGAATGAGAACCGTGTCCACCCAGAACAAGGACGGCGCTCGCCAGCCGCCGGGCGTTTTGACCAGATGAAACGTGACGCCGTTGCGTTCGAAGGTGAGGTCACGCTCGAAATACTTTCGAAGCACGATGACGTGCAGCTTCAGCCCGGGATTCTTTTCCAACTCGGTGAGCAAGACGCGCTGCCACGAGGCCGGGTGTTGGCGCGGCAGCCGTTGCACCGGCTCGGGCATGTCCGGCAGCCACTCCAGCGGAAAATAGGAGAACCATGCGACGGTTAAGGGACGCGCTGCCATGCGTCGCCGTGTTTACGGCTTTTTCTCCAGCACGAAATCGTCCATCACCAGCACGTCCAGTCCGTTGTCGTAAAAGCAGCGGATGGCTTCGCGCGGGCCGCACACGATCGGCTCGCCCATGATGTTGAACGACGTGTTCAGCAGGAGATACTCGCCGGTCTGCTTGCCGAATTCGTTGATGAGATTCCAGAAGCGGCGGTTGAAGTTCTGGTTCACCGTCTGCGGGCGCAGCGTTTTGTCCGCGTGAACCACGGCTGGAACTTTGTCCCACTTGTCCTTCTGTGCGGTGAAGCTCGTGATCATGAAGAACTCATCACGCGCGTTTTGAAGATACTCGTGGCGCTTCTCCCAGAGCAGCGACGGACAGAACGGACGGAAGGCTTCGCGAAATTTCACGCGGGCGTTGATGATGTCCTTGTTCTCGGCGCGGTTGGCGCTCATGAGAATGGAGCGGTTGCCGAGCGCGCGCGGGCCGCTTTCCATCCGGCCTTGCAACCACGAGACGATTTTGTCCTCCGCCAGTTTCTTCGCCGTGAATTCCTCGATGTTGTCCACGCGGCGATAGATGAGGTTGCGCGACTTGAGGATGTCCTCGATTTCCTTCGCCGAATATTCCGGCCCCCAATACAAATCCTGGATGGCGTGAAACGGCGCGTCCGGGTTCGCCTGATAATACGCGTAAAGCGCCGCGCCCGCCGCGAGGCCGGAGTCGCCGGGGTTTGGGTAGATGTGTTGCCGCGCGACTTTGCCCTCGTCCCAAATGCGCTGGTTGAGTTTCACGTTGAGGAACACGCCGCCAGAGCAGGAGAGGTTGCGGCACTGCTCCTTTTCGATCCATGGATAAACGAGCGCCTTGACCTGCTCCTCCAACACGCGCTGGCCCTCGGCGGCGATGTGCTCGCGGCCGTGCTTGGCGACAAGGTCGTGAATCTCATAGGCCTCGTCGAAGTGCCATTGAATCGCTCCGCGCTCGTGCCAGGAAAAATTGCGACCGAACTGGTGCGGCTCGACCAGTTCGCCGCCGCTGAACTTGGGATAAAACCTGTCGAGCGCACCCTTGCACTTGGAGTAATCGCCGTACGGCGCGAGACCCATCGTCTTGCCCTCGCCATCACCGTGCCACCAGCCGAGCGCCTCGGTGACGTTGCTGTAAAACCAGCCGAGCGACGCCTCGCGTCCCCACGATTTGAGCAACTTGATCCTGCCCTTGTCGCCACGCCAAATCGCGCAAGAGATGTTGTCCCCGATGCCGTCAATCGTGACGATCAACTGTTTGTCCGACGTGCCGCTCGTGTAATAAGCGGACGCCGCGTGCGCCAGGTGATGGTTCACGTGGAGGATTGGAGCTGAATCCCGCAGCGGAAAATTTTTGAAGTAGAGCGGAGGCTTGAGGCCGGGTTTGTTGAGCCACTCGCGGAGCGTTTCCATCAACGCCTGGCGCGGCGGCAACGGCTCGCGGCGGTCGCCCTTGAGATCGAGCATGTGGTTCAGGCTGGGCGTCGAACTGCTCGCGGGCACGGCCACCGCGTCTATGTCCGCCATCGTGAGCTGCCGCGACTTGAGACAGTACTCAACGCTCCGCAGCGGCAGGCCGGCGTCGTGTTTGATGCGTGAGAAACGCTCCTCGGCCACGTCGGCGACGATGCGGCCATCCACGATCAAGGCGGCGCTGCTGTCGTGCCCGGTGTGAATGCCCAGGATGTTCATTGGGGCGACAGGCTGGAGTGCTCTCCCGGATGGTGGGCGACGCGGGGGCTGGTCCGATTCGTTAGGTCCGGCATGTCAGGCCGGGAGGATTATTAGGTCGGGCGGTCAAAGCAATCCAAATCCCCGCCAAAGTCCCCTCCGAGTTCGGCTGGAAGGCTGGGTGGTTGAGGGGAGAATGTACCTGGGCAATCTCCAAAAAGTTCTGGACAGTCGGGGAGTCCAAGTGATTTACTACGACGCGAGAGAAGCGGAATCAGAGAGTGTCCGTGCGAGCTTCTCGACCTTCGGGCTGCTTCTCGAATTCGTGGGTGGATGTGTAACCAGGAATTACATCTATGCTTCGATTCTAGACTGCGCCGGCCAGCGGCAAAGGGGACCGCTCCGGCGGCAGGCAAACTACAATTCAGGCCCGCGGCCTTTGCCGTGCCTGCAACCCGCGCCTGGCAAGCCCCCCAGCCACTCGTGAGGAGACTATGAAACCAAATCTGCTCCGCAACCTAGCGCTCGCTTTCAATCTGGCTTTGCTGCTTGCGCTGCGGCTTGGCGCGTGCGCTCAAGGCGCCGAGCCCGTCAAAGACGATACGTTGGAGGATTTGGACGCGGAGTTGAAACTCTCGACCGGGGAGATCAACGCCATTGTCGAGCCGGACGCAGCGTTGGATTCCGGGACGACCACGAACGGCGGAGGCGCAGCCGCCATGCTCGGTCCCACGGCCGAGGGATTGAGTGGCACCATTGCGCCGGGCGGACAGCCGATTGGAAACCAATTCAATTTCCAGGCCGACCTGTTCACGGGCCGGTTCACTTATGCCGTCCCGATCGTCGTCGCACCCGGGCGGCAAGGTGCGCAACCGAGCTTGGCGCTCACGTACAATTCTTCGGGCGGCAACGGATGGTGCGGTGCGGGCTGGGCGCTGGACGTGGGCTTCATCCAGCGGGAAACCCGCAAAGGGGTGCCCGTCAAATGGGCGCTGCCTTCGCCCACGCCTTTGACGGAGTACGATGATGCGAAAGGTTTCATCGCCAACTTTGGCGGTGTGAGCAGCGCGTTGGTCCTGGTCAGTTCTGGGGGCCAGGATCCGCAGGAATATCGGCAGGAGGTGGAGACGGCATTTCTGCGCTACCACTTTTACACCAACAACAATTCCTGGGAGATCACCGACAAAAGCGGGAACAAATTCTATTTTGGCGAGGGCTCAACCAACCGCATGGAGAACCCGAAAGCCGGTTGGACGGCGGGCGCGGCCAAGAGCACGTTCCGCTGGGCGCTCAATCGCGTCGTGGACGTGAACGGCAACAAGACGACCGTTAGTTACACCAACTGGGGTGGCGCACTGTACCTGCTGAACATCAGCTACAATGCGAACACCAATTCGCCCGCGCTTTCGGCCACGCACACGGTGGACTTCATCTCGACGAACCGCCCCGACACGAATATCACGTTGCAAAGCGGTTATCGCGTCGTGGTGACGAACCGGCTCTCCGAAATCCAGATCAAGGCCGGCGGTGTCAACGTGCGAAAATATGTGATTGGCTACACCAACTCCTCTTCAAGCGTTCGATCACTGCTGGCTTCCGTGACACAGTACGGCTCGGACTTTGCCACGCCGCTGCCGCCGGTCTCCTTCAAGTACCAGGTCAAGCCCTTTCAATTCGAGTCGGCGACCGACTGGCTGACGCTTTACAGCCAGGGCCAAACCGATTCCTCGTGGAATAGCGTCCGTGCCATCAACGGCAACCATGACTACGTGTTGAACATGGTGGACATGGACGCCGATGGTCTGCCTGACCGTGTCATGCGAAAGGTGAATTCTCCGTACACCAATTTTGCCGTCCAAATGAACACCCGGATCGGCTTTGCGCCGACTTCGAGCAATTACCAATGGGGGCCGTTGCAGAGCCAGGGCCAGACGGACACGCACTGGAACAGCCCAACGGCCAGCGACAGCAGCGGTGAAACTTCGGTGGACATGGCTGACATCAACCGCGACTCGTATCCCGACCGGGTCATGCGCAAGGTCGCCAGCCCGTACACCAATTTCTTTGTGCAGCTCAATTCAGGCGTGCAGGGGAGCGCCGGTTTTGGAGCCACGAATGTCTGGGGACGGGTGACGAACGAATCGAGCGCGCAGGAGTGGAGATCCGTCCGGGCCGGCAACTATGTGGACATTATTGACATGAACGGCGACGGGTTGCCGGATCGCGTCGCGCGCAAGCTCAACTCGCCCTACGACCGGTTCAAGGTTCAATTGAACACCGGCAGCGGCTTTACCGGGCTGGTGGATTGGTCGCCGGTGGACAGCCAGGGTCAGTCCGACGCGGACTGGAACAGCATCTCGTCCACGGACCCGAGCGGAGACAAATATGTGATTCTGGCGGACATCAACGGTGACGCCTTGCCGGATCGAGTCATGCGCAAGGCCAACTCGCCCTACGACAAGTTCGCCGTTCAATTCAACAACGGGGCCGGATGGGAGGCTTGGGAGTATTGGGGACCACTCGATAGCCAGGGCATTACGAGCGACGAATGGAATTGCCCGATCAACAGCGGATCAGCGGTCGTTTGGGGTAGCCTGGCCGATATCAATGGTGACGGCTTGCCGGATCGTGTCATGCGCAAAAGGTTTCCACCGCACACGAATTTCGTCGTCCAAATAAATACCGGCGCCGGATTCACCAGCGCCACAAACTGGGGACCGCTAGACAGTCAGGGGCAGACCTCACATCAATGGAACAGCGTTTCTGCTACAACGAACGATAATGACACTTTTCTGGATTTCTTCGACATCAACGGCGACGGCTTGCCGGATCGCGTGATGCGTCGGCTCAACAGCCCCTTCGACCGCTTGGTAGTCCAATTGAACAAAGGGCCCTTCCCGGATTTGCTGAACTCGGTGAGCAATGGCATCGGCGGCACGCTGGCGGTCAGCTACGTGCCCTCCACCATTTGGGACAACCGGAACACCAACTGGACCGGCGATCCGTGGGCGGAGGGAACCAAGAGCCTGCTGCCGTTCCCGGTTTACACCGTCTCGACTATTTCCCTCTTCGACGGGATGGGGGACACGAACACCATCACGTACAGTTTCGGCGGCGGTTACTTCGACCCGGCCAGCCGCGAGTTCCGTGGGTTCAGCCGCGCACAAGTCACCGACCCATTGGGCGCCAAGAGCATCACGTACTTCCACCAGGGCGGCGGTCGGGATGAAACCACCATCGGCGAGTATCAGGACCAGAGTTCCAAGGCCAAGAAGGGCGTCCCGTTCCGCGTGGACGTGATTGGCAGCGATACGAACTACTACAAGATCACCCTGAACAAGGTTGAGGAAGCGCAACTGCACGCCAACGGCTGGTGCTTCCCATACATCTCGCAGACGCTGGCGCTCACCTACGAGGCTCTGAGTTCCTACCGCGCCACCGTGAAACAACTGACCTACAACCTCGCCACCGGAAATCTGACCAACGACATCAATTGGGGCGAGGTCACCAACGTCAACGCCGCCACTCACAGCTTCACGGATGTCGGCTCGGATACGCTCTACACGCGCACGACCTACGCCACGCTGGCCAACACCAACATCCTGAACAAACCATCGTCCATCAAAATCACCGCCGACAGCGCCGGGAACGTCCGTTTGCGCGAGACGCAGTTTTACTACGAAGGCTCGCGTGGCAACCTCACCAACACGCAGGTCTGGCTGGACACGGCGGGCAGCTTCATTTCCACCGGGACCGTCGAATACGATCAGTATGGGAACCCGACGCGTTCAACAGATGCCGCCGGCATCGCCACCACCAACTTCTACGATTCCACGTATCAACAGTTCGCGGTCCAGCAGGTCACGGGCACGTTCACGAACCAGTTTTCCTACGACCTTCGTTCCGGCCAGACGCTCACCGCCACCGACGCCAAGGGTTTGGTGGGTTCCAATTACTTCGACGTGTTCTTCCGGCCCGTGGCGAGCTACATCTCCACCAATGCCTACGGCTCGCCGGTACTGTGGCGGGCGCGCTTCGATTACAACCTCGGCGGCGTCTCGGGTGGTGTCTCGTACAATTACGTCCGCAAGCGCGTGAATGACGCCGTGGACGCCGCCAACGGCCACGAGACTTGGTCCTATTCCGACGGGCTAGGCCGCGCCGCCCAAACGCGCGTCGAGGCCGAGACCGGCCAATACCGCGCCGCCGACGTGCTGTACGACGAGCGCGGCAATCCGAATTTCCAGACGCTCGCCTACCTCAGTTCCGGCTCGGGCTTCACGATCCTCACCGGGACCAATCTCGGCACGCTGACCGAGTATGACGCCGTGGGCCGGGGCTTTCGCGTGACTCCCGCCTACCAGGTCGTCTTCGACGCCTACGGGCAGATCACCAGCCAGGGCGCCACGGGCGGGGACACCGGCTCGCCCGTTGGCCCGGTGACCACGGCGTTCAAAGATGGCACCGATCCGTGGGCCTCGGTCGTCACCGATTCCGACAACAAGGTCAGGAAATCCTTCGCGGATGGCTACGGCCGTGTCGCGCGCATCGTCGAAGTCACGGCGACGACCAATTACACGACGCAATACAAGTACGACCTGCTGGGCAACCTGACGAACGTGACGGACGTGGCGGGCAACGTGACGACGATGGTTTATGACAGCCTGGGCCGCAAGACCTCCATGACCGACCCCGACATGGGAACCTGGACTTACACCTACGACAACGCGGGCCGGCTCACCCAGCAGATTGATGCCCGCAACAACAAGCTGAAGTTTTACTTCAACGACCAGCTCGGCCGGCTGGTAACGAAGGAAATCTATGAGCCGGGCGGCTACCTCATGGCAACAAGCACTTACCTCTATGACACCAACAACGGCGATTCCGCCTACCCAGTGTTCAAAGGGCAGCTATACAAGGTGACCGATCGCGAGGGTTGGCAGAAGAACGGTTTCGATGTCCGTGGCCGCGTCGTGAAAACCGGCCGCTACCTGCCGTCACTCGGCATCGAGTACGTGACACAGAGCACCTACGACGATGCTGATCGCGTGCAGGAACTAACCTATCCGGGCGACGTCGCGAAGGTCAAATACTCGTACGACTCCGCCGGCAACCTCAGCCAAGTGGAGAGTCTCGCCGGCACGGGCACCAAGGAGGTTTTTTACGGCGCGCCATTGTTCAATGCCCTCGGCCAGTTGGTCAGTTGCACGAACGGGAACGGCGTGTTGACGACGAACCTTTACTTCGCCAACTCCAAGCGCATTCAGCGGATGAAGGCCAGCAAGGGCGCGACGGTTCTCCAGGACCTCGCCTACACGTACGACAAGGTTTCCAATCTCAAAAGCATCGGCGACAGCGTTTACGGGGGCAGCGCCTCCGGCTCACTCACGAATGTTTTATATGATGACTTGCACCGGCTGACCTCGTTGAACTCCACCGCGCGCGGTGTCAACACGTACGCGTACAACGCCATCGGCAACGTCCTCACCAACGGCGACTCCGGTACTGGACTTTACGCGTACGGCTCCAAACCCCACGCCGTCACGAACGCCAACGGCAAAACCTACGCCTACGACGCGTGTGGCAACATGACCACGCGCGACGACCAATCTCTCACCTACGATGAGGAGAACCGATTGACCATCGTGACTGGCGGCATGTGGGTGAACTTCGGTTATGACGATGGAGGCGCCAGGCTGTGGCGTTACGGCGCCAACGGCTACACCATCTGGATCGGCGGCATCTACGAAGAAAAGGACGGCAAGACACTTTGCCATGTGCTGGCCGGCGGCAAACGCATCGCCACGTTCGAGCCACAGGGCGGTGGGCCGTGGGCCAAAGTGATGGGCGAGGAAAACTGGTTCGCGACCTCGCGCGGATTGACCGCCGCCATGAACTGGCCGTTTCAGGAAGGCCGGACCCAGTTGACCATCCTGCTGGGCACGTTGCTCGGGATGTTGGGCGTCTGCCTGGCGGCACGCCGACATGTGCCTGCAAGACGCTTGGTGCGTCGGCGGCGGCTTGTTCCTCTCTCGCCCCTCTGCGGACGGCCAGGTGCGGAGCGATTCTTGGCCGGAGTTAAGACGGTGATTTCCGCTCTCAACCCTCAACCCTCAACTCTCAACTTCCGCCGCCTCTGGCAACAAGCCGTCAGCTTCCTCTCCATCGCCGCTCTGATTCTGGCGACGAGCGAAACGCGCGTCGAGGCGCAGACCTACGATCCGGTCTTTTACTATTACCATTCCGACCATCTCGGCACGTCGAACGTCCTGACCGACCGCGCCGGGCTGATCGTGCAGCATTACGAACACGGCGCGTGGGGCAAGGAGACGTACAAGAACAACGGCTCCGCTTTCCCGGTCTCCAACCGTTACACCGACCAGATTCTCGACGAGGAAACCGGCCTCTACTACTACAACGCCCGCTACTACGATCCGGAACTCGGGCGTTTCATCCAGGCGGACACCGTGGTCCCAAACGAGGCGGACCCCCAGACGCTGAATCGTTATACATATTGCGACAATAATCCTCTGAACAACATTGATCCGAGTGGGAATCTGGCATTCTTAGCGGGACTTGCGATAGCTGTGGCTGTTGGAGCAGCGGCTGGTGCAGGGATCGCCGCTGCCACGGGAGGAAATGTCCTGATGGGGGCATTAGGAGGCGCGTTATCAGGCTTATTGGTGGGTGTCGGCATAGGCTTGGGAGGAATGTATGCTAGTTCTATTGGCATGGTGGGCGATGCGGCGAAGCCTTTCATTGCGGCTGGCGGAGCGCTTGGAGGTGCAGCCGGCGGGGCTGCCGGAGCGGCTGTCCAAGGAGGAGATGTTGGTATGGGCGCATTGATAGGAGGCATTACAGGCGGGGTTTTCGGTTACTTGGATCCAGTAGGGCCGCCACCAGAACCATGGAAAGAAGTCAGCCCTGGCATTTTCGTAAATGATGCCGGAGCAATTGTTATGACGATAACATATGGTCCTAGAAGTATTGGGCTGACTCCGGCGCAAGCAAGTGCCTTGGCAGGCGGAGCAATTGGTTTCGGAGTCGGGTTGGAATCTGCCACTCATTTTCAGAATCTGCCTACCAGGTCGGGACAAGCGCGCCTAGGCGTACCCGATCCGGCCAGCAGGTACGGCTGGCAGCGGCATTTCCACCTGGATGTTCCCCATGGAAAAGCTGTTCCAACCTACCACCTCAACGCCGATGGCGGGCCACTATCGAAGCTCGACCATAGAACGATCCCCAAATGGTTGTTCAAATTAGGCAGCACAACTGCACTCCGTGGAGTTGCGAGGGCCTCGGCAACTGGCGGTCTAGTAGTTGACGTGGCAAGGATCGCCATGGCCACCACAACGGTTGAGCGCGCTGGAGCGATAGGTGGGGCCGTTGGCGGGCTTGTTGGTGGCGCGATAGGGGCATTTGCGGGCAGCTTTCTAGGCCCTCTTGGCACAGTCGCCGGAGGAGCGGTCGGAGGCATGATCGGTGGATATTTTGGTGATTTGATTGGAGCGTCCATTGGGAGACGGTACCAATAGAGTGCCACACCTTTTGACTCGTGTTTGATTATTATGCTGGAGTCTCTTATGCGACTAATTGGTCGAAAATCCGCGCCACAGGTGCGCGATGAGGTTCTAGGTCCCTTGGTTAGGGAGCAAGCAGGAGTGTGGCGTGGAGAAATCGCGTTCTTGAACCGCACAATCCAGCTACTAGTGCCAGGAACGAAAGGGGAGCCCGACCAAGTTCAGCTTGCTCACGCAAGATCACTCCTTCCGAATTTGGCTGCAAAAGTTGATTCAGCGGTCGAATTCGTGGAACAGCAACAACACATCGCACGGGAACACTTGGAACTCGCAGCCCTCAACTATTTTTCCGCTGGTGCCGAATTCGCTTTGGACTTTAGCGAGTCCGGCGATCATTCGGGCAACAACTGGCATGTTTACTTTCGAGCGGGGGCGCCATTCGGAGTTGACTACTCATAATTGGGTCACCAGTCACCATCAGTGGGAACGCGTCAGAAAAGGCTGCTGAGTAACGACACGAATGAAGAGCTAAGGGAGGCGATGTCGGACCATTGAGAGTGCGACGCCAGACTATTGGACCGACCGAAGGAGTGCGGTCTTAGTTTGCGTGGCTTCGGCTTCAATCTTGTGATTCTTGCCACCGGAGGACAGCATTGCAGCAGGACGCGCCTGCGCTTCGTTGGACATCAAGGGACAGTAAGCCCTCCTGGTTTTCACCGAAAACAAGTTTGGCATTGCGCCATTTTTTCCCATTCCCGAAGATGCCACGCCCGCGAACGGGGCCGGAGGCGCCGAGCGCCGTCCCGGGTTCGCAGGGAACCGATCACGTCTTGCAAATCTAAGCAGACCAACCTGGCCGCCCCAAAAGGGGTGAGTTCTTGATATTGACAACTGCTCGCCGCGTCCGCATTGGGGGATGACTCGGTTTCTGGACACCTTGAGCTCGGTGCTGCGGTTTGCCGGCTCGCAACCATTGCTACCGCGCCTTCACCCGCCCCGTGCGCTGCGGGTTGGCCCGGAACATCGGCCACGCGCTCTCGGCCAGTGGCGTCGAGTTCTCGATCGCGTACAACCGTCCACCGCGGTTCAGGCCATAAATCGTTCCGTCCGGAGCGACCAAAGGCGAGGCGTGGATGGCGCCTTCGAGCGAAAAGTTCCAGACCCAATCACCGTCCGGCTTGAAGGCAATGATTACCAGGTCTGTGCCGGCGGTCAGCACCGTGCCGTCGGCAAGGAACGCGGGCGTGGATTCGATCCAATCGAACGGCACGTGCCCGTTCGGGTCCAGCCCGCGCTGCCAGGCAGAGGAGAATCACATGAACCTTCGGCATCTCGTAATGCACGGCGCCGGCCAGGCCGGTGACCTCCACTTCCAGGGCGGTTTCTTCGCGCACCTCGCGGGTCAGCGCCGCGGATAAATCCTCGCCCGCGTCCACCTTGCCGCCGGGCCACTCCCACTTCCCGACGAAATGTTGGTTGGCTTGCGAGCGGCGGATGAGCAGACACCGGCCGGCAGAATCGCAGATGATCGCCTTGACAGCCAGCTTGTAGGGCTTGTTCATGGAAGCGGCGGTGCCCATTTTGAGCGAAGGGCTCGTGGCGTTCAACCCTTTTGCGATTGGACACTCTTCTGCGATTGGACGGGAGCCGGGCGCAGAACATCCTGATTAGGTTCGCGGCCACTGAACAAATGTCCAAAGAACTTGTGCCAGCGGTTGGATCGGCTGGTTTACGTGCCCAAAAGTCGCAATCGCCCTCGACTCAAATCTCAACCACCTGCTGATACACCGGCACGTTGACCTCCGCGCTGGGTTTCATCTGGCGGAGCGTTTCAGCAAAGGCCAGCGCCTGCGCTTCCTCGCCGTGAATGACGCTGATCTTCCGGATGTCGCCGGTGATGGCCTGGACGTAGCGGCGCAACTCGTTCTTGTCCGCGTGGCCGGACCAGGCGTCAATCGAAACCACTTTCGCCCGGACCTCGTAGGGTTCGCCGAAGATGTTGACCGGGTTGCGGCCGGCCACGATTTGCGCGCCCAGCGTGTGCTCGGCGCAATAGCCGATGAACAGCACGAGGTTTTTCGGATCGCCGATGTTGTTCTTGAGGTGATGCCGCACCCGACCGGCTTCCGCCATGCCCGAGGCGCTGATGATGATGGCTGGTTCTTTCAGGTCGTTGAGCTTCATCGAGTGGGCCGCCTCGCGGATGTACGTGAGGTTTTCCATGCCGAAGGGATTCTCCTTCTCGCGAAGGAAACGATAAATCTCATCGTTGAAACATTCCGGGTGCAGCCGGTAAATCTCTGTGGCGTTCACGCTGAGGGGACTGTCCACGAAGACCGGCACGCGCGGCAGCCGGCCGGCGTTGGTGAACTGGTGCAGGACATAGACGATTTGCTGTGTCCGGCCGACCGAGAACGCCGGGACGATCACCTTCCCGCCCTTTTTCAACGTGTCGCACACGACGCGGCACGCCTCCTCCTCGGCGTTCGCGCGAATGGAATGTTCCCGCCCCCCATAGGTGGATTCGACCTGGAGAAAGTCCACGCCTTCGACCGGCACGGGATCGCGGAGGATGTCGTCGTTGCCGCGTCCGACGTCGCCGCTGAAAAGGTAGCGGAGTTTCCGTGCGCCCTCGCGAACGTCCAACACCACCTGCGCTGAACCGAGAATGTGACCCGCGTCGCGGAACGTCAGCGTCACCCCGTCGCACACCAGAAACGGCCGGTCATAGTTGATCGCCACAAACTGCCGCACGGCTTTCTCCGCGTCGGCGGCGGTGTAAAGCGGTTCGACCGGCGGCAGGCCCTGCTTGGCGCGCTTCTTCGAGACGAACTCCGCGTCATCCTTCTGAATCCCCGCCGAGTCTTCGAGCATGATGCTCGCGAGGTCGCGCGTGGCGAAGGTGCAGAAGATGTTGCCCTCGTAACCGTGGCGGCAGAGGTTGGGCAGATTGCCCACGTGATCAATGTGCGCGTGGCTCACGACCGCGGCATCAATCTGCTTCGGATCGAACGGGAAATGACGGTTGCGCTCGATGGATTCCTCGCGTTTGCCCTGGAACAGGCCGCACTCGAGCAAGAGGCGCTGGTCGTTGATTTCGAAGAGATACATCGAACCGGTGGTGGTGCGGGTGGCGCCGAGGAAATGAACGCGCATGTCAAGAGGATGTCGGCGGCAGGCGGGTTGTCGAGAGGGGAATGTTCAACCGGGCACCGACGAAAAGAACTGTAAGCTGGAAATCAACGGGTGAACTTTGACGCCCAACTGCCGGGCCGGGTGGTTCAAGCCTCCCGATAGGTGATGCGCGCCTTGCCGAGGTCGTAGGGGGACATCTCGACCTTGACCTTGTCGCCAACGCTGATGCGGATGAAATTCTTCCGCATCTTGCCGGAGATATGGGCAAGGACTTCGTGCCCGTTCGGGAGGGCGACGCGAAACATCGTGCCCGGCAGAACCTGCGTCACCGAGCCGGTCAATTCGATTGGTTCTTCTTTTGCCACGCGTCTGCCGACTGATTGCGGGTTGTTTTATCCGGCGGTGACGGGTGAGGCAAATCCTTTTTCCTGCGCGAACAGGGCCTCGACGGTGGCGTATCGCAAACGAGCAACGCCTTTGAAATCTGTTGTCCCGCCGCCCAAGTTGGGCAACCCTGAGTCCCGCGATGGCGTTCAAAGATCTTTCCGGACAAGAACCGGGCGTGCAGTTGCTCCAGCGTTCGTTGCAACGCGGGCGGCTGGCCCACGCCTATCTTTTCACCGGACATCAACTGGACGAACTCGAATTGCTCGCGCGCACGCTGGCCAAGACTGTCAACTGCCGGCGGCCCGTCAGAGCGGAAGGCGCGGGGATTGACTGCTGCGACGGTTGTAGAAGTTGCGCCAAGATCGAGCACGACAACCACGCCGACGTGCATTGGGTGCGGCCGGAATCCAAATCGCGCGTGATTCTGATCGAACAGATGCGCGAGTTGACGCGCGAAATGCACCTCAAGCCGACCGAGGCGGAATACAAGGTGGCGATCATCGTCGCCGCGGACCGGCTGAACGCGAACGCGGCCAACGCGTTTCTGAAGACGTTGGAGGAACCGCCCCCGAGGTCGGTGTTGATTCTGTTAAGCATCGAGCCGCAGCGGGTGCTGGAAACGGTGCTCTCGCGCTGCCTGCGTTTGAGTTTCGCCGGTGAAAGCGCGGCGCGGTTGGATGGGGGGCAACTGGAGTGGCTGGCGAGCTTCAGCGACATGGCCGCGGGCGGCGAAAGGAGCTTGCTGGGGCGATATCGCCTGCTGGACGCATTGATGCAGAGACTGGCCGGCATGCGAGAGCGCGTGGAGCATGAGTTAACGGCCCGTTCCCCGCTCGAACGGTACGAGGATGCGGAGAAGGAATTGCGGGAAAAGTGGGAGGAGGAGTTGAAAGCGGCAATCGAGGCGGAATATCGCCGGCAACGCAGCGGCGCGCTCCTCGCGGTACAATGGTGGCTGCGGGATGTCTGGCTTCAGTCGCTGAATGTCGGGCGCGAACTCTTGAGTTTTCCAGAGCTTCCCGGCGTCACCAAAGCCGCCGGTCGCATCACACCGCGTCAGGCCCTTCAGAATCTGCGGGTCATGGAGCAAACCCAGCGGCTGTTGCACACCAACGTGCAGGAGGCGCTGGCCCTGGAAGTGGGTCTGCTCAAGCTGCAACTCTGACCCTCGCGGTCCTTGCTCGGTCCAACACCATGGGCATGCAAAGCCAGTCTGGCGGCTCCGCCACGGGGGATGTGCGTGGGCGGTTGTTCGGGGCTGCTTTTGGAGGATTCCTGGGCTTGTCGCTCCTGAAATTCGGCAACCCCCCCATTATGCAGAAGTTCGTCGGCTGGCCGGGGACAGGTTACGAATGGCTTTTGAGCGGATGGCCGTTGACCGTTGGTTATGCTTTGCTCGTGCCGGTCTGCCTCCTGGGGCTCCTGGCGATGCGCTGGTGGATACCGGTGCAGAAGTGGCTGGTTGCCTTGCCGGTTGCGTGGCTTGCCTGGCAGTTCGTATCGGCCACGCGCACGGTGGATGCGGAATTGACGCGTGAAACGCTCAAGCACTTCTCGGCCTGTGTGGTCTGCTACTACCTCGGGCTGTTCGCGCTGGGCAGCGGGAGAAGCCTGATGGCGTTCTGGGCTGGGCTGCTGGGTGGGTTCATCGTGGTGATCGCAGCGGGGTTCGATCAGCACTTCGGCGGGTTGGATGAGACGCGAAAATACTTTTTCGCCTACGTTTATCCACAGATGCCCAATGTTCCGCCAGAGTACCTGAAGAAGATTTCGAGCGACCGGGTGTTTTCAACTTTGTTTTACCCGAACGCGCTCGCGGGAGTGTTGCTATTGCTGTCGCCGACGGCGGTGGCCGCCATCTGGAAGGTCGCCCCTCGACTGACCACAGGCGCGAGGGTTTTGCTTGTGGGCCTGATTGGCGTGGCCAGCCTTGCCTGCCTGTATTGGTCGGGGTCGAAGGGCGGCTGGTTGCTCGCGATGGTGATCGGGCTGGTGGCCATGATTCGCGGGCGTATCAAGCCCCGTTGGAAGCTGGCACTCATCGCACTCGTTTTGGCTTGCGGCCTCGCTGGATTCGCTTGGAAATACGCGGCTTTCTTCCAACGCGGTGCCACCAGCGTCAGCGCCCGGTTCGATTATTGGCAGGCAGCGGTTCGCACAGCCACCGCAAACCCGATCCTCGGCACAGGGCCCGGGACATTCGCGATCCCTTATGCCCGGATCAAACGCCCGGAATCCGAAATGGCGCGGTTGGTGCATAACGATTACCTCGAACAGGCGACGGATTCGGGTTGGCCCGGCTTTGCTGTGTATCTGGGCTTCATTGTCGTCGCGCTGTGGGAGGGCAGGCCAAGGTCGCGTGACTGGAGTGAGGCCGTCCGCAACGCCGTGTGGCTGGGATGTCTTGGCTGGTCGCTTCAAGGCATAATGGAATTCGGTCTTTACGTGCCGGCCTTGGCGTGGACGGCGTTCGCCTTGCTAGGTTGGTTGGGCGGTTCCCAGTCAGGCCTTCCGTCCGCGAATCAATTCGACACCCGCTCCAGCTCCGGGTAGTCTGCGAATCCAGATGAAAATCCTCTTCCTGAACGGCCCGAATCTGAATCTCCTTGGCCAGCGCGAGACAGGAGTCTATGGCCAGCTCACGTTGAGGCAGATCGAGGATAAGGTCCGGGAACGGGCCACACGGTTCGGGGCCGCAATAGAGTTTCGCCAATCCAACTCGGAGGGCGAACTCGTAGATTGGATTCACAGTGCGAAGGACTCGTTTGGCGCGATCGTTCTCAATGCCGCCGCTTTCACGCATACGAGCGTCGCGCTCCGGGATGCGATCGCGGCCGTCAAGATTCCGGTAATCGAGATTCATCTTTCGAACATCCATGCACGGGAGGAATTCCGGCAGAGATCGCTTGTCGCGGCCGTTTGCGTCGGACAAATCTCTGGTTTCGGAACGAATTCCTATGTTTTGGCGGTTGAAGCGGCCGTTAACGCTATCGAATACTCTGGGAGACCCTAATCCTCGGGTTCTAAGCGTTGTTTTTCATGGATTATGGGCGCCGCAATTTGCTTCTTGACGGGTTTTTTGAGGATGGATATCCTCCGCGCAACTTAAATAACGTAACAAGCAGAGTCGAAGTTCGGCTGCTGCTTTTTTGCTTATGGCGTTCTGATTATCCGAGCATGGAATTGGGTCAACTTTAACGGAGTAAAGCCTGTGGACCTCAAAGACATCAAGGCCATCATTGATCTGATGAAGAAAAACTCCGTTTCGGAGTTCGAGCTGGAAAAGCAGGACTTCAAAATCCGGCTGAAGCGTGGCGTCAACGGGGGCAATCCCGCCATCCAGGTTGATGACTCGGCAACCCAAACGCTTCAACTGCCGCCTGCGGCTATGCCTGTAACCGCTCCGACCGCTTCGCAAACGCCCCAGCCTGTCGTTTCGAATGAGCAAGAGATCAAGTCCCCAATGATCGGGACGTTTTACCGCTCGCCGTCTCCCGAGGCTGCGCCTTACATTGAGATAGGCGCCGAGGTAAACCCGGAAACGGTCGTCTGCATCATCGAAGCCATGAAAGTCATGAACGAGATCAAGGCAGAAGCCCGGGGCGTTATCACCCAGGTTTTGATCGAGAGCGCAAAACCTGTCGAATTCGGCCAGCCCTTGTTCAAGATTCGGCCCCTTTGACCGGGAGTGATCCATTTGGGAGGACCGACAACGCCGGGCACGGACAGCACTCATTGAAACCGCATGTTTGAGAAGATTCTGGTAGCCAACCGCGGTGAGATTGCCGTCCGGGTCATCCGCGCCTGCAAGGAGTTGAATGTCCGGACGGTGGCCGTTTACTCGGAAGCGGATGTCAATTCCATGCATGTCCAGTTGGCCGACGAGGCCATCTGCATCGGCAAAGCGCCGGCGAACGAGAGTTACCTGCGGATTGACCGGATCATCAGCGCCGCGGAGATCGCCGACGTGGACGCCATCCATCCCGGCTACGGTTTCCTTTCCGAGAATGCGCATTTCGCGGACGTCTGCGAGAGCTGCAATATCCGGTTCATCGGGCCGAACTCAAGGGCGATGACTGCGTTGGAGAACAAAGCCGTGAGCCGTTCCCTCGCGCGGAAGGCTGGAGTGCCCGCGCCGCCAGGCTCGGACGGGGTGGTCGAGAATGAGCAGGACGCCCTCGCGGTTTCCAAGCGCATTGGCTACCCCGTGATGATCAAAGCCGTCGCCGGCGGCGGTGGCCGGGGGATGCGCGCCGCCCACAACGATGTTTCGCTGGTCAAAGGCTATCATACGGCGCGCACCGAGGCGGAAAAGGCCTTCGGCAATGCCGGCGTTTACATCGAGAAATTCATCGAGAACCCCCACCACATCGAATTCCAGATCCTGGGTGATCAAAAAGGCCACATCATCCATCTGGGCGAGCGTGACTGCTCTATTCAGCGCCGCAATCAGAAGGTCGTTGAGGAAACCCCATCGCCCCTCATCGAAGGCAAATTCAAGAAGCTCCGCGACAAGATGGGCAAGGCGGCCGTGAGAATCGCGGAGGTCGCCAATTACACCAACGCGGGCACCGTCGAGTTCATCGTGGACAACCAGGGCAATTTTTATTTCCTCGAGGTCAACAAACGCATCCAGGTCGAGCATCCCATCACCGAGGAAGTCACCGGCATTGATCTGGTCCGGTATCAAATCATGATCGCCATGGGCGAACCGTTGCGCCATTCACAGGGCGACGTTCAATTCAAGGGCCACGCCATCGAGTGCCGCATCAACGCGGAGGACCCCTTCGATGATTTTCGCCCCAGCCCCGGCCGCGTGGAAATGTATTATCAGCCCGGTGGGCGCGGCGTGCGGGTGGACAGCCACGCCTATGCCGGTTACACCATCCCGCCGACCTACGATTCGATGATCGGCAAGCTGGTCACGTTTGGCAAAGACCGCCGCGAAGCCATGGACATAATGAGCCGCGCGCTCGGCGAATTCATGATCACCGGCATCAAGACCACGATTTCCTTCCAGCAGGCAATCTTGCAGGATCCCAATTTCCGCCGCGGCGTGTACTCGACCAACTTCGTGGATCAACTGCTCAGCGGCGCTCGCCGGGAGCTCATGTAGGCCTTCTGACTTCACCCCCGGCGTCCTTCGTGCGGGAGGCGCCGCTACGATTCAATCCAGTGTTGACTCCCCGGTTCGCTGTGTTAGAAAAATCGCGTCTCGTTCAAAGTATGAATCGTGTCGGTGTCAGAAAGACAGTATGCCCGTGAACGCAACCAGCGACCTTCAGTGATCCTGCCAGGGCGGTCCTCCCACCCGGTTTTTGAGCGGACCCAGAACGCTATGAATCCAACCAGGCTCTTTGTCGGCAATCTTTCCTACCAGACCGGAGAAAACGATTTGCAGGACTACTTCGCCCAGGCCGGCGCGGTCGCTTCCGTGAATCTCATGATGGACAAGGTCACGGGCAAATCTCGCGGCTTCGCCTTTGTCGAATTCGCCTCCAGCGAGGAGGCCAACAAGGCCATCGAGCAGTTCCACAACAAGGAATTCCAGGGCCGCTCCCTCACCGTCAACGTCGCGCGCCCGCGCGAGGAAGGCGCTCCTCGCTGGGGAAATGAAGGCCGTCGTGATCGCGTCTGACCTGCGACGCCTCGCCGTCTCACGAAACGCGACGGCCCAATGTCCTGTTTTTCTCGAATAACCATTTGACACTTTCTCGCGTGCCCTTAACCTGAATTCAGAACGCTATGGCTGAAAACATTCCCAACGTGCCCGCCGGCGCCGTGCCGCCCAAGAAGGAAACCGGCAAGGTCCAACCGAAGAAGGAAACCGTCCGCATCAATCTGCCTCCCAAGCCGACCGCGGCCCCGACGATTAAGCTGCCCACCCTGCCGCCCGGCGGACCCTCGGGCGCCGCCGCGTCGGCGATGGCACCCGCGCCGACCGCCGCGCCGGCTCCGGCAGCTCACGCCGCGCCCGCGCCACGCGCGTCCGCTGCACCGGTTGCGCAGCGTTCCGCGGGGACGGTCTCGTCCCGCCCCGCGCCCGCCCCAGCGACTGCGTCGTCCATCAGCGGACTCGACAAGGCGCTGGCCATCGCCGCTGCTGTAGTGGGTCTGGTTGCCGTGGCGACCACCTTGTTCTTGATTTTTGGAATCCCCACGGAGTGACCGGCGGGCGCCGGCATTCGCGGAATCTTTGCGCCAACTTTTGCCCCCTCAAGCTCATCGTATGGCTTCACCCAGCATCGTGACACTGACCCAGGAAAACTTCGCCGGCGAAGTGCTGCAATCCCCCACACCCGTGCTGGTGGATTTCTGGGCCGAATGGTGCGGCCCGTGCAAGATGATCGCCCCGGTGCTCAACGAACTCGCCGACGAGTACGGCAGCAAGGTCAAGATCGGCAAGGTCAACATTGACGAGCACCAGGGACTCGCCGCGGAATACGGCATCCGGGCGATCCCGACCCTGCTTGTGTTCCAAAACGGACAGGTCGCCGAGCAACTGGTCGGGGCGCGGAGCAAGCGCGACCTCAAAGCCAGTCTCGACCGCGTCGCGGCCTGACCACCGGGCAGCGCGCGGCGCCTATGCCGCTCCTCCTCACTCCCCGGCAACTCGGACAGCGCAGCGACCTTTATCATCAACTCGCCCAGCTCGAGAGCGCCGGCCTCGGACTCGTCCGCACTCTCGAACAACTCCAGCGCCATCCGCCCGCACGGGCTTTCCGTCAACCGCTCCGACGGCTGTTGGACAACATCGCCCAGGGCCACACCTTTTCGGAATCCGCGGAACGCGCCGGCCCCTGGCTGCCGCCGTTTGATCTCGCCTTGCTCCACGCCGGAGAACAAAGCGGCCGGCTCGACGCCTGTTTCCGGCTGCTCTCCGATTACTACACCGATCGCGCGCGCGTGGCGCGGCAGTTGATCGCCGACCTTCTTTATCCGGCCTTCTTGTTTCACTTCGCCATTTTCATCTTTCCGTTCCCGGACTTGTTCCTGACCGGGCGGATCGGCGCGTACCTCGTGAAAACCTTCGGCGTGCTCCTGCCGCTGTATGCCGGGGTGTTCGCGCTGATCTTCGCCGTGCAATCCAGCCACGGCGAGCGCTGGCGGGCGTTGGTCGAACATGTCCTCCGCCTCGTGCCGATCCTCGGAACGGCGCGGCACTATCTGGCGTTGTCGCGGCTCGCCGCCGCGCTGGAGGCGCTGCTTTCCGCTGGCGTCACCATGATCGAGTCATGGCAACTGGCGGCCACCGCAAGCGGTTCGCCGTCGCTGCGCCGCACTGTTGCGGGCTGGCGGCCGGCCCTCGCCGCTGGCCAGACACCGGCGGAACTGGTCATCAGTTCGGCGCAGTTCCCGCAAATTTTCGCGAACCAATACGCCTCAGGCGAACTCGCCGGGAAACTCGACGACGTGCTCCACCGCCTTCGCAACTACTATCAGGAGGAAGGCACGCATAAGTTGCACGCCGTGGCTCAATGGACGCCGCGCCTCATCTACCTCGTTGTCGTGTTCATGATCGCGTACTACATTATCCAATGGTGGACGGGTTACTTCAAACAGATCGGCGCGGCCGGCGGATTCTGAGTTCCGCCTTGGCCGGTCAGCCGGGTCGTGGCTACGCTGCGTTCCATGACCGTCGCCGAGATTCTGGCCGATGAAGCCCTGCGCCAACGCGAGTTCCCGGTGGCGCGTGACAGCGTTTTCCTCGCGCACGCGGGAGTTTGCCCCCTGCCGGCCCGGGTGGCGCAGGCCGTCTCCAATTACGCACAGCATGGAACGGTGGCCGATCAGGAAACCCTGGTGTTCCCGTTGCGGGTCAACGATGGGCGCAAGCTCGCCGCCCGGCTGCTGAATTGTCGCGACGATGAAATCGCATTCGTCGGCCCGACTTCGCTGGGGTTGAGTCTGGTCGCGAGTGGACTCCAATTCCACCGGGGCGACAACGTCCTCATCTACCACGATGACTATCCTGCCAACGTCTATCCCTGGATGGCGCTGGCCGAACAGGGCGTCGAAGTGCGGCTGCTCAACACACGCGCGCTTGGATTGATCCGGCCCAGGGACGTGATCGGCCAGGTGGACGAACACACGCGCCTCGTCGCGCTGGCGTCGTGCCATTTCATCGGCGGCTACCGGCTCGACTACGCTGAGATCGGAAAACTCCTGCGCGCCCGCAACATTCTGTTCTGCCTCGACGCGATCCAGACCCTCGGCGCGTTTCCGACGACCGTGGAAAACGTGGACATGCTCGCGGCGGACTCGCACAAGTGGCTGCTCGGGCCTTGCGGGGCCGGACTGCTTTACGTGCGCCGCGAAATCCAGGAACGCGTCAATCCCCCGGTTTACGGCTGGCACAACGTGCGTTGCCCGGATTTCGTGGCGCAGGAACAGATCGTCTGGCGCAGCGGCGCGAAGAAATTTGAAGCCGGTTCCCAAAATCTTTTGGGTGCGATTGGTTTGATCGCGGCCTTGGAATTGATCCTCGAACTCGGCGTCGGGCATATCGCCGCAGAGTTGTTGCGCAAGCGCGCCTGGTTCATGCCCGCGCTGCTGGCGAAAGGCTGGTCGGTATTGAACGACGACAGTGCGGTGGAAAACGCGAGTTGCATTTTCTCCATGTCGAAGCCAGGTGTGGACCTCGCGGCGTTGCAACAGAAACTGCTCGACGCACAAATTGTCACATCACTGCGCGCCGACCGCGCTGGCCGCCGCTTTCTGCGACTGTCCCCGCACTTCTACAACACTGACGCCGAGCTGCGGCGGGCGATCGAGTTGCTTTAGCTTTCCCACCTTCCCGCTCGCTCACCTGCCCACCTGCCTCGCCGGTGGTCGCAAGAGCGAGAAACTGATCAGGCAACCAAGTGGATCATTCACTTTTTTATCGTCCCGCTGCCGCCATCGTGGCTTAGTGGGCGCGTGCAAGAAGCCGACCTCAGCGGGCTGAACCTCCTCATCGTCGAAGACGAATCGCTCCTGCGCAAACAACTTGCCGCGGATCTCGAGCGCCTGCGCGCCGACGTCACCGGCGTTGGCACGCTGGCCGCCGCGCGTCAATGGGCGCGCGAACAGGACGTGGATTTCGTCCTGCTTGATGTCCAGTTGCCCGACGGCTCAGGCCTGGAACTGCTCCAGGGAAAAGTCTTTCCCGCCGGCACCGGCGTCATCGTGATGACCGCGCACGGTGGCGTCAACGGCGCGGTCGAGGCCATGAGACTGGGGGCGCTGGATTACCTGGTGAAGCCGTTCGAGCCGGGGGAGTTGCCATTGGTCATCGCGCGCGCGCAACGCGCCCGGCAGTCCGCCCGTCTCACCGAGCATCATCGCAAAACCGTGCCGGGCCTGGGCGAGGATTTCTTTTTCGGCAACGCACTCGCGCCGCTCCAGACGCAACTCGATAAAATCCTCGCCGCCGACGGGCGGATGCAAACGCAGCTCTCGCCCGTGCTCATCCAGGGCGAAACCGGCACCGGCAAGACCGCCATCGCGCGGCTGGTGCATCATCGCGGACCGCGCGCCGGGCAGCCGCTGGTCGAGATGAATTGTTCCGCCGTGCCCGAGACGCTGGCCGAGTCCGAACTGTTCGGCCACGAGCGCGGCGCGTTCACCGACGCCCGCGCGGCGCGGATGGGTCTGTTCGAGGCGGCCAATGGCGGAACGCTGTTTCTCGACGAGTTGCCGAGCCTCTCGCCCGGTTTGCAAGCCAAGGTGCTCAAGGCCATCGAGGACCATCGCATCCGGCGGCTCGGCGGCACGAAGGAAATCCCCGTGGACGTGCGCGTGGTGGGCGCGACGCACCGCGACCTCAAGCAACTGATTGCGGCGGGCCAGTTCCGCGAGGACCTGTTCCATCGGCTCGATCTGTTTCGGCTCCAGATTCCGCCGTTGCGCGAACGCGGCGGGGAGATTGTGGCGCTGGCCGAGCTGCTCATCGAGCGTCTCTGCCGCCGCCACCGGCTGCCGCGCCGCCGTGTAACGGCCGACGGACGCAAACGCCTGCTGGCCTACCCCTGGCCGGGAAACGTCCGCGAACTCTCCCACGAACTGGAGCGCGCGATCGTTTTCGAAGACAGCGAGGCGCTGGAATTCGCCAGCCTGGCCGGACTGGCAAGAGTCACCGCGCGCGACCCGAACGATTGGTTCAATCCCGGTTTCAAGTTTCCAGCGCAGGGGTTTTCGCTGGAGGACGCCATCAACCGCCTCATCCAACACGCGCTGACGCACACGAACAACAACGTCTCGGCAGCGGCCCGGCTGCTGGGTGTGACGCGGGATTACCTGCGCTATCGTTTGTCCGGCGGGAAGGGCGGCGGGGAGTCAACGGAGCAGGCGGAGACGCGGCAATGAAGCGGCATTTTTGAACTTGTCCGCTCGACAAACACAGCAAAGTCACGACTTCATCTGTTTACGCCGCCGCCTCTTTCCGACTGGAAAGAGGCTGTCCGTCGTTACTTTCAAAACTTGGGCGAACAGAAGCAATTCCGAATCGGTGACGCATCGAATCCTTGTTTCAATTTGAGCCAGCGTCGCCCGGCTGATATCCAATCCGGCCAATTGACAGCGCGCAGCAAGCTGCTCCTGCGTCAACCCCATCTCGTAACGAGCTTTCTGGATTTGCGGGCCGACCACGTTGGCCGATTTTTTGTTCCGGGCCATGCTCGAAATTGAGCTTGACCCTATTGGAGACGTGGCCTTTGATTGTTACGGATTTCTAACAACCGAAATCCACCGGTCAGGAAGCGGTTCCGATTTGGAACGACCGGGGAAACAACTTGATGCTGTGACAACCCTTACGCGCGGGCATAGTTTCGCCATACGGCCATTGCGGCTGTGGCTTCTCCTCGCTGTCGGTTTCCTGCCGGCTGCCGCGCTGCGGGCAGACATTCCCAACCCCGGCGACCCACCGCCCTGGCTGGATTACTGGTCATTCTCCGACACGAACACCTGGGCCAGCGATGCCGGCCACGCGCCGGTGTCGTTCACCAATCTCGCCGTGTCACTGTTGGGCGATGGCACGGCGGTGGATTTGAACAGCACGGTTGCGGCCTGGCTGAAGTACAAGGCCAATGAAAACGGCGGCGCGACGAACCTGACGGTGGACCGCGGCAGCGTGATGTTGTGGTTCGCGCCGTCCTGGGCCGGCACCAATTGGGGAGGGACCGGGCCGGGGGACTGGGGGCGCTTGATCGAAGTGGGTTCGTACACCACCAACGCGGCCTACGGCTGGTGGAGTCTCTACCTCGACCCGGCTGGGGTGAACCTCTATTTCGCCGCGCAAACCAACGACGGTTCCGGCGCGCTGTATCTCTCGGTCCCGATTGCGTGGACCACCAACGACTGGCACATGATCGCGCTGACGTATTGCGCCACGAACACGGCGCTGTACCTGGACGGCGAACTGGCCACGAACGGTCCGGGCGTGAGTTACTGGCCCGGCCCGCAGGTGCTGACCAACGGCTTCACCCTCGGCAGCGCCAGCAACGGCCTCGCCCAGGCGCGGGGACTGTTCGACGATCTTTCGACCTACAACTTCCCGTTGGACGCCGGCACCATTTCCGGCACGTACTTTTTCTATTCAATCCTCTTTGATTTGAATCCGTACAACAGCGCGAACTTCGTGTCGGCCACGCCCGAGCCGGTGTTCACGCCCGACTTCAACGCCATCGCTGGCGTGGGCTTCCTGACACCGCTCGGGACCAACTCGACCGACTGCGTGACCAGCACCAACCTCTGGTTCACGAACGTCGTGGCGACGCTGGCCACGAACGGGACGATGAGCCTGATCTTCACCATTGCCGGGGGTTCCAACGGCGTGCTGTACGACGTCTTTGCCAACTCCGTCCTTGATTTCTCAACCAACACCAGTCTGGCGTGGGCGTGGATGGGGCAGGGCTACCATTGCACGACGAACCTCCTGGCGAATCTGACGGCGAGCACGGCGTTGTTGATCTTGGGAAAACCGCTGGACAGCGATTATGACGGTTTGACGGACGCCTACGAACTGCTGGTCAGCAAGACGGACCCGAACAAAGCCGATACCGACGGTGACGGCTTTCTGGACGGCTGGGAAGTGATGTGGGGCATGAATCCGAATGTGAACGAGAGCGCGCAATCGTCCAAGCGGCTCAATTACCAGTACGACGCGGTTGGCTGGCTGCGGGTGGTTTCGGGTCTTTGGGGCGAGAGCATCACGCTCGATGCCGAGGGCAACGTGCAACAACTGCCGTGAACCGGGAACGACAATGAAAACGCTGCGCCTTTTCTTTCTAGGAATACTGGCGACGCTGGCTGTCTCCCGCGCGCAGGCGATTCTTGTGACGAATACCGGCTGGTATGGCATTGAGAGTCTCGCCTTGTTGGGGACCACCAATGATCCGCCGGGAGATGGAAGCGACTGGCCGCAAGGCGACACGAACACGACGGAAATTGCCGAAGCCCTCACCTCGCCAATCCAGGCGCTGGCGCGGGGATTGGAGAGCGATCCGGTCAGAATTTTCAACTACGTGCATGACCACATTCGTTACGTGCTTTACTTCGGCGCGAAGAAGGGCGCGCAACTGACGTTGCTGGAACGGAGCGGGAACGATTTTGACCAGTGCGCGTTGCTGGTGGCGCTGCTGCGGGCGGCGGGGTACACGAATGCCGGTTATCAATTCGGCTGGATGGTGGTGCCGTATGACAATCCGGACGGCAGCCACCGGGATCTCCGGCACTGGCTGGGGTTGAACCTGCCGACCAACAACACCTGGGCTGCGACCAGCTATTACTTGCGAGACCTTTTCATTCAAGGCAAGCGCAGCTATCCCATCGTCCCGAGCGGCTACGGGTATGACGTGGGGAACAATGCGTGGGCCTTCCAGCGCGTCTGGGTGACGTTGCCGATCGGCGGGACGACTTATTACCTCGACCCGGCCTTCAAGGTGAGCGAGCCGATCGCCGGCATTTCGCTCACCAACGCGATGCAGTTCAGCAGCAACGGTCTGATGAGCGCCGCCGGCGGAACGAGCACGGCCGATTACGTGACCAACTTGAACGAGGCCGCGCTGCGTGGCACGCTCGCCGGTTACACGACAAACCTGCTGAATTATCTGCAAAGCAATCTGCCCAACGCGAGCGTGGAGGAAGTTTTGAGCGGGCGGTACATTGTTCCGGCGACGAACACCGCCTTGAGCCAGACCCTTCCGTTTCCCACCACCAATTTCAACGGGCTGATGGCGGTGACGAATTGGGTCAATCTGCCGACGAACCTGATGGCGCGGCTCTCGGTCAGTTTTCGCAACACCAATCACGTCTGGTATATGCCGGACCTGCAAGGCCAGCGATTGTCATTGACCGTGAGCGCGAATGGATTGGCGCAACTCTGGCAGGAGGACAAAGTGGTGGCGCAAACCAACACTCTCGGAGGGAGCGGCACATTTGACGTCAACCTGACGGCGTTTCATCCCCGTGGCGGTTGGGACATCAGCAACAACGTGTTCAAAGGCGAGATGTTCGTTTATTCCGCCCACATGCCCTATCAAAATGCCAACGCCAGCTACGCGCTGCTGTACGCCTTTGAACCGGACTGGGGATGGCTGCGGGAGCGGCACAAGAAACTGGATGCTTACCGGCAACGAGGCCTGTCCGACACGTCGCGGGAGCTGGTGACGGAGACCTTGAATGTGATGGGCCTGAACTGGCAGATGCAGTTGGAAGCGGTGAGCCGGATGCTCGCGGCGCAAATTGGGGTGCTGGCCCAGTTTTACCACCGTATCGGCCGGATGAGTCAGGAGGCGGGTCTTGGCTACTACGTGGACATTTACTCGACTCATGTGGGGACCATTTCCAGCAGCAGTTCATACGATGACCACTTCGACAAGTGGCTCGCTCATCTGGGTTACTTTGGCAGCGCGATGGAGCACGGGCTGATCGAACAACTGCAATCCTCCAATTTGGCGGGAGCTTCCACGGTGAAGATTTTGCAACTGGCGAACACCAATGGCCAGGCCGTTTACATGGCCAACAGCAACAACTGGGCGACGGTCAAAACCAACCTGGTTCATTACGATTTGGCCGGTTTGACGACCAATTTCATTGATTGGGGTGACACGCTCCTGTTACCGCAGGACGGCAGTGTGCAAATTGCCGGCTCGGGGAGTTGGAGCGGCACCGGCCTCCTGGCACGCGATACAAACTCCGGGGTTAAGATGTTGATCGGCGATGCGCAACATCCCATCCACGGCGGCTACGTGTCCGACTTCAACGCGACGGTGAATCCCTTCTACGTGGGCCAGTCCGGCTACGCGCAGCCGCTCTACTTCAACGCGGCGCCGCCGTTCGTTCCGCGCATCACCGGCGCCGACCCGGTGAGCATGGTGGACGCGACCTTTCAGGTGGACGCCACCGATTGCTCGCTCGGGCAGGCCGAGCCGCGCGGTTTGAGTTTTTCGCGTCATTACAGCAGCAGCCGGCGCCACAGCAATCTGGCGGGCCTCTCCCCGGGCTGGCTGCACAATTATTATCTCAACGCCACGGCCTTGAGCGCACCGGAAGCTGGCTTGGGCGGCACTACGCCGGCGCAAATGGCGGCGATGCTTGTGGCTACGCGCGCCGCCATTGAAATCTACAGCGCCAACGGCGGCCCCAAGAACTGGCTGGTCACGGCGCTCATCGCCAAATGGGGCGTGGATCAACTCACCGGCAAGGCGGTCTCCATCATGTTTGGCAAGGACACTGTTCAGTTCGTCAAGCAGCCGGACGACCGCTACACGCCGCCGGCTCATTGCACGATGGCGCTGCTCCAAACCAACTCGGTCTATTGGTTGCAGGAACGCCACGGGAACACCTTCAAGTTCAACGGCAGCGGATTCCTCACCAACCTCGTGGATCAATACGGGCAAAGCTTGAACCTGACGTACGGCACCGGCGCCGCGAGCAACTGGGTGTCGCAGGTGAAAGACTGGGAGGACCGCGCGCTCACGTTCAATTACACCGGCACGCCGTTGCGGCTCACCTCCGTCTCGAACAGCACCGGCGTCGTGGTTGCGTACGGCTACACGACGAACGCCGGACAGCTCGATCTCACGTCGGTGACCGACCCCGAAAGCAAGACGGGCAGGTTCCTTTACGACACCAATCATCAAATCATCGCGGTCAGCAACGCGGTGAGCCAGCTCGTGGTTTCAAACCGCTACGACGATTTTGGCCGCGTCGCCACGCAATACACCCAGGGCGACACCAACAAGCTGTGGCAAATTTTCTGGTCCGAGTGGGAAACCGTGGAGCAAGACCCGGCGGGCGGCAAACGGCGATTTTTCTACGATGACAAAACGCGGCTGGTGGCCGCGCAAGACGCCCTGGGCAACGTGCGCCGGACGGTTTATGACGGCCAGGATCACGCGGTGCTGCACGTCTCGCCGCTGAACGAAACGAATCGCTTCGAGTTCGATGGGCGTCAGAATTTGTTGCGTGCGATTGATCCGCTGGGGTTCACCAACCAGTTCTTCTACGACGCGCAGGATCATTTGGTTCGTACCGTGGATGCACGCGGCAACAACAGTTATTTCGGATACAACACGCAACACAGTCTGGCCGGAACGACCAATGGCGCGGGGGATTGGGTTGCCTTCAGCTACAACGCGGACGGCACGCTGGCCAGCCGCGGCGATGCCGGCGGAACGACGAGCTTTGGCTACGACAACTTCGGGCAGTTGAGCAGCGTCACCCATCCCGGCAGCCTGGGCAGCGAGACGTTCCAGAACAACGCGCGCGGCGACGTGACGAATCATATCAACGCCCGCGGGTTTGCCACGGCCTTCCAATACAACCAGCGCCGGGAACTCACGAACACGATGGCGCCGGCGAACGTGACCGCGAAAGTGGCCTACGACGCCGTGGGCAACGTGGCCAGCGCCACGGACCCGCGTGGCTTCACCACCAGCAACACCTGGAGCGCCACGCGCAAGTTGCTCAGAACCACGCTGCCCGCGACACCGCAAGGCACACCCACGGTGACGAACGTCTATGACGCGCGCGATTGGTTGTTGCGAACCACCAACAATCCAACGACCACCGTCGCCGCAACGACGAGCTTCGCCAACGACGCCGCGCAACGCTTGTTGAGCGTGACCGACCCACTCAACCGCACGGCGCGATTCGGTTACGACGCCGATGGACGGCAGATCGCGGCAACGAACGCGGCCAGCGAAGTGGTCAGGCAGTTTTGGAACGCGCGCGGCGAACTGGCGCGCACGCTCACGCCGACCCTGACGACGATTGGCCACAGCAACGACGCGGCGGGGAATCAGATTGCGCTCACCAACCGCAACACCAAGCGCTGGCGGTTTGAATACGATGGCGCAAACCGGTTGACGAACACGATCAGCCCGCGCACCAATGAAACCCGCGTCACGTATGACGCGCGCGGCCTCGTCTCCACCGTGCGCGAGCCGTCCGCCCAGACCGCAAGCAACTTCTACGACGCCAAAGGCCGGTTGACGAACATCACCGATGCCGTCGGCACGCGTCTGTTCACCTACGACGCCAACGACAACCTGATCACTCTCAGCTCTCAACTCTCAACTCTCAACTACACGTACGACGGCAACGACCGGATGACGAACCACACGACCGCCGACGGTTACGTGATTCAGTATCGTTACGACGCCAACGGCAACCTCACGAACCTGATTTATCCCGGCAACCGGACGGTGACGTACGCCTACGACTCGTTGAACCGGCTGACGAACGTGACGGATTGGGCGAACGGGAAAACGACGTACGTTTACGATCTGGCGAGCCGGGTCACCAGCATCACCCGGCCCAACGGCACGATTCGCACGAACGCTTATGACGCGGCCGGGCAACTGACGAACGCCTGGGATCGGATGGCCGGTGGCGTGCCGGTTTCGATCTTCACGCTGCGCTGGGACGGGGCCGGACGCATCACCAATGAATTTGCCGTGCCCGTGCCGCACGCCTACACGCCGCCGGGACGAACGAACACTTTTGATGACGACAACCGCCTTTGGACGTTCAACGGGAACAGCGTGTCGCAAGACGCCGACGGCAACCTGACGTACGGCCCGTTGACCAACAACACGTTCGTCACCTACGGCTACGACGCCCGCAACCGGCTCACCAACGTGTCAGGTGTCAGCTACAGCTACGATCCCGCCGGCAACCGGATCACGCTGACCAACGGGGCGAGCGTCACACGCTACGTCGTGAACCCGAACGCCGCGCTTTCGCAAGTGCTGATGCGCGTGCGCGGGAGCGTGACCAATTATTACACCTACGGCCTTGGTCTGCTTTACGAAATCCGGGAGACAGCGAGCAGCACGAACACGCTGACGTACCACTACGATTATCGCGGCAGCACCATTGCGCTGACGGATGGCAACGGCATCCCGAGGGATCGCATCGAGTACTCGCCTTATGGCACAACGACCTACCGGGCCGGCACAAACGACACGCCGTTCCTTTACAACGGCCGTTACGGCGTGATGACCGATGCCAACGGCCTGCTTTACATGCGGGCGCGGTATTACAACCCGTATCTTTGCCGCTTTATCAATGCAGACCCAGCGGGATTTTTGGGTGGGCTGAACTTTTATGCGTACGCGGATGGCAATCCGGTGAGCCTGATAGATCCGTTTGGACTGGGTGCGATGGAGTCCGGCGGACGATCTTGGATTAGCCAAGCTCTGAGCGGAACCGCTTTGGGCGATTGGGCCGCCGGGTTTGAACGTGGGTTGCAGTCTTGGGCGGCGGGCGAAGACCTTAACCGTTACACCTGGAGCGGCTCGGATGCGTACTTGGAAGGAATCGGCTCCGGCTACAAGGCGGTGCCGAATCTGATGGAAGTGGCAAGTATCGTTGCGACGGTGGGTTTGGGTGGAAATGCGACTCGGTCGGCGGTCGGAATTGCCTCGCGGGCCGAAGCAAGTGTCGCCGCAGGAAGTGGACCGACCAGATTGCTCCCATCATACGCAGGGTATCAACCTTGGGCTGGAGAGATACGCAGCGTTACGGTCGCATCGGAAACAACGATGTATCGCGTCTGGGGCGGCGGTTCAAGGCAAGCAGGACCGTGGCTTTCACCGATTCGGCCAACGTCAGCGGCGACAGCCACGGAAAGTTTAGCTCTACCTTCAGCTAACACGGCGCAGTTCTACTCGGAAGTCCTCGTTCCGGCCGGGACTCGCTATCAGATTGGAACGGCGGCCGGTGCTAACGGTCTCAGCGGTGGCGGTGTTCAAGTTCAGCTCTTGGAACAAATCCCGAACGCGAATTTCGGGCCAGGCATTCCGTTACCACGACATTAAAAGCCATGCCTACCGAAGTATTTTCCATTCCGAATCGCGAGTTCGCTGTCTTTCGAGCGGAGGACGGCGCAATCAGTTGGAGCGGCAGCTACCGAGGAATGAAGGTGGCCGCTGCTTTGGCGGTTGATGACGCCAGATGTTTAATCTTGCTGGATAGGATGGCCAGCAAGCAGGAGGTTTTTGAAAACCTGCTGTGCGTCGACCGCAGTGGCGACGTGCTATGGAAGGCCGAGCTTCCCGATCAGCCCGATGCGTTCGTGGAATTTGAAATGACCGCTGACGGACTGCGTGCGTGGACTTGGAGTTGTTGGATGCTCAAGCTTGACCTTGGAACTGGAAAAATCATCGAGCGCGAGTTTGTGAAGTGAAGTGCACAAGCGCGCGAATCCAACCACCCGTGTCCCGTCAAACGGTGTGAAGGAATCTAGCCGCGCTCAGGCCGTGCCGAGAGAAGGTAGGCCACCCGCACCTGCATTACGACCTTGGGCGCTCCACCACTGCTTACCAAAGCTCGGACCGGGACTCTTTCTTTTCTACCGCCGACCCCACTCTTCGCCTGAAACCTTTCCCCACCGCAGGCACGTGTCGGGCCCCAGCTCAAATGCGCCAATGTCGCTACCGTCGCCTCCCAGCGCGTTGGGGATAGAGTCATAATCGTAAGGCCTGTGTTGGCCGCGTTGATCGGTGTGAATCCGGAAACTGTTGCCCTGATCAATGGCGGGGCTCCCGGGCAGCAGCGCGTGAGTTGGTGTGAAGCCGCCGTTCAATCGCAGCGGACCGAGCAACGGGTCTATCGGATGAACAACACGGCCAACGAGGTCAGAATTAAGAAAACCAGTGCTATCGTCCGCCACCCCAATCAAATTAAAGCCTTCCGATGCGAAATCACCGGAAACGTCGAGTCCAGAACCAACGCTGCCGGAACCTCCAGTTGTTTGTATTGGCGTGCTGGAGAAGCCAGCCGGATAGTCGTAATTGGTCCCTCCGTTCCCTCCGATATTTACCGAGTTAAGCACAATCAAAGTGTTATAGATGCCCACATGGTTGGTCTCTGCAATAGTAAACACGCCCCCACCTTTACCGCCTGACCCGCCAGAAGCGGCGGCGCCACAGTTGATGCTGTCGCCGCCTTTCCCGCCCGCTCCTGTTAAATTCAAAGTGACAGTGCTGAAGCTCAAACTCACGGAGCCAGCATTGTAGACGCCACCCCCGGAACCACCATTACCGCCATTGCCGACACCAAACAAGAAACCTGGCCCTCCCGTGCCACCAGTTCCGCAGAAGTTGCCGCTGATCGTACAATTATTCAAGCTCACACAATTCCCATTGAAAATGCCGCCACCATTCCCTCCAGTCCCACCGTTCCCTGCCGCATCGAAGTAACCGCCACCGACACCTCCGACGCCAGCCGAATTGCCAGCAAGAGTGCATGAGTCCAACTCAAGTTTTCCACTGTTGTAAACGCCGCCGCCATTTCCGCCGGCACCTCCAAGCCCGCCGTGACCAAAATCCCACGAATTAAGGCTCTGGCTGCCAGCCGTGCCGCTGCCGCAAGCATTACTGCTAACGACGCAATGCTTCATGACCATTATTCCAGCATTATACACTCCCCCGCCGTCGCCACCCTTTGGACCATTACCAGTCACAGTTCCGCCGCTACCTGTTCCTCCGGAATTCGAAATAATCTCGCAATTGCTCATGACTGTAAGCCCGGCGTTGCAAATCCCACCTCCGTTGCCCCCATTCCCTCCAAAAGAGCCGTTACCGCTAGAATTTTCGGCTAAAATGCAGGTGTTAAGAAACAGGCTGCCGGTATTTTGGATTGCACCGCCGTCACCACCGTGCCCTGCATAATCGCCTCCATTACCACTTGAATTTCCAACGATGATGCATCGATTGATGACCAATGTGCCAGCATTACAAATCGCTCCTCCATGTTCGCCGCCACGCTCCTGCAGATTTCCTCCTGCTACGCCACCTGAGATAATCAAGTTTTCGAGGGTTAAGTGGCCATGAGGAAAGACTTGGAAAACACGGTCGCGCAGGCCGGTCGCCTCAATAACCACGTTCGAATTCGCACCAACAATGCTCAGTTCGCCGCGCAAGATGTCCAGATCACCCGTCCTCGTGGCGTCTTCGTCAGGGCCGCGAATGGTGAGATGATATGTCCATTGTCGTGATTGACGAGGTTTGTCCCCGTGTGGCGTCTCGCGTCCGAGGACGATGGTGTTGTTCCCGGCATGACGATTCGCGGCAATGACGGCCCCTCGCAAACTGGTGACCGCCGTGGTGTCGTTTGTGTCGGTGACGAAATAGACACGCGCTTGTGCATCCACGCCGAACATCAGGAATGCAGTCCCCACCGTCAGCATGGCAGCCGACTTTTTCGCGAAACCACTTTGCATAGAATCCGCCCTCATGGTTACGCACCATTGTCGGTAAGGTCGAGCCAATAATTTCCTCGTCGGAACTGCCGCAGTCGAGTAACGGCGTGCGCACACTCAAGCTGCGGTCGTTCCCGATTGCATTGGTTGAATCATCGGGGTGCCATATCAAATACGGAGTTGGGCGATTCGCCCCAAGGCTCCTGAAGGTGTGCGGGATTTTTGGTGAAATCGCCCAGCTTCAGGATTTGGCCCGACTGCCAGCACCCGCGGTTTTCGCGGATTTCCCTCACCGCCAGGCGCGTTTCCTGGCCAGACCGGGCTTGGCACGATCCATGATTTGAATTGAACCCGGCAGAATGCTGCGATATAGGTTAGCCAGCCGAGTCCGTAACCGCCAACCGCAGCGACAACATGAATGGTTGCATCAAAATGTTTCTGGCTGGCGTGGCCGCGTTGATCGTGGCCGCGCTTGCCGCTTCCGCCCAGACCAACATTACTCCCTCGGCCACGTCGCCGCGTCAGGGTCGTGTGCTGGCACCCGACCAACCGCTCAACTCGGACGCGATCAACACGACCTCGACCGAGCAACGCCCGAAGCTCACCGAGCGCAACGCGTTGCCGCCGGCGTCGCAGGCGTGGATCGAGCAGTTCAAGTTGGAACGCCGCCGCTACCTGGCCCAGCAGGAGGCGCTCCGGAAGCAATTGATCGGCGCCAACGATGAGCAACGCGCCCGCCTGCGGGCCCAACTGGAATCGTTGCGCCGCCAATGGCTCGAACGGCTGCGCGATTTGCGCGCGCAGTTCAAGGACCGGCAGGCGGAACTGGTGGACAAACTCCCGAGCCACCGCGAAGTGCTCCAGAGCGTGCGCGACGCGGCCCGGCAGTCGGCGCTCGACGAATTGCGCCAGCAGCTCCAGAACCAGTCCACCGACGGGCGCGACCGGCGCGGAACGGATTAAAGCCAGCACTGTGACCGCATGAGTTGAACCGGACCCGCCTTGACTCCCGGATTTCCCCATGTGGCCAGGGCGTCCAAGGCGGCTCGCAGCGAATTGGAACCGAATGATCGCCGCTACGATTCTCGGCTGCTCCACCGTCGCCGCGCGCTCCCAGTCGGATGAGGAGTTGCGCGACCTGCTGCCGTTGCTGCGTCCGTGGGAGTCCCTCCTCACCGTCAAATCCGGCGGCGGCTACAAGGACAACGTTGCGCTCTCGCACGCCGCGCCGGAAGCAGGCGGCTTCGTTTCCGCCGCCGCCGAAGCGATGGTGCTGCGCCAGTTCCTCGAGGGTTCGCAACTCACTTTTTTCGCCAGCGGTGAAACCCGCTTCTTCCCGTCCGCGAAAACCGTGGACGACGAGGCCACGGCGTTCGCGGTGCTTCAGGGGAAAAAGCTCTTCACCGATGGGTCGCAAGGCACGCTGGCGGCGCAATACGTCTTCGAAAACGAAGTCCTCGATGTTTCGATCACTGAAACCAACCGCGAGGCGGTGCCCGTGCGCGGCCACTCGATTGGCTTGCGGCCCGGCTACCACAAGGACCTCGGCGAGCGCCTCCGCCTGTCGCTCGAACTGCCGGCCACACGCCAATTCCTGAACGCGCCGCTGGATGATTATTGGGAAGCCGGCCCGCGCTGCACGCTCGCGCGTCGCCACGGCCATGAGTCTGAGGTCGGCGCGCTCTACGAGTTCACGTTTCGCGCCTACGACACTTACACGCAACTCGACGCCTCGGGCGCGACCGTCACCAACACCAGCCGCGTCTATTGGCAAAACAACTTCCGCCTCCACTGGCGGCAGCATTGGGACGCGGCGAAACACTGGCGCACCGAACTGCGGGCCGGCTGTCGCGTCAACACCGACAACGGCTCCGGCTATTTCGATTTTGTCGAGCCGCACGTTTCCATCGAAGCGCGTTACCGGACGGGCGACTGGACCCTTGTCGCGTCGGCGCGCGCCGGCTGGTATTTCTACCCGGTGCAGACCGTGAGCGCGACCGATCCTGCGAAACGCGAGCGCGCCGACCTCCACGTGAGCGTACGCGGCGAACGGCGGCTCTGGCGGAAACTCAGCGCTCTGGCTGCCTTCGAACACGAACAGGTGTACTCGAACGACCGGCTCGAAACCTACACGGCCAACATTTTCCAGGCCGGTCTCCAGTGGGAATTCTAGGCGTCGCATGGAAAAGGTCGCCTCCATCCGCCAGTTGCTCGCGCGCGCGGCGCGGTTCCCGACGCTGGTCGGAGCGCTGGCGTTGGTGATCCTCGCGGCGGCGATCATCGCGACCACGCTCCAGGTCCGCCGCAACATCCGCGAACAGATCGCGCGGCGCGACGCCGAGGTCCTGCACGCGGTGATGGCGATGGAGTACGCCAACGACGTGGAGCAGGGCATCGCGGGACCGATCACCGATCCCGGCAACCAACTCAGCCTCGTGCTCAAGAGCACCGAGCTGCTCGGCGTGTTCGGCGTCCGGCTCTACGACGCGCAGGGCCGCTTCGTGGAGGCCTTTCCCCCGTACGTGGCCGAGGCGGAACTGGACCCGCGCGATCTGGCGGTTCTCGGCCGGCTCAAACCCGTGAGCCGTTTTCACCCGTCGGTCCCCATGAATAGATTGGTCCCGGTCGCGGACTTGGTGGGCCACACGAACACCTTCACGCCGCTGCTGGAAGTCAGCGTGCCGTTGCATACCGCCGCCGACACGCGGCCGGCCGGCATCGCGCAGTTCCTTCTCGAAGGCGGCAGCATCGCGGCGGAATTCGCCCGGCTGGACCGGCATCTGGCAAGACAGGGCGCAGTGGAGTTTGGCGTGGGCGGCGCGCTCCTGGCCGCGGGGCTGGGACTCGCCTTCCGCCGGTTGCGGCGCGCGCATGCGCTGCTGGCCGAACGCACCGACAGCCTCGTGAAAGCCAACCAGGAATTGTCGCTGGCGGCCAAGACCTCCGCCCTCGGCGCCGTCGCGGCTCACCTGATCCACGGCTTGAAAAATCCTCTCGCCGGCTTGCAGACGTTTGTGGACGCGCGCGGCGCCCACGCCGGCAACGGACAGGGAGAATCCGATTGGCGCCAGGCGGTGGCCTCCACGCAGCGGATGCAGGAAACCATCAACCGCGTCATCGGCGTTCTGCGCGAGAACGAAACCGGCGCGCGTTACGAGGTCACGCTCGAGGAACTGGGCGGCATGGTGGCGCAGCGCGTGGCCGCGCTGGCCCGTGCACGGGGCGTGAATTTCCGGATGGAACTTCCCGAAGGACTCGAACTGCCCAACTGTGCCGCGCATCTGGTCGCGCTCATTCTGGAAAACATCGTGCAAAACGGTGTCGAAGCGACGCCGACCGGCGGCACGGTCGAGTTGCGCGGGCAAATCGTCAGTTCCGGCTTGACGTTCGAGGTGAGCGACGAGGGGCCGGGTTTTCCGGCCGGTCAATCGCCGTTCGCGCCGTGTCGCTCGGCCAAGCAAGGCGGCAGCGGCATCGGGCTGGCGTTGAGCAAACAACTGGCAAACCATCTGGGCGCGGCGCTGGAGTTGCGCAACCATTCGCCGGCCGGCTGCGTCTTTGTGCTCGATGTTCCCTTGCACCCGGGCGCGGAGCGATCGAATGAACAACTCGGCGCCCCAATGAATCAGACTGGTGTCGTGGCACGATGAAATCCTCGCGGGATGGACGCGCGGGAATGTTCCGTTGCGGCCGCCCCGCGTACCGCTCCCCATCATGCCGGAAGCAACGGCGGGCGGCCGCCGGCGTGCGCTGGGGGTTTCCATTGCGACACTCTCGCTGGCGCTGGCCGCGGTGCATGCTCACGCCGTCAATTTCCCCTTGCGCTGGCGCTGGTCCAACCCGGCGCCCCACGGCGGCAACGTCGTGGACATGGCCTATTCCGCGCCGCAATTCCTCGCCATCCAGGTGGCGGAGCGGGGACAAATCTTTACCAGCGTGGACCTCGACTTGTGGTTGCCGCGCGACAGCAATACGACCAACAATCTCCGCGGCGTGACGTTCTTCGGCACCCGCGCACTCATCACCGGCGAGAACGGCTGCGTGATGTATTCGGACGACGGCGTCACGTTTCCGTTCGGGTCGCTCGCGGATGGCGCGACGACCGACTGGCTGGAGGCGGTCACCGATTCTCCGACGCTGGCCGTGGCGGTGGGTGACAGCGGCGCGGTTTACACCAGTTCGAACGGCGTGACTTGGAAGCGCCAGAGCAGCGGTGTCACGAACTGGCTGCGCGGCGTGGCGTCCGGCAGCGGCACGTTCGTCGCTGTCGGCGAGCAAGGGACCGTCGCCACGAGTTCGAACGGGACGAACTGGACCAAGCGGACCAGCGGCACCACCAATCACCTCAATCGCGTGACCTTTGACTCCGGCCGGTTTTATGCCGTGGGTGATTTCGGGGTCGGCCTGGCCAGCACCAACGCGGGCGCCGGCTGGTTCAGCGACCCCTCGGGCGCAACCAACGTCCTCGAAAACGCCTGCGTGCTCGGCTCGGACCGGATCGCCGTCGGTTACAGCGAGGTTCGCATCAACGACAACGGCGTCTGGACGAACCAACTGGCCCAGCCCTACGGCCCGCCGGACTGGACCTATTACAGTTGCATCCCGCGGCCGGGATTCTTTCTCATCGCCGGCCAGAGCGGGATGCAATCGGAGGCCTACCAGACCAACGGCACGCCGTATTTCTGGCTCACGCCGTACGATTCGGTTCGGAACTGGCTTTGGGACCTCATCCATCTGCCCGGGCTTTATGTCACGGTCGGCGATTACGGGACGGTGATGAGCAGCGGCAACGGCGTGGATTGGACGGTGGAACTGGTGCCGCAATCGGCGACGAATACGACCCTGCTCGGCGTCGGTGGCAACGCCAACCTCCTGCTGGCCGTTGGCGACGGCGGCGGCATGATCTTCAGCCCAAGCAACCTCACGCAGGTGGTCGTGACCAACGAAGGGACCGTCTCCACCCAACTCGTCAGCAGCCTCGGCGTGCTCTGGTATCCCGGGACGCTGCCGACGACCAACGCCATGCAAGGCGTGGCGGTGTTGAGCAACAACCTCTTTGTGATCACCGGCGACAACGGACTGGTGTTGACCAGCCCGACGGGCACGAACAATTGGACCACCCGCACCACCCCCACCACCAAGCTGCTTACCGGCGTCGCTTCCTGGCCAGGCGGTCTCGTCGCCACGGGCGACGACGGCGCCCTCATCACCAGCCCGGATGGCGTCACCTGGACGTTGCGAACGACCGGCACGACGAACTGGCTCTACCGCGTCCGCTACCTGAACGGATCGCTCATCACTGTCGGCCAGAACGGCGTCCTCCTCACCAGCACCAACGGCACGAACTGGATCGCGCGGTCCAGCGGCACCACCAAATGGCTCAACGACGCCGCCTTCATCCAGGACACGTGGTTTGTCATCGGCACGGGCGGCACGGTGTTGACCAGCAGCAACCTCGTCAACTGGGCCAGCCAGGGCACGATCACCAAGAAATCGCTCTACGCCGCGGCCACCGATTCGCAGCAACTGGTCCTCTCCGGCGTAGAAGGCGTGATACTGCGCAGCCCGGTGGTGACGGACCTGACGCCGATCACGGTGCTGAGTTACGCGCGCGTGACGCTTTCGACCAATCCGCCCGTGGTGCAAAACCTGTATCTGTTCGGCGGTAAGGCCGATCAGCGTTTCACGCTCGATTACCAGACCAACGTGTCCGGCGGCGCCTGGATCAGCAACGCCGCGCTCGAAATCTTCGACGGCGCCGGCACGCTTTACTACGTCGAAACCGTTACCGGCACGAATCAAAACGCGCAGGAGTTTTACCGCGCCACCTTGCTGCCGTAGCCGGAATGATTCAGTCGGAAATAGGGAGCGCGACCGTCCCGGTCGCAGCACCCGGCGTCCCGCCGGCTGCTTCGACCGAGTCGCAACCGCACCCAATAATTTTCAATTCTGGCGGAGAAGTGTTTTCGGCCAGAGGCCGAAAACTGCGGGCTCGCCTGCGCTCCCCGTTTTCGAAACACCACGCCGCCACCGGCGTAACTGTTTCGCAATGGTTGAAACAACCCCGCAGCGGCCTTCCGAAACGGAGGCCGCTTTTTTCCCATCCAAAGCCGATGGATATGCGAAAGGATGGAAGAGACAACTAGCCGCGCCGTGTCTTTCGGCGCGGGTGTTTGGTGGAAACCTTCAGCCGAAGCGAAGGGTCGAGCTTCTTCAAATCCAGGTTGGCGGGAAACAGGTCAGGGAGCTTCACTCTCAAGACCTTTGCGAGAAAGAGCAGTTCGCAGTCGGGAACGCGGCGGAACTGGGCTTCCAGCTTGGCCAGCGACTCGCGACTAACATCCCAACCCTCGACTTGCAGCTTTGCTGCAAGCGCTTCTTGGGTCAAGTCCTTCTGAGTGCGGAGCCTTCGCACTTGGGGGCCGACAAGGTTCAACGGGGCCGTCATTCAGCCAACGAACCTAATTCAGCCCACTTTACGTCTGTTCTTTTAAGAGAACAGGCTTGACCCTTGGATCGGACGGCGATACAAAGGCAGCACAGTCGCTCACGGGGCACTGGGGCATTGTCCAAACCACATGAAAAACTTTGGGAAAATGGGGGCGTTGCGTCTCGCGTTGCTGCGTGCTTTGGACGTCAACAGGTGTTCTCTGCGGTTTGGTCCTGCCTACATTCTTCACCAGCCCAGCAATGAATCATCCATGAAAACACGAATACACTTTGCACTCGCTGTCTGGCTTTGCGCGTTTGCCATTCACTTGCCCCTGGCCAGAAATCTGAAAGCATCTCAATCCTCGCTCCCGACGGTGGGGACGTTCTTCTCCCTCCAAAACTCCAATTGGCCTCCAATGCCGGAGAATGTTTTCGGGCTGCCGGCAAAGGAAATCGCCAAGGATGTCTGGTTGCTGGACGATCTCGATTTCGATTATGAGAAGGCCCAGGCGGAATCCGAACTGCTATCGGCGGCGGAGAAGGCGCTGGGGCTGTGGCCGGAATCGAGCGAATTCGACGAGAGCGGTTCGGGGACTTTGCTCGTCGGGGACTGCGGCGGGCATCTGCTGCCGCCGGTTTATCAGGTGACCAACGCCGTGCTGACCGTGGTGGACGGCGCGTCCAACGCGGTGCACGATTTGTTCATGCTGCATGAGATCAGCGGGTCGAACACGTGGACCTTCGTGGCGCGCGGCACCAACGGCCAGACGGTGTTCGTGGTGACCAACGTGCCGGCGGATCAAAACTTCTTCACCGTCTGCTGCACCAATGACACGGATTGCGACACCTTGAGCGACTGTTGGGAAGCGCTGATGTATCACACCGACTCCAACGACCCGGACACCGATTATGATGGCCGTTCGGATTACGAGGAACTGGTTGAGGGCACGGACCCGCTCAATCCCGCCAGCTTCACGCCGGTGCGCCTGGGTTACTTCCGCTTCAACGACACGAACTGGCTGGGCACGCGGGGACAGGTGCCGCTTGCTGCTTCCAACCTGCATCTGGCGGACGCTTGGATTACCAGAGCGGTGGAGGTGAACACTAACGGGGCGCTGCTGAAATATAAGGATGTGGAGTGTGGCGGTGCGGCGAACATCAATCTACGGAGCGGAACAGTTCGGTTCTGGTTCAAGTCTTTGTGGAATTCGGGCACTGGCCCGGGTGCTGCTGGCAAACTGATCGAAGTTGGCAGCAAAGGCGCGTCCGAGACGAATGGCTGGTGGTCCCTGTTTTTCAACTCGACGGGCAACACGCTCATCCTTGCGAGTCAGACGAACAGCATGGCAGAGACGACGAATTTGACGGCGGCGGTTTCGTTTGCGTCCAACAACTGGTATCAGATTGTTTTGACCTATACGAACGGGGCGTTTGCGCTGTACACCAACGGCGTGTTGTGCGCGACGAACACCGGCACGCTCCAATATCCCGGCCTGGCGCAGCGGCAGACGGGCTTCAACGTGGGCGCCGGGGCCGACGGCAACAATCAAGTCAAAGGCGTGATTGAGGACTTGGACACGGCCAACTATCCGTTGTGTGAAGAGCTCCCCAAAAATCCGACCAGTGGTTAAGCTGTAGAAAGCGACCTTTGGTATGATCGAAAAGACGAGCAAACGGACACGGAAACGACACAGTGCGGAGTTCAAGGCCAAGGTGGTCACGGC
>Ga0247727_10000315_pt1 | contig 117044 bp, 121 predicted proteins | sample WisWelCaveWW1625_FD_202498 | JGI IMG/M metagenome (GOLD analysis project Ga0247727, IMG submission 202498) | Biofilm microbial communities from Wishing Well Cave, Virginia, United States - WW16-25 | ecosystem: Environmental > Aquatic > Deep subsurface > Groundwater > Cave microbial mat...
GAGGCGGTGTTTCCCAAGCGGAACACCTCCAAGCCTCACCCTGATCATCCGGTGTATCCGTATCTTTTAAGAGGAGTTGAGATCATGCACTCCAATCAGGTTTGGAGCATGGACATCACCTACATCAAGCTTAAAAAAGGCTTTGTGTATCTGGCCGCTGTGATCGACTGGAAGAGCCGATACGTTTTGTCTTATCGGCTCTCCAATACGCTGACACCCGACTTTTGTGTGGAGGCCTTGAAAGAAGCGCTGGAATATGGCACGCCTGAGATTTTCAACACTGATCAGGGCAGCCAGTTCACTTCAGACGAGTTCATCGCCGTCCTCAAAAAGAGAGGGATTCAAATCAGCATGGACGGACGAGGCCGTGCGGCGGACAACATCTTCGTGGAACGCCTCTGGCGGTCGGTCAAGTACGAGAATGTCTATCTTAAAGGCTACGAGACGATCCCGGATGCGCAGGAAGGGCTTAAAGAATACTTCAACTTCTACAACACCGAGCGGCATCACCAATCGCTCGGCTACAAAACCCCATGGCTTGTTTATTCGGGGCTGGAGGTGGGTCAAAACCAAAACCTGAAGGCCTAAAAAATCTATCTTAATTCACTACTAAAAATGGTCTAGACAAACTGAGCCACTATACTATACGGGCCGTACCGGTGATTTTCACGTTGAATATTTTCCCGATAGAAGATAGCCGTATGGAAATCATCCCCAATTCGATAGAAAAATACGCACGGGCGCACACCACTCCCGAAAAGGAGATCCATGCGGAGCTGGTCAAAGTCACGCATGAAAAGACCGAGTGGCCGCAAATGCAGACCGGGCATTTGGAGGGTTCTTTTCTTAAGCTTCTCGTGACCGCGGTGGGAGCTAAGCGTATCCTTGAAATAGGTACGTTTACGGGTTATAGCGCTCTGCGCATGGCCGAAGGGATGCCGCAAGGGGGAAAGCTTATTACCCTAGACATTGATGAGAAGACGACAGCGATCGCGAGGGAATGTTGGAAGAGGAGCCATCATGGAAAAAAAATCACTTTAATGCTTGGGCCCGCGCTCGCCACGCTCAAAAAAATAAAGGGCCTTTTTGATCTTGTTTTTATCGACGCGGACAAAGAAAACTATATCCATTACTGGAATGTCTGTCTGCCTAAAGTTCGTCAGGGCGGCTTGATCCTCGTAGACAATGTACTCTGGAGCGGCCGTGTGCTCGATCCAAAAGATGCCAGCGATAAAGCGATCGCCGCCTTCAACGAAATGGCGTTGAATGATAAGCGCGTCAATCTTGTGATGCTCACCATCCGTGATGGGCTTACGATGGCTGTTAAAAAATAATTAGTGGAGCTGAGGATTTTTTTTCGGACGAGCCAAAAGGATAAATTTTAAATGACTAGCCGTAAAATAGTTTTAGGCACCAAAAACAAAGACAAGCTGAGAGAGCTTCAGTCGCTGATGAAGGGGACGAAGATCCAGGTTCTCTCACTCGCAGATTTTCCGCATTGTCCGGAGGCACATGAAAATGGCAGGACGTTCGAGGCCAATGCGCGTAAAAAGGCGAGAGCGTATTCCCGGCACACCGAAATGCTCACGCTCGCGGACGACTCGGGGCTTATGGTAAACGCGCTGAACGGTAAGCCCGGTGTTTACTCGGCACGCTTCGCGGGTCCGAGATGCACCTATCAGGACAATAACCGCAAAATTCTCTCGCTTCTCAAAAATAAACCCGCCTCGAAGCGCGTCGCCAAATTCGTGTCGGTCATCGCGATCTATGAGAATGGTAAGTTCATAAAGGCCGTGAAAGGGGAGTGCCGGGGACGGATCGCGTTTTCAGGGCGGGGTCAAAACGGATTTGGCTACGACCCGGTGTTTATTCCCAATGGATTTTCCAAGACGTTCGCGGAGCTTCCGCGCGCGGCTAAAAACAAGATCAGCCATCGCGGCAAAGCGCTCAACAAAGCAAAAGAAGTTATTTTGAAGTATTTGCAATGATAGGTTTATTAGCCCACCACCTTATCAAACTTAGGCTCTTTCAGCGCCCCATGAATTTTGTACTCTGAGATATGGTTCTCCGCCTGCCCAATGACCATCGGCACGATCCCGCCGACGTCCTGCGCGCCGCGAAATACGTCCGGCGAGTAGCGGATATCCATCAGAAGATCCAGGTTCTGGTCGAACCCGATCGTGCCTTCCATGGATAGATCCACGGTGTCGCTGAAAAGCTTTAAATTGTCGGTCCATATTTTTTTGTCGCGAATGTCAAACGTGGAAGTCGCCGAATGAAACGTCACCCGGTCGAGTCCTTCTACCCTCACTAGCGGAAGGTTTCCCATTTGCTTAAAAAGGTCCGTTTCCCAGAGCCTGCCGTCGTGGATATCGACGGAGCCCTTGCCAATAAGGGTTTGCGGGGATTTGAGGAAGCCGTTCATCGCTATTTGAAAGACGGCGGCGCCATAGATTTCCTGCTTGACGTCCAGGTCTTTCAAGAGAGGTCCAACCGCTAGATTATTGCCGTAGATCTTGGCGCTGAAGAAAGCGCCCGGTCTTGAAAGAGCGAATGTGCCCGCAAGACCCAGCGTGCCGCCATACGGCGTTGCATGCATATAAGGAACGTTGATGACCTTGTTCTTCATCCGGATCTGCGCGTCAAATTTATCGAGCCTTACTTTTTGTTTCACATAAAGAGGATTTGCTTTCGCGTCCATCTTGAAATCCCAGTTGAGCGGGTCGTTCCAAACACCGTTCAAAGTGAACAGTCCCTTTACAAGCCCTTTTAGTCCGGCGCTTTTAAGCCACGGAGTTTTCGCCGAGAAGTTGGGAATTACTTTTTCCAGGTCTATTTCAGTCTCTCCCGTAATGTCGAGGCGGGGTTTTTGAAGATCTTTCATCCGTCCTGCGAAGGTGGCCGGAATCCCCAGATAATTGGCGCTGGCTTTTTGGATCTTGAGACCGTCTTTTTCTAGGAAATATGAAGCTAAAAGCGTCAGTTCCTTTGATGAAAGGTTCAGGTCTCCCGGCGTATCGGGTTTTTTGGGGATGAATGCGTCGAGCAAATAATATTTTTCCTGAGCCGCAAAACGGCAATTTTTTATCCGGAAGCCCTGGCTGTCAGCGAAAATGACGCTTGAGATGTTTGAAAGGTTTATTTTTCTTTGGGCATTTTTCACGGAGCCATTTTCCAGCAGGAGCTTATAGTCGGTTTGCAAATCGGCCGTTTTTTTCAGGGAGCCCGTGATCGTGGTGACCGCATGGCAGGCGCCTTCAAGCGTGAAATCCTGGAGGATTTTTTTCTGATCCGCGGGAAGGAGCGTTAGGATCTCGCTGATGCCGGCATTCGTGCGGATAGTGGCGTTAAGATAGAGCTCCTTGAAAGAGCGGATCGAGCCGTCCGCATCGAAGAAGATTTTTTCGTATCGCCCACTCACTTTTTCGATTTTCAGAAGATCGGGCCGGAAGTCCACTTTAGCGTCGATATTTTCAAGACGCCGGATATTTTTAGAGAGATTGGAAACGTTCACGCCGTAGAGCTCGAGCGTGCCGCGATATTTGTCGAAAGTTTTTTTTCCGAAATCAAAAATACCGTAGGCATCGAGGCCCATCGCACCTTCGTACGTCGCTTTGTTTATGAGGAGCGTGGCGTTCTTTAGATTTGCCTTCGCGTGAAACGTCGCTTTTTGCTCGTTAATGCTCAATAGGTGGGCGTCGAGGACAAAAGCGCCGCGCTGGAATACGACAAAACGGTTCTTCTGATACAGAAGGAGCCATGCGGGCACAAGGTCACTGTCGGTTTTGAAATAAAATTCATAATTGGCCCTATTGAGGTCCCACTGGCCTTTGAGTGAGATCCGCGCGAACTCTTTTGGGCCGAGCTTCACCGAGCCGTCGAATGTCAGGCGCGGAGGTTTTTTGAAACCCATGCGGATATTGATCGAGCGGATCTCTTCGATAAGCGGAGAAGACTTGTTTTTTCTTATGGTCACGGCGCCGTTCACGATCTGTATCCCTTCGATGTAAACGTTTTCGGGCAAAAACGCCTCAGGGCCCTCTTCGATCGATTTAAGGCCGAGTCTTTTTTCATCGGAAACGACAGGGACCTCGATTTCGCCCGATATTTTTGTTTTTAGCGTGGGAGTTTTAGGTTTTTTGGGTTTCGGTTCGAGTGTCGCGTCGTAGAACGGAGTGTCGAGAAGGATATTCGAAACGATTATCTTTTTTTCCCGGAAGAAAGGGAGCCATTTGACGTTCACGGCAAGTTTCCTGGCCGTGAAGATGGTTTCGCCCGATTTCTCCATGATCTTGGCGTTGCGCAGGCTCAAGCCTTCGAAAGGCAAGTAAAGTATCTTGTCGAAGCTGACCTTAAATGGCGTGAGGGCCTCTATTTTTTCGACCGCGTAAGATTTTAATTCGCCAGGTAAGAGCCCGAAGTGGAGGTAGGCCGCCAGAACCAGGAGGAGGACCAGGAGAAAAATAGAGAGCGTTTTGGGAACGCGGTATCTTCGTCGCATGGCGCGTATGAGTATAGCATAAAACGGAATTATTGCTTGATAGTACAATTGCGTTTCACTTATAATGCGTGCATATATGAAGCCCATGCGAACCAAGGGGATTTATCCCGGCACGTTTGACCCTCTCACGTACGGCCACATCGACCTGATCAAAAGAGCGCTCAGTATTTTTGACGAGGTGATCGTGGCGGTGGCGCATCAGAGCACGGAAAAAAAACATCTTTTTACCGTCGAAGAGCGAGTGAGCTTTTTGAAAAAGGCGACTGAAGGAATGTCCCGAGTCAGCGTGGATGATTTTGACGGACTTGTGGTCGACTATGCGCGCAAAAAGGGCGCAGGCGTGATGATCCGCGGGGTCCGCATGCTTTCCGATTTTGAATATGAATTTCAAATGGCGCTTACGAATCGCAAGCTTGCGGATGACATTGAGACTATTTTTTTGATGCCGCACGAGTCTTATTCTTATCTTTCAAGCCGCCTTATCAAGGAAATCGCGCTTTTGAAAGGGGACATCCGTCCTTATGTGCCGGTTTTTGTCGCGGACGCTCTTGCGAAAAAATTCAAGTAAATTTACGACCGAGTGATTGATGAAGATCGATTTGAAGGCGTTCAAAGGAAATGGGAGCTTGCTTTTCGAGGAAGAAATAAATCCGGAGGAGATTGACATTGACATCGGAGTCATGAGTTTTTCCGAAACGCTTCTCCTGAAAGTCGAGGTTTGGAAGGACGGGAATGATCTGACGGTGCAGGGCCGCGTGGAAGGTCCGTGCGATCTTACCTGTTCTTTATGTCTCGAGGAATTTAATAATCTATTTGAAAAAGACTTCACGCTTCATTATGATATCAAGGGTTTAGATTCGGTAACGATCGATCCGGATGTGAGGGACGAGATTATTTTGGAACATCCGATACGTATTCTTTGCAGTCCCGATTGCCGTGGCCTTTGCTCTTTCTGCGGCGCGAATCTTAATAAAGAAAAGTGCGACTGTAAAGGCGAGATTTAAAAAAACTAATCAGTGAGCCATAGAGAAGGGAAATACAATGCCAAATCCTAAACGCCGACATTCCAATACCCGGACGAGGAAACGCCGTACGCATGACGTGATGAGCGTGCTTACTACGTCCGCCTGCCTTCAATGCCAAAAAATGGGGGTTTATTATCCCGTTGCGCCGCATCGGGTGTGTCCCAAGTGCGGTTATTACAAGGGACGCCCCGTACTTCAAATTAGGGTCAAAGAGAAGAAAAAGAAGGGTTGATTCCTGCTTCTCATCAATGAAGGAGGAGTGACAGCCTTATGAGAATAGCCGTCGACGGAATGGGCGGTGACAATGCTCCCGAAGCCATTGTGGCCGGCGCTATTTTGGCCGCTCGTGAGTATGATCTAAAGATAATTTTGGTAGGCGATCAAAATCTGCTGCATACCGAGCTTGAGAAGCACAAGAAAATTCCGAAAGGCATCTCGGTCCACCATGCCGGAAGCTTTGTTCGCATGGATGAATCGGCAGCGATCGCGATCCGCAAGAAAAAAGACGCTTCTATCTCGATCTGCGCCGATCTTGTAAAAGAAGGGCAGGCGGATGCGATCGTGACCGCGGGGCACACGGGCGCGGCGGTTGTCACTACGACATTAAAACTGAGGCTTCTCGAGGGCGTCGAACGCCCGGGGATCGGAATTCTTTTTCCTACGCTTGTGACGCCCACCTTTTTAATCGATGTTGGCGCCAATATCGACACGAAGCCGGCGCATCTGTATCAGTACGCGGTGATGGGAGACGTTTATTTCCGCTATATCCGTCGAAAAAACCGGCCTTCGGTGGGCATTCTCAATATCGGCGAAGAAGAAACAAAAGGCACCGACTATATCAAGGAAGCGCACCAGCTTCTCAACAAAAGCCATCTTCATTTTATCGGTAATGTGGAAGGCCGCGATATTTTTAACGGGCGCGTGGACATCGTGATCTGCGATGGTTTTGTGGGAAATGTGGTTTTGAAAGTTTCCGAATCGATCGCGGACGTCATCGGAAAGCTTCTGAAGGCCGAGATCAAGAAAAATCTCGTCTCGATGCTGGGCGCGATGCTTGCAAAGCCTGCGTTTGACGCTTTAAAAAAAGAAGTGGATTATTCGGAATACGGCGGCGCCCCGCTTTTAGGGATCAACGGCACCTGCATTATCAGCCACGGTTCCTCCAATGCCCGCGCGATCAAGAACGCGGTCCGGGTCGCTTCCGAATTCGTGAAGTATGAGATCAACCAACACATCATAGAAGCTTTTAAGAAAACCAAGGAGTAGCGTTGGAAGCGCGTCTTTCAAAAAGAGCGGGTATTACGGGTGTTGGTTTTTGCGTGCCAGAGCGTATTTTGACCAACCGGGATCTGGAAAAGCTCGTTGATACATCCGATGAATGGATACGCACGCGCACCGGGATCAGCGAAAGACGCGTTGCAGAAAAAGGCACGGGTACAAGCGACCTTGCGTCAGTAGCTTCAAAGAAGGCGCTTCAAGGCGCGGGCCTTAAACCGGAAGACGTGGACCTCATTATCGCGGCGACCACCACACCCGACATGCCGCTTCCTTCCACGGCCTGTTTTGTGCAGGCAAAGATCGGCGCCAGCCGCGCGGCCGCCTTCGATCTTGGGGCCGCTTGCGCGGGGTTTATTTACGGCCTCGTCACCGCGGAGCAATTTATCCTAAGCGGGCTTTATAAAAATATTCTCGTGATCGGCGCCGATGTCATCTCCTCTTATATTGACTGGACCGACCGGTCGACGTGCGTTCTTTTTGGGGATGGCGCGGGCGCCGCGGTGGTGAAAGAAGTTTCTTCGGGTGGTATTCTCTCAAGCGTTCTGGGATCGGACGGGAATTATGCAGAGCTTTTAAAAATCTGCGCGGGCGGTTCCAAATACCCGGCGACCCAGGAAACCGTGGGTTCTAAGAGTCATTATCTTAAAATGAGCGGATCCGAGGTCTTTAAGCTTGCGGTGCGCGGAATGTCGGACGCGGTGCTACAGGCGCTGGCAAAAGCGGGCGTTTCAAAGGAAGAAATCGTTTGCTTTATCCCGCATCAGGCCAACCAGCGGATCATCGATGCGGTTTCCGAACGTTTGGATTTTCCGAAAGAACGTGTTTTTATGAATCTTGAAAAATACGGCAATACGTCCAGCGCTTCCTGCATTATTGCGCTCTGCGAGGCGCTGGAGCAGGGAAAGATAAAGAAAAAGGACAAAGTGGTGCTTACGACCTTTGGCAGCGGTCTTGTGTGGGGTGCGGTGGTGATGGAGTGGTAGACGTCGCCTATCTTTTCCCGGGGCAGGGTTCGCAGTTTACAGGGATGGGTAAAGATTTGTACGACGCCTATCCCGCGGCGAGGAAAATTTTTGACCACGCCGCAGCGCTAATCGATTTTGATGTCCGCGCGGTTTGTTTCGAGGGGCCCGCGGAAAAACTGAGCCAGACCCGTTTTAGCCAGCCCGCTATCTTTGTTTGCAGTATGGCCGCGCTTGAAGTTTTCAAAAATCATCCGAAGTCAAAAAAATTTATTCCCAAGTATGCCGCGGGGCTGTCCCTGGGGGAAGCCACCGCGCTCTGCGCTGGGGGAGCCATCTCCTTTGAGGATGGCGTGCGTTTTGTGCGGGCGCGCGGGCAATACATGGATGAGGCGGCGTATGAAACACCGGGGCTTATGGCGGCCGTGCTGGGCCTGGAGCTTGCGGCCGTTGAACAAGTCTGTCAGGAAACCGGCGCGGAGGTCGGCAACCTCAATGCTCCGGGTCAGATCGTGATCTCAGGCCGCAGGCGTCCCGTGGAAGATGCGATCGAAAAACTGAAAGCAGCCGGCGCCAGGAAGGTGATCCCGCTGGATGTTTCCGGTGGGTTTCATTCAAGCTGCATGGAACCCGCCTGCCGGCGTATCGAGATAGCCTTAACAAATGTTACGATTCATCCGCCCGAAATCCCCGTGGTGAGCAATCTTACGGCGAATGTCGAATCCAGTCCTTCCCAGATCAAACAGAACCTTATCTGGCAGATGAATCACCGGACGCTTTGGGAGGACTCGATGCGGTTTATGATCGCCGAGGGGATCAAGGTTTTTGTGGAGTTTTCGCCGGGGAAAGTGCTGAAAGGACTTATGAAAAAGATAGATCCGGACGTAGAAGTCGTCTCGCTGAGCGCTTTGGAGGACTTCCATGCCATCGATTGAGGGGAGATTGAACGGCAAGGTCGCGATCGTGACCGGCGCCAGCCGGGGGATAGGCCGCCAGATAGCGCTTCTTTTCGCGAAGGAAGGGGCGAAACTTGTGATCACCGCCCGGTCCATTGATTCTTTGCAGGAGGTCGCGCGGGAAATTATGGACGCGGGCGGCGGGGAGCCGTTTATTTTCGCGCTGGATGTCAAAGACCCTCAAAAAGTGCAGGAACTTGTGGACAAAAGCCTTGACAAATATAAGCGAGTTGATATACTCGTCAACAATGCTGGCGTCACACGGGATGGTTTGTTCGTCCGCATGTCGGAAGTTGATTGGGATGAGGTGCTCGATACAAATTTAAAGGGCACCTTTCTTTGCATGCGGGCTGTTTCAAAACCAATGATGAAACAGCGTTATGGCAAAATCATCAATATGGCTTCCGTGATCGGTCTCACCGGAAATGCGGGCCAGGCCAATTATGCGGCCAGCAAAGCCGGGGTTATAGCGCTCACAAAGTCTGTGGCAAAAGAGTTGGGTTCAAGGAATGTACTCGTAAATGCCATCGCGCCCGGTTTTATTGAGACCGAAATGACGCAAGGGTTGAGCGAAGATCTAAAATCTGCTATTTTAAAATCTATTCCTGTAGGGTGTTTGGGTAAACCTCTCGACGTGGCCAGGACAGCCTTGTATCTGGCGTCGGAGGAAAGCAACTTCATAACGGGTCAGGTCATCACGGTTGATGGCGGAATGGTGATGTAAAAGGAGGAATAAATGTCCGATGTCGCACAGAAAGTAAGATCAATCATTGCGGAGCAGTTGGGCGCCAAGGTGGAGGACGTGACGGATTCCGCGTCTTTTGTGGATGATCTCGGAGCGGACTCTCTGGATACCGTAGAGCTTGTGATGGCTCTGGAAGAAGAATTTGGGATTGAAATTCCGGATGAAGACGCCGAGAAGATGACGTCCGTCGGAGAAGCCGTTCGCTATATCGAAGAAAAGGCAAAGAAGATCGAAAAATAACTTCATGCCTTATTCCCGCGTCGTTGTCACCGGAATCGGTGTCGTTTCGCCGGTCGGCAATAACAAAGATGAGTTTTGGTCTTCTCTTATCCAGGGACGGAACGGCGTAGGCAGAATAACCGCGTTTGATCCGGCCCCCTTCGATTCCCGCGTCGCAGCTGAAGTTAAAAATTATAACCCTAGCGACTCTATTCCCGCCAAAGAATCTAAACGGATGGAGCCTTTTTGTCAATTTGCGGTGACCGCCGCCAAAGAGGCCCTGACGGACTCCGGCCTTGATATTTCCAAAGAAGATCCCCATGAAATAGGCGTGGTGGTCGGTTCCGGTATCGGAAGCCTTGGTATTCTCGAAAAGATGCACACGGTTTTGCTCACCAAGGGTCCCGACAAATTTACCCCGTTCATGATCCCGCTTCTTATCATCAATATGGCTGCCGGGTGGATATCGATTCTTTTCGGGCTGCGGGGGCCTAATCTTGCCGTGGTGACTGCTTGCGCGACGGGAACCCACGCAATCGGCGAGGCTTATCGCATGATCCAGCATGGGCAGGCGAAGGCGATGGTTGCCGGCGGTACCGAGAGCTGTATTACGCCGCTTGGGATAGGCGGTTTTTGCGCTCTCAAAGCGCTTTCCACGAAATACAACGATAACCCCCAACTTGCCTCAAGACCTTTTGATAAAGAAAGAGACGGATTTGTGATGGGTGAGGGAGCGGGGATCGTGGTGCTTGAAGAATTGGAGCACGCAAAGAAGAGAGGTGCTTACATTTACGGCGAAGTAACGGGCTATGCTTTAAATGGCGACGCTTTTCACATGACGGCCCCCAGGCCCGATGGTGACGGCGCGGTGCGCTGCATGAGCCTGGCCTTGAAAGATGCGCGCATGGCTCCGGAAGAAATAAACTATATCAACGCGCACGGCACTTCGACCGAGCTGAATGATAGAATAGAAACACTCGCGATTAAAAAAGTTTTTAAGGATCACGCAAAGAAGCTTCCCGTGAATTCGACAAAATCAATGACCGGCCATACGCTCGGGGCGGCCGGTGGAATTGAGTTTGTGGCCTGCTGCCTGTCTTTAAAGCATCAGATGGTTCATCCAACGATCAATCGCACGCATCCGGATCCGGAGTGCGATCTGGACTATGTCGTGGAAGGGGCGAGGAAAGCGAAGGTCGAGGCCTGTCTTTCAAATTCTTTGGGTTTTGGCGGGCACAATACCTCAATCATAGTTAAAAAGCTTAAAAGTTAAAAAAGGTCAGTATGTCTAGAGTACTTGAAGGAAAAAAGGGGCTTATTTTAGGCGTTGCCAACAAGAGAAGCATCGCCTGGTCGATCGCAAAGTCTCTGGCCCGTGAAGGCGCGGAGCTGGCTTTCACCTACCAGGGTGAACGCTTGGAGGAAAACGTGAAGGAGCTTGCGGGGACGCTCTCAAATTCGATCGTGCTGCCCTGCGATGTGATGCAGGAGGCCCAGGTGGATAGCGTGTTTACAAAACTCGACGCATCATGGGGCGGCCTTGATTTTTTTGTGCACTGCATCGCCTATGCGAAAGCCGAAGACCTTGAGGGTAGCTATCTAAAAACGAAGAAGGAGGGTTTTGACGCGGCACTCGGCGTCAGCGCTTACTCTTTGACCGCACTGGCGCAGAAAGCGGCGCCGCTTATGGAAAAAAAGGGCGGCGGAAGCGTTGTGACCTTAACGTATCTTGGCGGCGAGCGCGTGGCGCCCGGCTACAATATCATGGGTATCGCGAAAGCGGCGCTTGAAGCAAGCGTAAAGTACTTGGCTTATGATCTAGGATCTAAGAACATCCGCGTCAACGCAATCTCAGCCGGCCCTATTAATACGCTCGCGGCCCGCGGGATCGCCGGTTTTACCGAGATTCTGAAAGTTGCCCGCGAAAAAGCGCCGCTCAAGCGTAATACAGAGCCCGAGGAAGTGGGTGATACCGCGTTATTTTTATGCAGTCCCTGGAGCCGCGGCATTACGGGTGAAGTGGTTTTTGTGGACTGCGGCTATAATATTCTCGCTTATTGACCCTTTAGACCCCAATATATTGTATTCCGCTTGACTGCCTACCACAATCATGCTAGTCTGAATTGACTGGCTTTTACTCGAATTAACAGCTTTTTTCACTGACGGAGCCTCCTTGTATTTCAGGAAAATAGAGCTCATCGGCTTTAAGTCTTTTTGTGACAAAACCCTTATTCATTTTGAGCGCGGGGTGACCGCCGTTGTAGGGCCCAACGGCTGCGGCAAATCCAATATTTCCGATTCGATCCGCTGGGTTTTGGGCGAACAAAGCGCCAAGTCTTTGCGCGGCTCCCATATGGAGGACGTGATTTTTAGCGGCAGCAGCGCGCGTGATGCGCTAAATTTCGCCGAAGTTTCCCTGACGCTTTCCAACGAATCTAAAATTCTTCCGATTGATTATGATGAAGTGACCATCACGCGCCGTCTTTACCGTTCGGGCGAGAGCGAGTATCTGATCAATAAAAATACCGTGCGCCTGAAGGATATTCACGAGCTTTTGCTTGGCACCGGTATCGGTACCGAAAGCTACTCGGTCATTGAGCAGGGCAAGATGGACCGCATTTTAAATTCAAAACCGGATGAGCGCCGCGAGATCTTTGAGGAGGCGGCCGGGATTACAAAGTTTAAATCCAAGAAGAAGGAAGCCCTGAGAAAACTTGAGCAGACCGACCAAAATTTACTACGCATCAGCGACATTATTCTGGAAGTGAAGCGTCAAATAGGTTCTGTGGAGCGGCAGGCCAAAAAAGCGGAAGTTTACAAAGTGGAGTTTGAGAAGCTGAAAAACCTCGAGCTTTCCGTTGCGTCGCGCGAATTTTTGATCTTTGAATCACACCGTCGCAGCAAGGAAGAAGCACTCGAGGCCTTAAAAAACCAGGAAATCGGCCATTTGGCCGAAGCACAATCGATCCACGGACGCTTTGAAGAAAAAAGACGCGGTCTTGAGCATACGGATGAGGTTTTGAAAGAAAACCAGCTGAAGGAGCTTACGGCTTCTTCCGAAATACGCGCGAACCAGGACAGGTCTCTTTTGAATCGCGAGCGTATCGGCGAGCTTCTTGCGCGGCACGATCAAATCGGACGGCAGGTTGAAATTTCAAAAAGAAGAATAGACGAATTCGGTGGTGAGTACGCGAGAATATTGCTTGAGTTTGAGGCCGTCGGGAAAGAAGAGATGGAAGGCCGGTATTTTTTGGGTTCCGTCGAGACGGAGTTTGCGGCGATGGAGGCCGGCATTCAAAACTCACTCGACGAATCAGAGAGGCTGAAAGGGGATTTTGCTGAGAAAGCCTCCAAGAGGGCTTCCCTGCAGAGCGAAACCGCAAAGATCCGCGCCGAAATAAACGCTCTCCTGAATGGCTTGAAAAAGCTGCGCCACGAGGAAGAAACGCTTCTCGGGGAGATCAGGGAAATCAACGAAACGCTTCGGCCCGGGCTTTTTGAAGGAACGCGAGGACTCGAACAACCGGCACCCGCGCGCTTTGAGCAGAAGCTCCACGAATTTAAATCAAAGATCCTTACGATAGTGCGCTCGCTTCTTGGCAAACAAGCTGCCGAACCGGGCCCGGAGGAAGAGGCGGGAATTGAAAGAGAGATCAGGGGTTTTACCGATGATATCGTGAAAATCCACGGCCAGGTGGCGGAGTGGCAGAGCCGTGCGGAGCACCTTCAAGTTTCGCGGAAGAAGCTGGAGGGCAAATTGGCGGCGGTTTCTCTTGAGAGCCAGAATCTTCTGAACGAAGAACAAGCCCTCTTACAAAGGGAAAGGGATCGGGAATCGGAGATCGCGTTTCTCAATGAAGAGGAAAAAGCGATGAAAGAGCGGCTTTTGGCCGCGGAACAGAACGTAAAGCTTAAGTCAAAAGATAAAGAGTCGCTTCTTGTACGTTTGGCCGAAACGCGGTCAAAGGCCGAGCGCCGTAAGGCTTCGTACGAGAAAATAGAGAAAGACAAGAACTGGATCAGCGAGTCCAAAGCGAATGAAGAAGCGCAGCTTTTGTCCGCTGAAAAAGAAACCCAGGATATTTTTTTCAAAAAAGAGGCGCTTGGGTCCGAAAACGCATTTTTGCAGAAGGAACTCGAGAGGCTCACTAGTTTGAGGGACGAGATTTTGAGGCAACGCGAAGGCCTGAGCCGCGAGCGCGAAGCGTTATTGGCGGAGCTGGGGAGGATGGAAGCTGAAAAATCCGATAAGGACAAATTTCTCCGGGGCGTCCGTGAAAAGGTTCACTCGTATGAGCTCGAGGATACCGAGCTTCGCTTCGAGATCGACCGTCTGAAAGACCGGATGTTTAACGCCTACCAGGTAGATTTATTGGCGATGACAGGGACCGGTGGCGAGGAATCTTTTGATCTTGAAAAAGCAAAGGACGGGATAAAGCTGCAGAGAGAGAGACTCAATAAAATGGGCCCCGTGAATCTTGTCGCGCTGGAAGAACACGACCAGATGCGCGAGCGTTTTGAGTTTCTCACAAAGCAGCAGCAGGACCTTTTGCAGGCCAAAGACGATCTCCACAAGGCCATTGTTAAAATAAACCGCACGACACGCGAGCTTTTTACGGATACGTTCCAAAAGATCCAGAAACATTTCTCGGAGTATTTTAAGATGCTGTTTGGCGGCGGCACGGCTGAGTTGGTGCTTTTGGATGAAAATGATGTGTTGGAAAGCGGCATCGAAATTATCGCAAGGCCGCCCGGAAAAAAACTCCAGAATATTTCACTTTTGTCGGGCGGGGAGAAGGCGCTCACCGCGATCGCGCTCCTATTCGCGCTTTTTAAAGTAAAACCGAGCCCATTCTGCATTTTAGATGAAATCGACGCGCCGCTCGATGAACTGAATGTCGATCGTTTTTGCAGTGTCTTGAAAAATTTTATAAGCGACTCCCAGTTTATTCTTATCACGCACAATAAGCGCACAATGAATCTCGCGGACGCGATGTATGGCATCACGATGGCTGAAACGGGCGTCAGCAAAGTAGTTTCCGTGCGTTTTTCAGAAAAGTCCTCCGTAGGGGAAGTTTTCCAAGCGCAAAGCCAAAAAGAAGCCCTGGCAATCTAAATCTTTCCATAGTAAGATATTAGCACTTAAAATGCTTCCTTCTGAAAAACCCAATTCCGAGTATATCCGTGGCATGTTTGACAGGCTTGCTCCTCGCTATGATATTTTTAATCACCTAACAAGTCTGGGGATGGCTACTTCGTGGAGGAAAGAGACGCTTAGAGACGTGTCTAACGGCATGAAGGTGCTTGACTTGGGTTGCGGCACGGGCGACTTATCTCTGGGCGCGCTCCAAAAAATCGGAGATTCAGGCGAGGTGACGGGACTTGATTTTTCACCGCAGATGCTCGCTATTGCAAAAACCAGGTGCGCGAAGGCTGGTTTTAACGGCCGCCATGGACTCAAATTTATCGAGGCGAGCGCCGAAGCGCTTCCGGTAGAGCCTGGGCTTTATGATCTCATTGTTTCCGGATTTGTTTTGAGAAATCTTTATGAAAACATTGATGCGATCTTGCGCGGAGTCCACGCCTCGCTCAAAAATGGCGGTAAGATAAGTTTTCTCGATATCACTGATCCGGAAAATAGAACGGTCGGCGTTCTCTGGAAGGCTTACATGAATAGCGTCGTGGCATTTTACGGAAAAATACTGTTCGGGAAAGACTACCCGGTGTTTTATCTGACGCAGTCCGCGGAGAGATTTCTCAAAGCAAAAGATTTTGTGAAGAAGCTTGGAGAAACCGGCTTCGTGGAAATTGAAACCCAGTCATTCATGTTTGGTACGGTAACACTTTACCGGGCAAGAAAAATTTCTTAAAGATTAAGGGGTCACTGGGTGGGCAAGCCTTTTAAAAATTTATCCGAATTTATTCATGCGCTCGACCGCGAAGGCGAGCTTGTCCGTATTTCAAAAGAGGTTGATCCGGTCTTAGAGATCGCCGAAATCACGGATAGAGTTTCTAAAATGCCGGGCGGCGGTAAAGCGCTTTTGTTCGAGAAGCCAAAAGGTTCGCGCATGCCCGTCTTGATCAATGCGTTCGGTTCGTATAAGCGCATGGCGATCGCGATGCACTCCAAAACAGTCACTCAAGCCGCGGAAAAGATAAGCGAGCTTCTCGACATAAAAGGAGTGCCCAAGACGCTTCAGGGCAAGACACGACTGCTCGGCAGGATCTTTGACCTCTCAAAAATCCCTCCGAAGATGGTGTCCGGCGGCGCTTGCCAGGAAGTGGTCCTGAAAGACAACTTCAGTCTTTTTGACTTCCCGATCCTAAAGTGCTGGCCGAAAGACGGCGGACGGTTTATCACGCTTCCGCTGGTGTTTACAAAGGACCCTGAAACGGGTGAGCGCAACGTCGGCGTCTACCGCATGCATGTCTACGATGCCAAGACGACCGGAATGCACTGGCAGACGCAAAAAGACGGCGCGATCCATTCGGCGAAAAGCAAAAGACGCAACCGCAAGCTTGAAGTGGCCGTCGTGATCGGCGCTGATCCTGCGACTGTTTTTTCGGGGATCGTCCCGCTTCCATTCGGCGTGGATGAGCTTTTCTTCAGCGGTTTTTTGCGCGGCGCGCCGGTAGAGCTTGTGAAGTGCAAAACGGTGGATGTGGAAGTTCCGGCTGAGAGTGAAATAGTGCTTGAAGGGTATGTGGACCCGGCCGATATGCGTGAAGAGGGCCCGTTTGGAGATCATACCGGTGTTTACACGCCGATTGAATATTTTCCCGCGTTTCATATCCAATGCATCACGATGAAAAAGAACCCGGTTTATCTTACGACGATCGTGGGTAAGCCGCCTATGGAGGATTATTATATGGGTAAGGCGATTGAGCGGACGTTTCTTCCTATTTTAAAAAAACAAATCCCCGAGCTTGTCGACATGAATTTTCCGATGGAGGGGACCTTCAACAACGCCGTGATCGTCTCGATCGAGAAAAATTATCCGTTCCAGGCGCGAAAAGTGGCGCACGCGATCTGGGGGCTGGGGCAGCTTTCTTTTACAAAGGTCGTGATCGTGGTCGATCACAGCGTCAATGTCCACGATTTGGGCGCGGTCGCTCTGGTGGTTTTTAATAATATTGATCCTAAGCGCGACATCTTTTTTGTGGAAGGACCCGTCGACACCCTGAACCACGCGGCGCCGGTGCGCGATTTTGGCTCGAAGGCGGGGATCGACGCGACCGCAAAATCCAAGGACGAGGGGTACACGCGCGTCTGGCCGGAAGACATAGAAATGGACGCGGTGACTAAGGCAAAAGTAGATGGCGTGTGGAATGAGCTGGGGATAAAATAATGGCGGACCTTAAAATCAGCGCAGAAAGGCCGGAGAAGGGCTATTTTATTTTAAGGCTTACGGGCGAGTTTGAAGGGCTTTCGATCGTGAATTTACGCGAAAAAATAATGGATTATCTCAAAGAAAAAGATGTGCGCAATTTTATGGTGGATTTCTCAGGGGTGACTTATATCGATTCGACCGGCGTGGGTCTTCTCATAGAAATGGCAAGAGTCGCCGCTGATAAGCAGGCCACGCTCGGACTTATCAACTTGAATGATAATATTAAAAAAGTTCTAGTTTTGACGAAGGTCGATAAGATCTTGAAGATTTACGCTCAATGATCTGGAAGAAGATCAAAGTATTTTTTGAGCTAATAAGATTTGAGCATACCGTTTTCGCGTTGCCCTTCGCGTATCTGGGAATGCTTTTGTCGCAACAAAGCGGCTGGCCTTCCTTGAAAGTCTTTTTTTGGGTGACGGCGGCAATGGTCAGCGCACGCACCGCCGGCATGACATTAAACCGGATCATCGACCTTAAGATCGATGAAAAAAATCCAAGGACCCGCAATCGCGCGCTGGTGACCGGTGAATTTTCTTCCGGGCAGGCGTGGGCGGCCGTCGCGTTGTCGTCTGCGGTTTTTTTTCTTTCTTCGTTCATGCTGAACCCTTTATGCTTTAAGCTTTCGCCCATAGCCATTCTTCTTTTGTCGACGTACCATTATTTTAAGCGCTTTACTTTCTTGTGTCATTTTGCGCTGGGACTTGTGCTTGGAGTGGCGCCGATGGGCGGATGGCTTGCGGTGAAAGGTGAATTTTCATGGATACCCATATTTCTTTCGCTTGCGGTGCTTTTTTGGGTGGCCGGGTTTGATATTTTATACAGCCTGCAGGACATAGACTTCGACAGGACCTGGGGGCTTCATTCGGTGCCGGTGCGTTTTGGCCAAAATACGGCGCTTAAAATTTCGACTTTTTGCCATGCCGCGACGGTAGTATTTCTTTTTATTTTTGGAGGGGCGGCCGGGCTTGGCGGGGTTTATTGGGCAGGGGTCTTTGTGACGGCTTTTTTGCTGGGTGTTGAACACTGGATAGTGCGCGAGGGAGATCTAAGCAAGATCAACGCGGCTTTTTTTACGGTCAACGGCTGGGTGGGAATTTTGCTGCTTGTTTTCACGTTTTTAGATCGATTTAGGTAGAGAGTTTTTAGGCAAAGGTGGTAAAATGAAAAGAATTATCGTGGGGATTTCAGGCGCCAGCGGGGCCGTGGTGGGCGAGCGGTTAGTGCGTTTTTTGCTTCAATACGGCCATGAGGCGCATGTGATCTTAAGCGCCAGCGGAATAGAAGTGTTTCGCGAGGAACTGGGTATCCGACTTGGCCGCACTCACGAGGAAATCAAAAAAAATTTTCTGAAACATTATCGCAATCCGGACCGGCTTTTTATCGCGCCGGCCGAGGATTTTGCTCATAGGATTTCAAGCGGATCGGCGAAAGTAGACGCGATGGTCGTGGCGCCCTGCAGCATGTCGACGGTAGGCGCGATCGCGAACGGGATCACGATCAATCTGATCCATCGCACGGCGAGTGTTTCGATCAAAGAAAAGCGGCCGCTGATTCTTGTGCCGCGCGAGAGTCCTTTGAGCCCGATCCATTTGAAAAATCTTTTGTATCTGTCAGAAATCGGCGTTCATATCGTGCCGGCGACGACTGCTTTTTACCATAAACCCAAAACCGTCGAGGAAATGGTGGATTTTACGGTCGGCAGGGTCCTCGATCTTTTGAAGATAGAGCATCATTTATTCAAGCGTTGGCGCGAGGATTCATCGGCCGAATAACTAAAAAGGGGCAGCAACATGGAGGTTGTAAGGGAGTTTAGGGATATTTTTGAAAAAATAAAAGTGGGTTTGCGCCTGAGCGAAGAGGACGGCGTCCGGCTTATCAAAAGCACGAATCTCACGGAGCTTGGCGCAATGGCCGATTTTGTAAAGCGGCGCCTGCACCAACGTAAGGCTCATTTTACCCACAGCATCAACGTGAACCATTCCAATATCTGCGTTCTCTCCTGCAAGTTTTGCGCGTTTGCCAAGACCAAAAAAGACAAAGATGCCTACCAGCTTACGGTCGAGGAGATCGAGCGCCGCGTACGCGTGGCGGCAAACCACGGTGTTTGGGAAGTGCATATTGTCGGCGGGCTGGATCCTGAGCTTAAGCTTTCTTACTATGAGGACATGCTGCGGCGGATCAAGAAAAGCTGTCCCGGAGTTCTTATCCAGGCGTTTACTGCGGTAGAACTTGATTTTTATGCCCGTCTCGAAAAAATAAGTACGGAGGAGGTCATAAACCGTCTTATCAAAGCCGGCCTCGGTGGAGTGCCCGGCGGCGGCGCTGAAATTTTTTCGGAAAGGGCAAGGCAGCTTATCTGCGCTCCCAAGATCAGCGCAAAGCGTTGGCTCAATGTCCACAAAATGGTCCATCGGGCCGGATTGCGGTCAAATGCAACGATGCTTTATGGTCACGTCGAAACGCCGGAGGAGCGCGTGGATCACATGATCCGCTTGAGAAATACGCAGGACGAGACTGGGGGATTTCTCGCGTTTGTGCCGCTCGCGTTTCAGCCGGACAACACGGAGCTTTCGCATATTCCCCGCACGAGTGGTGTCACGGACCTGCAGGTATTGGCGACCGCCAGGCTCATGCTTGACAATTTTCCGCATATCCGCCAGCTTTGGAATTATGTCGACGAGAAATTGATCCACGTGGCGCTTTCGTACGGCGTTGATGATTTGGGTGGCACGAATTTTGATGAGACCATCGCAAAAGCCGCCGGTTCCCAGTCAAAGGGTTTCACGCATCATGAGCTCATCGAGCTTATCAAAGCCTGCGGGTGCGAACCCGTCGAGATCAACAGCACCTACACGCCGATCAATAAAGAATGTTTGGTGGCTTAAGAGGATTAAAGAATGCGTTTAGGGTCCATAGAATTCATTAATTCACTGCCGGTGGATCTGGGGATCGTCTGCGGCGCGGTGCCTTGCCCGGCCAGCATCACGGCGGGAACGCCCGCTATTTTGAATGAAATGATTTTAAAGGGCGAACTTGATATAAGCCCCATCTCCGTTTTCTGGTACGGCAAGCACCAGAGAGATTTTATGCTTTTGCCGGATCTGTCGATCAGCTCGGAAAGCGGGGTTGAGAGCGTGATCCTTTTCAGTAGGTTTCCCTTAAAAGATCTGAACGGGAAAAAAATCGCGTTTACCGGAAAAGGTCGCACGACGCCTGTTCTTTTGGAGATACTCACGTTTTTTCGCTACGGTTTCCGGCCTGTCTTGCTGAATCTGGATCCGGGCGCCGAAGTCATTCCGGAGGGTTTTGACGCGGCGCTCCTTATAGGTGACGATGCGCTTTATGCGAAAGAAAAAATTAAAAATACTTCGCTTCTAGCGGTGGATTTAGCCGAAGCGTGGCAGGTCTGGACGGGCCTTCCGATTGTTTTTGCGGTGTGGGCCGCGCGCCGTGATTCTTTTTTGAAAAATCCTGCCGCGATCCAAGATACGCACCATGCGATCCTTCAGTCTAAAAAGTGGGGGTTATCTCACCTGGATGAGGTCTTGAGATTCGCCGAACAAAAAACAAAACTGCCGCCGGCGGTTTTGAAGAGGTATTTGTCGAGGCTTTCTTACGGCTTTGACAAAAATCTTGAAAACGGAATGAGGCTTTATTTGGATTATGCGGCGAAGTGCGGGCTTATTTCACCGGCGGGAGAGTTTGAACAAATGACGACGGCAACGGAAAGCCGGCAGGCCGTTGGCTGTCAACCCTAGAGGGACGGATATGTCAGTGCGGGGTATTTTAGAAAAAGCGTTGGACGGAAAAAGGATAGCCATCGAAGAAGGCGTCAGGCTCTATCATGAGGCGGATCTTTTTGAATTGGGCGCGGCCGCTCATGAGCTCAACTTAAGAAAAAATCCCCAAGCGGATCGCCAGGCCACGTTTGTCGTTGACCGTAACATCAATTACACAAATTATTGCTACACGCTCTGTAAATTCTGCGCGTTTTATCGTCTGCCCGGCGATCAAAAAGAAGGGTACCTTCACACGAACGAGGAAATTTTTCATAAGATCGAGGAGCTCATCGCGCTCGGCGGCACGCAGGTTCTGATGCAGGGCGGGCATAATCCGGCTCTGGGGATCGAGTATTATGAGGATTTGACGCGTCAGGTCCATGCGCGGTTTCCACAGGTTCACATCCATTCTTTTTCGGCGTCGGAGGTGATGCACATCTCTAAGGTATCCAAACTCTCGCCGCGGGAAGTGCTTTTGCGCTTGAAAGCGGCGGGACTGAACAGTCTTCCGGGCGGCGGCGCCGAAATTCTGGTCGATCGTGTGCGGCAAATGGTGAGTCCTTTGAAGACCAAGACCGCCGAATATTTTGAAGTACACCGCACCGCGCATGAGGTCGGTCTTAGAAGCACCAGCACGATGGTGTACGGTCTCGGCGAGACGATCGAAGAACGCATGATACATTTTGACGGCTACCGTACGCTTCAGGATAAAACGGGCGGCTTTCGCGCGTTTATTCCGTGGAGCTATGAGTCGGAGTCGACCGAGCTTACGATGCCGCGCCGTACCGGCAGCGAGTATCTTCGCATGATAGCGCTCTCGCGCATCATGCTCGACAATATTCAACATCTGCAGGCCGGATGGGTGACGGAAGGTCCGAAGCTCTCACAAATTGCGCTCGGTTTTGGCGCCGATGATTTTGGTGGGATCCTCATGGAGGAAAATGTCGTGAGCGCGACAAAAAGTGACAAGCTTTACTCGGGGGTCACCAAGGAAGAGGCGATAAGGCTTATTTCCGAAATCGGAAAAATACCTGTCCAAAGAAATACCAATTACGAGGCGGTCAAGATCTACTCGGAAACCCCCCGTTCGCTCAACAGTAAACACGCAAGCCTGGTATCCGCTTAAGCTTTAAAAATAATTCGGGGATTTTATGATGAACGTTCCTTTTATAGATCTTAAAAAACAGCATCAAAGCATTAAAAAAGAATTGAAGGGCGCGGTGGAACGGGTTCTTGACTCTCAGCAGTTCGTAATGAGAGATCACATGCGTCATTTGGAGTCTGAAGTGGCCCGCCGCAGCGGCGCCCGGTTTGGCGTGGGCGTCGCGTCCGGCACCGATGCGCTTTATTTGGCGCTGTGGGCGCTGGGCATAGAGAAAGGCGATGAGGTGATCACGACGCCTTTTACTTTTTTTGCGAGCGCAAGCTCGATCGCAAGGGTCGGCGCAAAACCCGTGTTTGCGGATGTGGACTCGCGGACTTTTAATCTTGATCCTTCACGGATCGAATCCAGGATAACGCCGCGCACGAAAGCGATCCTGGTCGTCCATCTTTTTGGATTGCCCTGCGACATGGAGCCTATTTTAAAAATTGCGAGGAAACGGTCGCTTTTTGTGATTGAGGACGTCGCGCAAGCCTTCGGAGCCGAGTACAAAGGGAAAAGAGCGGGTTCTTTCGGGGAGGTAAGCTGTTTTTCATTTTATCCGACCAAAAACCTGGGCGGCATCGGCGACGGCGGAATGGTGGTGACGTCTTCCGAAGAAATCGTAAAAAAAATAAAACTTATCCGTGATCACGGCCAGGTAAAAAAATACCATCACGAGTTCGTGGGTATCAACAGCCGTCTTGATGAGATCCAGGCCGCCGCGCTGCTTGTAAAACTAAAATATATCGAAAGATGGAACCGCCTTCGCCGTAAGCACGCGGCTGACTACGATAAAAAATTAAAAGACCTGCCAGTCCAGACCCCTTTAGTGCCGAAAGGTTATGAGCATGTTTATCATCTTTATTCGATCCTGACGGATAGGCGGGAGGCGCTGCTGGAGTTTTTAATAAAAAAGGGGATAGGGGCGGGGGTTTATTACCCTTTACCGCTTCACTTGCAGCCCTGTTTCAAGGAACTTGGTTACAAGAAAGGCGATTTGCCGGTTACCGAGGCGCTTTCAGAGCGCATTCTCTCGATTCCGATGTATGCGGAGCTTTCCGAGAAGTCGAAGGATTTCGTCACGGCGTCTATCCGGGAATTCTTTGGAGTTAAAAAGTGATCCGTATTTTCCTGCCGGCTTACAATGAGGAAGTGGCGCTTCCGCGGCTCGTGGAAAAATTTGATCGTACTTTAAAAGAGCGGAACGAGCAGTATCAGATCATTGTTCTGGATGACGGTAGTTCGGACGGGACGCTCCGGGTAGCCAACGAGCTTCTTTCCAAATATCCGCTTACGGTCCTCCGGCATGAAAAGAATGAAGGTCTTGGGCGGACCATGATTGACGGGCTTCTGCACTGCGCTGCCGTGTCGGCGCCCGATGACTTTATCGTGACCCTCGACTGTGATGACACGCATGACCCAAAATACGTTCATCCGGCGCTTTCTAAAATCAAGGAAGGTTACGATCTGGTGATCCTCTCCCGGTATCAAAAAGGCGGGGGAGAGCAGGGTCTTTCATTTGTAAAAAGCGTCTTAAGCCGCGGCGCGGGCTTTTTTCTTAAGGTTTTTTTCCCGATCAAAGGCGTGCAGGAGTATAGCTGCGGTTATCGCGTGTTCAGGGCCCGCGCGTTGCAGAAAGCGGTGAAAGTATTGGGTCAAAATTTTGTCCAGCTTCCCCAGATGGGTTTTGTCGTGACTCCCGAGATCCTCATCAAATTTCGCATGCTGGGACTTAAGATAGCCGAAGTGCCTTTTATTCTCGACTACGGCCAGAAACCCGGCAAGAGCAAGAATAAGCCCCTCAAAACGATCATGGGCTATTTTGCCCTTGTCGCGCTCTGCTGGGGGCGGAGATCGCCTAAGGCGGTATGAAGACGAGCGTAAAAGCCGCCGTTTTCGTTCTTCTTTCGATTTTTGTGATACAAGGTGTTTGGGCGATAGCCGATAAATCTCCGACTGCGGATGAGCTTGCGCATCACGTCGCTAGCGGTTATTCGTATCTTTTGACGGGCGATTTCCGGATGAACCCGGCGTCGCCGCCCGTACCGAGAATGCTCGCCGCGTTTCCGCTTCTTTTTCTGAAGGCGCGCGCGCCGCTCGATCATCCTTCCTGGAAAGAAGGCAACAGCCCCGTATTTGCCCATCAATTTTTTTATGTCTACAACAAGGACGCGGACCAGCTGATTTTTTGGGCGCGGATCCCGATCCTTTTTTTATCGGCGCTTTTTGGTTTGGCTGTTTTTTTATGGTCAAGGAAGCTTTTTGGCGACGCGGGGGGACTGGCGGGGCTCTGTCTTTACGTTTTTTGTCCGGATATTCTCGCGCACTCCTCTTTGGGCACCGCGGATCTTTCCGTGGGTTTTTTTTCGTTTCTGACGTTCGTCGCGTTTTGGGCCTATCTCAAAGAGCCTTTATTAAAACGGGCGCTTTGGACCGGCGCGGCCGCGGGGCTCGCGTTTCTTTCCAAATTCACCGCCGTTCTTCTTTTTCCGATACTGCTCCTCGTTCTCCTCGTTTCAGGGAAAATAAAATCCGTGCGTTTTTGGCATGTGCCGGTTTTATTGACAACCTGTTTTCTCACCGTTTGGGCAGGCTATTTTTTTGAAATTAAACCGCTTTTAAAAAATACCCCTGACTCGCCGAAAAAGATCGCGTTTCTCAAAAAAATCGGAGGGGAGAGGCTTGTCCGTTTTTCCGAAAAGACGCCGATCCCCCTTTCCACCTTTACCTCCGCTGTCGGAAGCATGGTATTTACAAGAGCGAAGGGCACGCATGCTTATCTTTTGGGCGAGTGGTCAGGGAAGGGCTGGTGGTATTATTATTTTATCGCGTTTTTCGTCAAGAACACAATTCCGTTTCTTCTCTTTGGACTCTTGGGGCTTGTTTTCATTCGAAGGCTCGGGGCAGACCGACTGACACTTGCGACTCTCCTCGGCCCCCTTCTTTTTTTCTTCCTCGTGACGATGCCCGATCGCGCCCAAGCCGGCATCCGGTATTTTTTGCCGGTTTATCCGCTGTGGATCGCCCTGGGAGCTGGCGCGACTGCTTATTTTTGGAAGAAAGGCGGGTTATCTCGGATCTGCGCCGTCGTACTTCTTTTATGGCACGCGGCCTCGGCGCTTTTGGTGGGGCCGCATTACCTCGCGTATTTCAATGAAATTGCCGGTGGGCCTGAAGGGGGGCGCAGGATCTTAAGGGATTCTAATATTGACTGGGGGCAGGATTTGAAAGGCCTGGCAAGGGTTGTAAAAGAGGCGAATTACCCCCGCGTGGTTCTTTTTTACGCTTGGCCGGCCGACCCCGGCTATTATAAAATACCTTATCGGAAAATCAAAGATGAGGAGCTTCTGAAACCTGAAAACGAGGTCTACGCGGTCGCGGTGCACCGGATGGACCGCGCGGTGTGGACAAAAGGGCTCAAACCCGACCGGACGGTGGGCCATTCGATCCTGATTTACGATTTAAGGAGCAGTAAGTAAAAACCGTGCCACACGAGAAAAATTTCCCGAATCTTATCAAGCTAAAGTATATTCACGACGGCGTTGACGGATGCCTGACAGTCATGGAAAATCACCGCGAAATCCCTTTTTCCATCAAGCGGGTTTATTACATCAATAAGCTTAAAAATAAGCACGCGGTCCGCGGAATGCACGCTCACAAAAAATTGAAGCAGGCCATTTTTTGCCTCCAGGGTTCATTCAGCCTTTCAATCGACAACGGCCTTGAAGAGCGCCGAATCAAGATGCACAAGTCCCACGTGGGCGTTTACCTGCCTCCCAAAGTATGGCATGTGATGAGGCGCTTCAGCGAGGACTGCGTGATTATGGTAGTGGCTTCCGATTTTTACAGGGAGCGGGACTATATCCGGGATTACAACGAATTTAAAAAGTATCTCAAAAAGCATCCGTGATTCCATTTAATGATTTTACGGCTCAATACGAGTCGATCCAGGGCGATCTCGACACCGCGGTAAAAACTGTTTTCCGGAGTGGCCGGTATATATTAGGCGGCGAGGTAGAGGCGTTTCAAAATGAGCTGGCGCGGTATCTGGGAGTCCGGTATTGTGTGGGGGTGGCGTCGGGGACTGACGCAATCACTCTCTCTCTTGTGGCGGCGGGCGTAGAGCCGGGGGATGAAGTCATTACGACCTCTGTAACGGCTTTTCCCACCATTACGGCGATCGCGCGGACAGGCGCCCGTCCCGTGGTCGTGGATATTCGCGATGAGGACGGGCTCATGGACCCATCCGCCATCCGGTCCCAAATCACCGCGAAAACGAAAGTAATCGTACCGGTGCATCTTTATGGACAGATGTGCGACATGGCGGCGATTCAAAAAATCGCTTCTGAAAGCGGCTTGAAGGTCGTGGAAGATTGCGCGCAGGCGATGGGGGCGCTTTACAACGGGAAAAAAGCGGGGACTCTCGGCAGGGCCGGCGCTTTTTCATTTTATCCGACCAAGAATCTCGGGGCGTGCGGCGACGCGGGCGCGGTCGCGACAGACGACGCACAGTTTTACGAAAGGATCAAATTGCTCCGCAATTACGGAAAGAAAGACGCTCACCGGCATGTGGAGACAGGCTTTAACAGCCGTCTTGATGAGCTGCAGGCCGCAATTTTACGGGTTAAGCTGCGCCATCTCGACCGCTGGAATATGCGCCGGCGCCAGATTGCCCAAGAATATCAAAAGGGGCTGGGGAAGCACCATTGCCTGAAAGAGGACGCCGGCGGTTTTCACGTGTATCATCTTTTTGTCGTGCGAACCAAAAAACGCGATCACCTCATGGAGCGGTTGGCCAAAGAGGGGGTCAGCACGCTGGTTCACTATGCGCTCCCGGTGCATTTGCAGGAGGCCTTTATCTGGAAAAAAAATGGGTCGCTTCCGGTAGCCGAACGGTTTACGCGTGAGATATTGAGTTTGCCCATTTATCCGGAGTTGACGGACAGCGAGGTACAGGAAATTATCAGAAAGACCCAAGGAGCGCTATCGTGAAAAATATTTCCATCGTTATCCCAGTTTACAACAGCGAAAATTCTATCGGAGGGCTCTGCGAGCAGCTTATCAAGTCGCTTTCCATCCTCTATAATCTCGAGATTGTGCTGGTCAATGACCGTTCCAAGGACAATTCCGACGCAGTGTGCGTGGCCCTTTTTGAAAAATATCCCGATAGGATCTGCTTTTATTCTCTCGCCAAGAATGTGGGGGAACACAACGCGGTCATGGCCGGCCTAAACCACGCAACCGGTGACTACGTGGTGATCATGGATGATGATTTTCAAAATCCCGCCAGTGAGGTGCCGCTTCTTGTGGAAGAAGCCATTCGCAAGGGTTGCGATGTGGTGTACTCTCAATATGAAGAAAAAAAGCACTCACTTTTCCGGAACTTAGGGAGTTCTTTCAACGATGCGGTCGCAAATGTCATGTTAAAAAAACCCAAGCATCTTTATCTTTCGAGCTTCAAGGTCATGAGCAGGTTTGTAGTGGACCAGGTGATCCGATACGATCTTCCATTTTCATACATTGACGGTCTTATTTTGCGTGTTACGGACAATATAGGAGTTGTAAATGTCCACCATGAAGAACGCGCGGACGGTAAATCCGGCTACACGCTTAAAAAATTGGTCTCACTTTGGCTTAATATGTTTACGAGCTTTTCGATCCTTCCCTTGAGGGTCGCGATTATTCTCGGCTTCATTTTTTCTTTCCTGGGACTGGTGCTTGGCATTCAGACATTGATCGAAAGAATCATGAATCCAAATCTGCCTCTCGGATGGTCTCAGCTTATCGTCGCGGTGTCCATATTCGCCGGCGTTCAGCTGGTCGCCATCGGGATGACTGGCGAGTACGTAGGCCGCATCTTTCTTTCCCAGAGCAAGAAGCCTCAATTTACCATCCGGACGGCATACGAGAAAAAGAAGGCTCTTGAATGATTCGTGAAGAATACGCCAATATGTACAGTCTGGAAAATAATTACTGGTGGTACGTCGCTTTACACGAGCTTGTTGAGCATTATGTGAGCCGTGCCCAAAACCACGGTCCTCTGCGGCTTTTTGACGCCGGCTGCGGCACGGGACGCCTCATGACTATTCTCCAGAGGCATGGCGAGATTGACGGGGTGGATTATTCGGAGGATGCGATCGGTTTCTGTCGCGAACGGGGGCTTCGCAACGCAAACCAGGGGGATTTGAATCTCTGGACGGTCCCACCGGCATCGTATGACATCGTCACGTGTATCGACATTCTGTGCCACGCTTCAATCAAAAATGATTTAAGCATCATTCAAAGATTTTATGACGCGCTCCGGCCCGGTGGCTTTTTTATTCTCAACTTACCCGCCTTCGACTGTATCCGGAGAAGGCACGATGACGCTGTTTTTACGGTAAGACGCTATCAAAAAAATGACTTGCGTGAGCCTATGGAAAAGATGGGGTTCGAAATAAAGATTATGAGCTACCGCCTTCCGTTCCTTTTTGGCATTATCGGCCTTAAAAAAATCTCGGAGTCTTTGGATCCCGACAAGACATTGCGTTCGGATCTTGGCAGGCTTGCTTCGTTTTGGAACCGGCTATTCTTGTCGGTGGCGCGTTTGGACAATTGGATGATCAGGAACCGCCTGCCGGTCCCTTTTGGAAGTTCGCTTTTTTTAGTGGCGTTGAAGCCCTCGTCGCCATGAAGCCTTGGATCCGGTAATGAACGAACTCCGAGTACTGCCATTTTTACACGAATATGTAAAAACAAATTATTTTACCGCGATTTTTGTAGTGTTACTTACGCTGCTGGTGTCTTTTAAATATTGGCTGCCATCCCTAAGACGTAAAAAGCCCGTCCACTCCTTGTCAAACCGCAAGATCATAGTCCTTTTTTTAATAGCACTCGCCGGAATTGGGATAAGGCTCGGCTGGATCGGGTTTTGTCATTACAGGCCCGCTTTCAGCTGGTCGGAGATCACCGAAAAAAAACACGGATGGACGGAGTACGATGAGATCAATATTTACGCTTCATCTATTGCAAAAGGGGAATGGTTCCATAATTCGGAAGGCAGGGCTGTGGCGCGCCGGCCGATCGGGTACCCGGTGGTGCTGGGGCTTCTTTATTCGGCTTTAGGAACGAGTACTCGAACGCTTTATGGGTCATCGCTTGTTTTTTACGTATTGACGATGATCCTTATTTGGGCGCTTACGCGGCAGCTGTTTGACGAACAGGTCGGCCTTGCGGCCGCCGCTTTATTTTCTTTTTATCCTTTGGCTATTTACAGTTTCAGCCTGCCGCTTGACGAACATCTTTTTCTGCCGCTTTGGTATTTTGGAATTTATCTTCTTTTTCGCGAAATAAAGGGCGATAAGATTCCGTTCGCGCCGCTATGGTACGGCCTTATTTTTGGATACGCCACGATGACGCGCACGCACACCGTGTTCATGCCTCTTGTCGTAGGCTTCACTTATTTTCTCATGAAACGTCCGTTCGTGAAGATCGTCATGGCGTTTTTTGTGGTCTGGATCGTTATGCAGGCGGTTACGCTGCCCTGGGTCATTCGTAATTACCGGGAATGGAAGATTATTGTTCCCTACACGACGTCCTCGTGGGTAGATTTTTATAACGCGAACAATTCTATCGTAAGGGGTAATTCTAACGCGCGCCCGCTCCGGAAAGGGGATGAAGGGTACCGGAAGGATTTTCAAGAGGCCCAGAAAGCGGGTGATGTCGCCAAGGTTCAGCGGATCGCGAAAGAAGAAACCGTCCGGTGGGTCAAGAACCACCCTAAGGAATTTATGTTTTTATCGCTTGAAAGGGTCCTGCATTTCATGGCCTGGACGAGGGAAAGGGGGCTCTGGGCGATAGACCTTGTTCAAGAAGGCATGAAGCTCGACCCAGCGCGCCTTCTTTCAGCTCGCTCAAAAAAAATTACGGAAGAGATAGGATTCGCCGCTTATTACACCCTGTTTTATTCATTTATCCTAGCTCTCGTGTGGTTGTGGCGGCGCTGGACCTCGTTCGATCAAGTCAGGCGCAGGTCCCTTCTTGTCGCAGGCGCTTGTTTTTTTCTGTATCTGGCGGAACATTTTATTATTTGGCCCGAGAGAAAGTACCGCTATCCGATCGAGCCTTTCATGATGATGGGGGTGTCCGCTTTTTTTATTTACTTGGTGCGGGATTTTAAACCGCTGCCTCAAAAAAAACGATGAAAAATTTCTTTACGCTTGATCACGGATTTTGGGTGGTGCTGGCGCTTGCGTTCGGGCTTCGAATGGCGGGTATTCATTTTGGCTTGCCCTCGATCTTCCATCAGGACGAGCCGATCATCGTAAATCATGCTCTCGCGATGGGGGCAGAGGGGTGGAACACGCACTTTTTTGTCTTGCCCCCGTTTGTGACAGAGGCGCTTTTTATTGTTTATGCAATAATTTACACCGCGGGACACCTGCTCCATGTTTTTCCGGACCCGGATCTATTTGCCATCGCGTTTTTAAAAGACCCGACTTTATTTTATGTCCTTGGCAGGATTTTATTCGGTGCCGCGGCGGGTACGGCGACAGTGGCTCTTCTGTGGGCTATCGGAAAGCGTTTTTTCTCGCGCGAAACGGGGTTTTTGAGCGCGCTTTTTTTAGCGGTACTTTTTTTTCACACGCAGCAGAGCCACTACCTTTATGTGGATGTGCCGCTGACGCTTGCGACGACGCTCTTGGTGTATGGCGCGCTGCGCATTCTTAAAGAAGGAAGCACGAAATCCTTTATTTTTGCCGGCGTAGCATTGGGATGGGCGGTGAGCATCAAGTACACCGCGCTTTATTTTTTACCCACGGTTCTGGCGGCTTATGTTCTCGTGTTTCTCCGGCAGTCCCTGAAACCTGCCCACCTTGGAAAACTGGTATTGGCGGGCCTCGCGAGTCTCGGGATATTTTTTATCCTGGCGCCGTATACTTTTCTGGACTCTAAGACGTTTCTCACGCAAATGTCTGCTCAGGCGGGAGCGGAGAGTCCGGTCGGACTGTGGCATCATCTGCGCTATTCTTTGCTTGAAGGGACGGGCTTTTTCTTTTTGGCCGCGTCTGTCTGGGGCGCCGTGCTTCTTTTTATCGAACGAAGAAAAGAGGCGATACTTCTTATTGGCACGGTTGTCTTCTATTGCCTCGTGAATGCGTTTTTCAGCCAGCGGTACGCGCGGTACATGCTTCCCATGGCGCCGGTCTTGTCTTTATTTGCCGGATATTCATTCATGGTTTTATTCCGGACGGAGCGGAAGAAGGTTTTTTTTAAGAGTTTTATATTTGGATTTTTTTTGATCGGCCTTCTTTTGCCCACGGTTTATTCGGACTTTCTTTTCTCAAGCGAAGACACGCGGACCCAGGCGCTTCGCTGGTTTTATAAAAATGTTTCCGAGAGATCAGTGGTGGTGTTGGACAACCGTTTTAACAGCCCAAGACTTGAGCCGACCCGGGAGCAGGTCTTTGAAAAATATAAAGAGGCGCCCGTCGACAGCCATCAGGTGGTCAAAAAAAAGAGGCTGGATCTCGAGCTTAGAGCCGCGAATAACGGGCCAGTTTACACCGTTTATGTGCTGATGAATCAAAATAATCGAGAGAGCCCTTTTCTTTTTGCAGGTCCTTATGTCAAAATGGATCTCGACGATCTGCGCAAGATCGGGGCGGGGTATCTTGTGGTGAATTATGCTTATGACAATTCCAGAGTCATTGCGTTTATGAAATCGGAACCGGGTGTTTTTGAGAAGGTAGCGGTATTTACGCCTTACCATAACGCTTCGCGAAGGTGGTCAGGGGATCGGTACGCGTCTACGGCGGCGCCGCACGCGATGCAGGAGCTTTTCAGCCGCCGCCGGCTTGGGCCGTATATCGAAGTGTATAGGATCAGGCAATAAAGCCATGGAAAAATTAAAGCGATTTATAGCGGCGCACGGCGTTTTTTTAATCACGTTTTTGCCACTTTATGCGGCTTTTTTGTGGCCGCTTTTTACCATGAAGTCAGGATTTCTTGTGGGAGACTACGGGCTTCAGATTTATCCGTGGTCCTGGATTTACTCCCAGTCACTCAAAGCCGGCCAGTTGCCTTTGTGGACCCCGCTTATTCAATGCGGCTTTCCTCTTTTTGCGGAAGGGCAGACGGGGATGCTCTATCTTTTAAACCTCATCCTTTTTAAATTTTTCCCTTTTCACTTTGCCTACAACGGCGTATTTTTAATCCATTTTTTGATGGCCGGGCTGTTTTCTTATATTTTTTCGTTGAAAAAAGGGATGGGCAGGCCCGCCGCGGTTCTGACGGCTGTAATTTTTACTTTCGGCAGCGTGTATGCGGGTTGTTTTTTCAATATTGTCACGATGCGGTCCCTTGTATGGTTTCCGTTGGCCCTGTACTATGCGGACGGCCTTTTTGAAAAAGGAAAAGCGTGCGCGTTCTTTTTTCTGGCGCTTGTCTTGGCGCAGTCTTTGCTAGGCGGCTCGCCTCAGGTGGCGGCGTATCTGTGCTTTTTCTGCAGCGCTTACTTTTTTTTGAGATTGCGGGAGAAAAAATGGCCGAAGCGCGCGGCGGGAGCCGTTTGCGCGTTATTTTTAGGAGCGCTGGTTTTATCGCTTTTAACGGCGGCGCCTCAGCTTTGGGCCACTTTTTCCCTTGCGGGCCATTCTACAAGGCTTTTAGTTGACAGCCGATTCGCTCTCTGGGGATCGGTCGCGCCCTGGAGCGCCGTAACACTCTTTTTTTACTCCTGGGATTCTTTCCTTAAGGCAAAGCTCTATATCGGGATTTGGCCGCTTTTTTTGCTGATCCTGTGCCCGCCGCGGGAGGAGGGCCGCATTTTTTGGGGGCTTTTTTTCTTAAGTGTTTTTCTCGCATTGGGAGCATTTAATCCATTTTATTGGATTTTCTTAAAGCTGCCGCTGCTCTCGCTTCTCCGAAATCCCTCCAAATTTCTTTTTTTCTCGGCGTTCTTTTTGTCGATGCTCGCGGGCTTTGCTTTTGACCGTTTTCTGAAAGCGGCGGCGGTCGGTAACCTGGAGGGAACGCGCCGAGTTTATTGGGCTGCCGGTATTTTTTCTGTGATAGGGGCGGCGGGTATTTTGATGGCGCAAGCCGGCGCCGGCGCGCTTCTGGGTTTTGGTCGCTGGTATACGGAGCATTTTGTGATGGGCCAAAGTTTTCATCGGAAGAATCCCGAGGAGTACTGGCAAAAGATAGCCGCCATTATTGAGAAAGTCCGTCACGAAGCCAGTGTCTGGAACCCTGCTTTTTGGACCCCGTTTTTATTTGCCACGGTTTTTATCCTGCTTCTTTATTCGCTTCGTTTTAAACGCGTCCGGACTTCACGCGTTCCCGCGATAGTATTGATCATGGTTTTTTTGGATATTTTTTTGTTCGGGATATCAGGTCACGGCACAGGGTTCATCGGCAATATCCGCGATTTCTCTGATTTTGGCCGCTACAACGTTTATTTCCAGGACGGACGCTGGTTGGATTCCCTGGCTGAAGAGAAAGCCCTTTTTCCACCGAACCGTAACCTTTTGAGCGGACAGGAGGTGATCGGCGCTTATTCGCCTTTATTGGATAAAAACTATTATCTTCTGACCGCGGGTTTAGGTGCGCTTGACGATTCTTTTGGCCGGAGCGGCGGCGCCTCGGATCATTCAAAACCATCGTTACCGCTTCTTAATTTTCTCGGCGTGCGTTATATCGTCGGATCCGGCGATGAAAAACGGCAATTTTATCCCGTGATGTTGTCAGGCCGGCACAGAACTATTTTTAAGAATTCCGAGGCGATGGAGGAGTTTAGTTTTGTTTCACGACTCAAACATTTTACGTCCGAGGCGCAGGCTCTGGATTATCTTCGAGGTCCTGATTTTGAGCCTGGCCTGGAGGCCGTGGCTGTTTCTGAAATGCCCTTCGCGGAATCGCCCGAAGAGGGTTATTCCGAAATCAGAATACTGGACAATCAGCCTTTATCCGCAACGCTTGACGTGATGTCGCAAAATGGCGGGTATCTTGTCAGAAGTCAAGTTTACGACAAGGCCTGGAACGCGCTGGTAGACGGGCAGGCGGTTAAGCTGTGGCGGATGAATGGAGCATTTCAAGGGATACCCATCGCAAAAGGGGGACACCGGGTAGAATTTCGCTATGAACCCAGCTGGTTTATCATTGGCCGGTGGTTTTATTTGGTCGGCCTGCTGGTGACAGTAACTGGCATTATCGTCAGTGGAGTAGTTTCGCTGAAAAAATATTAATGAAAAAATACATAATAGACTTCATGTGTAGTGCCTGGTTGATCGGTATCATGGTGTTTTACGTCGTGCTGGTCTTGATCCCTAAAATACAAGGACGCCTCTAATCATGGAATTTGTGACAGCCGGTTTATTCCCATCTATTTGGGCTACCGTGCTTTTAGCAGGGGTCGTTTTTGCCTGCGCCGGCATCGGCGCTCTTTTCCTTGCAGCGGTTGTTTCCGAAGAAAACTGTCTTAGCTTCTTTGAGTGGATCATTTTTTCAATAAGCGTTGGCATTATTATCTTGTCCTTATCCATTTTGGGCATCGGATCCGCGGGTTTCTTGAGACGGGATGTGGTGATTATCCTGTTGGCAGGCTTTGCTATTTTGCCGCTTTTAGTGCGTAAGCGATCGTATCCGCACATTTGGCAGATTTTTACTTCTCTATTTAAAAAACCACTCAGCAGCAAGGCCATATTCTTTCTGTTGGCCGGCGCGGCGGTGTTGCTGGCATGGGTGTCGGCCGTTTCTCCCCCGATAGGAAACGACGCGCTCGCCTATCACTTGGCCCATCCCAAAGAATTTGTGCTTGCCGGAAAGATAGCTTATCTTGCGGGAACGCGGGAATCGCTGTGGCCCTATTTGACGGAAATGCTTTACACGGTGGGGCTGCTACTTCAGGGCACTATGCTGGCCACTCTTTTTCATTGGTTTTTTCTAGTCATTACCGCCTGCGCTGTCTATACGTTCGGCAAGCGGTTTTTTGATGAAAAAATAGGCTGTTATGCGGTGATTGTTTTTTTGTTCACGCCCGCTGCTTTTGCTCAAGCGAGCTATGCTTATGTTGACTTAAGCCTTGCTTTTTATATTTTTATGGCGGTTTATCCTCTTATTTTGGCAAAAAAAATCGGCTACGAGAGAGCCGCGTTTTTATCAGGTCTTTTTTGTGGAGGAGCTTTGTCGACTAAATACCTGGCGCTGGGCGTGTTTGCCATTCTCTTTATTCTGTGGGTCGTCACCGCGAGAAGCTGGAGAGCGTGCGCGCTCTTTTTGCTGGGCAGCGTCCTAGTCTCGATGGCGTGGTATCTGAAGAGTTGGATGATCCTGGGAAATCCTGTTTACCCCTTTTTTCATGAGCTTTTCAATGGCAATGGCTATCCTTCTAGTCTGGGAGAGAAGGTCGGAATGGGGAAGGGGTTCCTTTCTTTTCTTTTGCTTGGCTGGAATATTACGATGCATCCAACCTCCTTCGGAGGGGAGAGCCTGGGGCCGTTTTATCTTTTATTTATGCCGTGGCTGGTCCCGCTGGCAAAAGGTGCCAGGAAAGAGAGCTTAGTTCTGACGTTATTTTGCTTTTTTTATGTTATTTTTATCTTCACCCAATCTCAACAGGCGCGCTTTTTTTTGTCGGCTATTCCGTTGCTCTGTGTTTCTACGGCTGCATCTTTGTGCTTTCTTATGAATAAGACTAAATGGCTCAAGTGCGTGGCCGGCATTGTTCTGTCGGTGGTCATAGTGCTGCATTTGGGAATTTACATTTATAGGACCAGAGACCTCTGGGCAGTGTGGTTAGGCAGGACGGGTCCCTATCAGTACTTGATGAAACATGAGAGGTCTTTTGAGGGGTACTCCTATTTGAAGCAGCACATAAAAGCCGGGGAAAGATTATTTAACGCGGGAGAAGGCAGACAATTTTACAGCCCTTTGCGTGAGAGGGTGTTTTACAATGAGCCTTTTCTTGAGGCTTTGCGCAAGAAAGGGCTTACGCTTTCACGATATTTGGACGAGGAGCGCTTTGAATACTTATGGATCAGTCGGCAATCGGACGAAGCGGTGTCAGAGTATGTCCGTACCGGACCCTACCGGGAAGTGTTTTCCTATTCTTTTAAAGAAGGCACCGCTGATTTTTATTTTCATATATATAAGCGTTCGGATATAATATGACACCTTTATGAAACAGCGACCGATGAATGGATTTACACTGTGGTTTACCGGACTTCCCTGCTCAGGCAAGACGACGCTTTCAGGCATCATCGAACAAGAGCTGCGTCTTTTTATGCCGGCGGTGGAGCACTTGGACGGAGATGTGATACGTCAGGGTCTTTCACGGGATCTGGGTTTTAGTAAAGAAGACAGGACCATGAATATTGAAAGAACTGCGTTCGTGGCGTCTCTTCTTACGCGAAGCGGGGTCGCCGTACTTGTTTCCTTTGTGTCTCCCTACCGTCAAATGCGGGACAAGGCTCGCGCGTTGATCACCCCTTTTATCGAGGTGTATGTGCGTTGTTCCCTGGAAGAATGTGAAAGAAGAGACGTGAAAGGCATGTATCAGCTCGCAAGAAAAGGCAAGATCAGCGATTTCACCGGCGTTTCGGATCCTTATGAAGAACCGCTAAATCCGGAAGTCGTGGTTGATACGGAAACCTTCGACACCGCTTCCTGCGCCAGTAAAGTTCTGGACTACCTTGAATCAAGAAACCTTATTACACGCAATCCTTTTAAAGGAAATGAGCTCTTGACGAAAGCATTTGACTTGGCCTATCAGCATCATTTGGGTCAAAAAAGAAAAGGCGGCTTGCCTTACATTACGCATCCGGTGTCGGTAGCCAAAATGCTTAAAGAGGCGGGCTATGGTGACAACGTGCTGGCGGCGGGGCTTTTGCATGACGTGCTTGAGGACACCGGCTGCGAAGTGGAGGAAATGGAGAAGGCGGTGGGAGCCAAGATCACGCGGGTCGTTATTGAAGTGACCGATAAGGATAAGACCGTTCCCTGGCGGAAGAGGAAGGAAAATTATCTGGAAATGCTGAACGCGGCATCCCCGGAGGCGCTCGCGGTATCCTGCGCCGATAAGGTCCATAACGTGGAATCTCTGATCGAGGGATACAGGACGGGCGGCACTTCTTTTTCAAGGATGTTTTCAGGTGGGTTTGAGGCTAAAATAGAAAATTACCAGAGAATATATAATATTATTTCCGGCAAGGCGCCCGATTGCAAGCTCTTGCCGCGCTACAAGTGCTGCTTAGAGGAAATCACGAATCTTAGCACAGCAGCGCGTCTCTAATACCCGCGTTTTTAACCACTCCGTATCTGAATATAAATTGACTATCAATGACATCTAATGATAGTCTATGACTATTAAACAGTGGGAGTTACTATGGAAATCAAAGAACATGAAGTTTATACGCATGAGGAAACTCAAGCCCTTCTCAAGGTCAGTTCAAGCACCTTAACCCGGATGATCAAGAAGGGCCTTGTTCGAGCGGCCAAAGTCGGCAAGCAATACCGTATCATGGGTAAGGAACTTTTAAGAATTTTGTCGCCTGAGCTTGAGGATCGCGTAGGCAAAACCTACAACAAAGCAAGGGCCTGGATCCATAAGGACGTCGGCTGAGAGAATGAAAGCCTTAGTGTTGACGCCGGGAGTCAAAGGATTCGAGGCCGCTCGGCTGGTTTCCGAATTCAAGGGCGATATCATTTACCTCACTAATCCGTTGTACCAATCAAAGTTCGTTGAGAAAACCTCGCCAACAAAAGCCATTTCTGACGATGATCTCTCAACCAACAACAAAGAATTCACTGCGTTGACTGAATCATCACTCAGTTTGGCGGGGGGATGGTTCAGGCGCGGGGAAATCCACCGCTCTATTGAATACAGGGGAATATCTTTGGGCGAGATGACATCGCTTCCGGTCGCAAAATATCTCATCAGCGTTTTACGTTCGCTCTATCTTTATGATCGTTTGTTCAAAATGAAAAAAATAGATGAGGTGGTTTTTGTGGAGGATGAAAGCGTGTGGGGCCGGACGCTTCAATTTTTTGCCTCGAATCAGGGGATCCCCTGTAGTCCTCTAAAGCTGCAGCAGACAGAAACAGCGGCCAAAGCGGCTCATGGCCGCGCGGCCAAAGCGGCCAACCACATCGGTAAATTCTTAAAATTCGCAAATTCACTGTCAGTAGCGGGATTAAAAAAAGGAGGTATCGTTTTTTCCTCAGCGCCCTGGTACTCCATGCCGATGCTTCGTCAGTCCCGGTCCAACTATTATTTGAGGCCTGTTTTCTCGGAGAAAGCGTTTTTTCTCGGGAAAATACATTCTTTTTCCCATATTATCCCCGATTATTTTTATCCCGCTCATGAAGCGCCCGGCGAAGCGGCTCTTCCTTTTGAAAAGATATTTCAGGATCTGGATTTATTATTTCAATCAAACGCGACCTTTAATTATCAGGGCGCTAATTTTTGGCCGGTTATTCGCAAGCTCATGCAGCAGACGGTATGCGGTGAGTTTAAGAGCATCGCCCGTTCGGTCGATGCGTTTTATGGCATGATGGACCGTTTGAAGCCGCGCGCGGTGGTCGTGGAGGAAGAGGTGAACGTTTTTAATAAAACACTTGTCGCCTGCGCGAACCGTGTCGGGATTAAAACTTACTGCCTGATCCACGCCGCCCCATTCATGAAATCGGGAAATGTTCCTTCCGGCGCGCAAAAGATCTTGGCCTGGGGGCCCAGTACAAAGGCCCGGCTTGTAAGCTGGGGGATCGCCGGTGATAGGATCGCAGAAACGGGGGCCCCGCAATTTGAGCATATGAAATCTGTGAATATCACTGCCGCCAGAAAAAAAGTACGCAAGACTTTTTCAATACCGGACAGCGCTTATCTCGTTCTTTTGGCTTTATCAGACGTCGTGACTTATGAATCGACCAATTGGAAATATCCGCGCATGTCATTATTTCAGGATGTTTTGGAGAGGAGCCTTAAAATAAGTCTGGGCTTTGTTTCGAGGCATGACAATGTCCACCTGGTCATTAAGCTACACCCGAGATACAAGCATGCGTGGGTGATCGAAAATATTTTAAAAGAGTGCGGTGATCCCGTGAGGCAGAGAACCACGGTGGTTAAAAAGTATCCTTCCGATAAAATGATAGCCGCGTCCGATCTGGTCCTTGCCACTGGTTCGACCATCTACTACGAAGCGGCGCTTTTGGGGCGTCCCGCGATGGTTTATGATTATTCGGACAGCCGCTTTTGCTCGTTCATGACGGACGAGTTTTTAGATCTTAATGACCCCGAATCCTGCTGGGCACGTTTGCGCGAAGTGATGCAGTCGGACGGGGGCGCGCTTCAGGTGAACCGAGCGGAGGAACTCCGCAGGCATTTTTGGAACGACGGCCGGGATGCTGTCAGGAAGGTCTTAACCGAAATCGAAAAGGAGACGATAAAATGAAACCGCGAATCTTTATCGGGTATGACAGCCGGATGCCCATTGCATCTGATGTTCTAAAATATTCGCTCGAAAAGCACAGTTCAGCACCGTTGGATATTGTAGTGCTCAATCTGAAAAATCTCGAGCGTGAAATTGGTTTTAAGCGCCCGCAGGACCCGCTTCAATCCACTGAATTTACTTACACACGGTTTTTAGTGCCGTACCTTTGCGGCTATAAGGGCCACGCGCTTTTTATGGACAACGACATGCTTTGCCTGGCGGACATCAATGAGATATTTGATTTAGACATGAGTTCCTCTTGGCTGAGAGTGGTAAAGCACGATCATCGGCCGACTAATACGATCAAAATGGATGGCAGGGTCCAGACGTCCTACCCGCGCAAGAATTGGTCAAGTTTTATGCTTTTAAACTGCGAAAAGCTGACGATGTGGACCAAAGAGGCCGTGGAGACGCAACCAGCCAAGTGGCTGCACCGGTTTGAGCCCGTTCCCGACGCATGCGTTGGCAATATTCCAGACACCTGGAATGTTCTGGATCGTTATGACGCAAATACCAAGCTGATTCACTATACAGACGGCGGACCCTGGTTCGAGAATTACAAGAATCATCCTTATGGTGACGTCTGGTTTAAATATCAGGAAGAATATATGGCGCGAAACGCGGTGAAGGCAGATTCATAAAAGGACATCCGTGCGAACGGTTATTTTGACTCCCGGGATAAAAGAAAAAGCCGATCTATCCGCGCCCTTTGGGGCGGAAGGGGCCGGCGTGTTCTATCTGACAAACCCGTTGTACCAGCGGACGATCTTGAACGGAAATATCCGCTCGGCGAAGCTCGTGGTGGACGACGATATTTCAAAAAGCGATGAAGGCTTCGATGTGTTGACCGAGAAAGCGGAGCGCTGGGCGAGAAACTGGTTTAATGAGGCAGGAATCTGCGCTGACCTGTGCTATCAGGGCGTCAATCTCGGGTCGCTTTTTGTTCATTCACTCACGTATTATTTTGTGGCGATTTTGCACGCGTTGTATCTCCAGGAAACTCTTTTAAAAAAGTATCCGACCAGCGAGATCGAACTTTATGACGATGGAGGCCCTTGGGGAAACGTGGCGCGGCTTCTGGCCGGAGAAAACAACATTAACGTGCGTATTTTCTCAAAACCCCTGTCTGAAAAAGAAGTGGGCGCCAAGCCCGGAGCCAAGCGTTTTTTTAAGGCTGCTTTTCGTTGGGCGGGACGGTTGGCGGCGAAGCGACCCGCAAAAGGAGGGGTCCTCTATTCCTGCGCGCTGAAATTTGCCGAGCCCCTGCTTCGACGGACAAAGGGAAATTATTATTTAAGGGATGAGTTCTCTCTCAGGGCTTTTTTACTCGGGATGCGTTGTTCTTTCCTTCATTTAGTGCCGGAATCTTTTGCCGGATCGCACCAGAGTCCAGGGGCGGATTCTTTTGATTTGAGTGGGACATTTAAAAAGATAGACCTTTTTTTCGCAAAGAGCGATTTTTTTAATCACAGCTCCCATGCACTTTGGCCGGTGGTTCGCGGGCGTTTTGAAACGATGATTAAAAATGAGTTTCCCGCCGCGCTGCGATGGATAGATTGTTTTTTGCTTATTTTGCGGCGGGCGGAGCCACGGGCCCTTGTGGTCGATGAAGATGTCCACCCTTTCAACAAAGCGCTTGTCAGCTGCGCGAGAGATCTCGGCATTAAGACTTATACGATGGTGCACGGCGTGCCTTTTGAGAACATCGAAAGTTTGCCTCTGATATCCGATCGGGTGCTGGCGTGGGGCCCGAGCACCAAACGCCGCTTGGCCGCTTGGGGGGTATCCGAAGATAAAATTTTGGAGGTGGGCGCGGTACAATATGAACATTTTGATAACTTGAACCGCTTGAAGTGCCGAGAGAAGGTTTTGAAGTTTTTTAATATCAGCCTTTCCCAAAAGATCATCGTGTATCCGCTGATGTCCCTTTATACCAACGAAAGACCCGCCCCTAAGTATTCAAGGACCGCGCGCTACCTGGAAATTCTGGAGAATACTTTAAAGATAGCGTTTGGGCTTGTGGCCCGTCGTCATGACGCAGACCTTATTATTAAATTTCATCCGGCAGAAAAGAACGCTTGGTTTGTGCATCAGTTGGCGGACCGTATTTTGAATGAAGAAGCCAGAAAAAGAGTCCATACCGTGAAAGAATACAACGCCTCGCAGCTTCTTGCCGCGTCCGATTTGGTGCTTACAACGGCATCCACGGTTTATTTTGAAGCGCTCTTGCTGCAAAAATCCGTGATGGTGTTCGATGAGCCGGATAAGCGCTATTGTGATTTTATGAGCTCGGAGTATTTAAATCTTCACGATCCAGTTTCTTCTTATGAGAAGATGGCCGGCGCGCTGGAAAAAGAGGGGACTCGTAATATCTTAGAGCGCCAGGCGCTTGAATTAAATCAGCATTTTCATCAGGCCAATCGCCGCGCGGGCGAAGCGACTCTCGCCATTTTGGAGAATCGCTAATGGATACGAAAATATCCGTCATATTGGCCGTTTATAACGGCGAGAAATTCCTGAAACAGCAGGTGGAAAGCATTCTGACGCAAACTTACCGGAATATTGAGCTCGTTATTTTGGATGATGCATCCAAAGACAAAAGCTTCGAGATTGTCCAGGCATTGGCTGCCTCTGACGCACGCGTTAAAGTCCATCGGAACGCCAAAAATCTCGGAGTAGTCGCAAATTTTATGAAAGGCTTGTCATGTGCCCAGGGCGATCTTGTATGTTTTTCGGATCAGGATGATTGCTGGCGAAGAGACAAGCTGGAAATTTTGGAGGCGCTCATCCGCCGGGATCGGCAGACCACACTTGTTTATTCCGACCTCGAAGTGTGCGATGAGGCCCTGGAGTGCATCCGGCCTTCATTTTGGAGTGTTGCGCGGATAAGGCCCAGAAAAGGTTATTTGAAGGAATTGGCGGTTCTGAGGAACCTTGCGCCGGGCTGTTCGATGTTATTTCGCAAAGAAGTGAAAGACGCGATCATAAAAGCGCCTGGTGAAAACCCTTTTATGCACGACCATCTGGCATTTGTCGTAAGCGGCGGCCTGGGAAGCATTGATTACACGCCCGAAAAGCTCGTGAAATACCGCCAGCACGGTCAAAACAATATCGGCGCTTTCAACCCTTCTGTATTTTCTAAAACGCTCTTTATTCAAGGCCTAAGGAGAAAAATTGACTATTTAAAATGCATCCAGGCGGACAGTTTCGAGATGGACCTGGGCTCTTTAGAGCGCTTTTACGGCTGTCTTCGGGACCTTCGCAGCCGCATGCGGTGGCCGGTGATAAAGTATTTTCTTTTTTTAAGAAATGACACCGCTTGGGACAAGTTTATGGGAGTCCTGGAGTGTTTTTTTCCAAGGGCATACAGAGCAGCGGCCGCAAGAATGAACGGGGAAGCCGCATGACACTGCCCAATTATTTAGTCATCACCCCGCCCAAGTGCGCCTCGACCTGGATTTATTTGTGCCTAAAGGAGCATCCGGAAGTTTATGTGCCGCCTCTTAAGGAGCTGCATTTTTTTGATAACAATTACCGGCATGGCCTGGACTGGTATAAACGGTATTTTATTTCTTGCAAAGGCCAAAAAGCAGTCGCCGAAGTGTCGACCGGCTATTTTCGTAGTCCGGAGGCCCCTTTAAGAATACAGAAAGATCTGGGAAAAGTCCGTTTTATCACCTGCCTCCGCAACCCGATTGATCGGGCTTACTCGCGATATAAGCACCATTACAGAAAGCGCGCTATCTCCTGCGATTTTGGGACTGCCTTGACGCGGTTGCCGGAGCTTCTTATAGACCGCGGGCTCTATTTTGGTCCTTTGAAAAGGTATGTCGGCCTGTTTGGTTTGGAGAATATCTTGGTCCTGATCTTCGAGGAACTGCAGGAAGATTCTCCGACCCAATTACGGCAAATCTACCGGTTTTTAGGCGTGGATGAAAATTTTACTCCGAATATCGTGGCGCAGAAAGTAGTGACCGAAGAATGGTACAATCCAGCGCACTCCTCTTTCAGAAAAATATTCGGAAAAATTTCGGGCTTTCTCAGGAGAAACCCTCAATGGGGTCGGCTCGCGGATCAGGTTGAGAAAAGCCGCCTTTTTCCGGCCGTCGATTCGTTTTTTGCCAGATTTGGCCACAGCTCAAAACGTCCCAACGTATCGCCGGTTCAAAATGTGCCGCCGATGAAGCCGGAAGATCGTGCCTATCTCCGGGAGAAATATTACCCTGAGATCGAAGCGCTTGAAAGGCTTTTAGACGTCGATCTTAGCTCATGGCGCAAAAAAGAAGCATTAAAGGTCAAAAACAATCATCATGAGGAGCAGATACTTTGAATTATCAGTTGTATTTACATATTGGTTATCCAAAAACTGGCACGACATTTCTACAACAGGCCTTGTTTCCGTATGCACAGGGAATAAATTATATTAAAAAGCCCGTCGCGAAAGAACTGGCGATGATCATCCGCCAGGATGATTGGACTTTTGACGCTGAAGCCGTCAAGGCGTCATTGGAAAAATATTTTAAGCCCGGAAAGAACCTATTATCCCATGAGGCCTTGGTGGGCGATTTTGATATTTTAAAATTGATGAACAGTAAAATCATAGCGGACCGGCTGCGGCGCCTTTTTCCTGAAGCGAAGATCATCGTCACCGTTCGCAATCAGTACGATCACCTTGAATCCATGTATAAACAGTATTTGCACAGCGGCGGCATAAAGAAATTCAGGGACTTTGCGAATTTCAGGAACGGCGTTTTCGAGATGCCGTACACCCGCCGGTGGGACTATAGCCTTTATATCACGATGTTTGATTATCCGAAGCTTCTTGAATATTACGAAAGTTTATTCGGCAAAGAAAATATACTGGTGGTCCCCTATGAACTCCTTTCGAAGGACCCTAAATTGTTTGTTCAAAAACTATTGGCGTGGATGGGAATTGAAACGGTCCCGGATTTTAAAAATGAGTTCCGTAACCAAGGATATGGCGCCAGGCAGGTTTGGCTGGCGAGGATGTTTAATCGATTCTTCAAGTCAAAGCTAAATGAGGGGTCTGTCATTCCCGATATTCGTCTGCCGGTGGCCGGGACGATCGATGCGGGCAGACTCCGGCTTATTTTGCAATCTTCGCTTTCAAGGAAACTCCTCGGAACAAAGCCCATTACGGATGTGGAAATGAAAGAGAAGATCCAAAAGTATTTTGAAAAATCCAACCGTGAAATGAACGAGAGATACGCGTTGTCTCTGGATCAAGTATGTCCGGGCCGGTATTTCTGAAACGTGAGTGCATGACTAATATGGACAAGACCCAAAAGCCATTAACAGGTTTTAATTTTTTAAAGCTGGTTTTTCTTGAGTCGCCGGCACGCGTGCTTACCAGCATATTCTGCGCGATCGCGGGCGAGGGTCTCGAAGGTATCGGTTTTATGCTCTTTCTCCCGCTGATCCAGGCATTCACAAGCGCTTCAAACGCTTCCCCCGGCGATTCTTTTAAGTTTTTGAAGGATTTTATGCCGCATTTTTTGGATCGCATGTCCATTTTGACGCTGCTTGCGTTGATCGTTTTTGTATTTGCGGTGAAAAATCTGTTTCTCTACATTTCAAAGCTTTTTACAGAGCGCATTGCCGTTGAATTCGAGGAAAATTTAAAAAAAGAATTCGTCGCATCAAATTTTGCGGCGAATCTTGATTTTTATTTAGGAAATAAAATAGGAACGTTCTTGGGGGCGACCACAAACCAGGCCCACAGCGCGGCGCAGGCTTTTTCGCAGTTGATGCAGCTATGCGCGGGTATTTTTAATATTTTAGTTTACTGCGTAGTAGGTTTTTTGATTTCTTGGCGGATGTTTCTTCTGTGCGCCGCGGGTGGGGTTTTGAGTTTTTTACTTATGAAAAATGTAATAAACGCCTCGCGTAAAGCGGCCAGAAGCGTCGTGGGCATCAAGAATGAATGCCAGAGCGCGCTCCTGGAAAATTTTAGCGCGCTTAAGTTCATAAAGGGAAATCATTTGGTGGAAATGAGAAAAGAGGGTCTATTCAGGCTCTTCGATGTTTTAAAAGAGACAGATTTTAAAAACCATAAATATCAGGCGATCGTCAATACGCTGCCAGATTTTATGATCGCGCTCGTGATGTGCGTTGTTTTCTATGTTTCTTATGTTTATTTTAAGGTTCCCGGAAGCAATATCCTGGTTTTGAGCGCGTTGCTTTATCAAGTCAACCGAAGAATTTTGGCGGTTCAGGCCGCCCGCCAAAAGTTGGCGGTCCAACTACCTTCGTTTGAATTTTGCAGATCACTTATTGAGGATGCCAAGCGCGCGAAGGAGGAGGCCGGGCGGGAGGAGTTTATTGCGTTAAAAGAAGGCCTGAAGTTTGAGGGCGTCTCTTTCTCGTTCGGGCGGGAAAGCGTTCTTGGGTCTGTCACGCTTGAAATTAAAAAAAATGAATTGACCGCTCTGGTCGGAAAATCAGGGTCCGGCAAAACAACCATTCTTGACCTGATCATGGGCCTTTTCAGGCCTCAGCAGGGAAACCTGCGGCTTGACGGGTGTGCGTTGGCGGAATACAACATCTTTTCCTGGAGAGAGAAGATCAGCTATATTCCTCAGGAGCCGGTTTTATTTAACGGTACCATCGAAGAAAATATCCGGGTAGGCAAAACGGCCGTTACAAAAGAAGATGTTGTCCGGGTCGCAAAGCTCGCGTATGTGGATGAATTTGTGGATAAGCTGCCCGAAAAGTACCAAACGCTTGTGGGGGACCGGGGAGTCAAGCTTTCCGGCGGCCAGCGCCAGCGCGTCGCTTTGGCCAGAGCCCTTATCCGCGATCCCCAAATTTTGATTCTGGACGAGGCGACCAGCGCTCTTGATAACGAATCGGAGCGCATGGTCAGGTGCGCGCTTGACGCTTTGCGCGGCAAACTCACAATTCTGGTGGTCGCTCATCGGTTGACCACTATTGAAAACGCGGACATGATTTACGTGCTGGACGGAGGAGAGATCGTTGAATCGGGAAAGGCGGAGGCGCTTGTTTCCAACCGCCAGATTTTTCACACGCTTTATGGCGGCGAGCGGTCCGCATAGCTTTGACTGGGAGATAAAGGATGAGCGCGCAAGACCTTAAACTTTCCGTGGTGATGCCGGTTTACAATGAGAGGCGGACGATTTTGCCGGTGCTTCAGATCGTAGAATCGGTGCCTGTCCGGAAAGAGATCATCATAGTCGACGACGGATCAAGCGACGGCTCGAGCGAGCTTATTAGGGAATTCGCGGCCGCTCATTCGGATGTCCGCGTTATTTTCCACGAGAAAAACAGGGGCAAAGGCTGCGCGGTCCGTACCGGGATCCAGGCCGCGACAGGGGACGCAATCATCATTCAGGATGCGGACATGGAGTATGATCCCATGGACTATGTTCCGCTTCTGGCCGCGCTCGAGAGAAACGGCGTGAATGTGATCTACGGCTCCCGGTTCATGGGCAAGAAAGGGGTGACGGCCGGCTGGCACCGGCTTGTGAATTACACGCTGACCCTTTTCGTCAACCTGCTTTATGGAGCTTCGCTCACGGACATGGAGACCTGTTACAAGCTTTTTCGAACGCGCACTCTTAAAGAGCTTCATTTGAAATCTGAGGGTTTTGAGATGGAGGTCGAGCTTACCGCAAAAATTTTAAGAAGCAAACAGCGCATCATCGAAATCCCCGTTTCTTACAAAGGCCGTTCTTACCACGAAGGCAAGAAAATCGGTTGGCGGGACGGCATCAAGGCCGTCGCTTCTATTTTCTATTACCGTTTTTCCAGTGGATAAAAAACCGTCCGTCGAGATTTTTGTGCTCAATTACAACGGCAGAGAGCTTTTGGCGGAGTGTCTACCTTCCATCGTGGAAGCGTCCCGAAGAACCGCGTATTCTTGCGAACTTACGGTGATAGACAATGACAGCCGGGACGGCAGCGTAGATTTTTTGAACGAAAATTTTAAAAACGTCCGTGTGATCGCGCTTCACACGAACCGCGTGCTTTGCGCGTTCAACGATGCGGTCAAGGAAAGCCGCGCGGAGTTCGTGCTGCTTTTGAATAATGATCTGAAGGTCGAGGTTGATTTTATCGATCCTTTGGTTGACGCTTTTTTGATGCATAAAGAAGCGTTCTTGGTCGCTTCGAAGGCTTTTACGTTTGATCTTGAGCGGTATGAAGGCAGCCTTTCTAAAATGAGCCTAAAAGCGGGCCTGCTTCGGGTAGAAAGCCGCTTCCGAGGTTTTGGGCGCAAAATAGACAAACAGTCTTTTACGATGCAGGCGGGATTCGGCGCGTTCCGCAGGGATATTTTTTTACGGCTGGGAGGATTTGACGATTTGTATCTGCCCGGAACGGTCGAGGACTCGGACCTATGTTTTAGGGCTTGGAAGGCCGGCTGGGCCTGTTACTACGAGCCGCGCAGCCAGGTTTATCACAAGGGACAGGTAAGTTTTAAAAAAAAGTTCGGCCCGTCGAGACTTCTGGCGATCAACCAAAGAAACCTGCATCTTTTCTTTTGGAAGAACATTTCGGACCCCTGGTACTGGCTAAGCTATCTTTTCTGGTATTTTCCGAGGCTTCTTTATTTTCTTCTGAAAGGAAGGCCTGAATTTTTATGGGGCGCGCTGGAGGCATTCACGTATCTGCCGAAGGCTTTCTCAAGAAGATCTTCGGCCTACCCCGACGCGGGCGCGAAGAAGCTCTCGGATCGCGCGGTATTCGCTCTTTCGGATTCGATCTGATGATAAAACTCTCCGCGGTTATAATAGCGCTGAATGAGGGAAAAAAGATCAAAGATTGTTTGTCGAGTCTTTCTTTTTGCGATGAAATCGTGCTCGTAGATTCCGGCAGTTTCGACGGGACCGTCGAGATCGCAAAAACATCGGGAACGAAAGTATTCACAAGGAGCTTCGATGATTTTGCTTCACAGAAAAATTTTGGCGTGGAGAAAGCATCCGGCGAGTGGATCTTGTCCGTCGATGCCGATGAAAGGGTCGATGAGAAATTAAGGCAGTGTATTTTGGAAAAGATCGCCTCAAATCCCAAAGAAAACGCGTTTCGTTTTAAAAGAAGCTCTTTTCTTTTTGGGCAAAGGTTCCATTTTTCGGGGACTCAGGATGACACTCCTGTGAGACTATTTAAAAGGGGAAATGCCAGATTTGAGGGCAGGATCCATGAGACGCTTTCGGTCCAAGGGGGTACGGGAAAAATAGAGGGGGAGCTTCTGCACTTTACGTTTCAAAATGTAAATGAGTATTTGCGGAGATTGAACCACTACACGTCTTTGGAGGCGGGTAAAAAGAGGAAGGGCGGGAGATTTTTGGTAAAAGCATTTTCCCGCTTTGCCGATGTTTATTTTTTAAAACAGGGTTTTCGGGACGGAGATATGGGCCTACGCTACAGCCTGCTCTCCGGCTGGTACGAAATTATGAAGAGCTGCAAAGCCTGGGAAAATGGAAACGCCGGTCTATGAGTGAAGAAAAAAGCTGGGGACATTTTTACGAGGGCTCCGGCGACATCGATTATTATAACCGGCATGTGGAAATTCACCGGCCGTTTTTGGAAAGGGTTCTTTCTTTTAAGCCCAAGCGGATCCTGGAAGCCGGTTGCGGGTCCGGGATCATGTCGATCTTTTTTTCCGAACAGGGGATCGAATCTGTGGCCGTAGATAGGGACGAGACAATTTTAAGGCACGCCGTCGAAACCAATATAAAGCTCGGCGGCAAAGCGGTTTTTCGAAGGGCGGATATCTTCGGGCTTGATTTCAAGGACGACGAGTTTGACGCTGTTTTTTCACAGGGCGTGCTGGAGCATTTTGAGGACGACCGTATAAGGGCCGCGATGAAGGAAGCGCTTCGAGTGGCGCCAAGGGTTTGGGTGAGCGTCCCGAGCAAATACTACAATCACAAAGATTTTGGCGATGAAAGGCTTCTTTCCAGCGGCGAATGGAGGGAAATTCTGGAACCGGTCGGCGAGGTAAAGACCGACTATTATTATTTCATTCGCGTGAAGCGGAATTTTCTTTTAAAGAGACCGCTGATGCTGATGATCGAGGTCGGAAGAAGAGGGGTGAGGTGAAGATCGCCGTTGACTTCCAGTCCGTCGAGGGAAGGAAGACGGGCATTGGCGTTGCCGCCCAAAATCTCCTTGAAGCCATTTCCAAAGAAGACCCGTCGATAGAATTTTTATACTACAAAAAAAATTCGCTGAAAGATCTGAATACGCCGTCGCGTATTTTCTGGGAATCTGTCAGCATTCCGATGCGGGCATTTCGCGACAAGCCCGATTTTATTTACAGCCCCGGCTTTGCGCCCGCTTTTTTCGCTCCGTGCCCGCGCGTGGTGACCGTACATGACCTTATAGGGATGATTTACCCTGAGAATTTACCACCCGCGGCGCGTTTTTACTGGTCAACATGGCTTCCTTTTTGTGTGCGGCACGCAAAAATCGTAACGGCAAGCTCCGAATCGACCAAGAAGGACATCGTTCGTTTTCTTAAAATCGACCCGCTGCGTATACGGGTGGTGCCGCTCGCGGCCGCTGATTCTTTTCATAAGGAAGATGACGAATCAAAGCTTGAACCGCTCCGGAGAAGATTTTCACTGCAAAAGCCATTTTTTTTGACGGTCGGAACGCTCGAACCCAGAAAAAACATTCCCAACCTTTTGCGCGCGTTCGAGATTTTTAAGAGAAATACGGACGGCCGGGCGGATCTTTTATTGGCCGGAAAAGCCGGGGGAGAGCAGGATAAAATAAAAGCAGTCATACGAGAATTAAAACTTGAGCGGGATGTCCGTCTTTTGGGTTATGTCGCGGATGAGGAACTGTGCTCTCTCTACAGCGCTTCGCTTGGGTACGTTTTTGTCTCTTCTTACGAAGGCTTTGGTCTGCCGGCTCTTGAGGCGATGCGCTGCGGGAAAAGCGGGGTTCTTTCGCGTGTTTCTTCGCTTCCTGAAGTGGCGTCTGACACTGCGCTTTATGCTGACCCGGCAAGCGTGAAGGACATCGCCGAGAAACTCCTTCTTTTTTATGAAGACCGTGTCCTTCGTGACCGCCTTTCAGAAGCCGCTTACCGGCGCTCCGCGGAGTTTAGCTGGAAAAAATCCGCCCAGATGATGATTGAAATCTTTAAGTCCAGCGTCTACAATAGGTTAGATGAAAAATAATCAAAAAGTAGCCCTTATTTTCGGGACACGCCCCGAAATCATCAAGCTAAGTCCTCTTATCCGGCTTTTTCAAAAGAAGAAAATGCCCTATTTTCTTATCCATTCAGGCCAGCACTATACGTATGAAATGGATAAACTTTTTTTTAAGGATCTGGAGCTTCCGGAGCCAAAGTACAAGCTTGGCGGCAAGTCCGTAAACGCAGCCGGCCAGTCGGATCACGTAGGCCAAATTGCGGCCGGCATTGAAGCTGTCTTGCTTCGCGAGCGCCCGCGATTTGCGTTGGTACAGGGAGACACTAACACCGTTTTGGCCGGTGCTTTGACCGCCTCCAAGATGAACACCTCCGCGGATCGTGAAGCCAAAGGCATCTGCATAGGGCATGTGGAGGCCGGCCTTCGCAGCTATGACCGGCGCATGCCGGAAGAGATCAACCGTTTTGTGACTGACCACCTGTCAGAATTATTATTCGCGCCCACCCCTTTGGCCAAGAAGATTTTGATAAAAGAAGGCGTTCCGCCTAAGAAAATTTTTATGACGGGCAACACTATCGTGGATGCAGTTTTGCATAACTTGAAGCTCGCGAAAAAAAAGTCCTCGATTCTGCAAAGGCTTCGTTTGAAGAAGAAGGGTTTCTTTGTTTTGACACTGCATCGGCAGGAAAATGTAGACCACCCGCATCGTTTAAAAAAGATCCTGGAAGGACTGCGCGCCGTCGCAGATCTATACAAACAAGAGGTCATTTTTCCTATCCATCCACGGACCTTGAAAAAGATAGAGGATTTTAATTTAAAAATCCCCTCAGGCGTGCGTGTGATGAAGCCCGTGGGATTTCTCGATTTTTTGGCCCTTGAATCAAGCGCGAGGCTTCTTTTGACCGATTCGGGTGGCGTACAGGAAGAATCGATGATTCTCGGGGTGCCTTGCGTCACGCTCCGTGATAATACGGAAAGACCCGAAACGGTCCTTTGCGGCGCAAATCGTCTTGCCGGTGTCGAGCCAAATAAAATCCTTCGGAGCGTGAAAGCGATGCTTGCCGGGGGCCGGACCTGGAAGAACGTATTGGGCGACGGCAAGGCCGCCGAGCGGATTTTTAAGATATTAAGAGACCATAACTAGTGGACCATGGTGAAGGAAATTTTTCTTTGTGAAATATATCTTCAGAAAAAAAATCAATATTTTCTTTGTCAGTATTTTTGATGCGGCCGGGTATTTTTTTAAATCGCTTGCCGGGAAAAAGAAAAATCTACGAAAACCAGATTTTAAGACCGTGCTGGTGGTCCGGCTGGATCATCTGGGCGATGTCCTTTCAGCAACTTCTCTGCCAAAAATCTTAAAAGAAAATTTCGCGGGGTGCCGCGTCTTATTTCTTACCTCAAGTCTTGGCGCGGAACTGCTCTCGAATAATCCCTTCGTGGACCGGGTGCTGGTTTACGATGCGCCGTGGTTTTTTAGAAGGCGGCACAAGAAAAATCGCGCAGGCCTTTCTTTTTTTAGCCTTGTATCGGAGCTTAAAAAAAGCGGGGTCGATCTTGCGCTGGGTCTGAGGGGCGATTTGCGCGAGAACATTCTTTTTTTTCTGGCGGGCATAGACAACCGCTGGAGCTACGGCGTGACGGGCGGCGGGTTTTTGCTCACGAAAGAGCTGATCTACCGCAAACTTGCGCATGAAAGCGAGCGCCTGAAAGAGCTCTTGAGGGAGCTCGGGATAAAAATGGAGGAATTAACGCCTCAAATCTACTTATCGGATGAAGAGACGGGCGCATTTAAATCAAGGATGCCCGAACTTGGCCTGAGTGCTTTAGAAAAGTATGTGGGTGTGCAGATCGACGCGGGAACGCCGGCAAAAGAATGGCCGTTTGAGCATGAAAAGCTGTTTTTAAATGAATTTGTGAAACGCTTTCCTTCTCGTAAAATAGTTTTGATCGGCTCGAACAAGGACCGGGCGACCGTGCTGTGGGACGGAAAGCGCGAGATCGTGAATCTCGCGGGGAAGATCACCATTAGAGAACTTTGTATTTTGATGCGTTACCTTGATTTTTTTGTGGGCTTTGACTCGGGCCCGTCGCATATCGCGGCGGCACTGGGGGTGCCCACGCTTTTTCTCTATAGCGGCACGAACCGTTTTGAGCAGTGGAAACCCGTGATGGAAAATTCACTGGTTTTAAGGCATCCGGTACCCTGCTCTCCCTGCCATCTTGAAGTGTGCAACGTGAAGGGGCATCCCTGCATGGCCCAGATCAAGCCTGAAGAAGCCATAAGAGCGCTTGAACAATTTTTAGGAGACGGTGTCCGGTGAGTTTGCCTAAGATCGGCATGGACGCGCGCATGTGGGGCCATCCCGGGATCGGAAGGTACATCCGTGAGCTTTCCTCGCATCTTTTACGCGAACCTTTTGAAGGAGAGTTTATTTTTCTCGCGGACCCGCAATTTAAAGAAAAAGGTTTGGAGGGTGTCCGCGCGAACGGCGCCGCTGTTTCATACCGCCGGGCTAAATCCGGGATTTACAGCTTAAACGAACAATTTGAAATTCCTCGTCTGGCGAGAGATCTCGATCTTTTACACGTGCCTCATTTCAACGCGCCGGTTTTTTTTAAAGGGAAAATGGTAGTCACCATTCACGACCTTATTTATTTTCATAATTTGGGCGCGTCGAAGTCTAGATTTGCGCGGGCCTACCTTTCGTTCCTTTTAAAGTCGATTCAAAAAAAAGCCGGGGCGGTGATTACGGTTTCGGAATACACCAAAAAAGATCTGCTAAAGAATTTCCCGTCTTTTAGGCCCGAACTGGTGTTTGTGACTTATGAGGCCGCTTCGCCGATTTTTACAAAACTTGAGGATAAAGAAAGGCTGGAAAGGGTAAGACAAAAACGCGCGTTGAAGAAGCCCTTCGTGTTGTTTGTGGGGAGCCTTAAAGCGCATAAAAATATTCCCACGCTTATCAAGGCGCTTGATTATTTGCGCGCGAAGAAGGGTCTCGAGCATGAATTGGTGCTTGTGGGACGCGGTGATTCGGCCCATCACAACAAAGAGCTTGTGGATCTCATGTTTGGGCATGCTTTTGTGAGGTATCTGGGTGAGCTTGAGGACGAGGAGCTCGTCTCGCTTTATAATCTGGCCGATCTTTTTGTGCTGCCTTCTTTTTGGGAGGGATTCGGGCTTCCGGTCCTGGAGGCGATGGCTTGCGGGACACCGGTCGCGAGCTCCGACCGGACAAGCCTTCCGGAAATTGTGGGCGATGCGGGCCGACTTTTTAACCCGGACCGTGTTGACGCCTTGATAGACGTTTTATATAATATATTGGCTAATAATGAGTTACGAAAAAAAATGTCCTCAATGGGCATTGAGCGCGCAAAGCTTTTTTCCTGGCAAAGGCTGGCGGCGCAGACGCTTGGCATCTATCGGAAAGCGTTGGGATGAAAAGAATAGCTCTTTCTCACGATTGGCTGAATGGCATGCGCGGCGGGGAGAAGTGCCTCGAGGTTTTGTGCGAACTTTACCCTGACAGTGATATTTTTACTTTATTCCACGAGCGCGGGAAGGTGTCAGAGACGATCGCGCGGCATCCGATCCATGTTTCGCGTGTCCAGAATTTTCCGGGGGCGACTCAGTGGTACCGCTATTACCTACCGCTTTTTCCCGTGTCCATCGAGGCCTTTGATTTGAAAGGTTATGATCTCGTGATATCGACGAGCCATTGCGTGGCAAAAGGGATTAAAAAAGCCGCAGGCGCGGTGCATATTTCTTACTGTTTTACGCCGATGCGTTACGCGTGGGCCCTGTTTGATGATTATTTTGGCAGGCAGGACGGATTTTCGCGTGCCGGCATAAATTTTTTTATGAATAAGCTGAAAGACTGGGATTTAAAAAGCAATGAACGCGTGGATCATTTTGTGGCGATCTCCGAGCATGTGCGCCAAAGGATAAAGCGGTTCTATCAAAGGGAAGCGGAAGTGATTTATCCGCCGGTGGACACCGACTTTTATACGCCCGGCCAGTCTTCCGAAAAGGAAGATTTTTATCTTATCGTATCGGCGCTTGTGCCTTACAAGAAAATTGACGCGGCGATCGAGGCATTTAACAGGCTGGGCAAAAAGCTCGTCATTATCGGCGCCGGCCCCGAAATGGGGCGCCTACGCAAACTCGCGAAACGCAATGTTCAATTTTTAGGCTGGCAGTCTGATGAAGCGCTGCGGAATTATTATCGAAAAACAAAAGCGCTTATTTTTCCGGGCGAAGAGGATTTTGGGATCGTGCCCGTGGAGATACAAGCCTGCGGTGGATTTGTGATCGCCCTTTGTAAAGGCGGCGCGCTGGAAACGGTTAACGAAGGCAAAACGGGACTTTTTTTTGATGGCGCGGATAATTCCAGCCTTGATGTGGCTGTAGAGCGGTTCGAAGCTGGCAGATGGGATGGCAACCAGGCAAGGCAGAACGCGCTTCGTTTTGGACGCGAGAGGTTTAAAAAAGAAATGAAACAGATAGTCGACAGAGTTTTGGCATGATCATCCCCAGACGTCGCAAAAGAGACAGTTTTCTTCCCGTGGTGCAGCTTGCGGTGGACTGCATCGCGATCAATCTCGTTTTGGCGGGAGTGTTTTGGCTGCGTTTTCCCAGCCGCCTTTTTGAAAGTGAGCTTTCCTATCTAGATTACCATGTTTATCTGAATGCGTTTAATCTCATCACGATCATTCTCGTTTTTTTTCTGCGTTTTTACGGACTTTATAAGCCGGCAAGACTTTTGACTTTCTCGGGTGAGGCCGGAAAAGTTTTAAAAGCGGTCATCGCCGGTTTTCTGGTGCTGATGGCCGCCACGTTTTTTATACGCAATTTTACTTTTTCGCGCAGCTATCTTTTGATAGCGGGCGCTTGTCTTGCGGCCGGGATTTCGCTTGCGCGGTTCTGTCTGGGGCTCGTCGTGATGTGGATCGACAAAAGCCGCGGCAGCTTGCGCAATATTTTGATCGTCGGCATCAATGAAAACTCAAAAAAACTTGTCCGTTTTTACAGGAAAAATCCCCGGTTTGGCACGCGCGTAGCGGGGTTTTTGGACGACATTACGCCCAAGGAGAAATCTGTTGAGGGCGTGCCGGTCCTGGGAAAGGTGAAGGAGCTTCAAAGCTACATCCGTTCCCACCGCGAGATCCATGAAGTCGTGCTGGCGCTGGGCGGCATGTCAAACGAGAGTATTTTAAAGATCATTTACGAATGTGAAAAGGGGATGGTGGCGTTTCGCTGGATCACGGATCTATTCGGTCTTATTACGTCGAAGATGCGGGTCGCGTATACCGGCGGCGTTTCGCTTTTGTCTTTCAGCGATTCTCCGCTGGGCGATTGGGAAAATCGTTTTCTTAAAAGGACTATGGATATCGTTCTTTCGGGCATGGCAATCTTGATTTTATCGCCGTTTTTTTGCTTGGTCGCTTTTCTTGTGAGGACCACGTCGAGAGGCCCTATTTTTTATAAGCAGCAGAGGATCGGGGAGGATGGACGGCGGTTTGTGATCTATAAATTTCGCACGATGAGAGTCGGCGCGGAAAAGGATACCGGGCCGGTGTGGGCAAAGGAAAATGACCCGCGTCGCACGAAGACCGGGGCGTTTTTGAGGAGCAGTAATCTTGATGAGCTGCCGCAGTTATGGAACGTGCTGAAGGGCGACATGAGCCTTGTAGGGCCGCGGCCTGAGCGCCCCCACTTTGTGAGCAAATTCACGGAGGACATTCCGCGCTACATGGCCAGGCATTCGATCAGATCGGGAATTACCGGTTGGGCGCAGGTGAACGGTCTTCGCGGGAACACTTCCATTGAGGAGAGGACTAAATTTGATCTGTACTATATCGAGAACTGGTCTCTTTTTTTTGACATGAAAGTTCTCTTGATGACGCTTTTTGCCCGCCACAATGCGTACTGATTTTTTCTCAAAGGAGTCGGCGTTTACCGCGCTTTTATGCCTTATCGTAGCGATCTCTTTTTCGATCGCGCTTTTTGAGATAGCCGCTTCGTTTCTCATCGGTTTTACGCTTATTTCTCTCGTCAAAAAAAAGGAATGGCATTTTTTTAAAAACGCTTTTTTCTTTTTAATCGCGGTTTATTTCGCCGCGAATCTTCTTTCGCTTTTGAGGTCCGAGTATCTGGCCGAGTCTTTGCGCGGACTTCTTAAAGTAGGGAAGGGCGCGCTCATATGTTTTTCCGCGTTTTATGTGATCGATTCGGAAGAAAAGTTTAAAAAAGTTTTCCAATGTTTTCTTTTTGTGGGTATTTTCATAGGCATCGATGCGCTTATTCAGGGACTGACCGGATTTGAACTCATCCGCATGAGGCCTATGACGCCGTACCGGGGAGAAATCCAGCGGTGGACGGGTCCTTTCCGGCATGCCAATGATTTTTCGGGGTACCTTTCATTTATCTCCGTTCTTTTTGTGGGAGCGGCCGAGGGTACTAAAAAGTTTTTTTCTTTAAAAAAATACACGCTCTTTTTAGGGGGGATGTTTTTAGTTTTGCTGTGTTTGGTCCAGACTTATTCCCGCGGCGCATGGGTAGCGGTGGGAGCGACGCTGTTCTTATTTGTCATTTTTAGGAAAAAACCTTTTTTGGTCGTTCTTTTGTTGCTTGCGATCCTCTGGGGGTTCTTTTTTGGGCCGCGGTTCATCAAAGAGCGGGCGCAGTCGCTTTTGGACACCTCCGGCGGCACTATTGTTGAGAGAAAAGAGCTTTGGGGCGAATCGTTTCGAATGCTCAAAGAAAGTCCGTGGGTCGGCTTGGGAGTGAATACTTACTCTAAAAATGAGCCCAAATATAAGCTTGAAAACTCAAAAACAGACTTTCAATACGCGCATAATGGGTACCTGCAGATCGCCGCGGAAACAGGGTGGCTTGGATTTTTGAGCTTTCTTGGCCTGCTTTTTTATTTTATCGTGGCAAGTTTTCTGGTTTTTTTGCGCGCGAAGGAGTCATTTTTAAAAGCGGCGGGTTTTGCGCTGCTCTTTGGCGTCATTTCCTTTCTTATCCACAGCGCGACGGATACCAATCTTCAATCCGTTCTCCTCGTTAACACGCTCTGGCTTGGTCTGGGCGTTACCTGGTCCGCTAGAAATCTGGTTTCTCATGTCAAAAGTTCAGCCGCTTAATAGTCCCCAGCGCGAGATTCACCGCATCCTTTTTATCCGCACGGACCGCATGGGGGATCTGCTGATGAATCTTCCGGCGCTGGGAATCCTGCGCCGTACGTATCCCAAAGCGTGGATTGCCGTTTTTCTCGACCGGTCAACGGCGGAACTTTTAACAAATCATCCCGATATTGATGAAGTTATAGTCGCGGATGCCAGAAAGCTGCACGGTGATTTCGGGTATTATTGGCGGACCGTGCGTCAGATCAGAAAAGCGCGGTTCGATCTGGCGGTTGTTTCCAATCCGGACAAATGGTGGCATCTGTTGACCTTTTTTGCGGGCATTCCGCGGCGTGTGGGGTACCGGCGCAAGTGGTCTTTTTTTCTCACAAACACGCTTGCGCGGCCAAAGCTCTGGGAGGATTGGCATGAGATCGATCTTAACCTGGATCTCATGCGGCTTTTATCCGGGCTGCGATGGGACGGAAAAGTTTCTTTGCCGGTGGATGGGCTTTCTAAAAGAAAGGTCAATGAAAAAATCGCAGAAACTTTTCCAGACAACAAAAAGTTTGTGGCGGTGCACGCGGGCACGAGTGATCCTGCGAAGCGGTGGGCAAAGGAAAATTTTGCTGAAGTCTGCGACCGGATCAGAGAGAACGGTTCTTACGAAGCAGTGTTGATCGGCGGTTTGGAGGAGAAAGCGGTCTCTTTGGAGATCCAGAAACTTGTTCGACGGCCTCTTGTGGACTGGACGGGCGAATTTAGTTTAAAGGAGCTTGCGGCGTTTTTTCAGCATGAGCGCGTGCATGCGCTCGTTTCTTCCGACAGCGGGCCGGTGCATGTGGCATGGATGAGCGGGTTGCCGGTAGTGGCCTTGTATGCGAAAAATACGCCCGGTTCCAATCCGCGCCGCTGGGGACCGAAGGACGCAAAAAGCGAAGTGATCTTTAGGCCGATGGATGAAATCAGCACTCAGGAAGTGTGGGAAGCGCTTCAAAGGACGCTGGAGAGGGGAAGCGTCAAGCGATGAACGGCAGCATCAAGCGGATACTCGTTGTAAATCCTTTCGGAATCGGGGATGCGATTTTCTCGATGACGCTTGTGGAGGCGATAAGAGCGGTGAGTCCCCACGCGGTGATAGGTTTTTTATGCAATGAGCGAACGCAGGGGCTTGTGCGGCTGAATAGTTCGATCGACCAGACATTCGTATTTAACCGTGATCTTTTTCGCGCGCTTTGGAAAGAGAGCCCGGTCCTTTTCGTGAGACGCTTAAGCGCTCTCTTAAAAGTGATCCGCGATGCGCGTTTTGACACACTTTTGGACCTGTCACTCGACCGCGAATATAGCTTTTTTGCGATGTGCGCAGGCATTAAGCGGCGTGTCGGATTCGACTATAAAGGCCGCGGTATTTTTTTGAACGCAAAGAAAAAGATAGAGGGGTACGCCGGAAAACCGGTGGCCGAGATCCAGCTGGAGTTGTTGGAGCTTCTAGGGATTTCTAAAAAGGAAGCTTCACCCAGGCTTCCCCTCGCCGTTCCCGCTGAAACCAAGTCCGAGGTTTCCGATTTTTTAAGGAAGCATGGTATCGGTGAAAATGATAAAGTATTCTCCCTGGCGCCAGGCGGCGGAAGGAGCTGGGGCAAGGACGCGGTCTTCAAGCAATGGGATGCGGAGCGTTTTGCGCAAACTGTCAACCAATTTTGCGAAACGCGCCGTTGTAAAATCCTGCTTCTCGGGGATGGGGCCGAAGCGGATCTCTTGCATAAAACCGCGGGGCTCATAAAATCCTTTTCACTGACGCTGTCCGATGAACCGTTTGACAGGCTGTGCGCATTTTTACTGCGCTCTTCCTTTCTTTTTTGCAATGACGGAGGGCTTTTACATCTGGCGAACGCGTTGGGCATACGGACCGTTTCTATTTTTGGGCCTGTGGACGAAAAAGTTTATGGCCCTTATGGAAAGGAAACACCTCGCGAGGTCTTGACCGAAAATGTGCCCTGCCGGCCCTGTTATAAGAATTTTCATTTTCCGTCCTGTCCGTATGCACGGCGCTGTCTTACGGATTTGCCTGTCGAGAAAGCGCTCGCGGCGCTTGAAAAAATAGCTTAAACTTTAAGGAAAATTATGGAGCGAAAAATAGATTTATCAGTTGTGGTCATCACCAAAAACGAGGAAAACCGTATCCGCGAGTGTCTTCAAAGCGTGCGCTGGGCCGGCGAAATAATCGTGGTGGATGACAACTCCACGGATAAGACGGTCGACATTGCCAAAGAGTTTACGGACAAGGTCTTCCAAAGGCGCATGGAAGTGGAGGGCAAGCACCGTAATTATGCGTACAGTCTTTCCTCGCATGAATGGGTTCTGAGCCTCGATGCGGATGAGCGCGTGACTCCCGAGCTCCGGGATGAGATCATTGACCTTTTGAGTGCGGGCCCCGCTTGCAACGGCTACGCAATTCCACGCAAAAACTTCGTGGGAAAAGTCTGGGTGCGCCATGGCGGAATGTACCCTTCGGCGCAGCTGCGGCTTTTCAGGAAAGGACAGTTTAAGTACGACGAGAAAGCTGAGGTGCATCCGCAGGCTTACATGCTTGATCCGCGTGGCAGCTTGAAAAACGATATTTTACACTACACTTACCGCGATTTTACCGACGCGATCGCAAAGCTCGACCGCCAGACGGACCTGGAAGCCAGAAAATGGTTTCGCGAAAAAAGAAAAGTAGGAATGCCCGGGACGCTGCGCAAGACCGTGGACCGCTTTTGGCGCGCTTATTTTTCGAAGCAAGGCTACAAAGACGGCGTGATCGGTCTTTTTCTGGCGGTAAATTCAGGGATGTATCAGTTTTTGTCCTACGTTAAATACTGGGAAATGAAAAAAGCGGAAAGTTCCAATGGCAACTGAAACCATCAGCGCTGTCATCATGACGAAGAACTGTGAGGGTTTGGTTGGTGGCACGTTACAGAGCGTCGCGCCCTGGGTGGATGAGATTGTAGTGATAGACGGCTTCAGCACCGATAAAACGGTCGAAGTTTGCCGCCGCTTCACCGATAAAATTTATCAAAATAAATGGGACGGCTATCGATTTTGCACCGAGAGAAATCTGGGTACTTCAAAAGCGACATCGGACTGGTGTCTGCACATTGATCCCGATGAGCGCGCGACGCCTGAATTTAAGGAAGCGGTTTTAGGGATGCTTGCGCGAAAAGTGCCGGAGAGTGCGTTCGAGTTTCGTAAGAAAAATTTTTTTCTCGGGCATTTTATGCGCCACGGTGGCTGGTATCACTACAGCCTGCATCTATTTCGCCGCTGCAAGGCGCATTATGACGGCGTGATCCACGAAAAGCTGATCGTTGACGGACCGACCGGTAAACTGGAAGCGCCGGTCGAACACATTCCGTTTACTTCCATCGGGCAGTTTGTCCAGCGCCACAACGGCTATTCTTCGCGCGAGGCGATGGCAAAGCTTGAGGAGGCGGGACGTTTGACGGAGCGGGAGATCTTTTATAATTTGAAGAAAAAGCCTATCAAGCGTTTTTTTAAATTTTACTTAAGAAAAAAAGGGTTTCTCGACGGGATGCACGGCGTCATCTTCTCGGTTTTATTCGCGTGGGTGCATTTCATTAACTGGGCCAAGTATTGGGAGCTAACGGAAAGTCATAAGTAAAAACGTTAAAAAGTTAAAAAAGTCTTTTGTAACCTTTTAAACTTTTTAAAGCTTTGACCTTATGATTTTTTACGATCGGTTCGCAACTATGAATATTTTAATAATCAAATTGGGCGCTATGGGGGATGTCTTGAGAACTACCCCGCTTCTTACGGCTCTTAAGAACAGATATCCGGGATGTCATATTACCTGGATCGTGGACTCCTCGTGCGCGGAAGTTCTCGAAAATAATCCTCTGATCGACCGGCTTTTGACCTATTCGGAAGAAAGCCTGATTTTTTTAAACACGCAGAAATTTGATATGGCGGTGAACCTTGATAAGGACAAGGAGGCGCTTGGTTCGATCGCGCTTGTCCACGCCGATAAAAAAATGGGTTTCGGGAAGACCGAAGAAGGCGCGCTTTGCGCGCTGGACGCCTCCAGTGACTACGCTTACCGGCTGGGACTGGACGACGATCTTAAATTTAAAAAAAATCAGAAAACGTATCAGGAAATCTCGTTTGAGCAGGCGGGTTTGGAGTTCCGGGGAGAGGAGTATATTTTTCCGGAAAACCCGAAAAGTGACACCTTCGCCAAAAATCTTCTCGCTGGATTGGGCGTAAGTTTGGCCCCGAAGAAAAGCGTTGTTATAGGCTTAAACACGGGGGCCGGCAACCGGTTCGCCGGAAAGAGGCTTCCCGTGGCGACGCACGCCGAACTCGCTGAAAAATTCTACAAGCGCTTGGGCGCGGCAGTGCTGCTTTTGGGAGGCAAAGACGAGATCGAACGTAATCACCGGATTCAGCGCTTGTCGAAAGTGCCGGTGGTCAATACGGGCAGTCATTCGCTACATCATTTTGCCTCGATCGTGAAGCTTTGTGATGTCGTTATTTCGGGTGACACAACGGCGATGCATATCGCGATCGCGGTCAGGACCCCTGTGGTTGCGTATTTTGCCTCCACCTGCGCCGCAGAGATAGAGTTTTATGGCCGCGGCCGGAAAATCATTTCGGATATAGCGTGTGCGCCGTGTTATTTAAAAGACTGCCCGATTGACGAAAAGTGCATGAAGGACATGGGATCCGAAGCGCTTTTTTCGGCCGTAAAAACGCTTATCGAGCAGGTCTCGGTCTCGTGAGTCCGAAGCGGCTCATCTTTTTGGACCGGGACGGCGTGATCAATAAATTTCCAGGCTTTGGGTTTTACGTTACAAGCTGGCGCGCTTTTAAATTTCTTCCAGGGGCTCTTGAGGCTATCAGGCTTCTTACCAAAAATGGTTTTGAGATCAATGTGGTCTCTAACCAGGGCTGCGTTGCCCGAAAACTTATTACGCGAAAGGGACTTGAGTTGATTACCCGCAAGATGCTCGGGCGGATTGAAAGGAAAGGCGGCCGGATCCGGGGAATTTTTTATTGTATGCACCAGGCGAGTGACGGGTGCGAGTGCAAGAAGCCCAAGATAACGCTCTTTAAAAGGGCCATTGGGAAAAGGAAAGTGGACCTGAAGTCTGTTTTTTTTATCGGAGATTCGGAGGAAGACATGATTGCCGGAAAGAAATTGGGCTGCAAAACAGTTCTTGTGTTGTCGGGCCGTCTTAGGCGCAGGGATATTTTGAAACTTAGCGCCAAGCCTGATTTTGTAAAAAAAGATCTCTGGAGCGCCGCGCGGTGGATCAGCCAAGAAAAGTCCTGATATTTCACGCGTCGGCGGGCCATGGCCACGAAAAGGCCGCAAAAGCTATTTTTGAGGCATTCCGGGAATCTTATCCGTCGGAATCGGTCGAGCTTTGCGACGCGCTCAAGATCATTCCTCCGCTGGTGGCCAGGTTTTATAAATGGAATTATTATTTTCAGATAAAACGCGCGCCGTGGATGTGGGGCGGCTTTTATTTTACGTTTGATCAGGGCTGGCTTTACGGCTTTACGAAGCTTTTGAGGCGTTTTATAAACGGTGCTCTCGGCGGACCTTTAGAAAAATTTATCGAAACGCAAAATCCCGCGGTGATCGTTTCTACGCATTTTTTACCGGTTGAAGTCGCCAATTTTCTTAAAACAAAAAGCAGGGTCCGCTCGAAGATCGTGGTGGCGGTGACCGATTATCTGCCTCATCATGTCTGGCTTGGCAGCGAAGTTGATTTTTATGTCGTTGCCGCCGAAGATACAAAAAAGGGGCTTATCGAGAGGGGTGTCGCGTCAGAAAAAATAAAGGTTTTGGGGATCCCTGTGGAGAAGAAATTTCTTTTGCCGCTCTCAAAACTCGAGCTTTGCAAAAAACTGTCTCTCCGGCAGAATCTTTTCACGGTGCTTATCACCAGCGGCGGAGCCGGCTACGGCGAAACGCATAAAATCGTCGAGGGGATCTTGAGTCTTAAAAAACCGATCCAAGTGATCGTGGTTTGTGGCACGAACAAAGCGCTGCATGCGCATATGACCAAAACCTATGAAGGACGGCCTCTCATCAAGATCTTTGGTTTTGTGGCTAATATGGACGAGCTGATGGAAGTCTCGGACCTTGTGATGGGAAAAGGCGGGGGGATCACTGTTACGGAAAGTCTTGTAAAGGGAAGGCCGGTCATGGTTTTCAAGCCAGTGCCCGGCCAGGAATCGCGCAACGCTTTTTTTGTGGAAGAGCACCATGTCGGGTTCGCCACTAATTCTATGAAAGAAGCCGTCGCAAAAGTTTCTGATTTTTACGATAACCCCGAAAAGCTGGATCAAATGAGAAAAAATAGTAAGTTGGTCGTTAAACCGCAAGCTTCGCTCGAAATCGCGGAATTGGCGCACCGGCTATGAGTGACGCGATTAATTTGATCAAGCAGGTAAAGCAGTTTTTGGAGACGGAAAAATGTTTTGGCGTCACCGAAATTCCTTTTTTCGAAAAGACCACGCCGCTGGAAGGTATTTCCAATACCGATAAAGCCGCGGCGATTACGGCGCTTCTGAATGAATTTAAGGACTGCCGGCTTTGCGGGCTGTGTGAGACCCGCACAAAACTTGTCTTCGGACAGGGGTGTCCGAACGCCGAGCTCATGTTTATCGGGGAAGCGCCCGGATTTGACGAAGACCAGCAAGGCAAGCCTTTCGTGGGCGCCGCGGGCCAGCTTCTGACGAAAATTATCGAAGCGATGAAGCTTCGTCGTGAGGACGTTTATATCGCAAATTGCCTCAAATGCCGCCCCCCGGGAAATCGCAACCCACTTCCTTCGGAAATCGCGACCTGTAAACCGATCTTGGCGAGGCAGATCGAGATCATCCAGCCTAAAGTTATCTGCACGCTCGGGAAATTTGCCGCTCACGCGATGCTTAATACCGAAGAACCGATCACACGGCTTCGCGGACGTTTTTTTGAGAGAAACGGCATTAAGATCATGCCGACGTTTCACCCCGCCTACCTTCTGCGAAATCCGTCCGACAAGAAGCTTGTCTGGCAGGACATGCAGCAAATAATGAAAGAGTTGCGATTAGGTGTCAGTTGTTGACATTTGACAATTTAGTGAGTAATGGGGTGAATTGTCAAATGTCAACAACTGACACCGCATCTATTTTTGCCGACGTCGCACTGGGCCTTCCCACTCTGGGGACATTCCAGTATACGGTGCCTGAGTCTTTGCGCGAGAAAGTGTCCGTAGGCAAACGTGTTTTTGTGCATGTCCGCTCCCGCAAAATCGTAGGGTATGTCGTGGGGTTCTCCCGAGAAAAGCAGTTTGAGGATCTCCGGGAGATCGACTCCGTGATCGATGAAGCGCCGATCTTGAATGACAATTTCTTAAGCCTAAGCCGCTGGATTTCCGAATATTATCTTTGTTCCTGGGGGCAGGCGATCGAGGCCGCGCTTCCGGCGCCGTTCAAGAAGGGTAAGTTTTTCATGAAAAGCCGCTCCAAAGCCATCTCAGACGGAGTCGACATCGTAAATCCCACGGACCTTTCGCTAACGCCCCATCAGGACGCCGCCTTCCTAAAAATCTTTAAATATATTAAATCAAAAGAACCGGCGAAATTTTTAATCCACGGGATTACGGGAAGCGGAAAGACCGAGATCTACATGCACCTCATCCGTGAAGTTTTGAAAAAAAAGTGTGGCGCGATTGTGCTCGTGCCAGAAATTTCACTTACTCCGCAGACGGTGGAGCGTTTTTATTCAAGGTTCGGCGACGAGGTGGCTGTTATCCATAGCCGCCTGACTCAAGGAAAGCGCGTGGAAGAGTGGCACCGGATACGAAAGGGAGGGGCGAGTATCGTGATTGGCGCGCGCTCCGCCATTTTCAGTCCCGTGAAAGATCTGGGCCTTATCGTGATGGACGAAGAGCATGACACCTCCTATAAACAGGAGGAAACGCCCCGTTATCATACGCGTGAAGTGGCCGCAAAAAGGGCGGAGCTTGAGCGCGCGGTGCTCGTGATGGGCAGCGCCACTCCTTCGCTTGAAGCATTTTATTTGTCGGAAGAAAACAAATTTCAGCGTATCGAGCTTCCCGAGCGTATCGAAAAAAGGCCTTTGCCGGAGGTAGAAATAGTCGACATGCGCCGCCGGCCTGAGAAAAAAATGGAATGGATTTTTTCGATCGTTTTGGAAGAAAGCATCCGCGCCTGCCTTGAGAAAAAAGAGCAGGTGATGCTTCTTTTGAACCGGCGCGGCTTCTCGACGTATCTGCACTGTTCCTCTTGCGGCTACGTGATGGCGTGTGAGAACTGCCGCATCAGCCTTGCTTATCACTATGACAAGGCGTCACTTTTTTGCCATGTCTGCCATTTCAGACTTTCTCCGCAGAGACTTTGTCCGGGCTGCCAGAAAAGCTACCTGCACTATTTTGGCACGGGCACCCAAAAAGTTGAGGTGGAGGCAAAGCGTCTTTTTCCCGAAGCGCGTCTTGGGCGCATGGATTCGGACTCGACCTCAAAAAAAGATTCGCATGAAAACATCCTGCGCGCTTTTAAAAAGCACGAAATCGACATCCTCATAGGCACTCAAATGATCGCGAAAGGCCACGATTTTCCGAAGGTATCGCTTATCGGCGTGATTTCCGCCGACACCGCGCTGCATATTCCTGATTTCCGCGCTGCGGAGCGTACGTTTGATCTCCTGACGCAGGTGGCGGGCCGCGCCGGCCGCGGCGATATCCCGGGGAAAGTCCTGGTTCAAACCTATGTGCCGCACCATTATTCCATCATGAGCGCGAAAGATCACGACTACCATGAATTTTATGGCAAAGAGATTGTTTTCAGGAAAGAACTTCGCATGCCGCCTTTTACGCATCTTATAAAAATAATCTTAAGTGGCTATGAAGAACGTGAAGTGGTGAAGCAGATCCTTCTATTGGGGAAGCTTTTTCAGGCCAGGATCGATAAGGCGAATTTCAGCATCATGGGCCCGGCGCCGTGTCTGGTCTCCAAGGAAAAAGGCGAGTACCGGTGGAATTTGTATTTTAAAGGGCCTTCCATTGACGCGATGAACCCTGTTTTGAGAAATATCTTGAACGAGTTTAAAAAGGTAAAAGTAAAAATCACCATCGATGTAGACCCGCAATGACATGGATGGTAAAATATTTAAAAAGTAGGACCCGTGGCTCTTAGTTGAGGTAAAAATGGTTCTGAAAGTAAGGAAATTTCCGGATAAAGTGCTGGCTACCAGGGCCGTTGCCGTGACGCGTATTGGCGATGAAGAGCGCAAACTCGTGAAAGACATGATTGATACGATGTACTCGGAAAACGGAGTGGGCCTTGCCGCGAACCAAGTTGGCGTTCTGAAGCAGATCTTTGTGGCAAGCCCCGATCAGGTAAGGGGCAACGAGCTTGTTTTTTTTAACCCTGAGATCACTAAAAAAGAAGGCGTGATCAAGGAATTTGAGGGGTGTCTTAGCGTGCCTGAGTTCTACGAGCCGGTCAAGCGCGCCAAACGCGTCTGGATCCGGGCGATGACGCTTGATGGCAAAGTTGTGCAGGTAAAGGGCGAGGGTCTTTTATCGAGAATTTTCCAGCATGAGATCGATCATTTGAACGGCATTCTTTTCATTGACCGGCTCGGGCTTTTGAAAAGCCGTCTGACAAAGAAGAGATTAAGACGCAAGCTCGTCTCTCCGAAGACATGAACCCTGTTTTTCCATGAAGATCATTTTTTTTGGCACCAGCTCTTTCGGAGTTCCCTCGCTTGAGGCGCTCAAAATATCGCACCACCAAATTCTTTCGATCGTCACGTCCGCCGACAAGCCGCAGGGCCGTCTTCTGAAGCTCCGGCGCTCGCCCGTGAAAGAATGGACCCTTCAGAACAAGATCCCTTTATTTAAATACCATAAAATCAATTCACCCGAGTCTCTGAATGACCTTAAAAAACTGCAGGCGGATCTTTTTGTGGTGATTTCATTCGGGACCATTTTCTCCGAAGAGCTTATCCGGATACCCCGTCTTTTCGCGCTCAATGTACACTCGTCGCTTCTTCCAAAATACCGCGGTGCCGCGCCGATCCACTGGGCGATCATGAATGGCGATGCGGAGACCGGCGTTACGGTGCAGAAAATAGCCTTTAAAGTAGATTCCGGAGACATCCTGCTTCAGAAAAAAACGGCCATTTTACCGGCGGATGATATTTGTTCCCTTGAGGAAAGGCTGAGCGGCTTGGGCGCGGCGGCTTTGATCGAAGGTTTGGATAAGATAGAAAACGGAAAGCCTTCGTTTATTTCTCAAATCCAAGCGCAGGCCATTTACGCGAGAAAGCTTACAAAAGAAGACGGCCATATCGATTGGAACGGCAAGGGATCTGAGATTATAAACCGGCTGCGCGCGATGAAAGACTGGCCCGGGTCCTATTTTTTTTATGAAGGCAAAAGGATCATTGTTTTGGAAGCCCAGGTGCTGGGTCCGTACCCGTTCGCGGATAAAAAGCCGGGGACCGTGCTTGCAGCTTCGGCGGAGGAAGGTGTGCTGGTCGTGTGCCGCGACGGGGTCCTTTCTTTGAAGAAACTTAAAGCAGAGGGCAAGCGGGAACTTTCCGCGCAAGATTTTTTAAACGGCTTCCGTTTGAAGAAAGACGCTCTCCTTGAATAAAAAGATGAGAATGCTATAATTGCGGGCATTATGTATTTACATTCCGTCGCTCCCAGAGAGCTTATTCAGGCCGACTACGAAGTCCTGAAATCCTACGAGTATCTTGATACGACCCGCGAAATCGAAGATCTCCTTTTTATCCAGTCTTTGGAAGGCCGTGCGCACAATGGCTCCGGTGTTTTTAATAAAAGAACGTATGTCAATACGACGATTGATGATGTCGTGAGGGCGCTTTTGCGTGATCCAGACGAAATCAAATCCAGGCGCCAGATGATTATTGAAGACATTACGGATTTCGTCAAAGACACCCTGAGCGGCGGAAAGCGCGACAAGCTTTTGAACCGCAAAGGAGAGCCGATCCTTGGCGTCAAACTTTTCAAAGACCGCCGCGTCAACCCGCGGGACATCCTGCGCGGGCTGTACATGGGTGGGCTTCGCGATAATCCTGACATCCGCAAAGAGGCGGAGAGGATTTATCAGGTGAAGATCGGCGGCGGCCGCTGCTACATCGTGGATATAAAAACAATGCTCGATATGAACCTGGACGGTGAACGTCTCGCGCACGAGGCGCATGAGGACAGGGTGGAGGAGTATAAACAAAAAGGCCTGATCCATGCCAGCGAAGGCGCGTTCGATATGAAATCCCAGCGTTATTTTTATATCCGTCACCGCATCGGGCCGGGCCAATCGGACGACGCGGCGTTTATTATGGCGGGAATTCTTTACAATGTGGACGTGGCGCTCGGAGTTTTTTTGGCGGACGCTATCGACACGCTTGAAAAGTACGCGCCGTATTTTTCGGATCAGGACGGAGGTCTCGCGTATCAGATCGGCAGGGGTTTTAAAGATCTGCAATTGACGCTCGAAGATGTGTATGAGCTTGCCTGGCTTGCGTCAATTCCGGAGGCGGAAGAGCACCTTGTGCCCGACAGTTCTTTGCGTTATCTTTTGTCACTTGATCAGCGCGCACAGACCTGCGCTTTCAAAACGCATCTGGATTTTATCGAGGGCAAGCCCGTGGTGGCAGTGCCGGTGAGTTTTAAAAGGATACTTTCGACGCAGTTCTACGAATACATCAACCGGCGTCTTATCAATGTGCGTAAGCTCGAGAAGCTTGCGATGCCCAATCTTACCGTCAAGGAGCTTGACCGTCCGATTTCGGAAATCGCAAAACAGGATTTTGGTCTCGTTTTGAAAGATACCAGCATCGCCGAAGTAGTAAAAAAATTTAAAGAGACAAAATGTGAGATTGTCGTGATACAAGACAAGAACAACAAGGTGATCGGCACGGTGACGCCGGCGGACCTATTGCATTATATGGGATCAGGTGGAGGCCAGAATGCCAGAGCTTAGAAGAGATCCCGTAGTGGGCTACTGGACCATTATTTCGACCGAGCGGTCGCGCCGGCCGGTCGAGTATCGTCCGGCGGAAATTTCAGAAGAGCGCTCCTGTCCTTTTTGTGAGGGCCGCGAAAAAGAAACGACCCCCGAAGTTTTTGCGATAAGAAAACCTGGCACGTTTCCCAACGGGCCGGGCTGGAACGTACGCGCGATTGTAAGCAAGGTTCCGATCTTGTCGCCTGAGAGCGGTTTTGAGCGTTACGGTGAAGGAATGTACGACCTTATGCAGGGCGTTGGAACGCATGAGCTCATCATCGAGAGTCCGCGCCACGATCATAGCCTCGATGAGCTGGGGGCCGGCGACGTTGAGAAGGTGATTCAGGTGTATGTCCAGCGAATGAATGAGCTCGGCAAAGACAAGCGTTTTAAGTATTCACTTTTGTTTAAAAATCACGGTCTTATTTCGGGCGCCGCACGCGATGTGGTCCGGCATACGCGCTCACAGCTTATCGCGACGCCCATTACGCCGAAGCGCGTCAAAGAAGAGCTCGAGATGACACGCAAATATTTTAGCATCCATGATCGCTGCGTATTCTGCGATATTTTAAAGCAGGAAGCGCAAGGGGGGGAACGGCTTGTGTTGCAGAATGACTCTTTTTTCGCATTTTGCCCTTTCGCATCCAGATCGCCGTTCGAGATCTGGATACTGCCCAAACACCACAGCGCTGATTTTTGCAGGCTTGAACCCGCTTGTTTCATGGATTTGGCCGTGATTTTAAAGGAGTGCCTGGCAAAAATACGAGTCCTTTTGAACGACCCCCCTTACAATATGATCCTTCACACGGCGCCTTATCCGCACGGAGACAAGGAGGATCATTGGAAATCGATCCAGGAGGATTATCATTGGTATCTGCAGATTTCGCCGCGCCTGACGCGTGATGCGGGGTTTGAATGGGGTACCGGCATTTATATTAATCCGACGCCCCCCGAAGACGCCGCACATTTATTGAAGGAAACGCGAACCATTAGATGAGGAGCTTCATTGCCCGAGCTTAGAAAAGACCCCATTACCAGCCGTTGGGTGATTGTGAATATTGAAAACCCAAAGTCCGCCGAATCTTTTGAGCGAGTGGTGCACGCAAAATCGAGTAAAACGTGTCCTTTTTGTCCCGGCAATGAGGCGCTGACGCCCCCGGAGATATGGGCTTTCCGGCGCAAGGGATCAAAAAATATTTCCGATTGGCAAGTACGCGTTGTCCCGAATAAGTTCCCCGCGCTCCGGATAGAAGAAAGTACGGAGAAATATGCGATGGGTGTGTACGATAAAATTGGGGGTTTCGGCGCGCACGAAGTCATTATTGAAAATCCGGATCATCACAGAGAAATGGCCGAGCTTTCAGATGAGGAAATGGAGCTTATCTTGAGAGCTTACCGCGAGCGCTGTCTTGACCTGAAAAAAGATCCCCGTTTTAAATATATCCTTATTTTCAAAAATTACGGTGCGCTGGCCGGCGCAAGCCTTGAGCATCCGCATTCCCAGCTTATCGCGCTGCCGATTGTGCCTTCGCGGGTAATGGGGGAAGTTAAGGGCGCCGCGCATCATTTTGAGTATACCGACCGTTGTATTTTTTGCGATATGCTGGACCTCGAAAGGACCGAAAGAAAACTTACGGTTATTGAAGAAGGTGGTTTTGTGGCTTTCGCGCCTTTTGTATCGCGGTTTCCGTTTGAAACCTGGGTGCTTCCAAAGAACCACGAGGCGAGTTTTGATGCCACTCCGGACACTTCTTTAAAGATGCTGGCTTCGGTTCTGAGAAAAACGCTTCTCAAAATGAAACGCACGCTTCACGACCCCTCGTTTAATCTGATGATTCATACGATTCCCGTTCATGGCAAGGAGCTCGAAAGCTTTCATTGGCATATCGAGATCATCCCGCACTTGACCCAGGTCGCCGGCTTTGAGTGGGGAACCGGGTTCTATGTGAATCCAACCCCCCCTGAGCTTGCCGCTCAGGTGCTGAGAAATCAATCCGTCGAGTGACTTCCGGATAAAGTTTTGTTATACTAAAGCCTTCATGGGTAAAATCATCCTAAGAGTCCTTATAAGTTTTGGTCTTATCGCTCTCCTTTTTTATCTTGTTCGCGATGATATCCCAGCGATTATGCACACGCTTAAAAATATAAACCGGAAGCTTTTGGGGCTCGCCATCTTAATCGCGCTTTTGAGTGTTTTTATTTTTTCGAAGCGTCTTCAGCTCATTTTTGCCGCCGAAGAGGTCGAACTCCGGCTCGTTCAGAGCTCAAACCTTACGTTTATCGGCTATTTTTTCAACAATTTTCTTCCCACTTCCGTGGGCGGGGACATTGTGAAAGCGATGTGCGCTTCACGGATTACCCGCAAGCCGGTAAAATCAGTAACTTCTATTTTAATGGACAGGATTTTTGGGCTTTTCACGTTTATTCTGATTCCAAGCGTCAGCCTTTTGTTTTATCTGCGCCAGATCGGAAACCCCATGGTACCGATCACGATTTATTCTTTTTTAGCAGCATCGATATTCTTTTTTGTTCTTTTGTTTAACCGTGATTTTGCCAGACGCTTCCAATTTGTGGAACGGATCTTAAATTTTTTTAAAATAGGTCAAAAAGTAAGGCAAATTTATGACGGACTGCATAATTTCAAACACCACAAAGGAGTGGTTGCGGAGGCGATGCTTTTATCGGTGATAGGTCAAAGCGTCAACATTATCGTAATTTACTTGATGGCGCTCGCGTTGGGCGCCGATACCTCAATTATCTATTTCTATCTGTTGGTGCCGATGGTTCATCTTTTGAGCATGCTTCCGTCGTTGAACGGCCTGGGCATTCGCGAAGGCGCTTACATTTATTTTCTTTCGCCTTATCTCGGGCGGGAGAACGCCGCTGCGATCGGGATCCTGTGGCTGGGGCTTCTTTTTATTTTGAGTGTTATCGGCGGGGTTATTTATCTTCTGCGTCATGATTATCATGTAAGGTTTAAAGAAGCCGCGGTTTCTTAAAAAGGGGCTTGGGATGAAAAAAATATTGGTGATCCACGGGCCGAACCTTAATCTTTTGGGAGCGCGCGAGCCCAAAGTTTACGGCACGGTTACGATTGAGAGAATAAATGAACGCTTAATAAAACTCGCAAAAGCGCAAAAAGTGGCTCTTCAATTTTTTCAGTCAAATCATGAAGGGGAAATTGTCTCGAGAATACAGGAATCGGGCACGCGGTTTGACGCGGTGGTGATTAACCCGGCGGCCTATACGCATACGAGCGTTGCGATCCGTGATGCGGTCTCCGCGGTTAAAATTCCCGTGGTCGAAGTCCACCTGTCCAATATCTATGCGCGTGAGGAATTCAGACATCACTCGCTGGTGGCAGGCGTTGCGGCGGGACAAATTTCCGGATTTGGAGCGAAAAGTTATGAATTGGGACTTTTGGCCGCACTCGGCATTCTCGAGGGGAAAAAGAAAAGATGAATAAAAGGCTGCAGGCAATTTTTCATTTATTTGATAAAAACAAAATAGACGGCCTTTTTGTCAGTTCCTGGCCCAATGTCACGTACTTGAGCGGATTTAAGGGGACTGAATCCTGGATCATGATCTCTCCGAAGGGGCTTTATTTTATCACGGACTCGCGCTATTCGGAGCAGGCCAGGCAAGAGGCGAAGAGCTTTGAGGTTATTTTGAGGGACAAAAAGAGCGTCTCCGAAATTGCGCTGGAGCTCACGAATAAAATGAAGCTTCGACGCGTTGGTTTTGAAGAGGCCATCGTGACTCATGATTTTTATCTTGCGCTCGAAAAGCAACTGGGCAAAGCAAGACTTGTTCCAACGCGGGGCCTTGTGGAAGAATTAAGAGTCATAAAAGATGACTTTGAGATAAAAGAGATAAGAAAGTCCGCCGCGATCGCGGTCAAGGGTTTTCATTATGTGAGGCAGGCCATGAGGCCGGGAATGCCGGAACGGGAAGCCCAGGGAAGGCTCGAATATTTTACAAAATCCATCGGCTCCGAGAAACCCGCGTTTGATATTATCATCGCATCGGGGGCCCGCTCCTCAATGCCACACGCTCAAACAAATCAAACTTTGATAAAAAATAATGATATTGTGCTGGTGGACATGGGGGTAGTTTATGAGGGGTATCACTCGGATTTGACCCGCCCCGTATTTTTGGGTAAAATGAGCGATTCGCATAAAAAAATCCACGATATTGTGTTTGAAGCCCAAAGGGCCGGGATAAGAAATGCCAAGGCCGGGGTGCGGGCGTGCGATGTAGATTTTGTGTGCAGGGACTATATAAGGAAGAAGGGGTACGGCGAGAAGTTCGGCCACGGCACCGGGCATGGGGTCGGGCTTGAGATCCATGAGGCGCCGACAGTTTCTTCCCGCAGCCAGACGGTGCTAAAGCCCGGCATGGTGATTACGGTTGAGCCCGGTATTTATCTTCCCGGCAAGTTTGGCGTTCGTATTGAGGACATGGTTCTTATTACCGAGAAAGGCAATGAGGTGTTGACACGTGGGTTGGATTTCGACAAGTCAGTTTAAATCGGGTCTTGTAATCAAGATCGAAAATCAGATGTGCGAGATTATCGAATGGCAGCTTGTGAAAATGCAGCAGCGCCAGCCGATTGTAAGCACGCGCCTTCGCAATATTAGGACGGGCAATGTGCTGGACCAGAAATTCCGTTCCGGAGATAAGTTTGAGGAAGTGTATCTTGAGGAAAAACCGATCCAGTATCTTTACCATGATAACAATAAATTTCATTTCATGGATTCTGAGGCTTATCATGAGGTGGTTGTGAGCGCTGAGCTTCTGGGCGAGAAGGTAAATTTTTTGAAAGACAATTCCGAAGCCGTCGGCAAGTTTTCGGGTGAGGAGCTTATTAAGATCGAGCTTCCCGCATCGGTGGTTTTGAAGGTTGTCGAAACCGAGCCCGGCGTGCGCGGTGATACGGCTAAGAGCGGCACCAAGCCCGCCAAGGTTGAAACAGGCGCCACGATCAAGGTCCCGCTTTTTGTGGGTATCGGCGATAGTGTCCGTGTGGACACGCGGACAGGCTTGTATCTTGAGAGAGCTTAAGAGGAGACAGAACGGGTGAATATAAAAGAGATCAAAGAGATGATCCAACTCATGAATGAGAATAATTTAAGCGAGATTGAGCTCGAGAATGACGGTCTTAAGATCAAGCTTAAAAAGGGGATCTCGGGCGGTACTGAGCTGATGATGATGCAAGAAATTGGGCCCGCCCAAAGAAGCCAGACGCCCAGAGAAATGCAAGATGCCAGCCAGCTCGCGAAAACCCCAAACTCCGCTGCAAAAACCATCATTAAATCACCCATGGTGGGAACGTTTTATGCGGCGCCCGCTCCCGATGCTCCGCCGTTTGTGCAACCCGGCTCCCAGGTTGAGGTGGGACAGGTCATTTGCGTCATTGAAGCGATGAAGCTTATGAACGAAATTAAATCCGAGGTTCGCGGAAAAATTGCCGCGATTGAGGTCAATAACGGCGATCCGGTGGAGTTTGGACAACCCCTCTTCCTAGTCGAGTAGATTTTTCCAGAGATTTTTACGGGATCCCCATGTTTTCAAAAATTTTAGTCGCCAATAGAGGTGAAATAGCGCTGCGCATTATCCGCGCCTGCAAAGAGATGGGCGTTCGCACCGTTGCGGTTTATTCTGAGCCCGATAAAGATTCGCCGCATGTGAATTTGGCCGATGAGGCCGTATGCATCGGCCGGGCTCCTTCCAACCAAAGCTATCTTAATATTCCTGCAATCATCAGTGCGGCCGAAATTACTGATGTGGATGGGCTTCATCCGGGTTATGGGTTTTTAGCCGAAAACGCGCATTTTGCCGAGATCTGTGAGTCTTGCCAGATCAAATTTATCGGCCCAGGTCCTCAGGCGATCCGCGCGATGGGGGATAAGATCACCGCCCGCGAGACGGTGCGCAAAGTCGGCGTACCGATCATGCCGGGCACGCAGAACGCCATTAAAGACAAAGAGGATGCGCTTAAGATGGCTAAACGCATCAAATATCCGGTCATTATCAAGGCGACGGCCGGCGGCGGCGGCCGTGGCATGCGTGTCTGCCACAACGAGGTGCGGCTCGTGAGCGCGCTGATGACCGCGCAAGCCGAAGCGGAGGCATCTTTCGGAAATCCCGCCGTTTACATTGAAAAATATCTGGAAAAACCCAAGCACATTGAATTTCAGATCCTGGCCGATTCGCATGGACACATCGTCCATCTTTACGAACGCGATTGCACGATCCAGCGCCGCCATCAGAAGCTTTTGGAGGAGGCGCCTTCCCCGTCCGTTGATTGGAAATTGAGAAAAAAAATGGGGGAAGCCGCCATCAAGGTCGCAAGGGCTGTAAATTATGTCAATGCCGGCACGATAGAATTTCTTCTCGATGTAGACGGAAAATTTTATTTTATGGAAATGAATACGCGTATCCAGGTGGAACATGGGATTACCGAGCTTATCACGGGTATTGATATTGTAAAAGAACAGATCCGCATCGCGGCGGGCGAAAGGCTCTCCGTGACAAAACAGGACAAAATTCCCTTGAGAGGCCATGCGATCGAATGCCGCATCAATGCGGAGGATCCCGCGAATAATTTTTGCCCTTCGCCCGGGAAGATAGAAAAATATCAGGCGCCGGGGGGGCCGGGGATCCGTCTGGACAGCAGCGCCTCTCAAGACTACACGGTCCTGCCTCATTATGATTCGATGATCGCGAAGCTCATGGCGCATGGCCGCAACCGGGGCGAGGCGATCAGCATCATGCACCGCGCGCTTGAAGAATTTGTAATCGAGCCCGTCAAGACCACCATTTCTTTGCACAAAGAAATTTTGAAAAATCCTATTTTTCGCCGTGGCCAGATGTACACTGATTTTATACAAAGAATTATGGGAGAATGGACCGATACCAATAGTGATGAAAGCGTAAAAGAAGGGGAGAAAAAATGAAGGTAGGTATTCTGACGGGCGGAGGCGATTGTCCTGGACTGAATCCCGTTATCCGCGCGGCCGTGCGTACTGCGATTGCGAGCGGTTTTGAGCCGGTCGGGATCCAGTATGGCTGGAAGGGGCTCGTGGAGAGTATAGCCCGGCCTCTGGATTTGAATGTGATTTCGGGTATCCTGCATCGTGGCGGCACGATTTTAGGCACAAGCCGCACAAATCCCTACAAAGACAAGGGGGCGCTTGAAAAACTAAAAAAGAATTTTAAGGAAATGGGCCTCGGAGCGCTTATTGTGATTGGCGGCGAAGACACGCTGGGCGTCGCGAATAAACTTAGTAAAGAGGGGTATAAGATCATCGGTGTTCCCAAAACCATCGATAATGACCTTCCCGGCACGGATTTTACGTTTGGTTTTGATACCGCCGTCAACATCGCGATGGAGGCCATTGACCGGCTTCACACGACGGCCGAAAGTCATCAAAGGATCATGGTCGTGGAAGTGATGGGCCGTCATGCGGGCTGGATCGCGTTGCACGCGGGGATCGCGGGCGGCGCGGACCTTGTTTTGATACCCGAAGTACCGGTTAAAATGAAAGAGGTCGTCGAGGTCATAAAAAAGCGGCATGCGCGCGGAAAAGATTTTAGTATCATTGTCGTCGCGGAGGGCGCTAAGTTTGAAGGCAATGAAGTGCTCTTGGGGCAAAAGCTTGATGACTTTGGTCACGTCCGCCTGGGCGGAATCGGAGAGGTGCTTACCAGGAAAATCGAGGAGATGACGGGGTTCGAGACGCGCGTGGCCGTTTTGGGCCACATCCAGCGCGGCGGAAGCGCCACCGCGTTTGACCGTATGCTTGGCACGCGATTTGGTGCAAAGGCCGTTGAGCTTGTGAAAAAAGGTGAATTTGGAAAAATGGTGGCGCTTCATGGCAATGAAATCGTCGCAATCCCGCTCGAAGAGAGCGTAGGAAAATTAAAAACGGTCGATCCGGCTTTCTACGAGATGGCTAAGGCTTTCTTTGGCTGATCCCAAATTCCCTCCTATGCGTGAGAAAATTGTAAAGGATATTCAGGAAAGCATTGACGTAAAGACCGCTGTTCTTAACAGGCATCCGGATATTATCGAAAAAGCAGCGAGACTTGTATATGACTGCCTGAAGAAAGGGAACAAGGTTCTTTTTTTTGGCAATGGCGGTTCGGCGAGCGACAGTCAGCATTTGGCGGCCGAAATCGTTGGGCGTTACGAGCGGGAGCGGCGGGGTTTTCCCGCGATCGCGCTCACGACCGATACGTCGATTTTGACGGCCGTTGCAAACGACTATGGATATGACAGGATCTTTGAGCGGCAGATCGAGGCGCTGGGCGTGAAGGGTGACGTGGCATTTGGCATATCTACAAGTGGAAATTCCAAGAACGTTCTTTTGGGAGTCGAGAAAGCCAAAGCGCTCGGGCTTGCGACCGTAGGATTTTCGGGCCGGGACGGAGGCGCGCTTGGCCGGATCGTTGATCTCTCGATCGTGGTTCCTTCCGCCAAAACCGCCCGCATTCAGGAATCGCACATCATGATCGGCCATATTATTTGCGAACGCGTTGATGAGCTCCTTTCCCAGACCCTCTAAACTCAAATCCCTGCAAACCCTCCTGTCTTTTCTGAAAAAAGACCGTTCAAAGTCCAAGAGGATTGTTTTTACAAACGGCTGTTTTGATATTTTACATACCGGGCACATACGGTATCTGACACGTGCCAGGGCCCTCGGGGACCTGCTTGTGATTGGGTTGAATTCGGACGCCTCCGTCAGGCGCCTTAAGGGCCCCAAACGGCCTGTCACCGGCCAGAACGAAAGGGCGGAAGTTTTAAGCGCGCTTTCTTGCGTGGATCATGTGGTCTTATTCGACGAGGACACCCCTTTGTCTCTCATAAAAGCCATCCGGCCCTATTTTCTTGTGAAAGGCGGAGATTGGAAAAAAGAGGCGATTGTAGGAAGTAGTTTCGTTGAGTCTTACGGCGGAAAAGTGAAGTCCCTTCCTTATATTAAAGGTTTTTCCACCACGGGCCTTATTGAGAAAATTAAAAAAGTGCTTTAAGGGTGAAATGAAAAGAAATGAGGTTTTAAGGATTCTGGATGCAAATTTTAACCGTTCGCGTGAAGGCTTGCGGGTTTGTGAAGAAATTGCGCGGTTTATTTTAGAAGATAAAGTGATCACAAAAGACTTAAAACGCGCGCGTCATGGTATAAGCGCGTGCATCAAAAAAATGTCTATAGCCTACTCGAAGCTTGTTACCGCGCGTGACACCGATTCAGATGTAGGAAAAATGTCCTCGCTTCTTGAGCGTGAGCGCCGTAGCGCTTTTGATCTTTTTGTCGCGAATGCCCAGCGCGCAAAGGAATCCTTGCGGGTACTTGAGGAGATGTTGAAGTTTGTGAGTGGTGGGTCCTCCGGAAGCATTAAAAAAATAAGGTTTCGAGTGTATGCCATTGAAAAAAAAGCGCTGCCAAGACTGGAAGCTTTACGTTATCACTGATCGTGAGGCGGTCGGGAAAAGGCCGCTGGAAGAGGTGGTCAGAAGCGCCGTCCAAGCGGGCGCGAGCGTCATTCAGCTCCGGGATAAACTTGCGTCAGACGACGAACTTGTGCAGTTGGCGAGAACGCTTTTAAAGATCACCGACCCCCTTAAAATACCCCTCATTATCAATGACAGGGTCGGGGTAGCCAAGCGCTCGGGAGCGCAGGGTGTGCATCTCGGGCAGGCAGATGGCGGTCTCAAAGAAGCCAGGCAAGTCCTCGGGCCGAACGCTATTTTCGGGCGTTCTACGCATAACCCCGAACAAGCGTTGAGGGCCCAGGAAGAGGGTTTTGATTACATAGGCGTGGGGCCGGTTTTTAAGACACCAACGAAGCCAACCTATGAGCCCACAGGGCTTGGCTTTGTGCTTTTTAGTTCAGAAAACATAAAGATTCCATTTGTCGCCATCGGCGGGATCAATCTAGAAAATATTGAGCAGGTCCGCCGGGCGGGCGCCAGGTCTGTGGCCGTGGTAAGGGCCGTGATGGGGAGCCAATATCCGGCCCGCGCGACAAGACAGCTTATCAAAAAATTAAGAGGAAAGCATGACTAGAAATCAGATTTTAGCGGTGGGTTCAGTGGCGCTCGACAGCGTCGAGACCCCTTTCGGGAAAGAAGAAGAGGCGCTGGGCGGCTCGGCGACTTATTTTGGGGCCAGCGCACGGTTTTTTTATCCCGTCTCGCTTGTGGCGGTAGTGGGTGAGGACTTTCCGAAGAAGCATCTTGATCTGATGAAAAAATTAGGTGTCTGCTGCGACGGAATAAAAGTTGAAAAAGGCAAAAGCTTTCGCTGGCAAGGTTTCTACGATTACGATCTTAACAGCGCGAGGACCCTTAAAACTCATCTGAATGTTTTTGCTTCGTTCAAGCCCGCGCTTTCAGTCAAAGACAGGGAAAGTCGTTTTGTTTTCTTGGCAAACATCGATCCGGATATCCAGACAAGCGTGCTGCGTCAGGTAAGGGCCCCCTCGCTTACCGCCTGCGACACGATGAATTACTGGATCAAAAATAAAAGAAAGAGTCTCGTAAGTCTTTTAAACAAGATAGAACTATTTCTTTGTAACGACAGTGAAGCCAGGGAATTGTCGGGAGAATACAATCTTGTAAAAGCTGCCCGATGGGTTTTGAGTAAAGGGCCGAAACTTTTTGTGATAAAAAAAGGCGAGCATGGGGTCATTTGTTTTTCAAAAAGCTTTGTATTTTTGGCTCCCGCGTATCTTTTGGAGAAGGTGTTTGACCCGACGGGTGCAGGGGATTCGTTTGCGGGAGGCTTTATCGGTTATTTGGCGCGCGCTTCACGGATCAATGAGGCCGTGGTAAGGCGCGCGGTGATTTATGGAAGCGTGCTCGCATCTTATAATGTGGAAAGTTTTAGCTTGAACCGCGTGGCGAGACTTACGCCTGCGGACATCGAAAAACGCTACCGCGAATTTAAGGCTATTACGAGGTTTTAAAGAATTTTAGCGGGTGTAGTTCAATGGTAGAATGAAAGCTTCCCAAGCTTTAGACGAGGGTTCGATTCCCTTCACCCGCTCCATTTTTTAGACAAGTTATGAAAAAAAATTCAAGTAAAAAATGTTATTTTTTGTTTATTTCCGTCACTTTTTTTTGACCGGCTGCGCTCAAAAAGGGTATCATAATCCCGTTCAATTATCAGGGTCGTCCTATCCTACCAGCAATAATTCAGGCCATGGTTTTGAGCCGATGGCTCAAAGTTTTATATGGCCCGTGAACGGCAGAGTTGTGGTTGGGTTTGGCGGTAAGGAAGACAGTGTTTTTACAAAGGGTATGGTGATTGAATCTCACGACGGCGACAGTGTGGTTGCCAGCCGCGATGGGCGCGTGATCTTCGTTGACGAGAAAATGAAGGGTTATGGCAGGACGATCATCGTGGAGCATTCAAGTGAATTTTCGACGATTTACGCAAGAAATTCTGAAATACTGGTGAGTTTGGGCGAATGGGTCAAGCAAGGCCAGCCGATTGCAAGGGTGGGGCACGCGGGCCTGGGGTCATTTCCGCAGCTTTATTTTGAATTGCGCAAAAGGACTCGCCCCGAAGATCCTTTAAAATATTTAGTCAGATAGATTTTCAAAGACTTACAAGGCGGTTTGGAACTATGTTCAGTGATCCGGTTATCGGCGATCATTTTTTCGGACGCCAGGAAATCCTCGATATTCTGTATAAAAGGGCCGGCGCGTTAAAATCGGGTTACCGGCAAAACGTGGCCATTATTGGCCACCAGCAGCTTGGTAAGACCTCGATTTTGCGCCATTTTTTGCATACCTTTAAAGACCTCAAAGTTCTCTCTATTTATGTGGAGATAAAATTTCAAGCGCTCGATTATTTTATCGACCAGTTTGCCCGCTCACTTCTTTACCAGTATCTCTCGCAGAGAGAGCCTGTGAATTCTACGGCCTCTTTGAAAGAATTGACACAAAAAGCCTCAAACTCTGTTCCAAGGACCGTGCAAGCCATCGAGGAAATTTCGCAGCTCTTGAGACAGCGTCGCTCCGAAGAAGCGTATTCTAAGCTTTTTGAGATCACATCCATAGTGGGGCAGGAGACCGGCAAGCACTGCATCGTGGTTTTGGATGAGTTCCACCGGCTGGGTGAATTCGGGATCAAAAATGCTTTTTCTGATTTTGGCAAAAGGATCATGGTCCAAAAAAATACGATGTATCTTTTATCGAGCTCTTCGTTTTCGGCCTCAAAGAGAATCCTGGCTGAGAAGCTGGCACTTCTTTTTGGGAATTTTGAAAGGATATATCTTGAGCCGTTCGATTTTGGGACTTCGTTTGAATTTTTGAAAAAGAAACTCTTCCCCGCAGCGATGGATGATGTGGTGAGCGAATTTATCGTGGGTTTCACGGACGGCCACCCGTTTTTTCTCGAGACCGTCACTTCCCGCATACGTGAATCGGCGCTTTCCGAACGCGAAACGACGATCTCCAGGGCCACGGTTGCCAGAGTTTTGCTTAAGCTTTTATTTGAGTCCCAGGGGGTCTTAAACCAATTTTTCCTTAAACTTATCTCGCCGTGGATGCGAGCCGACTCTCACGGAAGCCATATCCTTATTCTTACCGCGTTGGCGCGAGGCGTGAATAAGTTGAAAGATCTGGCGGAAGAGCTTAATCGCGGCCAAAAGGAAGTATCGGCCGAGCTTCAACAGCTAATGGAAAATGAGCTTGTCATAAAAGTAGGCGTGTTCTACAGATTTCACAATAAAATCTTCAAGTTTTGGCTGAAGGAAGTTTATGAGCGTAAAGAGCTTTCTTTGCTGGGTTCAAACGCGAAAGCCGAGGACTTTATTGCCAGTATCACTAAAGCAATGGAAGAGTGCGAAACGCTGATGAAGCTCGGCGCAGCAAGCCGGATCATGAATCTTTTTTCTCTTTTCAATAATGAAATGGTGGAGATCGGCGAGAAAAAAAGAAAGCTGCCTCATTTTACGGAATTTATTAAGGTTCCGGCAGGCTCATCGGGCGATGAAACTGTCGGGGCTCTTATTGCGCGTGGTCATGGCCGCTGTTGGGTTTGCAAGATTGTCGAGGAAAAGGCTTCCGAAAAGGAGATTTTGGAACTTATCGAAAACTCTCCTCACAACAAAAACGTTTCTTCCACGAAAGTCCTAGTGGCCTTAAATGGCATCGAAGAGAATGCGAGATTGCTTGCCAAAGAAAAGAAAGTGCTCACGCTCGGGCTTTCCCGGATCAATCTTTTGATGGATATTTACGGATGCTCTCCCATCATTCATTCGGGCTCCAAGAAGGGTTCCTGAGGGGACATGACCGTGAAAACTATAAAGAGATCAATCGATTGTCTATAAGCGGTTTGGTGGATCGCAAAGCCCTTGAAAAACAGGAGCTTCAGCTTTTAGCTCCTTATGCCATGAAAAGCGCCCATAGTCGCGGAAGGGTTTATAAGGAAAAAGAACACCCTTACCGCACTGCTTTTCAGCGCGATCGCGATAGAATCATTCACAGTTCCGCATTCCGGCGGCTGGAATACAAGACGCAAGTTTTTGTGAACCATGAAGGCGATTATTATCGCACGCGCCTGACTCATTCGTTGGAAGCCAGTCAGATCTCAAGGGCCATCGCAAAGGCCCTCGGACTTAATACGGACCTCGTTGAGACCATCACGCTCGCGCACGATCTTGGCCACACGCCTTTCGGACACGCTGGTGAGGATGAGCTGAAAGAACTCATGAAAGACCATGGCGGGTTTGACCACAACCTTCAGAGTCTGCGTATCGTCGATTATCTGGAGGAAAGGTATCCTGATTTCAGGGGGCTCAACCTTACTTACGAATCACGCACGGGTCTGTTTAAGCATCCCGAGCTTTTAAAGGAGGCGGAGAAAAGAGGCATGGGTGTTTTTCACGCGTTTAAATCACCTTCGCTTGAATCTCAGGTAGTCGATATCTCCGATGAGATCGCTTATGACAATCATGACAGTGATGACGGCCTGGCTTCTGGCCTTATTGCGGAGGCGGATCTTGACAAGATCGATCTCTGGAAAACTGTCAAGAAAAGCTCGAATGCTCATGCGATCAAAAACCCGGAGGTGAGGAGATACCAGATCATTCGCGGCCTTATTAATCTCGAAGTAACCGACCTGATCCGCCAATCGAAGAAAAATATGGAAAAAACCGGCGTAAGGCGCCCCGAAGACGCGCAAAAGCATGAGAAGTTCACAGTTTCTTTCAGTTCCGGTTTATCAGCGAAAAGGGAAGAGCTTAGAAATTTTCTGAAAACAAGACTTTACCGTCATTACCGTGTGGTGCGGATGACGGATAAGGCCCGCCGCTTTATTCGCGCGCTTTTTGAGGTATATTTGGCCCGTCCGGAGCAGCTTCCGCCCGGCAGCCAGCGTCGACTTAAAAAAGAAGGCGTGCACCGCGTGATCTGCGATTATATTGCGGGGATGACGGACCGGTACGCACAAGGCGAATATAAGAAGTTTTTCGAACCTTTTGAAAAAGTATGAACTTAAATAATACAAGTAACCGCAACGTACCGAACGAGAAGGAAATTTTCGACCGATTTGTGCGGCACGAAAGTTTAAGGAAGCTTCGATCTTCGTTTGACCCGCTGTTGGGGCATCCGCTATGGTGGGTCTCCTGCAGGCCCAACGGCAACGCTCACTCCTTGAAAAAGGCCATCGAATCTTCCTATGATATCTGGCTTGATCCACGAGTGAAAGATTTTCATTTCACAGGCGAGATTTATAAAGAAATAAAGAAGCGGCATAAGGAGACATATCCTTATCAATTCAAAGGCGTAAAAAATAGCTTCCATTATTGTGTTCCGTTGGTGACGCAGGAAAAAATTGTGGGTTATTTCGGCTTGAGCGGACTTAAAAAAGGAGTCGCTCGGGAGGTGTTTAACCTTCTGTCCGGTTCACTCCAGCTTATTTTAGAAAATTGCTGCAAAACAGAGGAGTTAAACCGGCTTTCCGCGACGATCCGTCCGCGCGCGGTGGCGCTTTCCACGGTGCACACGGTCCACCGCATTATCAACTCAACGCTTAATTTAAATGAGCTCGTATCAAGGCTTGCGCATCTGACCGCGCAGGTGGTCCGGGCCAATCGCTGCTCAATTTATCTTGTCGAAGATATTTTTCAGGCAAAAAAGCCGGAAAACGCCAATCATTTTTCAACCCGGAAAAAAAACCAGGTGCTTGTTTGCAAAGCGCTTGTCGGGTATCCGAAGAAAAGGCAGGCCGGTGAACGCACGCCATTTGGGACGGGGTTGGAGGGGCGCGTTGGGCAGACTGCCCAGATTGTCTTAAGAAGAACGTTTATCTGCGTGCCTTTAATTGATGAAGACGTGGTGGGTGTCATGACGGTTTCTTCAAAGAAAGACAAAAAGGAGTTTACTTATTTTGACCAGGAAATTTTGACAACGCTCGCGGAAGAGGCTGTGATCGCGATTAAAAATGCCAAGCTTTATGAGGAGCAGAAGAAGGTCACGCTTGGCACGATCCAGTCGCTTGCGCTCATTCTTGGCAGCCGGATGCCGAATGCGGCGTCCCCTGAGACTTTTTTGAAGCTAGCGCTGCGTATTGCCGAGGAAATGAGATTGAGTGATGAGGAAGTACAGGCCCTTCACTATGCGACGCTTCTTAAGGATACCGCTAAGGTAGGAATCCCTGAGGAAATTTTGAATAAGCCGGCCAAGCTGACAGGAGAAGAATACGCAAAACTACGCGAACATCCGATCAAAGGCGCCAAAATTGTCCAGTCGTTTGAAAGCCTGAAGGCCGTGGTCCCGATCATTCTTTATTTAAGGGAGAAATACGACGGTTCGGGTTATCCGAAGGGCCTTAAAGGAGACAAGATTCCGGTGGGCGCCAGGATCCTCTCGGTGATTAATGCGTTTGAGGCGATTGTGTTGGGGCGTCCTTACCACGGCCGCGTGTCTTTAAACGAGGCGCTTGATGAGATCGTGCGTAATAGCGGCACGCAGTTTGATCCCAAGGTTGTGGAGGTTTTTGTGAGCGTGGTCAAAAAAGAAGGCTTTGATAAGATAGTATCTCAGTTAAGCCGTTCCTAAGTTTTCATGAAAAAAATTTTTCCTCTTTTTCTGTTGTTATCTCTCATGCTTTCTGCATTTTTTTTATGGCTCCCCAAAAACGCTTGGCTGGATTCTTTTTTGTCTAACGGTTTTGGTGACAGGTTCGAGGGGGCAAGGCTCTCTTTCAAGGGTTCGAGGCTTGTGAACTTCCAAAAGATCCAGTTTGAGGCGCTTGAACTTCAGGATGATGAGGCGCAGACGCTCGTGCGCGCCGGACACGGGGAGATTTATTTTAACAGGCTCTTTTGGTTGATCCGCAAAGCGGAGGTCATTGATCTTTATCTCGGCGAGGTGGCGCTGACGGATGCTTTAAAGAAGAAAATCCCATTTGCGTTTTCACTCCCGGAATCTTTTGCGAAGGAGCCGCTGTCTTTTGATAGGCTGCACATGGTGCTCGTATCCAAAAACGGCCGTGCGACGCTTCATGTGGTTGAGTTATCTTCGACAAGGGGGGTGGTTTTGAGGGGGGGATTCCGGACAAAGGATGAGCGGCTTGTCTCGGCGCATTTTATAGTGGCGTTCTCAAACACGCTGTTGGACCGAGTGCCCCGGCAAATTATCTCGCGCATGATCTCCAGAGGCAATAATCGAGAATTTCGCTTAAGATTCAGGGAAAACCTGCTTACCGTCGTTGGCGCTTCGGGACCCTTGTTTGAGGCGCAGTGGAAGTCCTAGGGTTAATTTGTTATACTTGCCGTAATGTCTGATACACGTAACGAAGAGACGCAACAAGAGCTTTTTCTGGAATTTTCGGAACGGCCGAAAGCCAAGGAGCGATTTCCTTCGATCGCAAGGCCCTACAAGCCGATATTATTTACGACCTCGCTTGAACAGATCATTCTCGCCGGGATCATTATCATTCTGCTGTGCTGTTTTATGTTTTTCTTGGGTGTCTTAAGAGGAAAGTCGCTTTTGCAAAAGGAGATGGGATTAACGGTGGCGGGACCTTCAAAGCCCAGGATCCCGCAGACGGTTCCCGCCAAGGCGGTTCCAAAGTCCATGCCGGTGGTAAAGGCCGCGGTAACACAGTCTAGACCGTCGCTTAAAGCGCCTGCGGTGAGTCTGACTCCAAAGCCTCTTGCGACGCCGGATATCACAAAACCTTACACGATCCAACTCGTGACATATAAAAAACGGGATCTGGCCGAGAAAGACGTCGCGATGCTTCGAAAAAACGGCCTTTACGCGTTTATTATTCCGAGTGGTGATTATTTTCAGGTTTGTGAGGGACAGTATGCGACTAAGGAAGAAGCCAAAAAAGATCTGAAATTATTAAGCGGCCGGTACAAAGATTGCTACCTGAGGCGGCGTTGACTGTTTTTAAGGGCTTGTGTTCACCCGCCTCTTAGGCTAAACTGTTGAGCTCTAAATAAAAGTAATCCAGGGGGTTGGCATGTCGATTCATTCGAGTTTGAGAAGCGGTGGCGTAGGTAAAAAACATCGTTCAGTTTTGAAGCGTTATGAGAGGCTGAAAGTTCTAAAAGGAAAGAGCCTTTGGTCCGAGGAAAAGTCTGTGCTGGGTCTTCCGAAGGTAAAGATGCAGAAATTGAAAGTAAAAAAAGAAAAAACGGCGGCAGCCGGTGAGGCTAAAACGGCTGCAGGCGCACTTGCCGCTCCTGCCGCGGGCGCAAAACCCGCCGCGGCTCCTGAGGCCGCCAAAGGCGTAAAGAAATGAGCCAAGCGACCTTAGAAGATTTTAAAAAGGTCGAGCTCAAGGTCGCTAAAATACTGGACGTTCAGGAGATCGCCGGCGCGGATAAGCTCTGGAGGCTCAGTATTGACGTGGGTCTTGAGAAAAAAGAGATCATCGCCGGCATCAAGGCTTTTTACCCAAAAGAGTTTTTGGTCGGCAAATCTGTCATCGTGGTCAATAATCTCGCGCCTGCCGTGATTCGCGGTGTTGAATCCAAGGGTATGCTTTTGGCTGCCAAGCATGGCGGCGACCTTGCGCTTTTGACGCTGGATAAAGAGATTCCCCCTGGAAGTGTTGTCGGCTGATGTTGAAAGTCGACGTTGCGCTGAAAGAAAAATCCTACCCAATCCTGGTCGGCAAGGATATTTTAAAGGATACCGGACGTTTTTTTAAAAAAAGAGGCGCTTTCAATTCCCACGTTCTCATCGTTTCTCAAAAAGAGATAGCGGCGCTTTACGGTAAACTTGTCACGGATTCTCTAGCGAAAGAAGGTTTTCAAGTCTCTTCTTTTATCGTGCCCGTCAAGAAAAGCTCCGAAGAAGCGAAGTCTCACACGGTTTTCTGGAATCTTATAAGGGGTCTCGCGTCGCTGGATGGGAAAGGGAAAACGCTTGCGCTTCTGGCATTGGGAGGAGGCGTGATGGGCGACCTTACGGGCTTTGCGGCGGCCGTTTACCGTCGCGGTATTCCCTATGTCCAGGTTCCCACTACTTTGACTGCCCAAGTGGATTCCGCGATCGGCGGGAAAACCGCAATCGACCTTCCGCAGGGCAAAAATCTTTTGGGAGTTATTTATCAGCCGTTTTTAGTTTTAAGCGATACGGCCGTTCTCGGAAGTCTGCCCGACAGGCATTGGAGCGACGGTTTTGCGGAAGTCATTAAGTACGGCGTGATCAAGGACCCTTTGCTTTTTACGCTTTTGGAAAAGCACGGTCTTAGCGGGATCCGCGCGAATGCCGGACTTTTAGAGAATGTGATTTTCCGCTGCGCTAAAATTAAGGCACGGATTGTGGAGAGAGATGAATCGGATAAAAAAGATATCCGAATCACGCTTAACTTTGGCCACACGGCCGGTCATGCGATCGAATCTGTCTCCGGTTTTTCCAAGAGATACACGCACGGCGAGGCGGTGGCAATAGGAATGCTGGTTGCGACAGATATTGCCGCAAGACTGGGGGTCTTAAAAGATACCTCTTTGGCGAAGCGTCTTGAGAAGACCCTCGTTAAGTTTTCCCTGCCGCTTTTTTATAAAGGTTTGTCAGAAGAGGCTATTTTAAAAGCGATCAGCTACGATAAAAAGACGCAAGACGGTAAAAACCGTTTTGTTTTGCCGGTGACTCTCGGAAAAGTACTCATACGAAAAGATGTTCCTTCCGCGGTTATTATGGAGGCGCTTAGGAAGCGCAAAGGTTAGAAAAGCTTCTTCCTAGCTTATAGAAAGCCAGACCCGGTCGCCCTTTATCTCCAGCAATACTTTTTCTTTCGAAATATCGATGAGCTTCGCACCTTGAATTTCTTCCCCAAGCCTCATCACCTGATTATTTATGATGCAGTAGGAGCCCTGCGGGGAAGAAAGAATGCCTGTGAGCGCAAATTTGCCGGTTTGGACCATAGGGGCAGGAATCCTCGGAACAGAAGATAACACCTCCTCAAGACCAAACTGTTGTTTTTGATTTTGAGTGTCATTTTGCGAGGCGGGTAATTTATTATAAAATTTCGCCGGGAAAAGAGGTGCCACAATCGGGCCGACGATCAAAAGGATTGCAATGAGGGTAAGCGCTGGTATCCAGTAACGGCGTTTATTTTTTGCTCGAAGCTCAATATTCATTTTTCCTCCCGAGTTATTTTTCTGAATACGCGACATAAATGATGCGCCCTTATTTTGAGACGCTTTCTTGAGCGCTTCATTGATGATGCTCATTGATTGAATCCCCCTTCAATTTCAGTGATGGATTGCTGAATCATGCCGGCGTCAATCTCACGCTTTTCGAGCACATAGCCCAACAGAAGCGCTTTGTCACACACGATGTTGATAAGTCGCGGAATGCCCTTTGAGTACCTGTAGATAGCTTCAATGGCCGTAGGCTCGAACGAGGGCGCAAGACCATTCACCCCCGCAATCGTCAGTCTGTGAAAAATGTATTCAGTGATCTCCTCTGGGTTCAGCGGCTGGATGTGGTACTTAACCGCGATCCGCTGCCGCAATTGACGAAGCTCGGGGGTGTTGAGTTTGTCTCGGAGTTCCGGCTGGCCCACGAGAATAATCTGCAGAAGCTTTTCATTGTCGGCTTCAAGGTTTGAAAGCATTCTTACTTGTTCTAGAAGTTTTGAGGTCAGATTCTGCGCTTCGTCTATAATCAAAACAACATTGTTGTTTTGCGCCAGCTGTTCGATGAGGAAACGGTTGAGGTCTGAAAAGAGGGAGGCGCGGTCTTTCTTCTTTGTCTCGATGCCCAAGTCTTCGATCACGGTCTGCATTAACTGAAGCTCGGTGAGATTGGAATTAAAAATAAAAGCGGTTTTTGTTTTTTCATCCAGCTGATTCAAGAGCGCCCGGCAAAGGGTCGTTTTGCCTGTGCCCACTTCTCCGGTGATCGCGATGAATCCCATGCGTTCTTTGATGCCATACAAGAGACAGGACAACGCTTCTTTGTGTCTCTGACTTAGGAAGAGAAAAAGCGGATTGGAGGTGATCGTGAATGGTTTTTCCCTTAAAGAATAGTAGGACCGGTACATATATTCAATCCTCTTGAGCAGATTTTACCAACCGCCTTGGGATAAGTAAAGCCATTTATGAAAATAAGAGTTGACACTGCCCTTGTTTTTAAATATGATCACTTATGCACTCTTTAGAATAAAAGATATAAAATAAGAATAAGAGAATAAGGTTTGGGATTTTAAACGGAGGCGCGAAAGAATGAAGAATCTCTTAACAAAGAATGTTCTGGTAGGTGCGGTGGCCGCTTTAGTGCTGTCCGCGACGACAATTTGTTTTGCGCAGGACGCTTTTACAAAACTTGGCCGCGGTGTTGCCAATACCCTGACAGGCTGGGTAGAGTTACCGAAGAACATCTATGATACCAGCGTGCAAGATAACGCTTTTGCCGGCATGACGTTAGGGTTGGCAAAGGGCGCCGGCATGACGATTGTTCGCACGGGCGCCGGTATTTATGAAATAGCTACTTTCCCGTTCCCGCTACCTGAAAATTATAAGCCTATTTTGGAGCCAGAGTACGTTTTTTAATTAGACATTTTTTTAGCAAAAACCCCCCCCCAGGAAGACAGTGTTCCTGGGGTTTTTTATTTTTAACAATGGGTCAATTATAGTTCCTATTATTTAGTTTAATGCTAAAGATGCTAATCTTTGTGAATGAATTTAACCTTAATTAACTCACTTAAGATTCCCTTGACAAGATTTGACTGTTTTGGTTTAATGGGGCTCCTTTTAGTCTTAGACATTTTTAAGGAGTTGGATATGTTGAAAAGTCTTTGGATCAACGAAAAAGAAAGCGATAAAGCTCTGACTACGGAGGGGGCTTGTAATTTTTTAAGTATTAGTCGACAGACGCTTTATAAGCTCGTGAAATCAAAAAAAATTCCCGGAAGAAAAGTAGGGGAAAATTATCGTTTTTTAAAAAGTGACTTGATCCGTTATTTTAAAAGCGACTAGCTTTTTAGTGCTTTAATGGCAGGTTTTCTTTGGGGAGGTGAGAATGACCGAAAAGCGTAAGTTTATGCGTTTTAGGACGCCGGTAGAAGTGGAGTATAGGACCTTGACGCTGAATCCTATTTTTGGCAAAGCGCTTGCCAAAGACTTGAGCCGCGAGGGTGTTCGCATAGACGCCAAAAATAAAATGCTTGTAGGGACCCCCATTGAAATTTGTCTCAAAGTGCCTGGTGACAATCTGCCCGTTTTTGCTACGGGTAAGGTCGCGTGGGCCGACGGGCTCGATGCCGGTGTCAAGCTTACAAAGATCAGCCAGTGCGATAGGACGCGCGTGTTGGAATACGTGTACCGCGAATGGCTGAAGAACACAAATCACGCCGCGGTTAAGTAGCCATGATAGAGCGCCGCAAATTCATCAGGCTCCAGGCCCCTATCGGAATCGTTTATAAGGTCATCAAAAAGCACCGGCGTCTTAAGGCGGTTCATTCGCTGACGCGTAATATCGGCGGCGGCGGCGTGCGTCTTCTCGCAAAAGAAGATCTGAGGCATGGCGATCTTCTCGAACTTCAAATCCAGATACCCAATCTTGAAAAGACCATTCATGCCGTTGGGGAGGTGGTTTGGTTCTCGCTTTTTAAGGATAGGGAACACGAGTCGAAAGAGGCAGGAGTTTGTTTTAGAGATATTGATCCAAAAGACTTGCACCATATCCTTGAATATGTTCATACGATCGGTATCGGATAAAGAGGGTTCGCTATGAAGGACCTCGTGCATCGCTTGAGTAAAATCCTTGAAAATGACAAAAGCTACAAGCCCGAGGCGTATCTTTTTGTGGTGGCCGCTTTGGGTAGGGTACTGCAAACGCTAAGAGAGCCGCGTCACGTAACTGGCCGTGAGCTTCTCGAAGCGATCCGTGAAGAGGCGGAAGAGCAGTTTGGTCCGATGGCAAGAGCGGTTTTTGAGCACTGGGGAGCAAAGAATAGTCTTGATTTCGGTGTGATTGTGTTTAAGATGGTGGACGAAGGAATTCTTTCAAAGACCGAAACAGATTCGCTGGATGATTTCAAAGATGCTGTCTTTTTTGAGAGTCTGTTTGACAACACATCCGGCTATCAATTGAAAGAAGGTCGGGGTTCCGCGAGTTATAGAAACATTTTAAATTAAGGAAGGGATGACAAACAATGGCAGAGGAAGCAGTCAAAAAAGAGGCGCAGGCTCCGGCGGAGACCGCCGCGAAAAAATTAAAAAAGAAAAAGTTAAGGCCCACCAATTGTGTTATGACGAATAAGCGTATCCGGCGCAAAGATTGGTACTATCGGGATGGCAAGTATTTTGCGAATAAGCAGGCATTCAAGACATATACCAAGCAGGAAGCCGAAAAAGCGAAGAAAGCGGAATGAAAATTCCAAGGCCCATTCTTGAAAGACGTCGCGCGGTCCGAATTGAGCACAACCTCATTTTCAAAATTGGCCACAAAAATTATGACGTCAAGGCAACTACGGTTAATTTAAGCAGTCACGGAGTCAGGTGTCTTGTTGATAAGGATATCCCTTTGATGTCTCAGCTTGACATTACTTTTTTTCTCCCGTTTCGTACGGAGCCCAAGGCCAATCCCAGGGCGATCCATGCGCGGGGTGTTATCGTGCGCAAACAAAAAGATTCTGCTAAGGGACATTTTACCATTGCCATTTTTTTCACTCAAATCAGTGAAAACTCTCAAAGAACGCTCAATAAATTCATCGAGAACCATCTGAAAAAGAAATCCGCCCGGCTTCTCTAGCCCGCCCATGGACCCCGGCCTTAGTTCCGAATCCAATTCGCGGTTTCAGAAAATTGATAAAGTCGCGCTTTTGGCCCAGTGCCCGCTCTTTTCGGGGTTAAGCCAATGGGAACTCAAATCCATCAGCCAGCTAATGCGTCTCGTGGAATACCGCAAAGACGACATGGTGTACCGCGAGGGCGAAGAGGCAAGTAGCTTTTATGTGATTGTCTCCGGTCGTCTCGAGGCCTCCAGTTTTTCGCTCAATAAAAAGAAGGTGCTCGCCTATTTGAGGCGCGGCGATTACTTTGGTGAGATGTCGCTTCTTACGAATGAGCCTCATTCGGCCACGCTTCGCTCGCTCTCTGATTCCCTGCTTCTTCAGCTTAAAAAAGATGATTTTAAAAAAACGATCGAGCACAATGCGGCCGTGTCGCTTGAGATCAGCCGTCGTTTGAGTTCGCGGCTTCGAGGAAAGGATGAACGTTCTCGTCTTCTTTTAAAAAGCGACGTGATCTCTGTTTTCAGCAACCAGCGGCAGATCGGCCGCACGGAATTTTCAATTAATCTCGCGGCAAGCCTCATTCAGGAGACGCGCCAGAAAACAATCCTTCTGGATATGAGTCCTACAGGCTATGAGATTTCAACGCGGCTTCATATGGCCAAGAAGATCCCGCTCACGCATTTTCATGATATAGAGAATCAGTCGCCCGAGATGCTTTCGGAATTTATCGTGCGTCATCCCGTCGGCTTTGAAGTGCTGAATGTTGCGCATGAAGAAAAAGACTCCGTAGGCGAGCATATTATCACGCCGCTTTTAAGTCATCTCGCGATTAATTACCGTTTTATTATCATTGACCTGCCGAGTTTTTTGGATCAAACAGTCTTAAAAGCATTGTCGCAGTCGGACTCTATTTTTTTTGTGACAGACAGTCACATGAACAATATCGGAGAGATGCGTGAATTAGCCGATGAGATCGAGAAGGAAACCTCTTTTTCCGAAGATAAGATATCGGTCATCATTAAAGAGGTCTTTTTTGGCGTGCGCACTACGCTTGCGATGAAAAAAGAACTCTTTGGGAAAAAGCTGACTTATTCGCTGCCGGCGACGCCTGAATTAAAAGAGCATGAAGAAGCTACGCTTAGGCCTTTTGTGGTGGACGAACCGGAGGCCGAATATTCGCGTGTGATCCGGCATATCGCGCGGCGTATCAGCAATAATCTCGTGGGCCTGGCTCTTGGCAGCGGCGCGGCGCTCGGGCTCGCGCATATCGGTGTTTTGAAAGTGCTCGAACGTGAGAGAATACCGATCGATATTATTTCAGGCTCAAGCATCGGAGCGCTGGTTGCTTCCGTGTTCGCTGTTCAAAAAAGCGCCGAAGAACTGGAAAAGGCGGCCCTCGAGATCAACAGCCGCATGAAACTCAGCCGTCTGATGGATTTTAGTTTTTTTCCTGTGCGCGGACTTTTTGACGGCAAGCGCGTGATGAGGCATTTTAATCGGCATCTAGGCAATAAAACGTTTGAGGACTGCCGCATCCCTCTTAAGATCATAGGCGTGAATCTTTCGACGCGCGAGGCGCATGTGTTTGACTCGGGCTTTATTGCGGACGCCGTCCGTACTTCCATTGCGATCCCATCGATCTTCAAGCCCGTTTTTATGAAAGGCGATATGTATATCGACGGAGGAATTTTGAGTCCGCTTCCGGTCCGTGTATTACAGAATGCGGGCGCCAATAAAATCATCGCGGTCAATGTGTTTCCGACTCCAAAAGATACGCTCGAGCGCAAGATCATTCTCGAGGAAGCGGCGGAGAAGGAATCGGCCCTTATGAGACGGAAAAATATTATTTCACGCGGTTTTTACAAATCAAGAAAGTTTTTTGTGAGGTGTTTTTTTCCAAACGTTTTTGATATTCTAATGAACACGATTCAAACCATGGAGACGGAGATTTCAGAAATAGAGGGTGAAGCGGCCGATGTTTTGATTCGGCCGGTGATCGCCACTGCGAACTGGGTGGAGTTTTTTAAACCGGATCAGTTTATTAGGCGCGGTGAAGAGGAGGCGATGAAGATGCTCCCCAAGATAAAGGCGCTTGTGTCCCAGCAGAACACCTAAAAAAACGAAATTTTGCAATCAGAGGGGAGAACTCGAAAAATCATGGAACCTAAAGAAATAGTGATTGTGGACGGTGTCCGTACGCCTCAAGGCGGGTTGGGTGGCGCGTTTCGGGATTTGACGGCTCAAAAATTGGGAGAAGTTGCGGTGAGGGCTCTTTTGGAGCGTACGAAACTTGATTCCGCCAAAATTAACGAAGTGATCTTTGGCTGTGTCGGCCAATCAAGCGATGCTCCGAATATCGCGCGGGTGATCTCCCTCATGGCGGGTATTCCCAAAATCGTGCCCGGCTACACAGTCGCAAGAAATTGCGCCTCCGGTATTCAGGCGATTGTGAACGGTTGCCAGAATATTCTTTCCGGAGATGCCGACATTCAAATCGTCGGTGGTACGGAAGCCATGTCTTCGCAGCCCTACTTAAGTCGAGACCTTCGTTTTGGCAAGAGGCTCCGGAATTCCGAAATGGTGGATTCGCTATGGGAGGGCCTGACCGACCCCATTTGCGGTCAGCTGATGGGGCGGACCGCGGAAAACCTTGCGGCTGAATTTAATATCTCGCGCGCGGAGCAGGATAAATATGCGGTCCAAAGTCATCAGCGCGCGTTTCGCGCGGCGCGAGAGGGAAAATTTAAAGATGAGATCGCGCCCGTGTCTGTCGCAAAAAAAGCGGCGGGCAAAATAATGACGCCCGAAATTATTTCCCAGGATGAGGGTCCCAATCCGGCGTTGAATGAGCAGATGCTTGCGCTTTATCCCACGATATTTAAAGAAAACGGCACGGTAACGCCCGGAAACGCCTGTTCGATTTCAGATGGGGCGGCGGCGCTTCTTATGATGACGCGTCAGAAGGCTCAAGGCTTGGGATTTAAAGAAGTGCTCGGCACAGTTCGTTCGTATGCGTTTGGCGGCGTAGAGCCCGAGCGAATGGGTATCGGGCCGACGGTGGCAATTCCGCTGGCCTTAAAGAAAGCGGGTTTGACCTTAAAGGATATTCAGCTTATCGAATTAAATGAAGCGTTTGCAGCGCAGGTGATCGCCTGTGAAAAAATTCTCGGTCTTGACCGGACCATTATGAACGTGAATGGAGGCGCCATCGCGTTCGGTCACCCGGTCGGCATGACGGGCGCCAGAATCACGCTGGCGCTATTAAACGAAATGAAAAAAAGAAACCTAAGGTACGGGGTGGCGTCACTCTGCGTCGGAGGCGGGCAGGGCGCGGCGCTTGTCCTCGAAAGGAATTAGGATCGATGTTTATTTATAAGGCGGCGGTAGTCGGCGGCGGAGCCATGGGCGCCGAGATAGCTCAAGTCATCACCTATTCGGGGCTTCCGGTGATTTTAAAGGAAGTGAACGCCGAGCTCGCTCAAAAAGCGCTTTTGCATATCCGGAAGATCTATGAGGGCAGGGTGGCCAAAGGTAAAATGACGCGGGATGAGCTTGAGATGAAAATGACGCTCGTAGGCACGACGACGGATTATGAGCTTTTAAGGGATGCCGATCTTGTGATTGAGGCGGTGCCGGAGAAAATAGACTTGAAGAGAAAAGTTTTCCAGGAGCTGGACTTGATTCTTCCGGAGCAGTCTATTGTCGCAACCAACACCTCCGCGCTTTCTATCAGCGCGCTGGGCGCCGGCACTAAAAGGCCGGACAAAGTGATCGGGATTCATTTCTTTTTTCCGGCGCATGTGATGAAACTTGTCGAAGTTATTCCGGGTCTGGCGACCTCAGAAGAAACGGTTAACGACGCAATCGCGTTTTGCGAAACTTTAAGAAAGCTGCCGGTGAGAGTTAATGAGTGCGCGGGGTTCCTTGTGAACCGGCTTCTCATGCCGTATCTCAACGAAGCGGCATTTTGCGCCGAAGAGGGCAGCGCCAGTTTGCGCGAAATTGATGACGCGATGGTTGCGTTCGGATTTCCGATGGGGCCTTTCACGCTGGTGGATACGATTGGTTTGGATATTTGTCATGATGTGGTGGGAGTGCTTCTGGAAGAATACGGCAATCGCATGAAGCCGGCGGCCGTTTGGGAAGAAGTGTATAAAAGGAAGCGCTATGGTGTAAAAAACGGCGCAGGTTTTTATAGCTACAATGCCGCTTCGGAAAACGATACCACCGTGAATGACATTTTGAAGCAGTTAAAACAAGATTCATCCGCCCAAAAAGCCCCTTTTTCCTCGGAGCGGCTGATGCTCTCCATGATCAATGAGGCCGCGCTTTGCATTCAAGAAAGGGTTTCAAGCCCTTCCGATATTGATATTGCGGTGCTTGCCGGCATCGGGTTTCCTCAAGGCAAGGGGGGGCTCTTACAGTATGCGGACACGCTCGGCATCGACGTGGCGCTGGAAAAGCTCAATCAGCTTTATGGGATTTACGGCGAAAGGTTTTTTCCCGCGCCGCTTTTAAAGCGCATGGCGCATGCGGGTTTTCTCGGAAAAAAAACAAATCGCGGATTTCTCGAATACTAGAAAGGAGATTTATGAGCGAGTTTCAATTTCTTGGCATTACCATTGAAGAAGGCTCCGCGCTTGTCCGGATCAACCGTCCGCCGGTCAATGCGCTCGGACGGCAACTTTTGGATGAGCTTGGGAGGGCGGTCGAGGAAATCCAGAGCGAGCCTAAGGCAAAAGCGATAATCCTATCAAGCGCGATACAAAATGTGTTTGTGGCTGGAGCGGATATTAAGGAAATGGCCCAAATCACAGAGGTGCAAGAAGTGATAAATGTTTTACGGCACGGCCAGGCTGTTTTTAACAAGATAGAGAATTCCGAAAAGCCTGTGATCGCGGCGATTCAGGGAGCGTGTCTGGCCGGAGGTCTAGAGCTCGCGATGGCCTGTCATATTCGCATCGCGTCTGACAGGACACGTTTTGCCCAGCTTGAGCTTTCTTTGGGAATCATCCCGGGGTTTGGCGGCACACAAAGGCTGCCCCGTATTGTGGGGGCCGCCCGCGCGACAGAGCTTATCCTCACAGGCGACCTCATTACGCCCCAAGAGGCCTTTAGAATCGGGCTCGTGAACCGTGTAGTATCGGACGGCTCTCTTCTTAAGACTGCGAAAGAAACTGCAAAGAAAATCACGCGCAACAGTCTTCCGACTATTCGCGCCACGATGCGCGCGCTAGGCAAGGGGCTCGACGCTTCTTTGGCCGATGGCCTAAAACTTGAGGAAAATGAATTTAAATCGATCACTACGACCAATGACATGAAGGAAGGGATCAGGGCTTTTCTTGAAAAAAGACAGCCTAAGTTCACCGATACCTAGCCAGGAGTTTTTCTTGATCCCTCAAAATATCGGCCGCTTGTTCAAAGATACGGTCGCGCGATTCCCCGACAAGAAAGCGGTCATTTTTAAAAAGGACAGCGGGTATTACTCTTATTCCTGGTCCGAATTTTTAAAAAAAGTCGAAGCGGTGGCATCTAGCTTGCTCGATCAGGGTCTCAAGCCTCGGGATAAGATTGCGATTTTCTCAGAAAACCGTCCTGAGTGGACCCTCATCGATCTCGCGGCCCAGTGGATAGGGGTCGCGACCGTACCCATTTATACATCTCTGGCTTCCAACGAAATAAAGTATCTGCTGGAAGATTCGGACGCTAAGATAGTAGCTCTTTCCAGTAAGACTTTTTTTGAAAAAATTGCGACGATCCAGAAGGCGCTTCCGGGTCTTCAAGCCGTCATTGGCTTCGAGTCTTCGTTGTCGCTCATGAAGGACGAATTGGGCATTCCCTTGATCCTGATGAAGGATATGGAGAAGTGCGAACCAAAGACCGCGCTTCTCCAGAGCTTTCTCGATCAAATCGGCCCCGATACGCTCGCCAGTATCATCTATACTTCCGGAACGACCGGGGTCCCGAAGGGCGTCATGCTGACGCACTCTAATTTTATTTATAACGCGGTCTTCTCGCGCGACGCGCTCAAAATGGACAAAGAGGACGTGCACTTGTCTTTTTTGCCGCTCTCGCACGTTTTTGAAAGGCTGGCCGGGCATTACCTCATGATTTATATAGGCGCTACGATCGCCTATGCGGAGAGCATGGACACCGTGCCGCGCGATCTTTTGGAAGTAAGGCCCACCTTTGTGATGGGCGTCCCTCGTTTTTACGAGAAAATAAAAGAAAAAGTTTTAGATGCCGTGAATAAGTCAAGTTCCGTCAGGAAAGGCATTTTTCACTGGGCAAAAGCGCTCGGCTCCGAAAAAAGGGAGGCCTATTTTTTTAAGAAAACCCCCGGACTTCTGTTTAGACTCCAGGTTGCGTTGGCCGATAAACTTGTTTATCAAAAATTCAGGAAGAGGCTCGGCGGCCGGGTGAGGTTTGGCATTTCCGGAGGAGCCGCTCTTCCGAAGGAGGTCGCCGAATTTTTTTATGATCTAGGAGTTCAGATCTATGAGGGCTATGGGCTCACGGAAACCTCGCCCGTGATGAGCGTTAATCGTGAAGGACAGTTTAAATTTGGGACTGTCGGGATGCCGCTGAAAGAGGTGGAAGTAAAGATCTCCGAAGAAGGCGAAGTGATCACGAAGAGCGCTTGCGTCATGAAAGGGTATTATAAAAGGGAAGACGAGACGAAGGCGGTTTTGAAAGAGGGCTGGTTTTATACGGGCGATCTCGGGATGATCGATAAGGACGGATTTCTTGTGATTACCGGCAGAAAAAAGGAGATCATCGTGACTTCCGGCGGGAAGAAGGTGTCGCCGAGGCATATCGAAGAAATGATGGAAACGGCTTCTTCTATTTTGCGCTGTGTGCTTTTTGGGGAAGGGCATAAATTCATCACTGCACTGATTGTCCCCGACAAAGAAATGCTTTTGAAATATGCGGATGAACAAAAAATCGCATACGACGCCTACAAGGATCTTTTGAAAAACCCCTTGGTTTATCAATGGATCGAGTCCCGGGTCGATTCCCTTTCTAAAGACCTTGCGAACTTCGAAAAGATTAAATATTTTGCGCTTTTGGAGCATGATTTCAGTCAAGCGTCGGGTGAGCTTACACCCACTCTCAAGGTCAAGCGCGAAGTTGTGGTCTCCCGCTATAAGGACGAGCTGCTTGGGTTTTATGCGAAAGACAGAATTTATTGATGTGGTCAGAGCATCGCCTTATTTCTTTTGACGAAACCCCTCTTTTTTACCACCGCTGTCTACTCAAAGAAGCCCCGCGCGCGGTCATTCTGATTGCGCACGGAATGGGGGAGCATGGCGGCCGTTACCGGGCACTTGCGGAGTATCTGGCGGGATTTGGTTTTGAGAGCTTCATTCCCGATTTAAGGGGTTTTGGCCGAAGCGGCGGCGCGCGTGCCTGTGTGCGTCGTTTCTCGGATTTTCATAAGGACCTAGAAGTTTTTCATTCTTTTATTTCACGCACCCACCCTGAAGCACCCATTTTCTTTTTAGGACACAGCTTCGGAGGCCTGGTTACTTCTTCTTATCTGGCATTTTATTCAAAAATAAGGACCAAAGGGCTTATTTTAAGCTCGCCGATATTCGGGATCGCGATGCCGGTGCCGCTGTGGCGAAGTTTGTTGGGCATAGCCGCTTCCTATTTTTTGCCCGATTATACGCAACCAAGCGGTGTGATGCCTGCCACGCTGACACACGATTTGGTTATGCTGGAAGCCTACGCAAAGGACGGTATGATTTATCACCGGATAAGCGCGCGGCTTTACCGCGAGCTTCTTTTTATGATTTCTAAAAATAAAAGAATAGCTGAGAGCCTTACCTGCCCCGTACTCTTGTTGCAGTCAGGCCAGGACAAAGTGGTGTCCGAACAGGCCGCCCTGGGCTTTTATGACCATTTGGCGACTCGTGATAAGGAGCTTGAGGTATATCCCGACTTTTATCATGAGATCTTGAATGAGGTAGACAGAGAGAGGGTTTTTATAAGGATCGGGCAGTGGATAAGTACTCATATGCTATAAATGCCTGTATTTAAATAAGTTATGAAATTAAGCAAATCTAACACCCGGTGGCATCAGGTTTTAATCCAGGGTATACTTACAGTAGAGCCTCAGGGGAGGGGGTGGGCGAATGGGTGAGCAAGATCGGGAATGGTAAGTCTCCTGATCGGGGGTGAGTAAGATGATAAAATCAGATCTCATCACAGGGCTATTGGTGGGGGTTATTCTAGGGTTGGTGTTCACATCCCAGCTTGCGCCTCATCTAGCGGTCATAGTCATTTTGGCAGTCGTATTCGGCTACAAAATGATAGGTACAAAATAACCGAGTAAGGGTGTTTGTAAAAACACCACTTCGCATCAAAAGCGGGGTGGTGTTTTTGCTTGACTCACCGGCAGTAATCTCTTACCATCTAATCCAGGCATGAAAAAATATTACCTTAAAATAGTGTTATCTGTGCTTATTTTTGCGCCTATTCTTATCGCTTCAATGAGCTCTTTTGCGGCAGACGCCAAAGAGGGTCAGGCCAGGCAGGAGCCTGCCCAGCAAAGCTTACCTAAAGAAGTGGCTTCGGATACGAATAAAGACGGGAAGCCCGATCGCTGGGAATATTATGCCAATGGCGTTATCAGTTCAGTCGCGGCGGACACGAATAATGATGGAACGATTGATGAGAAGGGTTATTTTGAGAAGGGCAAGCTGGTAAAGGTCGAAAAAGACACCGACGGCGACAACAAAATGGACAAGTGGGTCACCTACTAACAATGTTTTCCTTTTTTAATTTCAACCCAAGCAAACATACATTTACTGGGATTGTTCTGGGGATTGTGCTCGTTGGTCTCCTGAGGGTCGCCTTTCATTTCTAAAGATTCGTGATAATTCGCGATTTCGGAAAAACAGCCGCGCTTTTCCTTGTGGGGGCTGTTTCTTTTTTTTCGGTCCCTTTTATCCTTATTCATTTCTCGAAGTTCTTCGAGGAAAAAGAGCCTTTCTTTGATTCCCCGGTTTTAACGCGTTTAGACAACACGCTTATTGTCAGGAGCGATTCGAACGGTAAAGGTGCGTTTGCCGCCTCGCGCAATGGCAAGAGAGTGCATAAAGGTATCGATTTTTTGTCGCTTGTGGGCGAGCCTGTCTTTGCTTCTAAGAGTGGCCGCGTGATTTTTGCGGGCGAAGATAAGGGGTACGGCAACGTGATAGAAATTCTTCATCCTGACGGCCTTGCGAGCCGGTACGCGCATCTTTCCAGGGTTGAAGTGGGCCTGGGTGATTGGGTTCGGCAGCGTGCGGTTATAGGAAGAGTAGGTAAAACGGGCAATGCCGATGATCCAAAAATTCTGCCACATCTTCACTTTGAAATTCGCTTTGAAGGCGGGGCCCTCAATCCTACTAGGGGCCTCTTGGATCCCTCCCTAACCATTAAAAAATAGGAGCTCAAACCGATGCGTCGATATTCATGGATTCCCGCAAGTATTTTTATTTTGTCTCTTTTTTTCTGCCACGAAGCGTTCGCTTTGATGGTTTTAAAAGGAGATGAGGCCTCACGCTATGTAGGCAGCCTCAAAGACCACCTGATGAGCGGAAAATATACATACGAAATTTTGGCTCGTTCTCACCGTGATGCGATGCACGGTCGCTTTTCGGACGGCACTCTTTTTAATCCCGACGGTGGTAAATTTCTTTATCCGCGCCGCAAAAATGGTGACCATATCATCGTAATCGATTCACCTGAAGGGCGCGAAGAAAGTCCGGTGACCGAGGACGCGTGGCGAGAGAAACTCCAGAATGTTTTAGAGGACGACAATACAATTCCGTATGTTTTTCTCGATGACGCCAGGAAAGAGCTTGCGATCTTGTATGTGGGTGTCGGGACCCAGGTGAACGCCAAAATGAACGGACAAGGCCTGCTTCAGGTTTCCTTGACGGTTGAAGGAGCCAAAGGCACCGCTTCCACCTATCGCCGAAGGGGCCCATTTTCGGATTAATCTTTTAGAACCCTTTAGAATATTGAAAAATACGTTTTTTAATGTATACTTTTTTTAGTGGTTTAAGAAGCCGCTGGTTGGTAAGTTAAGTTTAGTTTTGTTAAAAAAGGCAAACTTCCGGAAACGGTAGGACGCAAAGCCACAGATCCTCGCTCTTTGGCAAAAAGAGAAGGATAGCTGGGTTGCTGACAAAAGTGTCCTATTCCGGTAGTTGCGACGGGGTTGTAGTGTAAACCGCGACGGAGTAGGGTATGAGCCATAAGCATTTGTTATTCAAAGTCGTTTTTCTTCCCTTCATTATCCTCGCAAGCTTTTTTTTTATTTCTCGTTCTTTGGCGATTGAAAATTCACCGCCAGACAGGCCTAGATTTCAGCCGATGCTTCTTCCAGGCGAGAGGCAGTGTGAGTATACTTTTCCCGACGGTGTCACACTAAGGGTCCATTATAGCGAAGAGGATCTGAAGAAAAGCGGCGAAGAGATTTTTTTCCCTCAAAGCGTTTTAGATGCCGCCGTTTCCGCCTACCAGACGATTGTGCAGTTTCAGGGCTTCTCTTCCCCGGGGTTTTCGCTGGCCAAGCCTGACAAAAACTATGTTTACGACACTGACAAAACAGTGGATATCTACCTTGGGTTAGCCGAAAAGGAAGACAGGTACTCAATCCGGCGTTTTTTGAATGTTTCATTCAAGGATGCGCCTTGTTTTGACACGGTCAAAATATCGCCGCACGAATATGAGGCCGTGGTGCTCCTGCCGTTTAACTACACCCAATTCATAAAGAACTGGGAGCGCTTGAATCCTTCATCGCTTGGAAAAAGAAACGTCAATATCGATCTACGCGGCACGCTGATACACGAGATGCTGCACGTCGTGATTTTTTATTATAATCAAAACTTAAATAGAGAGGTGGAGCTCTCGCTCGAAGATTACGATAAAGGCACGCCGTCGGATTTTAAAAAGATAGATTGGTATGTGGAAGGCTTGGCAAGGTACTTTGAAGCGCTCGCGGGCGCGCGCCACGATTTTTATTCGCAAGGTTTCAAACAAACGTTTCCCGACAAGATCCGCTTTTCGCGCGGCGGCTCAAATTATTTTATGAGATACCCCGATCAGGCGTTTACAGATCTGCGTTATGAAAACGCGCTTTTTTGGAGATTTATTGATCATCGTTTTGGCATGCCTGTGATCGAGCGGCTAAGCCGGGAATTCCGTAAATTTGATAAACAGGACTTCAAGGCCGCGCTTGAAAAAGTCACAGGTGTTCCTTTCAGGGCGCTGCTCAAGGAGTACGCGCTTTCAATTCTCTTTAAGGATTTCGGCCTAAAAGAAGACTCTGAATACCTCGCCGATGTGGCGAGAACGCGGCTTATTTATAGAAATGAAAATTTGTATTTAAAAGACGGCTTTGGATACGAAAAATTCCTTGGCAAAGTGTGTAACACCGACTGGGTGGGTGAGTGGGGAGCGCAAAAAGTTTCCTTAGGAGGGCCCTCGGTCGCCTCTGACAGTACGGCGCAGTCGGACGTGCAGGCCTGGGCGACCGATTTTTATGAAATCGATCTGGAAGGAAGCCCTTCCGCACTGCCCTCGCTTTCCATCCAGAACAAGGGCGATGGCTCCGAGCTTTCACTTCAGCTAGTCATCGTTTCCAGGGGAGGCTCTTTCATTCGCAGAACCGAAGACGGTCTTTTGAGCGGTCAGGCACGGACATTGCGCCTGCAGGAGATTTTGCGGAGCGAAGGCTTGGAAGCCAAAGACGCCAATAAAATATTTCTTTTGGTCACGAATCAGGACCCTGAGAAAGCTATCGATTACACGCTACTTGTGAATCCTTAAAGTAATTTTCTTGACTTTGCTCCCCCTAGTTTCTATAATGCGGTAAATATTAACAGAGGAGGTCTTTTAATGCGTCAGTCATCCAAAAAATTTGTGGCGTTTTTTATTTTTGGAATTTTTTCTTTGTCGATTGCATCAAGCGCATTCGCCGAAGCCAGCACGTCCGAAAGAAGCGTGACGGGTTTCTTCCGTCGCCTGTTCAACTGGGGCCCCAAAACAGTGGCAAACACGGCCCAAATGACAGGCAATACGCTCAATAATACCGGCGAGAAGGTCATCGCGAAGACCGGTGAGAATACGGCCGCCGTTTTGACGGGCGACCTTGAGAAGACCGGCAATCTCATCGGTGACCCGATTGTTGGATCGCTCGAAACATCCGGCCAGGCAGCTGCGGAAACTGTTGAGGCTCCCGTGAAAGCCGCCGAGGACGAAGAAGCAAAGCCTTAGTTTTTTAAGGAGTAAACGTAGTTTTTAAGGGGAGATTGTCGTTTATGACGCAATCTCCCCTTTAAGTTTCCGGAGGGTTTTATGGCTTTACAGCAGAAAATTGACCAAGATTTGAAAGAGGCGATGCAGGCAAGGGATGAGGTGAGGGTTTCGACCATTCGCTTTCTTAAGTCCGCAATAAAATACAGCGCGATTGAAAAAAAGACGCAGAGTCTGGGAGATCCCGATATTCAGCAGGTGATCCAAAAGCAGATCAAACAGCGCCGCGAATCTATTGATCAATTTATGGGCGCAGGAAGGCCTGAGCTCGCCGAGAAGGAAAGACATGAGGCGGAGATCCTTGAGCAGTATCTGCCGAAGCAATTGGGCGATTCGGAGCTCGAAGTTTTTGTGAAAAACGAAATCCAGGCTTCAGGCGCTATTTCAAAAAAAGATTTCGGAAGAATGATGAAGCTTTTGAATGAAAAACTCGCGGGCAAGGCCGAGGCCAAGCGGATCAGTGATGTTTTAGGCAGGCTTTTGCAGTGATTCTTTATAAAGAATAAAACAACAGGAGTCCGGGGTGAAAATAAGAAAGCCTTTTGTGGCAATTGTGGGCGCGGGGCAGGTAGGCGCTACGACGGCGCAGCGCATTCTTGAAAAGGGAATTTCCGACGTTGTGCTTTTTGACATTGCAGAAGGCATGCCGCAGGGCAAGGCGCTTGATTTGATGGAAGCCGCGCCTTTGGAAGGGCATGACAGGCGCATTACGGGCACTAACCATTACCAGGACATTGAGGGCGCCGAGATCGTGGTCGTGACGGCAGGGCTTCCCAGAAAGCCCGGAATGACGCGCGAAGATCTCTTGATGATGAACGCTAAGATCATTTCAGATGTCGGAACCAATATAAAAAAGGTTGCGCCTGATTCAAAAGTCATCGTGGTGACGAACCCGCTCGACATCATGACTTATCTTACCTTGCGTGTTACGGGCTTTCCGCAGAATCGCGTATTTGGCATGGCAGGCGTTCTTGATACCGCGCGCATGCGTTTTTTTATCGCGGAGCGTTTGGATGCGGTGCCGCGCGATGTGGAAGCGATTGTGTTGGGTGGTCACGGAGACCTGATGGTTCCGGTCTCGAGCCATTCCAAAGCAAAAAATAAATCGGTAAAAGAGCTTGTCCCTTCGGATGAGCTTGCGAAAATTGAGCAGCGGACAAGAGACGGCGGGGCCGAGATCGTGGCTCTTTTGAAGACGGGAAGCGCATTTTATGCGCCGGCGAGTTCCGTGACGGAGATGGTAAAGGCGATCTTAAAAAATGAGAAAAAGACACTTCCTGTCTGCGCTTACCTTAAAGGTGAATATGGTTTGAGCGACATTTATTTCGGCGTACCCGCGATACTGGGCCAAAATGGGGTCGAAAAGATCGTGGAAATTCCGCTTACCCCGGAAGAAAAAAAGGGCCTTATGTTGTCCGCTGAAAAAGTAAAGCAAGGCATTGCGGAGCTTGATCGTTTGGGCGTTTTTGCATGAAACTTCACGAGTATCAAGCCAGAAATCTCTTGGAATCTTACGGCGTTTCTGTGTCCCGCGGCGAGGTGATCTTTAACCCTGCTGCCGCTCGCGGAGTTTTTGAGCGCATTGCCAATCCGAATTGTGTGGTGAAAGTGCAGGTGTTGATGGGCGGCCGCGGAAAAGCGGGCGGCATCAAAATAGCCAGAAGCGCTGACGAAGCCGAAAACCTCTCGGCTTCTTTTATGGGGAAGCTTTTTTCCACTTACCAGTCGCAGGGTGAGGGGAAAGTGGTTAAGGCCCTGTTTCTTGCCGAAGATATCGATATAAAAGAGGAGTATTATCTCGGGGTGGTGGTTGACCGGTCCCAGTCACAACCTGTCATCTTGTTCTCAAAGCAGGGTGGTGTCGACATTGAAGAAGTAGCTTCCAAGAATCCCGCGGCCATTCAGAAAATTTATTTCTCTCCCGACACACCTCCGTCCACCGAGCAGATCGGCTCTGCGATAAGAAAAAGTTTTTCCGACCCGGCCATTGTTTCTCAAATTATCCAGACCGCAGTGAAGCTTGCGAAGCTTTTTGTGGAGAAAGACGCCTCTATTTGCGAAATAAATCCGCTTGTTTTATCAAAAGAGGGAAAAATACTCGCGCTCGATGCAAAAGTAGTATTGGATGACAACGCGCTTTTCAGGCACCAGGACATTCAGGCGCTGAAAGACCCGGACGAAGATGATCCAAGAGAGCGCAAAGCCAAGACGGTCGGCCTAAGCTATGTCTCCATGAATGGAAACGTGGGTTGTCTCGTGAATGGCGCGGGTCTTGCGATGGCGACCATGGACATGATAAAGCTTGCGGGCGGCGAGCCGGCCAACTTTCTCGACGTGGGCGGCGGCGCGACCGCGGAGCAGGTGCGCGAAGGATTTAAAATTATTCTGGAAGATGAACGGGTCGAAGCTATTTTAGTGAATATTTTTGGCGGCATCATGAAATGCGACGTGATCGCGGAGGGCGTTATTCAGGCGTCGCGTGAAATAAAACTTCGGGCGCCTCTCGTGGTAAGGCTTGAGGGGACAAGAGTTTGGGAGGGCAGAGAGCTTCTTAAAAAGTCCGGGCTTCAGATTTTTTCTTGCCAGACGATCCGTGAGGCCGCGGAAACGGCTGTGCGCCTGGCGAAAGAATTCAAAAAATCAAATGTCCATACTCATCGATAAAAACACCAAAGTTCTTTGCCAGGGGATTACCGGAAAAGCCGGCAGTTTTCATGCCGCGCAATGTTTGGAATACGGCACGAAACTGGTGGGCGGCGTGACGCCCAAGAAAGGCGGTACGTTTGTCGGCGCAATCCCTGTTTTTAATACGGTCCAAGAAGCGGTCGATAAAACCGGCGCGACCACTTCAATGCTGTATGTTCCGGCGCCTTTCTGTCTCTCGGCGCTTAAAGAAGCATCGGACGCGGGAATAAAACTTATTGTCTGCATCACGGAGGGCATCCCGACGCTTGACATGATTCGCGCGGTAGAATACACAAAAGCCAGGGGCACCAGGATCATCGGACCCAACTGCCCGGGAATTATTACCTCAGAGGAATGTAAGATCGGGATCATGCCGGGCTACATCCACAAAAAAGGGCAGGTGGGCGTGATCTCAAGGAGTGGAACGCTCACTTATGAAGCGGTGTGGCAATTGACATCGGAAGGACTGGGGCAGACGACCTGCATCGGGATCGGCGGCGATCCCGTGATCGGAACTGGTTTTATCGATGCGCTCGGGCTTTTTGAAAAAGATCCCCAGACACAGGCGGTCCTCATGATAGGCGAAATCGGTGGCAGCCAGGAAGAAGAGGCGGCTTCGTTCATTCAAAAAAATATGAAGAAGAAAGTAGCCGCTTTTATCGCCGGCGCGACGGCTCCCAAAGGCAAAAGAATGGGACATGCCGGAGCGATTATTTCGGGTTCTCACGGAACGGCGCAGGAGAAAATAAGCGTTCTTGAAAAAAACGGAATAATGGTCATTCAGAATCTAAGCGAGATAGGAAGATCCATGAAAACACTGCTTTCTGTATGACCGGTTCAATTGCCTAAACGAAATGCCGGCCTCTCCTTTTCCTAGATGCAGTGTGGGCGCTTGCGATGAGCTGGCAATCAGCTTTTCTCCTTTTTGCTGGGAGCATACCCCGCGTGAAAATTATTCAGCGCATCTCAAGACAAAGCTACCGACGTTAATCTCCGAACCCACTCCTTTGAATCTTAAAAAGGTTGAATGCGAGGGGCTGGATTTTTCTCAGCTGGACCTCAAGAATTCAAGTTTTAGCCAAGCGCATCTGTCCGATTGCCGGTTTGTCGGCACGGCGCTTTCTCAGAGCGACATGATCGGCATCACATTAAAATCTTGCGATTTTGTGGGTGCCGACATGCAGGATGTCAATCTTACGCGGGCCAAGGTAAGTAATTGCACGTTCTCGTATTCGGATTTGCGACGCGCCTGCCTCTCAGATGCTCATTTAAGGGAAGCGGATCTTATGGGAACCATGCTTTACGATGCGAATCTCTGGAACATAGAGCTTGTCGGGGTCAAGCATCTAAAAAAGAAGAATTTTGTGGACGCGGAAAGCGATCCACGCGATCGACGGATCTCGCTGTACGAAAAGGATTCGCTCGTCGCCTGCGAATCCTACAGGACGCTCAAACATTATTTGCATGAGAAGGGCCTTTACGACGATGCCGGCTGGGCCGCTTATCGCGAGCTTACCATGGAACGCAAATTTTATTTTGAGACCCGAAACCCGCGTTATATGCTGTCTCTTTTTATGGATATTTTATCAGGCTACACGCAAATGCCGAGCCGCGTGATCGTATCTTCTTTGGTCCTGATCTTCGCGTTCGCGTTCGCGTATTTTATTTTTAACGTACCCACGGCCTATTCCGGCTACGCACCCAATACGCACGTCCACGTCGCTTCTTTTTGGGACTGCCTTTACTTTAGTTTCATTACTTTTACAACGGTCGGCTATGGCGATTTCATACCAAGAGCCGTGCCTTTACTCAGAATTTTGGTTTGCATGGAAGCTTTTTCGGGGCCTTTCATGGCGGGGCTTTATATTTTCACTCTGACCCGCCGTTATGCGGTTAGCTAAAATAGGGGGATTGGGATGGGGTCTAAAGATCATTCGTTTGACGTAGTTTCAGAAGTGAATTTTCAGGAGCTTGACAACGCGATCAACCAAGCTAAAAAAGAGCTAGAACAACGCTTTGATTTTAAGGGATCGCAAAGCTCAATCCAGCTAGACAAAATCGAGAAGACAATTACGCTTAAAACAGAAAATGAATTTCGTCTGAAGACGCTTGTGGACCTTGTGCAAACCAAGTGCGTAAAGCGCAACGTTTCTCTAAAAGCGCTTCAATTTGAGGCGCTTGAGACGGGAATGGTGGGAGGTTCGGTGAAGCAGGTGGTCAAAATTCAAAACGGCATCCCGAGCGATAAAGCCAAGGAAATTACTAAAGCAATTAAAGAAGCAAAATTTAAAGTGCAGGCGCAGATCCAAAGTGATCAGGTGCGTATTCAGAGCCAAAAGATAGATGATCTGCAGACGGTCGTCGCTTTCTTAAGGCAGAGAGATTTTGGAGTGGACTTACAATTTGTTAATTATCGCTAATAAATGGTAGAGAATGCTTAGTAATAATAGGGATTTTTATACCTTGAAAATTTAGTTGCATTAAAAAACGGGCTATGCTAGAGTACTTCCGTTGGTGTAATTCTTACTATTAATTAAGGAGGAAACGATCAGGTGAAAAAGTTAACAGCATTTGCATTATTGATGTTTGTCGTTCTGGCGTTTGGGGTTCCGGCATTTGCGGATTCCGGTGCTTCCGCCGCTTCAACGACTTCCATGTCTATGGATGACGGCCAGTCGCAGGTGAAGAACCTTAAGACCGGTGCTCGCAATACTTCGACTGGTTGGGTTGAAATTCTTGACCACACTCACGCGGAAGCCGCGAAGGGCAAGAGCACTCATGAGCAGCTCACCGGTGTTGTCGCGGGTGGGGCTATCGGAGTTCGCCGGGCCATTCATCGTACAGGTGCCGGTATTATCGACTTGATCACGTTCTGGATCCCCAAGAAACAGCCGTTGATCAATCCTGAGAAGGCCCGTTTGGAGTAATAAGGCTTCTTTGATCTAAGTTCGTTTAAACCCGCCCTTTTGGCTCTTTAAGTCGAAAGGGCGGTTTTTTTATAATTATTCCTATGAAAAAGAAAAAAATTCACGAGCTCGTTCATCAGCTGCTTTTGACTATTGGCGAAGATCCGAAACGCCAAGGCCTCAAAAAAACTCCCCAACGCGTCGAAGCATCTTACGACTACCTTACCGGCGGTTATAAAAAAAGCGTCAAAGATGTTTTGAACGGCGCAGTTTTTGATGAAAAATATGACGAAATGGTCGTAATGAAGGACATCGATCTCTTTAGTCTCTGCGAACATCATCTGCTGCCTTTTTACGGAAAATGCCACGTCGCTTATATTCCCAAGGGAAAAATAATCGGCTTAAGCAAGATCCCAAGAATTGTCGATGTCTTTGCGCGTCGCCTTCAAGTGCAGGAGCGACTCACCAACCAAATCGCAAATTGCTTCAAAGAAGCGCTGGACCCGTTGGGCGTGGCGGTTATCATTGAGGCGCTTCATCTTTGCATGGCGATGCGTGGGGTGGAAAAACAGAACGCGGTGTGTGTCACCAGCACGATGCTGGGTGTTTTTAGGACTGACCGCGGCACGCGTATGGAATTCATGAATTTGATCGGTAAGAAGGTGTGAGAGTTTCTTTTGCTAAGACATTTCATTTTAGCGCAAGCCATGAAAAGAACGGTAAAGTTTATGGCCACAATTACGCCCTTACCATCACAACGGATTCTATGACCGACGCGCAAGAGACGGTCTTTGAAAATACCATCAAAGAGCGTTTTATCGATCAAATTCATACAAAAGATTTAGGACTACACGTGGATTTTTTGAGGAGTATAGATATTTCGGATGAAAAACTTCTTAAAATTTTTTTCCAAATCATTGAAAAGTTGATTTGTCCGGCGAAACTTTGTTCGCTTTCCTTGAAGCGTGATGACCGGACAGAAGTCACTTTAGCTCTTTAAAGAAAAGGGACGCGGTGAAGATTTACAAAAATTTTATCAACGCAGAATGGAGCGCTTCCAAATCCGGAAAGACGTTTCTCGATGTGAACCCCGCGGACCGTCGCGATGTGATCGGCGTATTTCAGCGCTCCAACGCCTCTGATGTCGCGCTGGCGGTCAGAGCCGCACAAGAGGCGCTTCCGGACTGGTCATCCATGCCGGCTCCCAAGCGCGCTCAAATCTTATTCAAATCTGCGCAAATCCTGGAAGAAAGAAAAGAAGAGATAGCCCGTCTTATGACGCGTGAAATGGGAAAGGTGCCCAAAGAGACGCGCGCTGATGTGCAGGAGGCCATTGATACCGCGTATTTTTTTGCGGGAGAGGGGAGGCGCCTTTATGGGCAGACGATTCCCTCGGAACTCAAGAATAAACTATGTTTTACGGTCCGCCGTCCGGTGGGGGTCTGCGGTCTTATTACTCCCTGGAATTTTCCTTTGGCAATTCCCTCCTGGAAAGTGTATCCGGCGCTTATATGCGGCAATACGGCAGTTTTAAAGCCGGCGGAAGATACGCCTCTTATGAGCCTTCTCTTTGCCGAAATTCTTTTGAAGGCGGGATTACCCCCCGGGGTCTTCAACGTGATCACGGGTTTGGGCCGGGAGGCGGGGGAGCCGCTTGTGAAACATAAGGATATCCGTTTAGTCTCTTTCACCGGCTCTTCCGAAGTGGGCTCATTCATAGCATCGACCTGCGGAAAGCTGTTAAAAAAAGTATCGCTTGAGATGGGCGGTAAAAATGCTCAGATTGTGATGCAGGACGCGGATCTGGACCTTGCCTTGAACGCCGCGGTGTGGGGCGCTTTTGCCACGAGCGGACAACGCTGTACCGCGACCTCCCGGATTATTTTACACGAAAAAATTTATGACCAATTTCTGAAAAAATTCATGAACGCGGTAAAGAAGATTGAGGTGGGGCCGATCATAAACCAAAAACAGCTGAAGCGTATTCATGCTTATGTTTTAAAAGGGAAGAAAGAAGGCGCGCGGCTTTTGTGCGGCGGCGGGGTGGATAGGGAGGGTAATAAAAAATTCGGAAGTTTTTATAAAATCACCGTTTTTGCAAATGTCAAAAGCCGGATGACGATCGCGCAGGAGGAAATTTTTGGGCCCGTGGCGTGTTTTATTAAGGTGCGTGACTATGAAGAGGCTATCCGTGTCGCGAACGACACTGCTTACGGATTGTCTTCCAGTATTTTCACGCGCGATCTTGTGAAGGCTGTCAGAAGCATTGAGGGCATCGAAGCCGGGATTACCTACGTGAACAGTTCAACGATAGGCGCCGAAGCGCATCTTCCGTTTGGCGGCATCAAGAAAACAGGCAACGGTCACCGTGAGGCAGGCGTGACGGCGCTGGATATTTTCTCCGAATGGAAGACAGTCAATATTGACTACAGTGGCAGGCTCCAGCGCGCGCAAATGGACTAAGATGAACCGATTTTTACGGGTATCCGTAGCTCAAATAAATCCCACAGTTGGAGATCTGAGGGGCAATCGAGAAAAAATCCTACAAGCTTTTGACGAAGCCAGAAAAAGAAAATCTCATCTGGTAACGTTTCCGGAGCTTGCCATCACGGGCTATCCGCCCGAAGACCTTCTTCTCAGGAAGAAATTTGTATCCGAAAACATTAAAGTTCTGCGCTCTCTAGTGGGACACGCCAATGCCCTGGCAGCTGTCGTGGGTTTTGTGGATCGTGATAAAAAGGGCCGTATTTATAATGCGGCGGCCGTTATTTTCAATAAAAGACTCGTCGCTATTTACCACAAAATGTACTTGCCGAATTACGGTATTTTTGATGAAAAGCGTTATTTTACTGCCGGAAACCAGGGCCTGCTGGTTGATTTTGGTGAGTTCAGACTTGGAATTTCTATCTGCGAGGATATTTGGGTAAAAGAAAGCTATCTTTATGATGCGCGATACGCCGGGAGCCCTTCACTGCTTTTGAATATATCCGCTTCGCCCTATCATGCGGGAAAGGGTCCCCAGAGACGGCGTTTGGTCTCGCGTCTGGCGAGGCGAGTGAAGGCGCCTATCGTTTATCACAATTTGGTCGGTGGCCAGGATGAGCTTGTATTTGACGGCGGGAGCATGGTAGTTGACAGATTTGGAAGAGTCCTTGCGCAGGCGAAGCAATTTGAAGAGTGTATTTTGACAACGGATATTTTGCTTGGAAAAAAAACTCCCAGAATTCCAAAGAGTTTGGGCCTGAGGGAAGTAAGAAGTTTTGCTGAAATTTTTTCGTTGGAGAAAGGCACTCCGTCCGTTTCAGAAAAAAATTCCTTGCTTTCGCGGGAAGGCGAAGTTTATAAAGCGCTTGTGGTGGGGACGCGCGATTATATCCGTAAGAATGGCTTTGGGAAAGTTTTGGTGGGCATAAGCGGCGGCATCGATTCAGCGCTTGTGGCAAGGATCGCGGTGGACGCCTTGGGCTCTCAAAATGTGCTCGGCGTGACAATGCCGTCACGTTTTACTTCAGCCGCAACTTATCGGGACGCAAAAATTTTGGCCGGTAACTTAGGCATCCGGTGTCTCGAGTTTGGGATCGGGGCTGTTTTTCAGGCGTATCTGGGCCTCTTTAAAGAGCCATTTGCAGGGTTGCCGCAAGATACTACCGAAGAGAATCTTCAGGCCAGAATCAGGGGGACCATTTTAATGGCCCTGTCGAATAAATTCGGATATCTCGTACTGACGACCGGTAATAAAAGTGAAATGGCGACGGGGTACTGCACGCTTTATGGCGATATGGCAGGCGGTTTTGCCGTCATTAAAGACGTGCCGAAAACCTTGGTTTTCAAGCTTGTCCGTTATCGCAATTCCTTGCCGCCAAAAAACTCCATTCCCGCAAGCATTCTTAAAAGAGCGCCGACGGCGGAACTTCGGCCCAACCAAAGGGACCAGGACTCGCTCCCGCCGTATTCCGTGCTCGATAAATTTCTAGAGGCGTATGTCGAGAAAGACCTGCCTGTTGAAGCGGCGGTTAAAGCCGGGGTTCCCAGAAATGTCGGCCTCGAGCTCGCAAGAATGATAGACGCTAATGAATACAAAAGACGCCAGGCTCCGCCCGGGATCAAGATCACACCCAAAGCTTTCGGCAAAGACCGGCGCATGCCTATTACGAATCATTATTCTTCACGTCCATGAGGGAGCGTGAACGCTGTTTCACAGTGTAAACAATTAATCTTTTTGTTACATTAATTTAACATTAGAATGTATGATTATGATAGAATTAAGTCAATAAAATACAAAAAGACAGCCTGATATTATGCCGCAAAAGGAGGTGGAGAAAACTTAAAAGGCGCTCACAGGTTTGTCGGCCATCTGATAACTGGCTACTTAAAAAGCAATACCCTAACATAGAAAATAAAAGAAGTTTAATAGGAGAAACTTAATGAAACACCTTAAAGCGTTATTTGTCTTTGCGCTGGCTGCGGTCGTTTCAGCGCCCGCCTTTGCCGAGACACAGAACGTCAAAGTAAGCGGCTCCATCGATGCTTACTGGTTCTACCGTCACAACTATGACCTTCGGGATGATAATGACAGCGGCGCTGCGCCGGCCGGTACGTCTGTTCAGTCTCCCGATCACTCAGGAAACAATGTCCATAGGTCTGAAGGGGATGATTTTTTCATGACGATCACCCAGATAGAAGTTTCCGCGGATCTGACGGACAATGTCTCGACGGTCATTAATCTCATCAACCAGAGAGACTGGAACGCTACTTATTTCGGTAGCGATGACGATGCCTCCTACGATGAGTTTGTCGTGCTCCTCGACCTCGCGTATGTTCAAATGAAGGAGATTTTTTATTCTCCTTTGACGCTGACCATTGGTCGCCAGGACCTTCTTTTTGGAAGGGGCTTTATCATCGGCTGGAATCCGCAGGATCCTAAATTTGCGATCCAGGCGGATGAATACACGCAGATTCAGTCATTTGATGCGGTCCGCGCGACCCTTGATTTCAACCCGTGGACACTTGACTTTGTCTACTCCAAGATCGATGAGAATTCCCACGATCCCGAAGACGACAAGGATCTTTACATAGCCAATATCAACTATAAGTTTGCCGAGTACAACGCTGTCGCAGAGCTCTACTGGATCACGGAGAATGACAGGGCGGCGTTACGTTTTACCGGCTCGGATAGCCAAACAAGAAACAACGACACCCACATGATCGGCGGTCGCGTGCAGTTTGATCCGATTTCGCAGATCACTATTGGCGGCGAATTGGCTTATCAATTTGGCAATTACAGTGCCGACGTTGACAGTCCCGAAAGAGACAGGTCCGCTTGGGCTTTGGATATCTTCGCAGAATACCGCTGGGATTACGAGTGGAAGCCGATGATTGGAATTGAGTACGTCCATCTTTCCGGTGAAGATAATGTCGGAGTGGGAACGACCGACGAATACAATGCCTGGAACGGCAATTATCGCGGTCCGGTCTACGGTTGGATCCGTGACTATCAGGAGGTTTATTATTCCACCTCCCAGAGCGTTGATCAAATCGCGGGACAGAACCAGCAGCATATCAGTATTTATGGCAGCATAAAGCCGCTGGAAGATTTGCAGCTGTCGGCCAATTATTTCTACTTCTGGACCGATGAGGACGTCCATACGACCCCAGGTGATCAGAGCTCGCCTGTTCTGGACGAAGAGCTTGGCCATGAGATAGACACGGCGGTCATTTACAACTATACCGAGGATGTCACATTCGCTTTTTATGCGAATTGGTTTATCCCTGGCGACCACTACATAGAAGAAAATGATGCGACCGCTTCCGAGTATATTTCAAGGGTAACAGTCACCTTCTAAATATTAACCTTCCAATTTCCAACTCCCCTTAAAGTTTAACTTTAAGGGGAGTTTTTCTAACTTGTTTTACTTCAATCAGTTATAGAAAATTATAAGCACCCTCTCATTTGTAATTGTAGCTAAATATGCTATACTTTTGTTAGTGTAAAGGTGTCTTTGGGAAGCAATGGTAACAATTAGCAGTCTGCTGAAAAACCCCTAAATTCCCTCTGAAAAAATGGTAAAATAGTCCCATCACAGAGCGAATGGCCGACAAAATGGAGGACATGAATCTATGAT